>Ga0209062_1000893_pt1 | contig 66877 bp, 58 predicted proteins | sample Coa_R2_2_FD_187158 | JGI IMG/M metagenome (GOLD analysis project Ga0209062, IMG submission 187158) | Surface soil microbial communities from Centralia Pennsylvania, which are recovering from an underground coalmine fire - Coalmine... | ecosystem: Environmental > Terrestrial > Soil > Unclassified... | reverse complement strand
CCGACTTGAAGCGGTCGATCCGTAACAGTCTCCGCTATTTCCAAACCGTCCGCTCGCGGATTCAATCCCTCATCGCCAACTGCTACACAACACCTACCAAACAGACAGAAACAACCGGAACATGAATGAGGGCGGTTCTTCGCTCTTGTGGGGACTCAGCGCTCACGTGGCAGAATTTGTCTGCAAATTGTCAGGTTGCCGGCCGTCCTGCCATATTCGACCTTCCTCAATCCGGCAGATGGCAGACTCCCAAGAATGGCCAAAACCAGCGGTTTTTCGTTGTTCTTGTGGTAACTCTCTTGTGGGGACTCATCGTTCACCGTGGCAGAATTTGTCTGCAAATTGTCAGTGGTTACAGCCTTCTTGCCGTGCGGATGCCCAGCGGCACCCCATGCCCAGCCACCAAAAGTGTGTCGAGCCTATCCGCCAGGCGGGGCCTCGTGCGTTTCCGAATCTGGGTCTCGGCGCGGTTCGCCACATGCTCCAATACGCGATGGCCGGACTGGCCGCCGTGGCCAAGGAGCAGAAGCCAACGGGGTGATCGCAAATCTCGACGACCACCTACAAGCGAAAGAAGTAAACGCTCGCCGCCTGCGGCGAGCAACTATCACCGGCGTGACACATTTTCGAGGGCGACCGAGACGATGAAACGCTATTCGTGATCGGCTTCCCGATGGCCCACTTGTGACTCGACCAGAGCCTGGGCGGCCCAGACGAGCGCGTGGCCTGGTCCCTCTGGGCCACTCAGGGTTTGACTGATCGCATAGGCCCCCTCGACCAGCAGCAGGAGACCGTCCGCTAATTGTCGCGGGCGGCCGGCGCCCAGCGCCTCGGCGATGCGGATGAACCGCTGCCGCATCTCACCCATCGTCGCTTCGGCGGCTTGGTGCCCGGGGTGCGACGCATCCGGGAATTCAGCGCAGTAGTTGATGAACGGGCAGCCGCGATAGCCGGGCTGAGTTGTCCAGTCGGCGAGATAAGTCATGATGGCGTCCAACTGCCTGCGGGGGTCGTCGTATTGGGCGAACGCCTCATCCCACCAGCGCCAGAAGGCGGCACGCCGGTCTTCAAGGTACGCGACGACCAGATCATCCTTGGATGGGAAGCTGCGATACAGACTAATCTTGGCGACACCGGCTTCCTTCACAATCTCTTCGACGCCGACGGCGCGGATCCCTTTCCGATAGAACAGGTCGGCCGCAACCTCGGTAAGCCGTTCGCGCGCCGTTTTCCGCTCCGGACTCTTCTTCGTCTTTCGTGGTGAGTGCCTTGCCATAGTTGCCTTTCCGTGTGTGCAGCTGTGTTGAAATCTGCGGGTCGGTTGTCGAAGGGTTTCCTGCTTGACATGTGACCGACCGGTTCGTAACATCCTACACAAAGACGACCCACCCGTCGACCGTCCCTCTCAAGTGTTGGGGGAGCGGATTATTGTGACCACAGGAAGGAGGCTTCTGGCGATGAAGCATTTCTTGTTGGAGGGGGAGCACCTCGTCCCGTTCGAGGAACTCGCCGATCTGGTGCCCAAGCACCATGAGTTCTTGCAAAAGGGCTACGACGCCGGGTTCTTCTTGTTCTCCGGTCCCCAGATCCCCGCCCACGGCGGGTTCCTGGTAGCTCGCGCCGAATCATTGGAAAAGTTGCACGAACTCCTGGCAGAGGAGCCGTTCGTTAAAGCCAAGAAGATGCGGTTCAGTCGGATCACGGAGTTCCACCCCGCGCAACACCAGCCCCTTCTGAAAGAGTGGTTTATGCGCCAGGCCAAGGATGCCGCCTGAATCTGCGCGAACCGCGGCGACCGTGCTGTTGCGGTCGCCGCGACCGCGAGCAAAAGGAGCCTGCCCCGTCATGTGGTCCTTTGACCGAATCCGAAAGCGTGCTGCCGAGCGGAAAGGTGGAGAAAAGGCCTTACTCCGACTGTTGCCCGAAGTGCCCCCGGCGGAACGGCTCACCCGACTCGGCGCCGACCGCTTCCTGAGCGAGATGACCAAGCGAGTCTTCTGCTCGGGGTTCGCCTGGACGGTGATCGCGAAGAAGTGGGCCGGGTTCGAGGAGGCGTTCCTCGGGTTTGCTCCGTCCCAGTTGCTCAACCAGAAGACCAAATTCTGGAACGCGCTCGCGTCCGATCCACGGATCGTCCGAAACGGCCAGAAGATCGCGTCGGTCCGAACGAACGCGCAATTCATCACCGACATCGCCACCGAACACAGCACCTTCGGGCGCTTCCTGGCCGAATGGCCGCCGACCGATCTCGTCGGGCTTCTGGACGTGCTGGCTGAGCGCGGGGCCCGATTGGGCGGGCTCACCGGACAGTATTTCCTCCGCTTCGTCGGCAAGGACGGCTTCATCCTGACGCCCTCGGTGGTTCTTGGCCTCCAACGGGCCGGACTGAACATCGCTGACAGACCGACTGCGCGCAAGGACTTGGCGCGCGTTCAAGCACAATTCAACACCTGGGCTGAAGAGACAGGACTGCCGTACACGCACCTGGCGGAGATCTGCGCGATGTCAGTGGGTGACAGTTGCGCTGAGCAGTGGCGGGCGGACGAAAGCGACGGATAGATCGTATAATCGTTAGTTCAATACTTCAAACCGTGTTCGTTCGAAGGTCGGCTAACAACTTCTCACGGCTCGGGTTACGCCTGCTATTGGGGGGCGGTCTTTCAGGAGACCCGCCCCCAAGCAGACGCTCACGGCTGGACCGTGAATCCGGGGACCTGAATTTCTGGTAATTCTTGCCCTTGCGGCCAGTTCATCATCAGGCCAGGCAGTTCCTGGAGTCGCAGGACCGCAGGCGCAGGAGTGGGAGTTTTCTCATCCTGGGGTGACAGTTGCAGTTTCGATAGATCGGCCGGCTTACCCATCGAATCCATCGCCGGATACCATGCGTTGAGTATCTTGATCATCATTTCCGTCATGTCAGCATGGGGGGCAACATAAAACGAATTCGCCGCCCATTGCTTCAATCGGCGTTCTTTGTTGGACACTTTCTTCCGTTCCGATGGCGTAACCGCATCGCAATATGACAGGACGACGTGATAGTCGTTTATTGCCCCCAGCTTGTCCGCAACAATCTGAATCCGGTCGTGTATCTCTGTGATGATGTTGTCGGCCTGTTCGTTGAGTTGTTTGTCGATCTTGCGCTCCTCGTCCTCGATCCTGCGTGCCAACTCCCGCAGCTGATCGTTCAGTTCCTCCTTTCTGGGGTGATTCGGATTTCCCTTCAAAGTAGTTTGGATTTTGGTGGACTCCGCACGCAAGGACATGAGTTGCTTTGAAAGTTCGATCTGCTTGTTCCGCAGCTGCCAAACATGGTACTTCACGGATTGGAATTCGCTCAGTACGGCTGCCATGTTGAAAACGGCCACTTTCGGCCTCTCCGGCTTCGGCACCTCTGCGGCAACCGGTTTCACCGCTGCCAGCTTCTTCTCCTCGTCCGGTTTGGCTCCTCCCGTGGAGACCGATGAACTCAAAACCATCATCACTCCCGCTCCGCCGATCAGTCCGACAAGTAACGTGAAGAACCGAGTCATGGATGCCCTTCCATGAACGAGGAATTGTGACCGGAACCGCGGTCAGAATGGTAATCGCTGCCGGAATCCCCGACAAGTGAAGGTCGACGATCACGGATGATGAATTTCAAATTGCCCTTACGGCTTGCTCATCCCGACGAGACCAACAGAAGAGTAGTTCGATCCTCCTACTTCTCATACTCCTCGAAATCGGTTGATTTCACCAACGCCGAGTCGTTCGGTTTGAGGGAAAATCATGTATCAAACCGCCTCGGTTCGGCAGATTAAAGAGGTAGAGGGCGAGCAGTGACCTTCTAGCGGGGGAAGGTGATGGCAACCAAAACGACTGACGGAATGATCCCGTACATTCGCCGGGCAGTTCTCCGACAAGATGGGGCCGGATTGACGGACGGGCAACTCCTCAGCCTGTTCATCGACGAGCGGGATGACCACGCCTTTGCGCTCCTCGTCAACCGGCATGGCCCGATGGTCTGGGGCACCTGTCGCCGACTGCTTCCCACTCACGACGCCGAGGATGCATTTCAGGCCACCTTCCTCGTCCTCGTCCGTAAGGCGGCGTCCGTCGTGCCGAGAGAGATGGTCGCCAACTGGCTATACGGGGTAGCTCATCAAACAGCGTTGCAGGCGAGGCGGTCCGCCGCCAGGCGACAAGAGCGACAGCAGCAGGTGCCGAACATGCCTGAACCAGCCGTGACCGATCACAACCCCTGCGATGATTTGCACCGCCTGCTCGACGAGGAGGTGAGTGGTCTACCCGACAAGTATCGGGCGGTGATCGTCATGTGCGAACTGGAGGGTAAGACCCGGAGAGAGGTGGCCGGGCAACTCGGCGTTCCCGAGGGGACGGTAGCGGGGTGGTTGGTCAGGGCGAGGGCCATGCTGGCGAAACGCCTGGCCCGCCGAGGCGTCAGTGTGTCGGGCGTAGCGTTGGCAGCAGTGCTTTCAGAAGCCGTGGCCTCGGCCGTGCCAATCTCGTTGGTGCCATCCACGATCAAAGTCGCAAGCGTCTTTGCGGCTGGGGATGCGGCGACTGCTGGGATAGTTTCTCCCACGGTCGCCGCTTTAACGGAAGGTGTGGTGAAAGCCATGCTCGTGTCTAAATTGAAGCTCGGCGTGATGGTGGGGGTGCTGGTCGGTGTCCTCAGCCTCGGGGTGGCGGGTCTCCGGGCGATGCAGACGGCAGACCCGCCGGCGGTCCCGACAGGCCCGCAGCCGGTCGGGGCCAAGTTGGCCGAAGGGCAAAAGCCAAAGCAGCCCGAGACCGGGGACAAGGGGCTGCGAGATACGCTGCTCGGGTTGGAGGAGGAAGGGTGGAAAGCTCTCAAGGGGAAGAAACCGGAGGCGAACACCACCCTTGCCGACGACTTCGTTGCGGTCATAGCGGATGGCGGGCGGCTGACCCGAGCCGACTTCCTGAAGTTACTGGCCGACGTGACCTTGACCGACTACTCATTGTCAGACGTGGCGCTCACTCGACTCACCCCGGATGCGGCCGTGTTGACTTACAAGGTGCGGACGGATTACACCTACAAGGGCGAGGCGACGAAAGAGACGATCTGGGTGTCGTCGGCGTGGGCAAAGCGGGACGGCAAGTGGGTAAACGTCCTCTACCACGAGACACGAGTGAAGAAGTAAGGTGATCCGCCGGCCGGGACGAGCGGCAACAAGAACGAACAACGGGCCGGCCCATGCGAGCCGGCTATCAAGCCGAACGGACCTTTAACCCGCTCTTACGGCTTACTCATCCCCACAAAGCTGCCATCGTTTTCGCGCGAGAGCGACCAGAGGAACGCACCGACGTCGGGGCTGTCGAAGTAGAAGCCGACCGAGTTGATCTTCACACGCGTTTGACCATATTCCGCGCGATTCCAGGTGTTCAAAAGTGTTGTGCGAACGTGCTTACCCAAAATGATGCCCAGTTCCGATTCCGAGAGAGGGGGGTTGGCGTTCTGCTGCGCGGGTGTGAGGCCCACGCCACTTGTCGGCAGCCCGTCGGAGAACAGGTAGATCGTGTCCAGCCCGGCAGGGCGAAGGCTGAACGCCTTCTCCAACGCCGCGTACATGTTCGTGTCATCCCGCGGCTTCACTTTCAGGAGAGCGGCGTTCACCGCCTCGATCGACTTTTCGCCGGTGAAGGTTTGCCACTCGCCATTGCCGAACACCCAGTTGGCCGAACTGGAAAAGACGATCACCTGGTATTGCTCCAGAGTCGGGATGCTCCGCATCACCTTGCACACTGTTTCGATGACCATCGGCCACTTGGTCGAGTCGAGGTTATTCAGGTCGCGTTTACCCATGCTGCCGGACATATCCACGAGAAACACAACTTTCTTGCCAGTCATGGCGATGCCGGCGAAACGCGACTCGGTGTCTTTCTGGAAGCGATTGAACTTGTCGGCAAGTTTTGCCTTGTCGCCTTGCAGGTCGATGATGGTGGTGTTGGCGTCGTCGATTTTCCTGCTGAGGTCTTTGATTTGCGCCTGGGCGGTGGCGAGGTCCTTGTCGGTCTTGGCGGCGCTGTCTTTCGTTTTCGCCAGCTCGTCGGTTGCGGTCTTGGCGGCGGCTTTGGCGTTTGCCAGCTCATCAGCGGCGTTCTTGGCTGCCGTCTTGGCGGCTGCGAGGTTCGCATCCAGATCCTTCTGCGCAGCGCGTAAACGAGCCTCCACGTCGGTCAGTTCTCGGCGTGTTGTGGTTAACCGATTCTCCAGGAGCGATAGCTCATTTTCTTTCAGCTTCATGAGCCGCTGAAGGCTATCGACTTGCGCCGCTGACGCGTCGGCTTTCTTGGCCAGCGTGTCGATGTCCATCTGCTTCTTTTTCAAGAGGTCGGTCGCGTCAGTTACTTGTGCGCGCGCCGTGGCGAGTTCCTTCGCGGTGACGTCGGCTTTTTTCTCGGCTGCGTTGAGCGCCAATTGGGTCGCGTCGACGATCGCCTGCGCCTGCTTGGTCTCGTCGCGAGCGATGGCCAGCTTGCGCGAGGTGGACTCTGTCTCGGTGCGGGCCAGCTTGAGTTGTTCGTTCAATAGCCGTGCTTCTTCTGTGAGCTTGAGCCGGATGCCTTCGAGTTCCGTGAGATTGGCCGCGAGTCGTGTGCGTTCGCGCTCTTCGGAAGCGAGCTTGAGCTTAGTTTCTTCCAAGGCCGTGAGCGCGGCGGCTAGTTTTTTGTCGGCGGTTTGCAAATCGAGGAGGGCCGTGCGGTTCGCCTTCACGGCGTCGGTGGCCATGCGGCTATTGAGGAGGAACAACAGCGTGACGCAACCGAGCGCACAGCAGAAGACGTCGAGCATCCACATGCTCACCAGTGTTGGCGGTTTGTGGCGGACGCGCATGTGTTCCTCCGCGAGAAGGGCGGTGGGTGAGGCTTGGGCCCGTCGCTGACGCTTCCAGCTCGTGGTTTACACCAACCAACCAGACCCGGAGCGAGGCGGCGGCGGGGCATCAACGGGCTTCCGGACGTCGATCAACTGCGGGAGAGGAATGACACTATCCAGGTGCGAGCGCGGTAAGTTGCCTGCCAGCCAGCGCGGCACAAGTGCCGCCGCGGCGGCAGCGACGGCGTTCGGCGGCAGGACTTCGATCGCGGTACTTTCGGAGGTGTTGGCATGAACAGCTTGCACCAGTCCTGGCAGGCGGCCGGCTGCGTCAGTTAGCCAGACGGCGCGGGGCGGTTCGACGAGACCGATCCCGTTGATAAAGTCACGAATCGACTCACCCGATTGCCGCGCCAGTGCCGCGCAGTGCAGTTCGAAATCTTCGGGTTGCTGGATGACGTCCTGAAACCAATGTGCCGTGCGAACCGTGAGGCTGATTCGCTGGCCAGCGCGAGCGCGGTCGAGTGCTTCGTCGAGTTGCTCGAATAGTGCTTGCTCGGCTTCCGCCGAATCGCGAGGATCACGGCGGCAGAGCCGCACGCAGCGATCCGCCACAGCGTCGAGTAACCGATCCTTCCACACTTTCAACGCTAACCGGGGCCACACAGCAGACCCGACCACCCGCACAAGATCGGGTTCCACCGACACCAGCACGGCGGAAATCGCGAACTCGTCGGCGTCGAGAATCAGTACAGCTCCGGGTCCATCTTCTGCAGGACGCAGCGGAACCACCCATTCCGCGTCGGCGGGATCTTTATCCGTGGGGATGGCGGACTTGCTCGCGAGGAGTGTGTTCGCACGGTTGGCGGCCAGCGCCAGTGCCCCGATGGCGGTTCCCTTGAGGGGAAGTTTTGACCGCCCCGCGGTGAGAGCGACGCGAGTGACTTGTGCGGGAGTGAGATAAGCAGGCAGTGCCAGCGCAATCGCTTCTGTTTCCGCCGAGACTGGTCCACGGAGTCGATCGAAGACGTGGCCGAGCGCTGTTTCCGCGATGAGTGTGTGGCGGCCGAGACGCCACTCGCGCGATTGAGCGAGCGACGGCAGAAAATTCGAGCAGACGACGTGCGGCATCTGGCGGCAGAATGCAAACCCCGCCCGGCCCAGTTGCAGCGTGCGGCGGTCACCGGCGAGGAAGAGGAGTAACTCCGCATCCGGCTCATCGAGGATGAGCGAACGCGACTTGTTACCGACCGCTTCCGCACGCACGCGGCTGGCGTTCAGGTCGAGACCAACCGCACGGGCGCGGTCGTGAACGGGGGCAGACTTACGGGACCACAACATGAAGAGTGTAAGTGGTTAGTGTGAGTGCAAGTGGAGACACAAGATACGAATCCACTTCAATCATTGGGCGTTATCAATTTGCGTTCCAGGGACGCAATCAACCCGTGCAACATCTTCCCTATCTCGGCGACCATCTTGAGGAGCGGATTGATATCGCCCTCACTCACGTATCGACGACAAAGTCAATCGCCTTTTGCCATACGATGAGGTCGTGATAACTTGTCACGGTCATGAATCACCCCATAAAAGGGGGGCGCGGGGAACCACTCCCGGAACCGGCTTCCATCTTTCACTCACACTCGCGCTAGCCGCTCACACTGTCGGCGGCTGGGTCGTAAAGCCGCAACAGCAAGTGCTCCTGGCAGTACTGCTGGGCGTCGGTCACGAGCATTTCCTCTGCCCGCTGGACGACATGGAGAAAGTACATCACCGCCAGGCTCAGCACCAGGGCGACCAGGGTACAATCGAAGGCGATCTTCAACTGATCCTTCGCTTGTTGCGTGAAGGCTTCGATGGTTGGGGCATCCGCGCCAAACGCACCACCCAGTCCGCGCACCGTACCGACGAACCCGATCGCCGGAATCGCCCACGCCAGATAGTTTACCGTGGACATACTCGCGGCCAATCGCGACAACTCCACGTCGGCCTGATTACGAACAACTTCAGCTACATCCGTTGCCGATTTGCTGATGGCGAACTTCCCCAAACCCAGCCGGATCATGTTCGCCAGCACAAACGGCCGACCAGCCGTCACCTGCTCGACTTTTCGTCCAAGCGGCCGGGCGTCTTCCGGCAGAATGCGGGCACCTTCCTCGGTTGGTAACAGATCCATCGCAAACGCCCGACGCTGACGCAACACTTCGCGATAGCGGCTCTGAAGGATCAGCGTTGCCCACACAGCACAAATATAACAGAGCACCTGTTCGAAACCGATGAACAACCGCGTGAGTCGTTCCGGCGTCCACTTCGCTGCCAGATCCGAACGCGAATCCGGGCCGCCAATCAGTTGCCACACAGGCGCGATCACCCCGCCGACGATCGCCAGCGCCAGAATCAAAAGCAACCACTCGCGAGCCGGCCGGTGAGACGCGGGTATCGACATTCGCAGGTGTCCTTCGGTTCTCGCGACACGGGCAAAGAATTATTGTCCGAATCCACCTGTCGCGTTGCAAGCATTTGCGCTGCTCTTCTCTATCTTCGCCTGACAGGCTCGGAACTTTGCTGAAGGTTGCCCGCACCTGGATCTGCGACCCCAACACGATCAAAAATTATCTATCGGAATGTGTATTCAAGAAGTCAAAAATGATTCCACCAGGCAGGAGGACTTGTTTGGATCGGGCAAGACGGGGTAACCTCGTGGACACGCCGGGAGGGAGCCGTGGCTCGAAAGACCAATCCTCGCATCGTCGATTTCAGCGTTTACATACTCGTGCGGATGATTGTCGCGCTGGTGCAGATGGTCTCGCCGCGAATCGCTTACGCCATCGCAGATTTCTTCGCGTGGGGCGCCTACACGTTCGTGAAGAGTCGCCGGCGGGTGGCGTTGGAGAACGTGCAAATCGCGTTTCCTCACCTGGTGAGCGATCCCCGCGCCGCCGACCGGCTCGTGCGCGATATGTTCCGCCACTTTCTCCGCGTCACGGTCGAACTGATTCTCTTACCCCGTAAGCTCCAAGTCTCCAACTGGCGCAAGCACTTGGTACTGCAGGATGGGCTACAGGCGTTGCCACCTCTTCTTGCCAAACGCAGTTTGTTGATCGTCACGGCTCACTTCGGCAACTGGGAGATGGCGGGGTACGCTCTGGGTCTATTCGGGTTCCACACGCACGCGATCGCCCGTGTGCTGGATAACCCGTATCTGGAACGGTTTCTGTTGAAGTTCCGTCAGCGCACCGGGCAGGAGATCATTTTCAAGAAAGATGACTTCGGTCGTCTCACCGAAGTCCTGAAGGCCCGCGGAAAGATCGCGACGCTCGCAGACCAGGACGCCGGCTATCGCGGGGTATTCGTGGACTTCTTCGGCCGGCCGGCAAGCACGCACAAAGCGATAGCGCTCATGGCGATGGAGTTCGACGCGGTGATGGTGGTGCTGGGCGTTCCGCGTGTGAGCCGCGCCGACTATCCGCAGCGGCCGGACTACGATCCCGCCAGTCCGCTGGCCCCGTTGTTTTACGCTGTCAAGTGCTCGGATGTCATCGACCCACGGGACTATGTTAACGACCCGAACGCCGTGAAGGCGATCACCGCGCGTTACACCGCGGGGCTGGAAAAGCTCATCCGCGAATACCCGGAGCAATACTTCTGGCTACACCGCCGCTGGAAGCACCAACCGCCAAAAGCGAAGGGGAGGAAGCAAGCGGCGTAAGAGGGGTCAAAAGTCAACCTACCAAGAAGTCAGCAGCGTCCCGCAGCCGGTTCCAGTGGGGAGTGGAGGGCACCGGCCTTTCCACCGGGCGAAGTGAAGTGCCTTTGTCGTGCTTGGCCGCTCGTTGGTCGCGCGGACGGAACACCTCAAGCAGTTCGCGCTGCCTGCTCGCTGATCTCGGCAGGCATTGTGGAGCCACAACGCCTTGTTCTGTCAGCAGTTCTATGGCGCGGCAGCCCCACTCCTCAGCCAAACCGGGGTGCCGCCTGCCAGGAGAGCGCGTCATTTGACGGTGCTCTCGCCGTGGGTGTAGAACTCCGTGGAGTTGGAGCCGCCGAGGATACCGGCCTCGATCTGACCCGCCGACACGCCGGCAACCAACGCAGCTTCCCAGGCGGCGGCGCCCGGGTCGGTGTCGCGGTGCAGGAATGCGGAGTAGAAACCGATCACCTGCCGCCGGGCCGACTCCGCCGAGCCGATCACCCCGGCCTCCAGGGCCGATCGGCTCGTCCCGTCCTTCAACAGGGCCACAGCAGTGTTGACCTCGGCGGCGCTCGCCTGGCGGCCCAGGATGGCGAAGTAGAGGTCGCCGATGAACGAGGCGTCGTCCTGGTGCGCGGCCTGATACTCGGCGGAGTCCATGATGCCCTGGACGACCTGGGCCTCGGTGGCCCCGGCGACCAGCGCGTTGACCCAGGCGATGGCTGTGGGGTCCATCGCGCGGTGGAGCAAGCCCTCGTAGAAGGAGGCCACTTCCAACTGCCGGTGCTCCGGCGAATTGACGATCCCGTAGGCCACCTGTTGCCGCGTCAGCCCCGAGTGCAGGAGGTTGACCCAGAAGTCCGCCTCGTTGACCGGCCCGGCGGGCGTCTCGATGGTGCCGGAGGCGTCGCGCGCGAGCAACGCCTGATACAGCCCGCGGACGAAGGCGTGATCCGCGTCGCTATTGTTACTGCCATACAGCGCGCTCGGTGTGGGAGCGACCGGGGCACTGGAACCGAAGACGAAGATACCGAAGTTCTGCGTGCCCGTCTGTCCGCCGTTGACCGTGACCGTGGCCGTTCCGCCACTGGGAACGCTGGGTGTCTCGCTGGGGTTGTTCAGGAGCACGACGACGGAATAGGAGCCCGGTGCCAGGTTCGCGAACGAGTAACCACCGCCCGAATCAGTCGTGGTGGAGGGCTCCCCTGCGTCGAACTGCCCGTTGCTGTTGAGATCAACGAAGACAGTGAGTCCGGCCAGTCCGGTCGAGGTCGGCGTGACAATCCCGGTCAACTGGCGGTCGATGAACACCTCCCCGCTGATCCCGCCGGTCAAAGTTGGGGTGGGCATCGCGGCGGTGATGGTGAAGGTGGTCTGGGCGCTGCCGCCGCTGTAGTTGCTGTCCGAACTGCTGAAGGAAGCCACCACGGTATAGGTGCCCGCGGCGGTGGGTGCGTTGCTGCCCAGGTTCGTGCCCGAGGTGTCGCTGCCGACGTAGTAGGTGTAGGTGAAGGATCCGCTGACCGGGGTCGTGCCGTCCACTCCCACCGCGGTGGCCGAGGCGGCGAAGGGCAAGCCGTCGTACGTTCCGCCCGCATCCGTCACGTTGACCGTTGGCGCGGCGGTGACCGCCACGGTGACCGTCGCAGTCGAGGTCGTCCAGTTCTGCACGTAGGCCGCGCCGTTGCCGCCGTTGTGATTCACGGCGCCGACGACCACAGTATCCCCACTGATCCCCACTGACCATCCGAAGTTGTCCGTGGTGGTACCGTCGCTGGCGGTGAGTTTGCTCTGCGGACTCCAGGTCGTTCCGGATCGAGTATAGATGTAGGCCGCGCCGGTGCTGTTGTTGTTTTCCTGGGCGCCGACGATCACGGCGTTCCCGCTGATGGACACCGAATAGCCGAAGTTGTCAAAAAAGGTGCCGTCGCTGGCGGTCATCTCGGCTTGCTGGCTCCAGGTCGCGCCCGATTGCGTATAAATGTAGGCGCTCCCCTTGCCGGTATTGTGGCCATACGCGCCAATGACCAGGGTGGACCCGTCGATGGCCGCCGAGTAGCCGAAGAGGTCATTGGAGGCACCATCGCTGGCGGTCAGCTCGGCTTGTTGGCTCCAGGTCGTGCCCGATTGCACGAAGACGTAAGCAGCCCCGGCGGAGTTGTTGTGGTACTGGGCGCCCACGACAACCGTGCTCCCACTGATCGCCACCGAGGAGCCGAAGTAGTCGCCGTTGGCGCGATCGCTGGCGGTCAGCTCGGCTTGCTGGGTCCAGCTCGTGCCCGATCGCACGTACGTGTAGGCAGCCCCCTTTTGACCGTTGTGCAGGGGGGAGCCAACGACGACGGTGTCCCCGCTGATCGCCACCGAGGAGCCGAAGAAGTCGCTGCTGGTGCCGTCGCTGGCGGACAGCACCTGTTGCAGGCTCCAGGTCGTCCCCGAACGCACATAAACATACGCGGCGCCGGTCGAGTTGTGGTCCTCGGCGCCAACGACGATGGTGTCCCCGCTGATCCCCACCGAGTCGCCGAAGAAGTCGTTGATGGCGCCGGCGGGCAGCTCCTGTTGCAACGTCCAGGTGGTTCCCGAGAGCACGTAGACATAAGCGGCGCCAGTGTAGCTGTTGTGTCCTGGGGCGCCGATGACCATGGTGTTGCCGTCGATCGCCACCGAGTTGCCGAAGTTGTCCGTGGAGGCGCCGTCGCTGGCGGTCAGCTCGTGCTGCTGGCCGGAGATGGTATAGTTGAACGAGTAGGAGCCCGGGCTGGCGCTCTGGAAGGTAAAGGTGCCATCGGCGTTCTGGGTGAGTGTTGGACCGGAGGGGCTCACGGCTGTGTGGCCGGTGACCTGCAGTCCGGTGCCATCGGGGTTGCTGTCGTTGTTGAGTACGGAGAGGGTGACCGGACTGTTGATCAGGGTACTGCCCGTATCCGCGACGGCCACCACGCCCCCGGCGGGAGTGTCTCGGTTCTCCAACTGTTCCAGTCCCAGACTGACGCTCCGGCGACGCGCGCGTTCTCCGAGATTGAGCCCCTCCGCGAACATCTCCCACCCCCGGGCGAACCATTTGCCCCGCGCTGCCTGTCGGGCACCTGGAGCCGATCGAACGCGACCCGTCAACCAGGAACTCATACCCCAACGCTCACTCGAAAAGGACATAATGAGGGTGCCTTCTGAACAATTTGAACAACAACGGATCAGCTCGCGAATCGCGGCGGCTGCGCCCGTGAACTCCTGTTGGAAGTTAGCTTCTAACTGGTCAAGAGGACCAACAGAACCAACCGAAAACCGATTCCTGTGGCGGCTCAGAAGGGTAACACGAGGTCAGACTTGAAAATTCAGGTTTTAGCGCGAGAGTCTGCGGACGGTCCTCCCCGGCCCAGCGCCGGAGAGCGACGCGGGTCTTTCAGAGGTGTCACGGCTAGCGGCGGTTGATCACCTTGGCCACCACAGGGTCACCTGGCTCGGCCTGCCCCTCTTCTTGCCTCGGAACACCTACCGCAGCACCGGGAAGCGGTTCAGATGCGCCAGCGTGTGCGTCACCACGATACGGTGCCTGGACACTTCCGGTTGAACGCCCTCTGATGAGTGCGACATCAGTGGTGCGGTTAGAGGAGGGGTCTCAGCCTGAAAAGGAAGGGGAAGCCAGAGACAGCAAGCGAAAGGCCGACTGCCACCGAACTGTCTTTTGCCTTTTTTTCGCAACAAAACAGCAGCAGGTGAGTCGAACTCACCTGCTGTCATATTTCTGCACCCCCGACTCACTCTTTACGGACGCGGCGTGCTCCCTGGCGGCACCCCGCCGGCCTGGTTTACACCCGAGTTGTTGATGATCTGTCGGACGCCTTCGCGAAACTCCGCCGAGCTAGGCGGGCCCGTCAGGATGGGGTTCGGGGCGGCGAGCTTTTTCAGTTCTTGGAAATACTTCGGAATTTCCTGCTCCAGTTTCTTCGCGAACAGTTCGTTGTGCAGCGTGGTTTTCATTTTCTCGTCGAGCTTGAAGTTCGAGTCGGCGGGAAGGAGCGCCACGCACTTGACGCACATGAGGCCGGCCGGCACCTCGATGATCTCGCTCATCTCGCCGACCTTCAGGGTGAACAACTTGAGCACGACTTTAGCGTCTTCGCCTTCGGGATAGCGGCCAATGGGCTTGACCAGCCCCGCCGCCGCCGCCAGATTCGGGTCCGCCTGCGTCCGGGCAACGCGATCGTAATCCTGGTCGCTCTTCCGGGCTTCTTCCCACTGCTTCAGCGCGGTCTTGCTGTCCTCGCGGCTCCAGCAAATCACCTTCGCCTGGCGTCGCTCGCCATAGCGATTCTCAAACGCCATCTGAATGTCCTGATCGCCCACCTTCACGCGATCGCGGCACATTTTCGTGAGCAAGAGACGCGGCTTGATGACATCCTCAACCCACTCGTAAAGGGTCTTGTGATAGCGCGGCAGAATGTGCTTTTCGAAATCTCCCAGATTGATGCCCAGCGAACGCAGGTCTTCTTCCAGACCGGCCTTGATCTCGACTGTCGTGACGGTGATGCCACGGCGTGCAGCCTCAGTCTCGATGATCTTCTTGTTGATGAGCAATTCGAGCTTTTCGTGTCCACCGCGGGCAATGAGGAAGTCGCCGAGTTCCTCGCGTGTGATGGGCACGTTGCCGTAGATATAGGCAACCACGCGGCGGTCGGGTTCCGGCTGCGGTTGTGGGGCCGGCAGCATGCCTGGCGGTGCCGGCGGTTGGGCCGAAGCACTGTCGCTGGTGATACCGAACACATACCCCGCGCCCGCGACGCCGGCAAAAGCCAGCCCGCGCAGTAAATGACGGCCGCGCATTGTCAGCGTCATACCGGTTCCCTCCGCGAATTTTGTAGGATCGGGCGGCTTATAGCAGCCGTCGCAATCTCTGCAAGGGAACTTGAGGAAAAGTGGAAATTGGCGTTTTGGTGTACGGAGTGGGTATGGCGAACGGCGTGGCGTAAGCCCGCCGAGGTTCCTTACTCCCGCCTGAACTTGTTCTTCGCGCCGGCCGCGGCGTAGATGGCGGCCGTGCGGTCGAAGGCCTTGTCCTTTGCGTTCTTGCCGACAAGCATCAGCTTGATTTCGGGTGCGAGCAAGCCGAGTGCTTCGGGAATATCGAGCACACGCATGACGTTGAGAAAATGTGGTCCGTCGCGGTGCGAAGTGGGTGGGTCAACGAGGACCAGTTCATCGATCAGATTGTTCCCCGTTTTGGCTTTGGCGAACTGAGCGGCGTATGCCGCAATGATGCCAGCCTGTCCTCTCCCCACCGCACGCAATTCCCATCCCGGCCGGATCGCAGAAGCCACGACGACATCCCACACTCGTCCAGAGTCGGCTGTTTGACCGAGCAGTACCAGAGAACGCTCCACGGTGTTCGGCGGATTCTTTTTTGTCCACTGTTTTGGTCCACCGCCCCGCGTATAGATCACAACCTGAGAATCGTCCGGGTACCGCTTCACCCAGAACTCGGCTTCCTTCTGGTGATCTTCGTCCGCGTTCAACACCACCAGCGTCATCCGCTGAGCCCGATCTTTGATTTGGACGTATGCCGGGAATGAGATTCCTTGCTCCGACCGATATTCCTCCACATCTCCCTTGCCGCCCCGAGCTTCAGGCATTGCGTTTGTTGGCGGGAGATAGCGGAATGTTTTCTCCTTCAGTTGCTTCACTAACCCACTCTTCCACTCCCCGAAGTTCTTCTCGTTCGGCAACTTCACCTGCGCCGCCGGCACGAAAGTTTCGTCAGCGGTGGCATTGATGGCGTCCTTCGGAATGTCCTTATCTTCGGGGAAGACACGCAGCTCTTTCCCCTCAATCTTCTCGAAGTCGGCATCCTTCACGGGTGTCTTGTCACCCTTCAAGTGCTTGTGGAAGAAGCTGAAAATCGCAATGCGCAAGTCGGGCCGATAGGCGTGCCCACCCTTCGAGACGTGTTCGTCCACGTTATCTTTGGCGCCGAGCATCGCGTAGCACTTTCGCAGTCGCTCGATGATCCGCTTGTTCCCCGACATCGGGAAAATTGGGTCGTTGTCGCTGTTGGCGAAAAGCAGTGGCTTCGGCGCGAAGAGCGCAAGCGCCGTCGTCCATTCCCACTGATACAGATTGTGGAAGAACATGCAGTCGCAGTGGCCGTTGATGACCTGATCGGTGACGTAGCTCTCCAGATCACTCACGCCCGAAACCGGCACCGCCACTTTCACGCGATCATCGGCGCTCGCGACCCAGTTGGTTGTGGCCCCGCCGCCACTGATGCCCGTCACGCCGATCTTCTCCGCATCGACATACGGCAGCGAGCAAAGGTAATCGATGCCACGAATGCCGTTCCAGCACTCCACGCCAGCGGGGGTGTAGCCGCGGCTGTGCCACCAGAAGCGGTTGAGGTTGTAGGTTCCGTGGTGCTTACCCGCAATCTCGCCAAGCTGAAGCGTATCAACCGTGAGGCAGACGTAACCGTTGCTCGCGAACCACCGGCCGTGATCCTGGTACGCGGTCTTGTTGCCGTCGCGTCCCTGGTTGGAGTGGCCGCACACATACAGGACGCCGGGGAGTTTACCCCCGACCTTACGGTCGGGGTTCGCCGACTTGGGCCGCCAAAGATTGGCCGTCACGTACAGTCCTGGCCGGCTCTGGTAGTGCAGTTTTTCGATAACCACGTCGCCGCGTTCGAGCGTGCCGGTAACGGTCGCCTTGAGCGGCGTCTTTTCTGGCAGCGGATCGAGGCCAAGCATGTCGAGAAATTCGCGCTTCAGTCGTGGCCGCTCCTTTTCCCATTCTTCTTTGGTCGTTGCGCCGGCCATGAACTTCGCGGAAAGTCGCTTCACCTCCGCCGCGAGATACTTGCGGATCATCTCATCGCCGCTGAGCGACTTTTCGTCAGCCGCAAAAGCAGGTGGAATGGGGAAACTCTGCGCGGCCAACGTGAGCGCGGAGAAGTGGAAGAGTTGGCGACGGTTCATGAAAGTGAGAGGGGAAGTGGGAATACGGGCAAACCCCGCCTGCGAGGGCGGGGGTGGCACAAGACCCGCCGCCCTTGCGGGCGGGGTTTGCCGACTCACTTCGCCTTCACGCGCTTCAAGACCATCACTTTATCTTCGATCTCGTCGTTGATGATAAACGACGACTTGTTCAGCAGACAGATGCGGCCCTTGTCGTTCTTGTTGCCTTCCTTGCCGGTGAGTGTGACGACGTCCTTATCGATCTTGTAGCCACCTGCATCCACGGTCACATCCTTACCATCGACCTTCACGGTCAGGTTCACCTTGCCGCCCGCGGTGAACTCCAGCTTCGTGCCAACGGGAATATCCTTGGCATCGCTGTAGGCGATTTCCCACGTACCGACGATCAGGTCCTTGTTGTCGTCCGCGGCTCGGGCCGCACTCGATGCCCCGAACAGAGCAACTGCTGTCAGAGCAATCACGACTGCGCGCATGGTAACCCTCCTCGATTAAACGAAACACGCTGACCACGTTCCCACTCGCGGAGCGCGGTGTCAATAGCCTATCCAAGAAGGAAGAATAGAAGTTCCAAGAGTTCCACGTTCCAAGTTAAATACCCAACAGTTTGGCTGAGCGTCGTGAACTTGGAACTTGGAACTTCTATTCTTCCTTCTTGGAACTTCCCTGGGAGAAGGCAATGCTCGGGCCGATTCGGTGGGCGGCATGGGCGGTCCTGCGTGTCCTTCTGTCGCTGCGCTACAAGGTCACGCTCGTGGGCGTCGATGCGGTACTTACGCGACCCGGACCGTATCTCATCCTGCCCAACCACCCGGCGTTCACCGATCCGCCGAACTTGCTCGTCCGCCTCTGGCCGATCTTCAAAATGCGGCCATTACTTCTGGAAACGAACTTCAAAAATCCGCTCTTCGCGGTGCTGGCGTGGCTTTTGCGCGCCATCAAAATGCCGGACATCGTGAAGGCCAGCGCGGAGGACAAGCTGCGGGCGGAACAAGCGGTGGGCGAAGTGATCGCAGCGTTGCGGCGCGGGGAAAACGTCATTCTGTGGCCCAGCGGCCGACTCTCACGCGACGGATCGGAACGCCTCGGCGGAGCACGCACTGCCGCCGACGTACTCGCCGCAGTGCCCAATGTCACCGTTGTGCTCGCCCGCACGCGCGGACTGTGGGGCAGCATGTTCAGTTGGGCGGATGGACCAATTTCGATGATGAACCTGCTTTTCCGCGGGCTTGGCCTGTGGGCGGCGAATCTCTTTGTCCTTGCCCCGCGGCGAAAAGTCACTGTTACGCTTGAAGCCTTTACCCCGGACGAACGTCCGCAACCAACCCGCGAAGCTGTCAACAAGTGGTTGGAGCAGTGGTACAACGCGGACACGCCACGCGAAGAACCCACTTTCGTTCCGCGACACTTCCTCTTCGGTCCGCGCACGCACGAGTACCCCCCACCGGTCTCGGTGGCCCCGGAGTTCGATCTTGCGAAGGTCAAGCCAGAAACGAAGACGGCCGTCGCGCACATTCTCGAAGACAAACTGAAACGACCGCTCGGCTCTGATCAGAACGCGCCCGAGGTGACATTTCTTCAGCTCGGCATGGACAGCCTCGACGCGATGGAGGTGACGCTCGCTGTGGAGCAGCGGTTCGGTTTTCGCGGCGATACTGTGCCCACCACAATTGGCGGACTGTGGGCGCTGGCGGAAGGACTGGTGCAGAACGCGCCGCCCAAACCTCCTCCCGCCGGATGGTTCGATCCCCCCGACAACGCTCCACTCATCATTCCCGGCGAGACCGTGAGTGCAGCGTTCCTCACTCAAGCGATCAGCCGGCGGAAGTTTGTCATCGCGGCGGATGACCTCGCGGGCGGCGTTACTTACGAGAAGCTCATCGTTGGCGCGTGGGCCATGTCAGCGCGGTTCCGGGCGCTGGAATCGCCCAATGTGGGGCTCATGCTCCCGGCATCGGTGGCGTGCGATCTGGCGTTCCTGGGGCTGCATCTCGCTGGAAAATTGCCCGTGGTGCTGAACTGGACTACCGGCCCCGGCAACCTCGCGCACGCCGCGAAGCTGATGGGACTCACACACGTCATCACCTCGAAGGCATTCATTGATCGCACGCAGGTGCAGGTACCCGGCGCGCAGTTTCTGTTTCTCGAAGATGTCCGCGCTGGCATGGGCAAGTTCGGCCTGTTGCGGAGACTCCTGACAGTGCGGCTCTTCGGTGGTTTGGTGCGGGCGCGGTTGTTAAAAGCGATCCCCGCCGACCCACACCAGCCCGCGGTGGTGCTGTTCACCAGCGGAAGCGAGAAAGCGCCCAAGGCGGTACCGCTCACGCATGCGAACATCATCAGCGATCAACGTGCCTGCCTTGCCGCGCTGAAAGTGGATCGCAACAACTCTGCGCTCGGCTTTTTGCCGATGTTCCACAGTTTCGGGCTGACCGTGACCGGTCTTCTTCCGCTGTTTGTGGGCGTGCGAGTTGTCTACCACCCCGACCCGACCGATTCTGGGGCACTGGCCCGCAAGACCGCAATATACAAGCCCACACTCGTCGCCGGTACGCCGACCTTCATGGGCTACATCTTCGAGCGGGCGAAAACCGGCGAACTGGATTCATTCCGGATCATCATTGTCGGTGCCGAGAAAGCTCCGCGCACGCTGTTTGAAAAAGCCGCCGAGATCGCGCCAAGCGCAGAGGTGTTGGAAGGCTACGGCATTACGGAGTGTTCGCCGGTGGTGTCGGTCAATCTCCCGGGGAAGGTCCGCCCCGGTACGATCGGTCCGCCATTGCCGGGTGTGGAAGTGTGCGTGACCGATTTGGAAACGAACGCCATCCTCCCGCAGGGACAGATGGGAATGCTACACGTCGCGGGGCCAACGGTCTTCCCCGGCTACATCGGACACGATGGTCCGCAGCCGTTCGTGGAGTTGGGGGGGAAGCGGTGGTACATCACCGGTGATCTCGCCTCGCTGGACGAAGCCGGTGCCATTGTCTTCAGCGGGCGGTTGAAGCGATTTCTGAAAGCCGGCGGCGAAATGATTTCGCTCCCCGCGCTCGAAGAACCATTCGCCCAAAAGTATCCGCCCACCGATCAAGGTCCGCGTGTGGCGGTGGAGGGGATCGAAACCGCTTCCGGACGCCGGATTGTGCTCTTCACGACCGAGTCGATCAATCTGCGGGACGCAAATGCACTGTTGCACGCGGAAGGGTTCACCGGCGTGATGCGACTTGACGAAGTGCGCGCGGTGGAGAAGATCCCCACTCTGGGAACGGGCAAGACCGACTATAAGGTGCTGCGCGCGATGATCGAGGGGAAGTGAGGGGCAAAATGAGCATGAGAGTAACCTCGCTCACTCATCGGTGAGCCTCTGTTCTTTGCGAGATTCGTCGGTCTGCGATTTCCAATTGAAATGACTCACACGCGATCGTCGTCTTTATCGACGTGGTAAGACATTGCCGTCGACAAGAGTAAATCAGAATGGCCTCGGTGCCACGGATAAACGATCCATACGCCGAACGTCTTTCTGATTGCGATTGGAACACGACCCTGATAAAGTCCATGTGGTTGGTTGGAACGCTCAACCGGCTTCGTGCGAGGTTTGAGGATGGTGCGCCCTGTGGTGATGTTGTGGGTGAGCACCCTGCTGGTGTTCGGAACCGCCCCCGGCTGTTCGCGCAGTTCCTCGACTGCGCCGTCTCTTTCACCCGCCGAAGATCGTCTCTACACGATTGGGAAAGCGTACATCCAGGCCAACAGCAAACTCGGCCGCGGCGCCAAAAACTTCGCCGAGATCAAGAGCTTCCTCCCATCCGATGCACCTGACGACCTCCTCCGGTCACCCAACGACGGGGAGGAGTTCGTGATCCTCTGGGGCGTGGATTTCAACAAGCTTCCACCCGGCGCTGATCCATACTACGTCGGCGCCTACGAGAAAACGGGAACCGGGGGCAAGCGTTATGTCCTGCGGTTCCCGATTGGCGTCGCTTCGATGACGGACGCCGAACTGAGAGCAGCGGTGTTCCCCCCGGGTCATAGCCCGCCGCGCTAACCCGATTGTCGGGTCGACGCGAATTCATTTCCACTGACCGGGTATTGCGATGATTTGTTCCTCTTCCATTCGTCGAGCGTTTACGTTAATCGAACTTTTGGTTGTGATCGCGATTATCGCGATCTTAATCGGCCTCCTCCTGCCCGCCGTCCAAAAAGTGCGCGAGGCCGCAGCGCGGATCAAGTGCAGCAACAACCTCAAACAGATCGGGATTGCCTTCCAGGCACACCATGATGCTCTCAACGCATTCCCATCTGGCGGGTATGGGCCGGGGGCGGGACGCACGTTCGTTGGGAGCGCACCTGCCAATTACACGAGTCAGGCCTGGGGTTGGTGCTACCAGTTGCTCCCCTACATCGAGCAGCAAAACCTGTGGCAACTGCCAGCCGGACAGGAAGCCACGATCACCGCCTCTCCATGCAATGTCTACCTGTGCCCGACCCGGGGGCGCCAACCAGTTGTCAGCGGGATTGGGTTTAATGATTACGCGGGCAACGCCGGCAGTTACACGACCTGGAGTTCCCTTGCGCAGGGCCCCAACAGCTTCGATGGTCCGCTCACGCCGACCGGTGGACCGACGGTCAACATGAACAAGATCACCGATGGGACGTCGAACACCCTTCTGGTCGGCGAGAAGTGGGTCTATTACCAGTGGTGGAATCAGTCACTCGGGCAGTGCATCGACAACGAGGGGTGGACGAACGGGTGGGACAACGACACCATCTGCGCCAGCGGAACGATTACTTACTCCGCCCCAAATAACATCGTCGCGCCGCAATCGGATTTCCAGACGGGTTGGAACTGCGGATACATTTACGGCGGCCCACACACCAGCGGGTTCATGACGGTGTTCTGCGACGGATCGGTCCACTTCTTGAAGTACAGTATCTCCCCCGCGAACTGGCACAACCTCTGTTCCATGAACGACGGGAACGTGGTGGATGCGAGCAATTTCTGATGGGCCACCCGCGGCACGCGAAGACGATCAGTGTCGTCGAGAGGGACCAGCGAACAGAACCTCGACGCGCATCGCGTCTTCGTCGATGTGGTAAAACACGCCGAGAACGTCCTCATACCACAGGCGAAAGCCTTCCGCCCGGGATTCGCCGAGATCGCGTGCCATGCGGCGGAGCAAGAAATCGATACGGTCTTGCGCCGCCCGTACGATGGCAGGATTGTCGACGGCTTGTTCGAGCCGCGTAACTTCTTGCAGCGCACGCAGCGACCAGACAACAGTAAATATCATTGCTGGCCTATCTGCTGACGGTATTCGTCGAGCGTGAGAAACGGCTCGGCCATTCGGCGCTCGATCTCTTCGGGCGTAATTGCCTTGACCCAGTCGGGATCGTTCTCGGCGAACTCCAGTTTCATCCGCGCGACCACCTTGCCGGATTCGTCGCGCAACTCGATTGGCTCGGACTCCGTCGAAGGATCGGCGAATCGTTTCGCCGCATCCAGCCATTCGACCTTCTGTCCACCGACGTACAACGTAACCATGTGTTGGCCTCCTCACGCGAGGATTATACCGTAACTTGAGCCCAGAGAGTCACCCCAGCAGCCGGGCCGCCTTCACGATGTACTGCACTCCGCTGCCGACGGTGGCGGCGAGCATCGCCCAGAGTAACCCTCGCTGAATCGGGTTCAGTACAAGAAGCAAATCCGAGGTGCCCTCCAGAGTACGCAACCACGCCAAGAGCAGCACGCCGATCAGCACGGCGCACTGGAGACCCATCTTCAACTTGCCGAACCAGTCCGCGCCGAACTTCTTGCCCGACGCTTCCACCATTCCGCGAATGCCAGTCACCAGCAGTTCGCGACAGACGACCACCGTCACCATCCACGGCAAAATCCCGGCTTGTTCGACCGAAATCAGATAGATAAACGCGCCGCACACCAGCACCTTGTCTGCCAGCGGGTCGAGGTTGCGGCCAATGAGCGAGAGTGGGCCATACTTCCGCGCCCACCAACCGTCGATCCAGTCGGTGGCGGTCGCGATGAGGAAGATGATGAGCCCCACCAGCCACCACGCCTGCACGATGCAAGCGAACACCCCCACCGCCAGCGGAATGCGCACGAACGAAAGCAGATTCGGAACGTTCCAGATGGGGGATGAGGGCGGCGGCGTGGGAGGCGAGTTTGAGACGGCCGTCGACGATGCTTCCGGTCGTGGCTGTTCGTTCATTATCGCCCCTCGCCTGTTGGCCTTCGTTCGTCATTTATCCGCTGCCAGTCCTCCATTCTGCTTACCTTAAAGACCAGAAAACGGCACCGGCCGCAGTCCGGAGAGACTGTGGCCGGTGCGCTGTGGAAAGAAAGTCACTCAATCCTTGATGTCGTAGTCGAAGATGTTCGGCTTGCCGGCTTCAACTTTGAACGTCAACTTCGAGGTGCTGGTATCGCGCAGAGGAAGTGGAATCGGGCTGGTCGTTGGCCCCGGCGTGCCGGGGGCTTTCGGTTTCAGCACCTCAACCTTATCGTTCGGCTTTTTCAGCCTCCCACTCTGACCGGCCTTGAACTCGGCCCCTTGCTGAGCGGCCTCGGGCGTAATGTAGGCGAAGCAGACCATGACCTCCCCGGATGGAACACCTTCGGCCTTGTAGGTGCCGTCTTCGTGTACCGGAGCCGAGACCTGCGTGCCATTGGGATGCACGAACATGACTTCAATACCGGTGAATTTGGGCGGCTGACCGTGAAGTTTGATTGTCCCGCTGACGTCCGTTCTTACCGGTTCGCCACAACCGGACAACCCAACCAACAATCCCCAGCCGACGAGTGAACAAGCAGTTCGAGATAGGCGAAAGTGAGACATGAGGTGACTCCTCGATGAAGTGTGTAAGCTTCGGGTGGGCGACATTCGGAGAATATCGCCCACCCGAAAAGGCCCGCCCATGGGAGCGAGCAGATCAGAAGTTCGGGATTACCTCGCCAGCAGAGCGGGTGGAGAGTTGCGGAAGGACGGAATTAGCGCTGTAGGTGTAGAACCGAACCGAGCCGTCGCCCATCGCGAAGTTCCCTCCGCCGGTGTGGAGGCTCCAGAAGTGAACCTGATCGCAAGCGACGGCCACATTCCCCGGCTGGAAGCCAACCTTGGACGAGGGGCAACCCAGACTCGACGCGTAATTGTATTCCCGCGCGCCCAGAATCACGTCGCCCACGCCGCTGCCGTCCCAGCCGGCGCCCGCGAACCACCAGCCGTAGAACAAGTCGTTGCTCGGCGGCCGTTCGCCCACCATCAAAGTGTTGCTCGTTCCGTCGGTGATGTCGGTCATGCGCGTTGCGGATTTCCAGTAGCAAATGCCGATCTGGCTCGTGTTGGTATAGTTGCTGAAGTCGGCCGAGATGCCGCCGACGGCCAGGTAACCGGTAAAGGCCACACGGCTGCTGGGGTAGATCCCCGCCTGAGTGCCGGAAATCGTCTGATCCTGCCGGCTGTCGGCCGGGCACTTGAGTGTGGGGAGAATCACCCCCAGCGCCGGATTGGCCGGGGTTTGTGGGTTATCCCAGAAGTCGCCCCAGGGCCAGAAGTTCCACCCTCCCGAACGCGCCCACGCATCGGCTTGCCGGTACAGATTATCCTGCTCGTAGTATGGCATCATCTGTGCCATCCAGCTCCAGTAATAGTAAGGATTCGTGTAGAGAACCCCGGCGGGGAAGTGGCCGTTGACGTCGTGGAAGTTATGTAGCGCCAGAGCCATCTGCTTCATGTTGTTGGCGCACTTCATGCGAGCGGCGGCATCGCGTACATTCTGCACAGCAGGAAGCAGAAGGCCGATCAAGATCGCGATAATCGCGATTACGACAAGCAGTTCGATAAGCGTGAAGCCCCGGCGAAAATGAGCCTTCGAACGGAACATCGTCGCACTCCTGAAACAGGACATGAGGAGTTGAGAGGATAATCGTGCCAGCCCAATTTCCTCCGGCGAGTCGGAGGACCATCCGAGGACGAACTTGCTTCATCCTTACCAGACTCAAGGCTGCTTGCGGGCGAGGAGTGCGGGGCGACGTGTGCGCGATCAGAAGTGCGCTCGGGAGGATGCGAGTGAGGCCCCCGCGCACTTCCGCGCTCACGCGGAAGTCCGAAGCAGACTTGTCAAGAGTCGAGCAAACGGGAGAGAGAAGCGAGTCAATCCGCAAATAATGAGCGTCAGCCAACTCTCTTCATAAACTCGCGCCAGCCACCGGGCAAGAACAAAAATGTAAAAAATATGAAGACTCTATTGCACTCGTGTATATCACGGAACCTGCCGCGAGACACAACGCATGTGGCCCGCCGATCAACGAATTGTGGCCAGCGGAGTGAGCGAGCCTTCCCAGTGGGAACTGTCGGCGTCCAGCACTTTGCGCACCTCGTCGATGAACGCCGCGGCGGTGAATGGCTTCTGGATGAAGTGGACCTGATCGTGCAGCACACCGTTGCGGACCACGGCATCGTCGGTGTAGCCGCTCATGAATAACACGCGCAATCCCGGCCGCGAGCGGCGAATCACTTCTGCAGCCTGTCGCCCTCCACGCCCGGGCATCACCACGTCGGTAATGAGGAGATCGATTGAGCCGAGGTATTCGTCGGCCACGCGAATGGCATCCTCTCCGTCCCGCGCTTCGAGTACCTCGTAACCGTGCACGCGCAGGATGTGGGCGGCGAGCGTACGAACAGCCGGTTCGTCCTCGGCCAGGAGAATGGTTTCGCTCCCCGCCGGCAGCGAACCCGGCGTGGGCGTTTCCGCCACGGTGAGCGGCGCCGGCTCTGACGCTCGGGGGAGATAGACGCGGAACGTCGTTCCACGGCCCAGTTCGCTCTCGACTCGGATATATCCGCCGTGCGCGGTGACGATGCCAAAGACCGTCGCCAGACCCAGTCCCGTCCCTCTCCCGACTTCTTTGGTCGTGAAAAATGGCTCGAAGATGTGGTCCTTTACTTCGGGGGTCATGCCACACCCGGTGTCGGAGACAGACAGTTCCGCGAACACGCCGGGGGAAGCATTCGGAATCTCGCGCGCCTCTTCCTCGGTTACGGTGACGGTTCGGCTCGCGATTCCGATCCGGCCGCCGGTGGGCATCGCGTCGCGGGCGTTCACTGCGAGATTCATCAACACCTGCTGGAGTTGACCCGCATCCACCTTCACCCAGCACAGGTTCGGGTCGAGGGTAATGTTCAGGGTGATGTCTTCACCAATCAGCCGCCGGAGCAGATGCGTGGTCTCGCTCACCACGGTGTTCAGGTCCATCACGCGCGGTTCGATCACCTGCCGGCGGCTGAACGCGAGAAGCTGACGCGTGAGATGGGCCGCACGGTCTCCGGCATTGCGAATTGCGGCCGCAAACCCCCGTGCCTGAGAAGCAAGCCCGCCATTCTGCATCAACAGGTCGGCGTAACCATTGATGGCGGTCAGCAGATTGTTGAAATCGTGTGCCACTCCGCCAGCAAGTTGGCCGACAGCTTCCATCTTCTGGGCCTGGCGGTACTGGTCCTCCAAACGCTTGCGGTCGGTGATGTCCTGATACATCCCGAGCACGCCTACCACATCCCCGGTGGGATCGCGGAGCGGAACGGTGCTACTCAAGAGGACGGAGCGCCGGGGCTCCTCCCGCTCCTCTTCCCGATTCAGTATCGCCTCGCCGGTGGCGGCCACGGCCAGATCGGCGGCGCGAAGGCCCGGCGCGGGCGGGATCGGCAGTTGCCCGTCCGTTTTCCCCACCACCTCCTCGGCCGACGCCAGACCAACATCACGGGCGGCTTGGGCATTGCATCCCAGGTACCGACCGTCGCGTCTCTTCCAGTAAACTCCGCACGGAATGTGTGCAAGTACGGTGGCGAGCAACTGCTCCCGATCGCGCAGCGTGGATTCGGCCCGGAGTCGGTCGGTGACCTCGATTGCCAGAACGATACACGCCGATCGGCCACTCAGATCGATGTCGTGGGCGGTGATGTCCACGAAGATGATCGTGCCGTCTTTCTTCCGGTGCCGCCACACCCCGCGGGACACCAGTCCGTTGGTGTTCGCCACCACCATTTCCCTGGCCGCCTGGAGATCTTCCGGCGGGCGAATATCGAGAATCGTCATCCGCGAAAACTCGGCCCGCGTATACCCGTAACACCGAGTCGCCGCTTCGTTCACGGCGAGATAACGGAGCGTGGAGCGGTCGTACACGAAGAGCGGAACCGGCGTGCGGTCGAGCAAGGTCCGGTACCGTTCCTCGCTGTCGCGGAGGGCGGCCTCCGCTTTCTTTCGGTCGGTGATATCCTCACCGAGCTTGCTCGTCCCAACCGGTTTGCCGTCTGGGTCGCGGAGCAGGGTGTTGCTCCACGCGATCAAACGCGGCTTGCCATCGCGAGTCAAAATGGTGCTTTCGTGGTGCGCCGGCGTTTGCCCCTCACCCACGGCCTTGCGGTACTGGCGCAGCATCTCGGCGCGATCGCCAGCAGGGGCGAACATCTCGAACCAGTTCCGGCCGATCACCTCCGCGCGGCGGAAGCCCGTGAGGTTCAACAGAGCATCGTTGCAGAACGTGACGATCCCCCGGTCGTCCAGGCATACCGCGAGCAACCGTGCACGTTCCAGAGTGTCCCGGAAACGCCGTTCACTCTCGCGCAGGACCGCTTCCTCCCGCCTGCGCCGGCTCATGTCGCGGACCACCGCGACCCACATTCCGCCGGCCTTCCCGCCCACTCCGCCAATCCTTGCTTCGACCGGCGATGTGGTCCCGTCTTTCTTTTTGTAAACACACTCGCGCGTTTTCGTGTCCGGGTCGTTGGTCGAACCAATTGCCTGAGTGGTGAGGATGTCGCCGAAGCTGAGTTTGAGGAGTTCGGCCCGAGTGTATCCCAGATCGGCCGAAGCCTGCGTGTTTACGTCGATAATGCGGTCGTCGGGACCAAGAACGAACATGGCGTCCGCCGCTTGCTCGATCAGACAGCGGTAGCGCGCCTCAACTTCCCGGTGTTTCTCTTCGGCGGCCGCTAGTTGCTCGGCTCTCTCCTCGTACCGGTGGTAGAGAAACGAGAACCACCCCGCAGCCACCCCCACAAAAAGAGGAACGATTGCTCGCCCAGCGACGAGCGTGCTGTCAGGTACTCCTCGGTCGCCGACAAGGACAAGAAGCACCAGGTTCACTCCAGCCGCGATCGCCCCCGCAGCGCTCCCCATCCAGACGCCACCAAGCCACCCCGCCACAAGAACTGGGATCAAAAGAAGCCACCCCGCGCTTGGCCCCACCACAAAGCCCAGACCCACCGTCAGGAGGAAGGAGCCCAGAGAGGCGATCAGGAAGTGGGGATAGCGGCGCATGTCGGTGAGCATCGAGTCCAATTCGGGTGAGTGGCAAAATACAATGAGGTCAGTTCAAGTCGAAGTTAGCCGGTTCCGATTTCGTCCCATCGAGCACAAACTGGGATGTATCTGGCGATTGGTATCGAGCTGGGATATGCGACCCGCCCAGGATCTGGATGAACGACACCTTGTAGCGTGCCGCGATCAGCTTGACGCGGTATTCGCCGTTCTCCACGATACACTCGTCCTCGCGCCCCGCGCCCGGTGTGTCCGGCGTCAGTTTCATGATCGTCTTCTTGACGGGTTGGCCGTTGAGCGTTACTCGTCCGCTCACTTCTTTCATCTCCGCCGTGGGGCGCGCGTTCGAGCAACCGAGTACCCCGACTCCGAATAGGAAAACGGCAGCGAGGAAGATTCGACGACTCATGGGCGTGGGTCTCTGTGTATTGATGGTTGGCCGAGTTCGGGAGGAAGAGTCAATCGAGCGTGAATGTTTCCCCACCGGCGGGGGTTAACAAAGAGCGGAGGGTAAAGGGATCGACCGAGCTCAGGAGAAGCTGAACGTGCCCATCGCCAAACAGAGTGACGCACCCTCCCGGGTGGAAACTGAACGGTTCGTCGTTGGGTCCACAGTTGTTCTCGTACCAGGGACAGGAGGCGGGTCCCCCGCGGGGCGATGCGTTGTTGTTAAGACGAGCCAGCTTGTTCACGGTATCCTGATGCGGACCCGATAAACCGTTGGCGATGTCGGGTTCCGCCCATCGGTAGTTGTTCGATCGCCCCGTCGGGGACTTTTCTACACCATACGGATTGAAGTCGAAATACTGAGCCAGCATGTTTCCGCCACCCGGCAGAATGTAATCTTCATGCATCTTGCCCACGTCTTCGATCACGGCAACCGTATTACTCATACCGTCGGTAATCTCGGTGGCTCGTCGAGGACTGCGGCGATTGCGGGGGGTTCGCATGTAGTTCGCGTTCGGGTCGAGCGTACTGGGGCCGTTTTCCGTGGCGACCTCGTAATGAAGTGTGAGGAACCCGGCCGTCCGGTACTTGCGGCTTCCGGAAGGCTCAACGTCCCGTGTCCCTGCTTGCAGCCCGCTGCCGAGCGGATCGCCGAACGGAACAATGTCTGTATACGCGATCGGCATGTAATCGCACTCGCCGTACCCTTGCGGATCTTCCAGATACATGGGATTGCTGGGGCAGAGGAGTAACTTGATGGTGGCCTTGGCCCCTACCTGATTCGCTGGCCAGCGGCTGTCGTTGTACCGGTAGTTCTCGTTCATCATCTCATACACATTGCCCTGCTCGATGTACGGGAGCAACTGCGTGTAGGTCGACACCGTATCGAACGCACTGAACTGGTTACCCAGATTCGGCCCTTCACCACTGGTTGGGAAATAGCCGTTGGCATTTTCGTAATTGTGGATGGCCAGACCGATTTGCTTGAGATTGTTGGTGCAGTTCGCGCGCGCGGCCGCCTCGCGGGCTTTCTGAACGGCGGGGAGAAGCAAGCCGAGGAGAACCGCGATGATCGCGATGACCACCAACAGTTCGATCAGCGTGAACGCGGGGCGAATCCGCCGACACGCTGGAGACAGACTCGGCATGACGGCCTCCGGGTGCCGCGAGGAGGGAACATTCTCATTATGTACAGGTCCGCGGGTGCAACGGAATCCTAGACCGTCTCATGAGTGGATTCTGTGAAAACCGGGTGATGTCGTCCGCCGGACCGACACACACGAATTCTGAGTGGCTGTGAAGTGAACGAATTTCCTTTGAGGCAAAAAAGCGCCGACCCGGCGATCAAGCTTGGCACCGGAGGGATGATGATCGGGATCCCACTGAAGCCGCACAGAGGATTGATCCACCGCTCGCGACCACTCTTCGCTCGTGCCGAAGAGGTCGCGATCCCATCTGGCGGGGACTGCGGTTGCGAAAAACTGAATCCGCCTCCGAAGCGTCCGTGTTCGATCGCGTATCGTCCGATGGCCGGGTTGTACGCTTGATACACAACGATGCTTTCGTCGTCGTAGTGTGCGAGAATGTGTCGCCCGTCCTTGGGCCACACCTTCACCTGCTCGGAGTAGAGTTCATGGGCAAGTGGCATCACATGCGCCGGCTTTTATAGGGTGGGACAAGGCTTTGCACAAAGCCTTTGTCCACCCTACAAAAGCGTCCCACTCGGGAAACGGGAAACTACTTCGCCGAGGCATAGCTCTTCTGGAACGCTGCCACACCCGCGCCGGCTTCGAGCTTGAAGCCGCTTTCAAGCAGCACCAGTTCCAGTGCGGCGAGGGCACCGAGCACCTCAAAGGCATCCGTATAGCCCATGTGCGACAGCCGCCAGATGTGCCCCTTCAGCGTGTCCTGGCCGTCGGCGAGCTTGTAGCCGTATTTCTTTTCGAGTGCCTTCAGCGTCGCGGTGCCGTCCACACCTTCGGGCACCTTGATAACGGTCAGCGCGCTATTGGGGCGTTCAGCGAACACCTTGAGCCCCATCGCTTGCACGCCGGCACGGCAAGCCGCCGCGATGCGCGTGTGCCGGGCCCAGAGGTTCTCGATCCCCTCTGTGCGGATGCGTTTGAGGCTCACCCGCTGCGCTTTGATAAGCGTGTTGCCCGGCGTGAATGGCGTATCGCTCTCCGCCAGCGACTTGCGATAGCGGCGCAGATCGAAATAGAAGCTTCGGATGGGTGTGGCGTCGATCTTCTTCCAGGCTTTCTCGCTGGCGCTCACGAACGCCAGGCCCGGCGGCATCATGAGTGCCTTCTGCGAGCCGGTTACGACGACATCGAGGTTCCAGGCGTCCATCCGGCACTCCATCGCGCCCAGTCCGCTGATACCATCCACCGCAAGCAGCGCATCGGTTTTGGCAACGATCTTGCCGAAGGCTTCCAGATCGTGCCCCACGCCCGTGCTGGTTTCGCTCAGCGTGGTGAACACGACTTTCGTGTCGGGGTTCGCAGCCAGCGCCTGCTGAAGCATTTCCGGCGTGACGGCTTTGCCATAGGACACTTCGACGGGAATGATGTTCGCCGCGAATGCCTTCAGGATTCCTCGCCAGCGTTCACCCCAGCGGCCAGCCGTGCAGAGAATCGCCTTCTCACCGGGAGCGAGTGTATTACTGACCGCGGCTTCCATTCCACCGGTACCAGAACACGTGAGTGTGTAGACCGGCTGCGTGGTCTGGAACACGTATTTCAAGTCTTCGCTCACCTCAGCCAGAATCGCCTTCGCTTCGGCAGCGCGGTGGTAGGTCACCGGTCGCGCGAGTTCGAGGAGCGTTTCTTCGGGAACGGGAGTGGGGCCGGGAGTGAACAATCGCGGTTTCATCAGCAAAGCTCTTTCTGAATATAGGCCGATCGGGGTTGCGCTCAGCAGCGGGTATTCTAAGTTTTCAGGCAGGTGTCGGCTGCCCTGGAATCGCGCACTGGTCAGGAGATGGTGTGGAGTGGTTGCCAGGATTACGCCGATAGAGCGGTTGAGATTTATGAATTCCGGCTGGAATGGCTCATGCGATTGACGCGACGGAATGGCTTGGTGTTTTTGCTTGCCCTCCTCCCGTTTGGATGCACGGCAATTGCGAAGAAACCGCCTACCCCGGCTGCCCAGATTACCAAAGACGACCTTTATCAGATTCCGCCACGACCCGACGAACGATACTTCCTCATCCTTTATGGCTCGCAAGACTTGCTGCGGCGACCGGCATACACACACACCTGGGCCACGCTCGTCCGGATGCGTGCCTCCGACGTGGGTCCCTGCGGGAGCATCACGCCAGGCTGCATCGACCCGGCCCTTGATGTCCACACCATCAGTTGGCTACCGACCAAGGGGAAGATCGACCCGGGGAGTCGTACCGTCGAGCCGGGGCGCAACTACGGTCTACACGAGACGATGAAGTTTGCTTACGACACGAAGCAATCGGTTGCGGTGTGGGGACCATACGAAGTATGGCACGGGTTCGCTCACCGGTTCCTCGTGCAGAAACAGTTTCTCGATAGCGGCGCGGTTGGCTATCAGTGCATTGACAGTCGTGGGGAGGCAGCGCGAACGGGCGACGGCTGCGATTGCATCCACGCCATCACGGACATGGACCCGATCTATCCGCGGTGGGAATATCCGCTGCTGTATTACGGGAAGCCCGCGACAGCACACCTCGTCCGCCGACTGATGCACTCGCCAATCTGGATCCAACCACGCGAAACGCACGACTGGCTCCTCCCCCGGCTGGGGCTGGATGCCTATCCCATCGAAAAACGTCGGTACATTGGCATCGCGGAAGAACACGACCCGAACTCACCGGACGGTCTGGACGCGAAAGCGCCACCGCTGGTTCCTCTCGTGCGGCCCATCCCGAAAGAGCCGACGCCGAAGTCCGCTCCGGGCATTGAAGAAAAGAAGCTAATTCCCCCGCTACCAAAACCCTAGCATCACCCACACATCTCTCGCGTTGCCCCGCTTTGATCGCGGGGCAACGCCATTTTCACCTGACTGCAAGCGATGCAAAGGGCTCAACTCGGCACGGCGATTGCGACAACGATCTCTGCCCCTTATATCTTGCGAGACGATCATGGCAGACCAAAAGAAACGCGGTGGACAAAAGCTGGGAAACCAGCAACCGCAACAACCCCAGCAGCACCAAGGAACGAACACGAGCCAGAACCCCGACCGTGCAGACAAGGACAAACAGCGGGATCAGCGCAACAACCCAGACGATGCCCGCCGGGAGCCGACGGACCAGAAGCAGTAATCGCGAATCCGACAAACTCTGGCGGGTCGGATTTCTTCCGGCCCGCTTTGTTATTGGTGCAAGAGAGAATTCATCATGCCGCAACCCGAAGGACTTGCCCTCTCCCCCGCGTCCCGACCGACATGGCGGACGTTACTGGACGAGGGTAAACCGCTCTTACTGCCAGCCGCTCACGACGCACTCACAGCACGGCTTATCGCTCGCGCGGGGTTTACGGCGTATCAGGTAGGCGGATTCGCACTGGCAGGCACACGGTATGCCTTTCCCGACATCGACTTGATCCAGTTCTACGAGGAGAACGAAGCGATCCGGCAAATCGTTGCAGCCTCGCCGTTGCCAGTGTTGGTGGACGGCGGGAATGGCTTTGGAGATGTCAAACACGTGACGCGCACAGTTCGCGGCTATGAAGAACTCGGCGTGAGCGGCATTTTCATTGAGGATCAGAAATCGCCGGTCAGTTGCGGGCAGATGGGCAAGAAGGAAGTTGTGCCGGTGAAGGAAATGACCGGTAAGATCACGGCTGCTCTCGCCGCCCGCAAGAGTACCGACACGTTCATTATGGCTCGCACCGATGGCCGCAGTGCGGAGGACGTGGCCGAAGCGATCCGACGCGGAGAAGCCTACCGCGACGCCGGTGCCGATGGAGTCTACGTGGAGGGATTGCGAAGTGCCGCCGAGTTGAAACGCGTGGGGAAGGCGTTGAAGGGAACACCGCTGGCAACCACTCTCATGGAAGGCGGAGGACAGCTCCCGTGGTTGCCGCCGCAGGAAATCTACGAGTATGGGTTCCAGATGATTCTCTACCCAACCACCATCCTCTTTCAGTTGACGCGAGCCACCGAACGCGCCTTGGCGGCACTCAAGGCCGGCAAACCGATGGCGGAAGGAAACGCGGTTGATCTCGATGCATTCGAGGAGATTGTCGGTATGCCCGGTTGGGAACAAATCGAAAAACAGTTCAGTTGAGAGATGAAGGGTGAACCACTGAGACATGAACCCGCTGGAAGTGTCGCGTTGCTTAAAGAGCCGCGACCGCACCAGTCGTTTCAAGGTGTGGTGTTCTGTTGTTTTCAGCCCCGGCAGGGGCGACAGATGTTAGCCCAGGGTGAAGCGCAGCCGAAGGCCAGCGAAACCCTGGGAAGACGACCCAACGTATCCACAAGCCCCGGCAGGGGCGACAGAAACACCCATTCATGCGGTTGCGTTCAAGATTCTCTCGCCCCTGCCGGGGCTCCATGCTCGTGTCGTGCGTTGTCCCAGGGTTTCGCTAGCGCTTCACCCTGGGCTAACATCGGACGCCCCTGCCGGGGCTGAAAACCACCCAAGGCAACACCTTCAAACTACTGGCCAGGGAGCGGTTGAAGCTTTCTGCTCCCGGCGGGCGCGGCTCATTGAAAACCAGACACAATCAAACGCACCGTGAATGAGACACAGAGAACGCAGAGAAAGGCAAGAAGAGTTTTGGCAAGACGACAGGATGAACGGGATGGATTCTGATTTTCGTTTCATTCTGTTATCCTGTCCAACTCTTGGTTTTGTCTTTCTCTGTGTCTTCTGTGTTCTGTGGTTAGTCCTGTTTTCTCTGCTCCACTCAGCGTTTGGGGCGGTGGACGATGTTGAGCGCGAAATCCTGGCCCAGGCCGCGACGGCGAGCCAACAGAATCCACGTCATGGCCAGAGGTTCCAGCAAGCGAGCTTCCTTCAACGAGCCGAGCCAGACTGGCTCCATGCCAATCTCGCGGGCCAGCTCCGCGGCTCGCTTGTTCGCGGTGTCATCGTCGCCAGCGTAGAGCATCGTGACCTTCATGTCGCCGTAATTGGGATCGGCCATGTTTCCAACGCCGTTGGTGTTGAAAATCTTCACCACTTTCGCGCCCGGGGCACGTTTGGCAACCTCTTCGCCGGCGGAGGTGGTGAACCCGAGTGTCAGATGGGTGAGTTCCGGGGTAACGGGGTTCGTACAGTCCAGCAGAACTTTGCCCGATAAATCGCCCGCGGTCTTCAGAACTTCCGGAACGGCCGCCATCGGGACGGCGAGCAGAACCGTATCGGCCGCCGCGACGGCGTCGGGAATCGGCAGCAGATCCGCTTGCAATTCCTCGACTTCCGCACGCTTTTTATCAGGATCGCGCACGCCAAACACGATCTGGTGTCCCGCTTCGATCCAACGACGACCGAGCGTACTCCCGACGTTGCCCATTCCCAGAATCGCGATTCTCATGGGGAATCCTCCAATTTCCCGCAGACCGTTGCAAGCGGCGTACCGCGTGTGGCAATAAGTGTCATTCGAATGGAATCACTGCCCAAACTGGGCGAACCACTTCACTCTCGGCCGTGTCCCTCACATCTCAACCATTGCGCCCGGAAGGAGGTGTCCCATGCGTGCTATTGCGATGCCGTTCGCGAAGTGTCCAAGGGAACATCATTCAACTTTTTTCCGAGGCGATTCCGATGAGCCGGAGACGAAGACGAGCGGATGAGTTCAAGCTCCTCGCGGCGGATGTCGGCAGCGAGGATGGCGGCGACCCGAAGGAGTTCCACGCCAAACCGTGGAACGCACCCAAGAAGGCCGGCCGCAAAGCGCAACAACTCTGCGCGCAAGTGATAGATGCGTTGCATGGCGCCCTGGCTGTATGCGGCGACCCGGTTGTGCAGTCCGTAAGCGTGCTGGCGGTGGAACCGGCACCGCACACGGGCCGACTCCGTGTGCTGCTCAGCGCACCGATGGACATCGGCCACGACGCCGTCGAAGCCGGCGTGAAGCGTGCGGCGGGTCATCTGCGTATGGAAGTGGCGTCAGCGATTAACCGTCGCTATGCGCCGGAACTGGTGTTCGAGGTTATCGAGTTGTGAAATAAAACTGGTCCGCGGGAGAATACCCCGCGGACCGATTGCGTTCATGGGGTAGTTGGTGGAGCGGTCGGAAGTGGAGAAGAACCAAGCGGTGGCGTTGCAGCGACCGCAATTCGCTGCTGTAGCCACGCACGGAAGGCGTCTATGGTGGCGAGTTCATCCACGCCCCCGCGTGCCTGCTTCACAAATGTCATTAAGTCTGCTGGCGTGATTCCCGGAAACGTCCGGCTGGCTGGAACCTCGACGTACTTCTTCCCCGCTAATTGGTGAATGTGGAGTTCATCACCATCAAGGCGCCAGACTTCGGGAACGCCCAGCGAAGCGTAAATGCGGAACCGATTCATAGAACTCCGCGACACATCGACTTCGATCGCCAGATCGGGTGGCGGATGGATTGAGAGATCGAGTTGTTTGACCCCGGCCAGTTTGGCAGCGTTCGCGAACCAGAAACACTTATCTGGCTCCAGACCTTTTAGCATCCGTTTCCGTCTCATTGTGACCGATCCGCCGCTCTTCATCGGAAACTTGAACTCACGAGCCAGGACCGCGATCATCTGAGCGAGAACTGCGGAATCACCCTCGTGTTCCTGGCTCGTCACCATAATTTCAAGGTCTCCCCGGTCGTAGGTGAGCCGCAATCGCGGCCGGTCGCCGAATGCCTTGAGTAGACGGGTATACGTTCTCCAGTCCACGAACGGAATCACGACAGACCGTCCGCGTTTGCGACGTTTCGCTACCACCGGCGGAGTTCCTGCATTCGCGGGCTGATTAGTCGTGGTTGTGGTCACTGTGGACCCTCCTTCGCGAGGTACTGCATTGTAACCCGCAGGGCGAACGCGATGACAGGTCAGCGGCATCAACGATCAATGGTCGGTCCTACTTCCCCAGATTCCAGTAGATGCGGGCATTACCCGTCTGTCTCCCCACGGCGATGAGGTCAATCTTGCCGTCGCCGTTGAGATCGGCGGCTGTCAGGTCTTCCACCGCCACTCCGCCGTTTTCGAGGATCGTCCGTTCCCACTTCGCGCCTTTCCCGTCCGTACATTTGTAAATGCGAACGCCGCGGCGATCGGTGTGCTTGTCGCCGGCTTTCGGGTTCGGGTCGTCGCGCACTCCGATGATGAGTTCGTCTGCACCATCGCCATCGAGGTCAGCAAACCACACGGCATGGCCCCATCGGAGTTGATCGTCGATGACGTGGCGCTCCCACAACTTCTCACCCGCCTCCCTTGGCGGCGTATACGTCACGACCTGGTTGCCGTGCCACGGCTCAATCGTCGCGATGACCCTTGCGTCTTTACCCACCGATCCCAGCTTGATTTCACTCGCACCGCGGTTGCTCTTCGGGTTTGCCTGGTTCCCCTCACCCAATTTCGACGTGATCCATGTGTCCCCACTTCGGCGCAGACTGCTGACGCCTTCATAGCTCGCCACAAGAATCACCGAATCGTACTTGGGTTGCACCAGAGGGGATTGCACGGGCCAGAAGTTATGCGTGACATGTAGTTCGTCCGAAAGCACTTGCGTCTTCCAGTTCTCTTTCTTCTCGGGGTCCTTCGCCGGCACCTTCAAGGCAACCACGCGAACGCCGCGTCCGTCCATCCAGTTGGCCTTGGCGGTGGCGTCGCGGCCCATGAGCGGAACGTGAACGATTTCCGGCTTGCCGTCGCCATCAATATCGAAGACGCGAACGCGGTGAACCGCTGGCTCGTCACACGGCAGTTCGTGCATCGTCCATTCATCTGTCACGTTCTTTCCGCGCTTCAGCCACACGAGTTGCGCCGCGTTGGCGGTGTCGAACGGTTTCCACGCCGCGCCCAGCACCAGTTCCGGCAGGCCATCGCCATCAATGTCAATAGCCGCGATGCACACGTTGTCCGGTCGCGTCTTGCCGTCGAGGATGATGTGCTTCTTCCACTGACCGTCCATTGTGCCGGGGTTCTTGTACCAGACCACTTTGTGTTGATCGACCACGACGATATCAGGCTTCTTGTCGCCATCGATGTCCACGACGATGACGGCGTAGCCGATCTTCAGGCCGGTGTCGATTTCCTGCGATTTGAATTTGGGGAAGTCCGCGGCCATCGCCGGGAGAGCGGCGAAACTCGCAAGAACGGCGAGCAAGTAACGCATGAGAGAGCCCTTAGCTTGGAGGAAGGTGACCATATCGCCGATCCGGATGTTGGTATCGCTTACGTTGTCTCCGCAGGGTGGTCTGGCAGCCCGGTTGAAAGTTACAAGGCCACCGTTTTCCCTGCTTCACCTTGGAGCCACGGCAATGACCCACCCCGACTCACGCAAATAGCGGTAGAGATGCTGGATGGGTGGTCGCGGAAGGAGATTGTCGGCGGTGACCAGGTCGCCATCTGTTCCACTGATCTGAAAATGCTCGGCGCTCGATTCCAGCGCATTCAATACCACGTCGCGAGGCATGGGATAGACGTAAACTTTCACGTTGCGGGTAAAGAGTTTCCCAAGCTCCTCAAGCAATTGACCCGCTTCTCCGTGATGGTAGAGCCGTTCTTCCAGCAGGGACGCCAGATGCGCGATTCCCATGGCGAATCGAATGGGTTCCTTGGTGTACCGACGGAGGAAGTCGGCGAGCCGCGAACTCTCGCCGAAGCCGGACACGATGATCGGCGCCATCTGTTTGAGATGATCGACCCGCGAGAGCACCTCCGCGTCGTTTGGCGGCGTACCCACCACCGGAACGAGAGACAGTTCCAGAAACTCGAAAGGGCCGTGGGTGGGCTGCACCCCCTCGGCCTGAAGTTCCTTCGCCGCGCTCCGAAGTAGTGACTCGTGATGAGGGCCGATGGGATCGAACAGCCCTCGTTCCACGACCAGGGGTCGTTTCCGCAAAACGGATGACGGCTCAACGGCCTGTCCCGAGGTGTCAAAAACGAGCGCGCGACCCATCTCGCTGCGGATGAGCTGCAAACAGGCGACTCGGGCGTCGATCGCTTGGAATGCAGGTCCGCGCAGCTCAATTACATCGACTTCCAGGCGGTCCATGCTCAACTCGTGCCAGAGCGCACTGAGGAACTCCCCCAGTTGAGCATCCCTCTGGAAGAAGGTCGCATAGATCAGGTTCACGCCAAGGACGCCGAGAGCCTGCTGTTGGAGCTGAGCGGTCGAATCCATGAGGTTGACGTGGAGAAGGACATCGCTCGGCTCTTCTCCCGGCTTGCTCTGGAATCGCAGCCCGACCCAGGCGTGCTGCTCGTTGTCGCCCTTATAATTCCGCGCGGAAGCCGTATCGGCAAACACGAAGAATCGAGTCGTGGTTCCACGACTCGCCGAGAGCCGCTCAAGCAGGAGCTTGTACTCGTGCTCGAGCATCTCAAGGAGTCGCTCCCGCGAGACGTACCGCGTACCGGCTCCGTAGCGGAGATCGCTGAATGTCTTGTCGTACGCCGAGATCGTCTGAGAGACTGTCCCCGATGCACCGCCAACCGTGAAGAAGTACCGGGCGACTTCCTGACCGGCACCGATTTCGGCGAACGTGCCGTAGGAACTCGCATCCAGGTTGACGGCCAATGCTTTGCCGTGAACATTGGGCGGGGTGCTGCTATTCGCGTTCACACCTGCCTCCAGAGGATGAGGAAGGAGATACCGTTCTCGCAAGCTAAAGAACGAGCCGCGTACTCCAGAACGCACACTTATACCGCTATAGTCCTTCCCGTGCGGGCGCTTTCGTAGATCGCGCAAATCAGATCGACGGCCTTCTTCCCCTCGCGGCCGTCCACCGCGGGCAGACGGTTGTTGCGGACGGCGTCCACGAAGTCCGCGAGCTGCCGGCGGTGCCCCTCGTGGCTGATTGCTTTCGGATCGGCCGATCCACCACTGGCCCCCACTTTTGCAGCAAAGCGTTCTTTCACCTTCGCGTCGTCTTCGGTGGATGGTGTGAAATCCCAGCGGATCACATCTTCCTGCTCGATCACCGCCGACCCACGATCGCCGTGAACGGCGATCGTTTTGGGATACCCCGGGTGAACGCTCGTGGTCGCCTGAATCACACCCAGCGCGCCGTTCTTGAAGCGAATGATCGCGACGGCGGTGTCCTCGACTTCGATGCGTTCGTGGGCGAGTGTTGCGGTGAATCCGCTGACGTGTGTGGCGTCCCCCATCATCCACAGGAGCAGATCGACGTTGTGGATCGCCTGATTCATGAGAGCGCCCCCGCCATCGAGGGCCTTTGTGCCTTTCCAGCCGCCCTCGTCGTAGTACGCTTGCGATCGCCACCACTTGCACGTGGTTTCGCCGAGCGTGAGCCGGCCAAACTTGCCTGCCGTCACTGCGGCCTTGAGCGTGGCACTCGAATCCGCGAAGCGTGACGGGAAGATGGTGCAGAGCTTCACCTTGGCCCGGTCGCACGCATCGATGATGTCCTGACAGCGCGAACCGGTGATTTCGAGTGGCTTCTCGACAACAACGTGCTTCCCGGCAGCCGCGGCGACAAGAGCCGGCTCGCGATGCGCGCCGCTGGGAGTGGTGATAATGACTGCATCGACACCGGGGGCCTTCACGGCTTCCTCGACCGAGGAGAACATGGGGCACGACGGCAGTTTGGTATCGTCGAGCAGTTTGGTCGCGCTTTCCTTGGTACGGCTGACAAGTGCCGCCACGCGAGCAGTGGGGATTTCCTGTAGCGCCCGAACGTGAAACCGCGCGATCATTCCACAACCGACGATGGCAAATCCGAGTGAGTCGGGCATGACATCTCCCATAAGTAGGTGTGCGGGAGATTGTAGCGGGACCGGGACCGATAACGCAGTTTCACAGGCTTCTGCATACTTGGGCTTGTCTCATTGCTCCGCTCCCGATTACTCTCCGCCCGGATCGTAATGATTCTCAACCAGCGGCGGAATTCCTAACGGAAGGATTCGATATGATTCGCTGGAGCGTGCTGATCGCAAGTACAATTGCGGTGATGAGCGCCGCGTTTATCGTGGGGGCCGCCGTGCCAACGAAGGCCGCCAAACCGCCGGCCGAAGTGAAGGCTGAGGTCGCCAAGCCACAGGTCGTGGTCGGTCAAAAAACCGGCTACTTCAATATGGCCAAGGTGATGCGCGAATACAAAAAGGCCAAGACGGCCGTTGCGAGGCTCAATACCCGCAAGAACCGCATGTCGGCGAACCTCATCGGCTTGCGAAGCATGTACACCGAGCTTCAGAACACCGCCAAGCAAACGACTGACATCAAAGCGAAGGCAGAACTTGAAGACTCTCTGATCCTCCTCGCACGTGAAATCGAAGACCTGGACAGGGCGATCAACAAGATTCTCAACGAAAAGGCCACTATTATCATCAGTGAGTTGTACGACGAGATGCACGCCGTCGCGACAGCGCTTGCACGCGAAAATGGCTTGGTGGCGTTACTCGCTTACCCGGATGCGGTGACCCCGGAAGAACGAGACAGCCCCTTCGTCAAAGAGCTGAAACTCAAGCCGCCGGCGTGTCAGCCGTTCTACCTCGATTCCTCGGCCGAATACTCCGACGAACTCATCCGCCGGCTCAACGAGAAATTCAATGACAACGACTGATTAATCAAAGTAGCAGCAGGTCTCCATGTGCCGTCAAAGACAACGGCACACGGAGTGTGCCTACCACTCTGAGCAGATCACACCGCCATTGCCACCGCCAGCACGACTCCCACAACCGCGACGCCAAAGCCTAACCACTGCCCGGGACCAATGCGGTAACGCGGTGGGAGTTCGTGGGGACCCAATGTGCGGCAAAACCGATGATGCTGCCACGACGCGATCGCCACGGAGGTCGCGCCCAGTAGCGCCAGCGCCACTCCGATCACGCCCGACCATGCATGCGAAAGATAATTGACATCCGGCCGCACCAGCCGCAGAAATAGCCCGAACTTCGCCACAACAAAGCCCAGCCCGATCAGGCCCAGAGCCGTACGAATCCACGCGAGCAGCGTTCGCTCTGCGGCGAAGAACACGCGTGGATCACTATCGGGCATGAGTAGCACTCTCCTCGCGCAGTTTCGGGTAGTTGTTGTTATGCGAGGGCTTGTGCCGCGTCTTTGTGTCTTTCGGCACGAACCCTCGCACAACAACAACCCGAAACTCTACATAGGTGGCCGGCAGCCTTCGCGGCAAAGGGCATACATCACCAGCGGGTCGGCAAAACCAGCAATGGTGAAATCGCGGACGTACGTCATCCCCACTTTCTCCATCACTCGCCACGAAGCCCGGTTGGTCACGAGCGCCATCGCAACCACGCCGGTCACCTCCGAATCTGCCAGCGCCAGACGCACGAGCGCCGACGCAGCTTCGGTAGCGAGTCCACGTCCCCATGCCTCGCGGCGTAGTCGATAACCCAGTTCCAGATCGCTGCGCCGCGTCCACCCAGCTTGCACGGCAAATGGATGGTCGGGCGCGGGGCGTAAAAAGAACCAGCCAACAAACCGCCCCGTTGCTTTCTCAATCGCGGCCCCGAATCCGCGTGCGGGGTGCGTGTAATGGGACAGCCACACCGAACGAATGCGATCCCGATATGCAGCCACATCCGGCAACCCGAAGGGACCGATATACCGCATGACTTCCGGATCGGAATCGAGTTCGAACAGGAGTTCGGCGTCCGCATCGGTATCGGTGAACCGGCGAAGCGTGAGTCGTTCGGTTTCGAGGAGAATATCCGCGTCCATGAGCGGCGTTACCGTTTCTTGTTCTTGCCGGACTTCTTCACGACCGGTTTCGCTTTCGCGGCGGGTTTGGCTGTTTTCTTCGCCGCGCTCTTCATTTTGTCGGTGGTATCCCCCACGGATTCCCCCAAACCCCCTCCTGTCTTCTTCACCGCTGGTTTCTTCGTTGCTGATGCTTTGGCGGCCTTTGCCTTCGGAGCGGATGACTTGGCTGCCAGTTTCGTGGGCTTCTTCGTTGCCGCCTTCTTGACAGTCGCTTTCTTTGGCTTCTTCAGAGCGGGTTTCGTTGCCACCTTCGTCACCTTCTTCACGGGCGGAACCGCGACGCCGGTACCCGCGAGATTGGTGAGCCGGTCGCGGACGTCGAAAGTGGCCGCGAGTTCGCCTCCTTTCCCATCCGTGATTTTAAGCCCGCCGGGGATGCTATTCACAGTCATCGTGTAATCACGTGCGTAAGCATCGAGCGCCGCACGGTGATTGAAAACCGGGAGTGCACCGATAACCCGTGGGAAAACAGTGAGGATGCGGTGGAGCGGGTGGCGTTCAGTGAACTTGAGCCGGTCATCGCGGATGAGAATCGTGGATCGGCCGCCATCGTAGGGCGCGGTGTAGTAGGCGTCGTACTCCAGTTCGCGGCTGAACACGATGCCGAATATGTGCGCCGCATGTTCGGTCAACTCGCCGAGTAAGGGTTCGATGGAGAAACCGTTCGCCGCGAGCATCGACACGCCGAGCCGGTGTGCGGTGACCCGTACGAGGTCGCCGAGGGCGCGATTAGTGAGCGTCAGTTTGAGATTCTTGTTCGACCACGCCCACAGCCAGGAGTTATTGCCGGAGGCGTGTGAACCGAGGATGGGTGCTTCGAACTTGACCTTGCCGAAGGTGAGTGTCGCGGTGGGGATGTCGTAGTGCCACTCTTGCGTGTGTGTCTTCTGTGCCAAATAGTCGGCCATTCGCAATTGCCGATCGAAGGCCGTTGCGATGTGGCGGTGATACAGCGCGATCAGTTGCTCGTCCATCGTGGGCCTCACGCATCAGCATCTGGTTGTTGGTCGTTACTGGTGCCCCGGAATCGTCCGGTGAGATTGGTCATTCGGTTCAGTTCGTCGAACTCAGCCCGCATGACCTCTTCGCCATTCTCGACAACGCAAACGGACTGCCCGGCTACCTCCGGCGTGTAGCCGTACCAATTCAAATACGCAAGGAATGCGGCGCGGTGATCCATGATGGGATAGTCGCAAAGTGCCTGGGGGAAAATGCTTGAAATTCGAAGAAGTGGGTGTGGCTCATCACACCGAAGGCGCTCATCGCGAAGAAGTGCCGTGAACCGGCCATGTTCGAAGGGCATTGTGTAGTGAGCGTGATAGCCCAGTTCACCGCCCACCACGATTCCGAAAACATGGGAGGCAACTTCACTCAATTGCTCGCCTAGAATCGGCTCCACGTCAAAGTATCGCGTCGCCGTGAATGCGGGGATGCCGAGTTGTTGGCCGAGTTGCTGCACCGCGGTGGCGAGTTCGTGGTTGGTCGCGGTGAGGTGCAGATGGGGATTGCACCACACCCAGAGCCAGGAGTTATCGGTGAAAGCATGAGAGCCGAGGTCGTGCGCCTCAAACTTCACTTTCGCACCAAAGCTCAGCGTGGCGGTAGAAACCTGGTAGTGCCAGTTCTCACCGGGCGCTTCTCGCTCGATGAAGTCTCCCAACCGCATCTGTCGGTCACACGCAGCAGCGACGTGCCGGTGATACAGCGCGATCAGTTGCTCGTCCATCGTGGGCCTCGGTGTGAACGTGGCAGAGAGGTGTAGACAAAGTTACACATCAAGAGAGATAATGCAATCACCATCATGGAGGAGAGGAAATGCCCGTTGAAGACCCCAGTTGGTGGTCAGTGTTGAAGTGGGCTTGGGCGAACAAAGCGGAAATTATTGTTTCTCTCGCTCGTGTTCGACAGTGGTTTCGTTCCGATCCCGGACGTGGTATTCTGATCATTGGTGCAGGCGGGGTCGGAAAAACGACCTTGGCTCGCATTTTGGCAGGCGAATTTGATTGGCTTTTGGATGAACCATGGCAGTACGGCGAAAGCTTCGGATTGGAGGAATTTGCTCTACAAGACGATCCAAAAACACAGATCGTGGTTGCGCCGGGCCAAACGCCCAGACGCGAGATAACTTGGACTGATTTGGAGCGTAACTTAGTAGACGGGAAATACCGCGGAGTAATCCTCGTCAGCGCGTTCGGCTACCATACGCTCCTCAGATTGAGTTATAAAGACCACCCTCTCTACGAAGGTAAACGCGATTCGTTCCTGACCGCATTTGTCGAGACTTGCCGTCGGGACGAACTCACGGTGCAACAGCGGATTCTTAAATTGATGATCTCGTCACGGGAGAAAATCTGGCTTCTGTCTGTCGTCGCGAAAGAAGATCTCTGGTGGCCAGAGCGACAAGAAGCCGATCGGTTCTTCACCACTGGAAAATATTCGGAGCAAATCGCAGCGACCGTCAATGCGAAAGGCGCAGCTAACTTCCGTCATGAACTTGTCGCTGCATCGTTGGTCATCAGCAATTTTGAAACGGGTGTTGGCGAATGTCTGAGAAAGAACGCGGAAGGTTACGATCACCGACGATCAATCGAATCCATTCGTCGACTTCAAGAAGTTCTCGACGCTTTACGTGAATGGGAAACGCAGAAATGACCACCACGATGGTAGAAACAAACGAGCGTCGCGTGAGCGTCGAGGAGCAGGCGAGGACTGTCTCCGGGCTGTTGAAGGAGTACGCCGATAAACTGACAGCGTTAAACGCGGATCTCCTCGATGCGATCTGTAATCCAGAGATGACAGCCCGGGCGGCGTGGCTCCTCGACCAGGGCGAGCTTCTGCGAAAACCTCTCTCGCAGATTATTTCTCGCGGTTCAGGACTTCTCGAACACGCGGCTTTGGACACCATTGTTGAAGACGAACTCAGTTTGCGAATGCGAGAGATTGAAATCCACCTTCACCATGCAGTTCGGTTGACTCACGAACTCAAGCAGATCCTGCTCGACGGTGGATTGGCCGAGCAAGTCGCCAAGCTCCGGGTGGGATCTGGCCTGAATGCAATGAAGGGCGGCCCTCTCCGGCCCGAATAGTTCTCATCTCTCCCGCATTGGCGTCGTCCGCACGTCCCAGCCGCTGGGGCCGAAGTAGCCGTCGAACTCGCCGTGTCCCCATGTCCAGTAGTGCGGGCTGATCTGGATGAACTGGCTGTTCCGCACCTTGTCGGGGAACGGCAGCTTCAGATCAACATCGACGTGCAGAACGATCATGTCGCCAGGATCGTGGCCGATGTACGTGGAGACGGGCCGGGACTTCCAGTGGTGCGAGTAAGCTGGTTCGACCGGGACCCAGCCGATACCGGTTAAGAACATCTCGACGCGGATGTGCGGACGGTCGTAATCCGTTTGTGCTGGGTTACTGCCCGATTTGCGCGGGTATGCTTGCCGGCCGACCAGCAGCCGAGCAGGAATGTTGTTGGCTCGCATCGCTCCCACAAACAGGTACGACATACCGGCACAGTCGGTCTTGGTTCCCCGACACGTGACCGACGCCCGCTTATCTTCCTCCGCGGCGTAGTTGTAGGTGTAGTCGGCGCGGATCACTTCCAGAATGCGAACGGCGAATTCGAGAGGATCCTCGTTCTTTTCCAGGCGGAGCTTCTTGGCATCCAGCCAACCCTGAAACGCCTTCGCATCGAAGTCCACATGCTCAGTCGACGAGAGGTAGTATTTCTGTTCGTTTGCGGTGAGCGGCGCGACAACTGGCGGCTTCTCGCCGGCTTTCAGAGGGACAAGATTGCGGGTCCGAAGGGTAGCCGAGATATCGAGAGTCATCGACACTCCCGTTCCGCGCTTCGGATTGGCAACTGGAAGTTCAATGTACCGCACCTTGCGTTCCAGCAAGCTCTTTTCCGAGAGAACCTTTCCACCGGGGGTTGCCTTCGTCTTCACGTTCTTCTGCGATGGCAATTCCGGCGGTTCGGGCAGAAAGATCATCCACTGGGTGACCGCAAAGCTCCGCATCTTAATTTCGTAGGTGATTGTGGCGTTCACCTGTTGGCGGTCGGTCGTTTCCATTTTGAATGCGGTTTGCGCGGCAGCATACTGGGCGGAGAAAAGGAGTACAACAGCCGTGCTCAAAAGCAGTCGGTGCATTGAACCTCGCGAGTCAGAAAAGAGGAGGTGTTGACGAACCCAGAACGCGAGCACGGGTGAGCTTCCCAATACTCACCCGCTCTTTAACTCACTGCAGAAATGGCAGCGCAGTGACAAACACGAAGTGCAAGCGACGAGGTGGACCTCCCAGCCCGTCGATCATACTCACAGTTCGCCAGTCAATCACACGTTATATGACTTTCTGGCGGTTGTGCCACCATGACCCGTCCAATTTGTGCGGAAAAGTGGTCGGGCGGTTTCTCGGATCACCGCGAACGGGAGGTCGATCACCGGACGTGCGGGATCGGGCACGAAGGTTGAGGGTTCACCGACTTACGGCGGGAAGGATTGGTCAGCACGGTATACATCCCGGCCAGGAACAAGAAGCCGTCTTTAATCTCGTCGGTGATGGTCGCTGTGACTGTTTGGTGGTCGCTCGCCACGATCTTGTTGCGAACGACCGGACGATCGCAACGCAGAAGGCGATTGCTCGCAGCATCGCAAACCTCTGAAGAATGACAACGCGACCGCGCTGGGCACGGCTCGCGCTATCGGTCGATAGAGAGTTGACGATTACACGTTATAGGTCGTGCTGGCCGTGGTGCCACCGCGACCCGTCCAGTTTGTGTGGAAAAACTGCCCGCGCGGTTTGTCGAGCCGCTCGTAGGTGTGAGCGCCGAAGAAGTCGCGCTGCGCTTGCAGCAGGTTGGCGGGCAGCCGACCGGTGCGGTAGCCATCGTAATACGCCAGCGCGCTGGAGATGGCCGGCAGCGGAATGCCGCTGGCCGCGGCCGACCCGACCACGCGACGCCAGCCACTCTGCGCCTTGCCCAGTTCGCCCGCAAAGAACGGGTCCACCATAAGGTTGACCAGCTTCGGATTGCGGTCGAACGCTTCCTTGATCTTGCCGAGGAACGCGCTGCGGATGATGCAACCACCCCGCCACATCAACGCGATGCCGCCGTTGTTGAGTTCCCAGTTGTTCGCCTTCGCTTGCGCTGCCATCAGGGCATAACCCTGGGCATAGCTCACGATCTTCGCCGCGTAGAGCGCCATTTCCACATCGGCGATGAACTGGTCGGGGTCGGTCACTTTCTCCACCCTCGGTCCGGCGAGAACCTTGCTCGCGGCGACGCGTTCGTCCTTCTGCGCCGACAGACAGCGGCTGAACACGGCTTCGGCAATCAGTGTGAGTGGAACGCCATTCTCGGTGGCGGCGTCCACGGTCCACTTGCCGGTCCCCTTTTGCCCGGCGGTGTCGAGGATCTGATCGACGAGCGGCTTCTTCGTTTCCGGGTCCACATACGCCAGAATGTCGGCGGTGATCTCGATCAGATAACTGTCGAGTACTCCCTTGTTCCATTTGGCGAACACGCCGCTCATGTCGGGGGCGGACAGGCCGCAGAGTTCCTTCAGCAGATGGTACGACTCGCAGATGAGCTGCATGTCGCCATATTCGATGCCGTTGTGCACCATCTTGACGAAGTGGCCCGCACCTTCGGGACCGACCCAGTCGCAACATGCCGCTTCCTTACCGCTTGTGTCCTTCACTTTTGCGGCAATGGACTGGAAGATGGGCTTGATTGCTGGCCAGGCAGCCGAATCGCCGCCGGGCATGATGCTTGGTCCCTTGAGTGCGCCTTCCTCGCCGCCGGAGACGCCGGAGCCGACGAAGTGAATCCCCTTCGGGGTGAGTTCACGCATGCGGCGCGTGGTGTCGGGGAAGTGCGTATTGCCGCCATCGATGAGAATGTCGCCGGATTCGAGGAACGGAGCAACCTGACCAATGACGTCATCCACCGGCTTGCCGGCCTTGACCATCATCATGATCTTGCGCGGCCGCTTGATACTGGCGACAAAGTCCTTCAGGTCGTGCGCCCCAACAAATTTCTTTCCTTTTCCGCGACCCTGCAGGAATGCATCCACCTTGGAGGTATCGCGGTTGAAGACGGCGCAGGTGTAGCCGTGCGACTCCATGTTGAGAACGAGATTCTCGCCCATGACGGCGAGGCCAATCAGCCCGATGTCCGCGGTTGGCGTGGCCATGTTGAAGTTCCTGGGGGTTAGGTAACAGTGGCCGGTACATTCTAGCGACGCGACCGGCAAGCGAAAGACTCTTGGCAAACAGCAGCTCACAAATCAGAATGGGCGGAACCAATCCCGACCATTGAAGACCGCGGGAGTCGCCGCGATGCCCGACCCAATCGATCCGGCCCAGACCGTCGCGAAACCTCCCCCCGCGACGGAAGCGATTGGGCTCTCCCCGTCGATCAGCATTGCCGCCGACGCGACCGTGCATGCTCCTTCGGGAACCACTCCGTCCACGGAGTCCGGTGATCTCGGCACACTCGGACCGTATCGCGTAGTCAAGAAGCTCGGTGCCGGTGGAATGGGCGCGGTCTTCCTGGCGGAGGATACGCGACTCAACCGCAAACTGGCGCTCAAGGTGATGTTGCCGGAGTTCGCCGCCGATGCGGCCGCGAAGGAGCGATTCCTTCGCGAAGCCCGAGCGGCCGCCCAGATTTCCCACGACAACGTTGTGACCGTCTACGAAGCCGACGAGCGCGACGGCATACCCTTCATTGCCATGCAACTGCTCCGGGGTTATTCCCTGGATGATTACCTCAAAAAGAAGGGTAATCCGAGCCTCTCGCACATCTTCCGCATTGCTCATGAGATCGCGGCCGGGCTGGCCGCGGCACACGCGCTGGGGTTGGTTCACCGCGACATCAAGCCGGCGAATCTGTGGCTGGAAGCTCCGAACGGCCGCGTGAAAGTGCTCGACTTCGGCCTCGCCAAGCCAGTCAGTAGCGATTGCGATCTGACGCGCACGGGGGTTCTCGTGGGTTCGCCGGCGTACATGTCGCCGGAACAGGCGCGCGGGGAGAAGGTGGACGCGCGGTCCGACCTGTTCAGCCTTGGCGCCGTGTTGTACTGGCTTTGCACGGGGAGAACTCCATTTGAACGGCCGAACGTGATGGCGATGTTGATCGCGCTGGGCACCGAGGAACCCACTCCCGTGCGCGCACTGAACCCAAATGTCCCGGAAGCGGCCGCGACTCTGATCCACAAACTCCTCGCGAAGAACCCGGCCGACCGCTTCAGTTCCTCGAAGGAATTCTCCATTGCGCTCGCCGACGTCCTCCGTCCCCCGAAACCGGTAAAATCCCCGGAATCCGACAACCAAATCAAGGAAGACTGGGACGAACTCAGACGAGTGATTATGGCTGCGGGTTCCAGCACGCAGTTCTACAAGGAACGAGGCGCCAGGCGGATTGAGGCGTGGAAACAAGCCACCGAGCACAACGACCCAATGGGCATGGTCATGTATGCTCGCTGTCTGCAAGAGGGCATCGGCGGGCCAAAGGATCTTGCCAGGGCCGCGGAACTCTTTCACAAGGCGGCCGACCTCGGCAACACCCTGGGCATAGTCAATCTCGCCTGGTGTTATCAGGAAGGCTCCGGCGTGTCAAAAGACATGAGGGAGGCAATACGCTGGGCTCGACAAGCCGCCGATCTTGGCGAACCGGTCGCCGTGAATTACCTGGGGTGTTGCTCCGAGGATGGTCTCGGCGTGACGAAAGATACCGCGGAAGCCGTGAAGTGGTACCGCAAGGCCGCTGGCATGGGCTATTCGCGAGCCATGGTCGCGCTGGGGCTTTGTTATCAAAACGGCGTGGGTATTGAGAGGAACTCGGAGGAAGCGGTTCGTTGGTTTCAGAAAGCCGCCGTGCTCGGCAATGGTGACGCCATGGAGCGGCTCGCCACCTGTTATGACTGTGGCTGTGGGGTCACCAAGAACGAGGAAGAGGCGGTCTGGTGGTATCGCAAGGCCGCCGCGATGGACGACATCAACTCAATGGTCACACTGGCGGCGCGAATGATCGATGGCGATGGCCATGTCGCCCGCTCTCCGCTGGAAGCCATGAATTTGCTCACGAAAGCCCAGGGACACGCGAGCGACTGGTACAAATATCGGATTCTCGAATATCAGGTGCGGGCCGGGTTGCGTCTGGGCGTCGATGATCTGAAAGCGGGGCGATTCACTCAGGCCCGCGCCCGATTGGATGCCGCCGGGGTCACAAGTGAAGCCCTCAACCAGGAACGCCCCGGCCGCTTTTACTTCATGCAGGATCTCGCTGAGGTGTGGTTCGAATTCGGAAACCTCGAACTCGCCGAGGGCAATGCCAGAGGTGCCACCGCGAACTTTGAACGAGCGATCGCGGTGGACGGCCCGGAGATGATGACCAAGGCAGCCGAAGCGCTGGCCGACTTGTTGAGCCAGGGTCGAGGCGTGCCCCGGGACGAAGCGAAGGCGGATCAGTTGCGGTCGGTTGCCGGAATGCAGAGCAGCCACAAGATCAGCCTCCCGTGTTGGGTGAACGGTACGACTCAGAAGCGCGACTTCTTCATTTTTGAGGTGTTTCCCTGGAAGCACCCGCTCGAAACGCAGTTTCGTTATTACAAGGAAGAACGCGAGTGCACGGTTCCCCCCGAGGTTATGGAGAGCTTCGGCAGACTGCACCAGATGGCCAAGGAGAACGCCGTATTGTTCACCGAGTTGGTCAGGTATGCGATGGAGGAAACAGAGAAGATACAAAAAGAAAAGAAGGACAAGAAAGAGAATTAGCGCTGACCGCGAACGCTATTCGCCGGAGCACTTGCCGACCGCTAGAATGCCGGTCTTCGCATTCCCTGGGAGAACTCAAATGGGCATTCAACACAAGCCGAAGAGTCAACGCACCCTTTCCAAGCGCCGACGCAAGACGCGCAAGCACAAACTTCGCAGCACGAAGAAATACCGGGGCGGAGTGCGCTGAAGCAGCGAGAAAGGAAGCGACGTCAGCGGCCGGGATTCCCGGCCGTTGGCGTTTTATGCGGCGTGGCGAACGGGTTCCAGCGCGGCAAGAGCCGGCTTTCGAGCAAGGAGGCACAGGTCATCAGCCTGGCCACGCCATTCGGTCCACGTTGCCAAGCCACTTCGCACGAGTCGCGACCGGGTGACCGTATTCCACCAATTCGACCGAACCCGCTTCGCCCGATCAATGGAAGAACTCATCCACTTCACATGTCCGCGCGTTTTCATCGCGCTAACCGTGAACCCACTGCTGGTCAGAGCCATGCGGACCGTGTCGGGCGTGAAGTGCAAGAGATGACGCGGTAAATCCAATGGGAACCACGACGAACCAAACTTGCTGAAACCCCAACTCGCGAGATTTGGCACCGACACGAACAGCCAGCCGCCGGGTTTTAGGGCCTGGAAAGCGGCCGCCAACAATCGGATAGGATCATGAACGTGTTCCAGTACCGCACGGAGAGTGATCGCATCGAGCGAATCGTTCGGTACTTCTGGGTGTGGCAGATCGCCGTGAATCACCGTCAGCCCGAAGTTACGCCGGGCAGCTTCCACGGCGTGGGCGCTGAAGTCCATGCCAGACACAATCCATCCACGATCGCGCATCTGCGCAGCGAATCGTCCCGAGCCGCAACCGTAGTCGAGCAATCGACCATCCGGGGGCATCGGGATGCGATCGGCCAGTGTCCGTTCGCCGCGTCCAAACAGGCGGTTGCGTAGCCCCCGTAATCCGCCATTCTTGTGTAATTTCCGTGGCTGATAGGGAGCATAATCCGCGGCGTAGAAGTGGCCAATGCTCGCCACGTTGGGTCGTGGATTCGTGTAGACCATCGCACATTGGCGGCACTTCGCGAGTCGGTACTCAATATCTCCAGCGCCGGGTGCGCGCAGAAACTCCTCCTCGTCGGTCGATCCACACAGCGGACACGCCGTCTGTTCCCACTGAATTCCGTCCGCCATGCACCACCAGGGAAAATCGTTGCGAAAAAGCCGCGTGTTCGCCCTAATTCTGACATCGACCGACAGGAGGTAAGAATTTACCCTTCTGCTTTAATTCCCCTAAAACACCGCAAAAAATCCAAATCGCAAGGGAAGGTGGAGATATGGCGGAATCTGGGACTCGCTTTGTGGTCAAGCGGCTGAACTGGATCGAGCATTACAACGGGTCGTGGCTGCGGCAACCGGGCGAAGTCGCGGTTGTGTCATTCGCGACCTTTGAAGAAGCCGATGCCGAACGCGCAAAACGCGAAAGCGAGATGCGTAAGAAGGTGAACCCCTTTGCCTGCGGCGCCGCCGTGCATTTCTGGTCGCACCTGGACGAACCACGACTCCGCGACTGGCTGATGGACCGCGGCATCGATCCCCCGGCGGCAAAGAACGACGGCACAACCGACTGGGCCGGATGGTGGAAGAAGTCCGGGAAGAAGCTATCGCCCGAGAAACGTGAGAGTGTGTGGGAAGCTCTCGACAAGATGCGGTTCTTCATGGTACGCGAAGAACCCGTGCGGCCGGTGGGATACGCGGTGGTCGAGGTCCACTGGGAGTACAACGACAATTACTACGACGCCAACCCGAGTTGCGGCCAACTCCTCAAGGTTTACCGCTTGCGCGAGCGAGCGGAAGCCGAGTGTGCACGCCGAAACGAGGAGGCTCGCGAGCAGTGGAGCGCCGACTACCCGGGAACTGGGGAGCCGGAAGCAGCCTTCAACCCCGACGAAGACATGCCCGCCTTCGACATGCAGGACCGAATCCGTCATCGCCGCGGCCTCAGTGCAAAGGAATTACAGCGCGGGGAAGGCCAGTTCTCCTCCGCTGAGGGCGTGCCCTTCTTCGAGATTATCGAGGTCGCGTTGGAGGGGCTGGAATGAGCCGGAAAGCCACAAAACCCACCGCGAAGCCCAAAGCGAAAACCGCAAAGAAATCCGCAGCCAAGTCCAAGCCCACAAAGAAATCCCCGGTCAGGAACAAGCCTGCGAAGAAGCCCCAAGCGAAACGTGTCGCGACCGCGAAGCGCCTGGGCGTGTTCGTGGTGCAACAAAAGACGTATGGGGTCTACGGGGACACGCGGTACACTGACCCGGACCGCGTGTTTGCCGATGAGAAGACGGCACAGCAATACGCCGACGCGCTCAACCGCGATTTGATCGCTCTGGGTTCCCCATTTGCGAGTAGCGACGCCGGGAGTCGCATCACGGGTGGCGACAAGGCCCTCACGGCACTCGTCGCGCCATTGAAATTGCCGTTGCCGAACGCAACGCAGTGGGGGCCCGCTCTCGACTGGGCAAGCTGGTGGGCCGAGAACTACTTCAACATGACCGCTGAGCAGCGCAACGCGCTGTGCCTCGCGCTCGATAAATTCGACTGGTATCAAGTACGCTCCACGACACTTGAGTAAGAGTAAGAATCATTAGAGGTGCAACGTGTCGAAAGCCTGGATTCACGCGCAGTCATCCGCAAAGCGCTGGGGCGGCAAGCCGGAAGACTACATCACCATTCACGAGCGGATGGACAGCACCAAGAGCGCGCACGCCGAAGTCACGCACCGCTGCGTGTTCCATTCCGCGTTCGGCATCTACATCATCGAGGAAATCTTCGGCCGGTTCATCACGAACTCGGACGGCAAGGACGTGTTCGTCCGCGACATCGCCGAACAGCACGTCCTGGAAGACCTGGGCTTCATCCCCAGCCTGAGCGACTGGCTCAAGGAAATGCCATCGCAACCGTGGATGGCCGGCCAACGCAAGCTGCAAGTGAAGATCGTGGATTGAGATGGGTATGCCACGCCGGACGCCAAGTCTAGCGTGTAGGATTCGGTGTTCTTCAATTCTGAACAAGCAGAAAGATTTCTGCGCCAATCCAACCACACTTATCGGCGACCATGGTTGTTGTTTTACTCCGGCTAATACGCGGCTTCAAGCAACTTCACATCAGCCCGATCGACCACACAACCATCAATCCATTCACTCGATCGCAGCCGTCTGTCCGCTCGCTGTGTCTGCTCACTCGACTGTCTTGGACGCCAGGCAATAGGTACTCTGTGTACTCATCACCGCGATGTCTGGAATGTCAGCGCAGCCGGTAAGGACTGTAGGAGTATCCATCGACAGGACGCGGAAACCAAACTTTGCGAGGACTTCTTGAAGTTCCAGACGACTCCATGCGTTCTGGTGATTGAAATGAATACTTGCCTCAGACGCGACTACGTGTTCGCGTAATCGCGAGCTTATCTCCGCTGGCGTTCCGTTGAGGAGTAAATCCTGGAGCACGTCGGGCGAGACGACCGCTGGACCGTGATAGGCCTCCGCATTCTGGTGAACTTGCCACGAAAAATGGTCGCCGTAAGCATCGTTCCAGAAACCGCAGAAGATCATCGCGACACGGCTCTCGATATTATCCGGTACGCCACGCGAGCCCCAAGTATACGTGACCGCATTGAAACCCCAGAGCGAGTCAGAAAAGAAATCCAGTTCTTTTCGCTTCCAGCAGTCGAGAACCCGGTCAAAATCGGGAATTTTGATGACTAGACGCCCGTTTGGCGTCAGTACTCGATGGGCTTCGGTGAGCAGGCGATTCACGGTCTCCGTCTCAAGGTGTTCAAGGGCATGGGAAGTGTAAACCGTGTGGACGCTCGCATCCGGCAAGGGAAAGGAACACGTTGGTGTGAATTTGAAGGGGACGGGATTGGCCTCACTCGCAACTTCCTCGAGGTTGAGCCAACCGATTTCCGAAAAGTTTGGACCACCACCCAAGTTCACGGCGACTGGAGGGTAACCTCTGTTGAGCCGCAGGACGAGTTCCGAGCGAGGAGGTGGGGTCTGCGGGCGCTCAGCAACAGGCTTGATCCTTGCCCAAGGATGGTAGGGGTAAGCGGAGTTGAGGCCAGCAAAAACGGGACTCGCGTTGAAACGCAGAGAGGGGCCGAGTGTAATCTCGACAAGCACTCGCTCTCCCTTGAGAGGCGCAATCCCTCGGTGCCGGAGATCGCCGTTCTGAAATAACAGCCATGTCCCTTCAGGACCGCAGATCGTTTGCCGAGAACCATCCTCGAGCTCGATCTCCGTGGTGCCAATTTCCTCGTTCGCTCCAGTGAGGTAGATCATCAACTTTAATGCGAAACGAGGGAAGCCGTCCCGATGCCAGGCATTCGGTCCCATGACCTCAGCTCCGGGGCGGGTTTTCCAGGCACGGACGTTGAGCACTCGCCAGCGTGTGCCCAAACACGCAGCAACCGGAGCCGCAAGAGTTTCGAAGGTCAGACGGAGGATTTCAGGAAGACAATTGTCCATCAACAGGTACGTGTGGGATCGATTCAACACCATCTCGTAATGACGTAGACCATTGAAATACACGTACTCAGGACTGAAATCTTCCTGTGTAATTGGAATTGCCGGGCATTTGTTCACCTCAGCTCGCAGTGCCGCAAGCACAGCGGGAGGAAGGACACCTTGTTTGATGCCAATCTTGCCGTACTCGGCATCCTGCTTCACGCCCTTTGGACTGAGCTTGTTCAGGAAGCGAAAGCAGACGGGGATACAAGGTCCAGGTCCAACATTGCAGCGATGTCAGTCGCGAATCACGGATTCCAAAGCGAGGTAACTTCACTGTCGGCCAACGGCAATATCGTGTGAAACCAACAGCCGACAAGCCAAAGAGAGATCTCGGCGCATGCCACACCCGCTTGAGTGAGTCCCCCAGCGAGCGGGCTGCATGTGTCATCCGTCGCTTCAGACCCTTCGCGCACCCCTGAAGGCCCTTTTCCTTGATTTTGCGATAGACAAAAAATGGAGCGCGGCGGGCTTGTCGAAATTGGCGTTGCAAGGGAAACATCGCGTCCATTCTCCAAACGACGCTGGGCTCCCGTCAAACGAGCAGCTATTCCAAGCTGATCATGATCCTGACCCAGGTATCAGGTCCCCACTCTCCGGACTATCGACGTGCCCAGTTATTCCACTCCAACAAATCCAGTTACAGGCATCGCGAACCGGGATACCGTAGGCGGGCATGAGAGTGATTTGCGAACTGAAGTGAATCACCGCACCGGGATCGAGTGTGAAGCGCTAACGCTGACCGATCATCGCCAGTAAGATCGCCGCGTCGCTGGAGTAGATGAGAACCCGGCAGGCCTCGTTCTCATCTCCCGCAAGTGAGCGGTTACCGGTACCCGCTCCCTCGCGGTCGCGGCTCGTTGAAAAACCTTACAAACCACCGTGGCCTCGTGCTTAGTCTACGCCCCCCACCCGCGCGTCTTTGAGCGAGAACAGATAGCTCTCGGGGTTGTCGCGATTGAGCACGAGGGTGCCGGTCACCTTCACCAGTCCCTTCCGCGGTTCGATCGTTTTGCCCTCCTTTAACTCCACGCTGATGATGCCGGTTGGGTCGGGCGTTTCGCAGAACCAGCAACCAACCGGATATTCCAGCAGCAAGAACGACGACACCGTCAGTTCGTCCTTCGTGCTCTGGATGAAACCCGTGAGGGTGACGGTTTTGCCGTCGAGTTTCTCGAGGTACTTCGCGAACGTCGGCTGACCCTTCATATCGACAACCGTGGCGGCCAGAACTGGCCACGGCAAGCCGTTCGGCTTGTCGTTTTCGATTGCGGGAAGGAGCGATTCGTCGAATGCCTTCACCAGCGGCCGCGACGATTTCACCTTCAGTGTGCCGCGATGCAACTCGTGCCCCTCTTTCTTCGCGAGTTCATCCGCCGCGGCGCGATACAGTTGCCGGCGTTTGCGTAGGTCCGGCGAGCCGAGTGCGAATTGCGTCACGCAGCCATCGAGCGCTGACGCGGCGGAGCGCACATCGCCGTATGCGTTGCACAGTTCGCCGAACTGCCAGAGCAATCGGCCATCGGCTGGGAGCCAGAGAGCGAGTTGCTGCACAATGGCGACCGCGTTATCGGGGAGTTTCTTCCGCTCGGCCGCGGCCATTTTGCCTGCTTCAGGCGAGCCCGATTCGCCGACATACTTCACGCCGAACAGGTCATCAAGTGTCGAGGTTTGCCGCGCGGCTTTATCTTCCTTCGCGCGGAGTTTCACGAGTTTCAGATGCGCTTGCTCGAAGGGCTTGAGTGAAGCAGGAGCGAGCCGGACGGCTTCCTCCAACTGCGTGGCAGCGCGGTTGAGATCACCGTTGTAGTGGAACGCGGTGCCGAGATTGGCCGCGAGGCGAAAGTGATTGGGGGACTTTCGCGCGGCGGCCGCGAGCACGTTCAGAGCCTTGTCAGTATTGCCGAGACGCAGATAGATTGCGCCGAGGTCCGCCGCTTCATCCGCAGTAAGCGCGCGGGTCTTCGCGAGCTTCTCCAGCCGCTCCGCGGCGGCGACGTAATCGCCGCGGAGCGGCGAAGGCAGTCCATCGGGACGCTCGAACCCGGCCGCGCGCAACGCCCGGTGATCAACAAGAAAGCCACCAGGCCGGCTGGGGAGTTCCGCGAACTGCTCACCGGAATAGTGCAACCCGGCCGAGGCGATGGCGGGGCACATCAAGAGAGCAAGCACAACCGCCGGGTGTTTCGCGTTCATTGCTTCCCCTCTTCCGGCCCAATCCGCTCCGCGACGAGCATTTCCCCCTCGCTTTCCAGATACCACTCCTCGGACGTGCGGGCACGGAGGCGGAAGAACATGTCGTTATCGAGCTGGAGTCGGCAGTCCGGTACAAAACTGTTGCCGGTTTCGCGAAGGTATGCGAACAGATTGTTGAACAACTGAAACGTGAACTCGATGAGTTTGCCATCCTCGTCATGGTAAGCGAGATCCGGCAAGCCGAAGCGATGACAACCGTGAGTCCGCATCCAGAGCCCCGATTGGCCCTCCACCGAGAAGTACACGAAGCCGCAATAAACGAGCAAAAGCGGCAACCCCCGAAGTGCGGCGAGCATGTCGCCGTTATCTTCCTCATGCGGATGCAACACCGGAGCGGGGATCGCGGTGTGGGCGATTTCGTTGAGCACGAACGTTGCCCCGAAGTACGCCACCGCTCCGGCACATGCGGCCAGTGCAACATACTGCTCCATCGGATCGAGTTCGTAGCCCGCGTAATAGAGAATCACATACGATTTGTGCTGATATGCGAGGGGCTTGTACGCCGGGTCGATGTGCGAGGGGCGCACACACGCCTCCACAGCCTCCGCCGGCATGGGGCTATCGAAACCCACCAGTTTCACAACGTGCCGGCCCCACGCAAGCAACCCCAACAAAGTCGGCTGTTCATCGTCGGGCGCAAGAGGTTTATCCGGCGGTGGAACCGCGGCCAGTTCCGCCGTGGCGTTGGCCATGTCGCGGTGGTAGTCGCGAAGTGCCAGCTGCACCTCCGCCGCATCCAGTGCCAGCGGCCCCTCGAAGAGACACTGCAAGCCGACCGGATCCGTCAGGCGCGGATTCGCAACCGGAGCTGCGTCAGGACGTGGCGTGCCTCGTCCGGAGAAGCGATCGAAGAAGTCATCGGCCATTGTTGGAAGACTCGCGACCTTGACTGAGGAGAATTCAATAGGAGCCGCAGATAAACGCCGATAACCCGGATCAAAACCAATACGGCATTCACTCTGTCAGATCGGTCTGATCCGTGTCATTCGTGGTTCTTCTCTCTGGGCTTCTTACCGGAGATTTCTGTTTCCGCATTTCTTCACACACCGTACTATCATACACATCCCTCGCTCTCCTCTCCTCAGGCTCGAAAGGTCTCGTCCCATGTTAGACCGTGGAAACCTCTCCCGTCGCGGTTTCATGACGCGCTCGGTCGCCGCGCTCACCGCCGCCGGGCTCCCCGCATGGTACGCCAAGGAACACTTCGGCGCTGCTGCCCGTGCGGAAGACAAACCGACCGGCGCCAACGGCAAACTGAATATCGGCGTGATCGGCGTCGGACCGAATCCCCGACGCTCGAACGCTCTCTATGGCGAAGCCAAGAAGTTCAAGCATGTGAACTTCACCGCCGTGTGTGATGTGGACGGCCACCACCGCAACCACGCGGTCGAGCAATACAAGAAAGACGGATACACGGTCAAAGCGTACGAAGACTTCCGCGAACTTGTAACCAGCAAGGACGTGGACGCCGTGATCATCGCGATTCCCGACCACTGGCACGCCATCGTCGCTATCGCCGCGATGAACGCCGGCAAGGATGTCTATTGCGAAAAGCCGCTGACTCTCACCATTGAAGAAGCGCTCGCGATGAAAAAGGCTGTCGCCAGCACGAAGCGCGTGCTGCAAACCGGTAGCCAGCAGCGCACGGAAATGGCGGGTCGCTTCCGCATCGCCACCGAACTGGTTCGCGCCGGCCGGATCGGCACTGTGGAAACCATCGAGTGCCGCATTGGCAACAACCCCACGAGCGGACCGATCCCCGCCGTCGAACCGCCGAAGGAACTCAACTGGGATATGTGGCTCGGGCCGGCGCCGAAGGTGGCGTATCGGCAGGACGGCGGTAAGACGAACTGCCACTACGAGTTCCGCTGGTGGTACGAATACAGCGGCGGCAAGATGACCGACTGGGGCGCACATCACATCGATATTGCCCAGTGGATGCTCAATATGGACGGCAGCGGGCCGAACACGGTCGAAGTGGTCGAAGCCGCCAAGCCATACGACAAGGGCGATGGCTACAACTGCCACCCCACCTTCAAGGTCCGACACACTTACGCCAACGGCGCGAAGGTGGAAGTGAGCCACGGCGCCGGCACCACCGTGAAGGGACTGGTGGATGCCAAGGGGATGCCCCGGAAGGGCGACCTCTCCGGCGGCGAAAATGGCCTGCTTGTAAAAGGCAGCAAGGGGACGATCTTCGTCAGCCGCGGGCTGTTGCTTGCCAGCGAGGAGAGCATCTTCGCTCCGCTCAAGGAAGCCGACAAGCCGAAGCTCTACCCCTCCACGCCAACCAACCACATGGGCAACTTCCTCGACTGCGTGAAGAGCCGCGAGACGCCCATTTGCGGAGTGGAAGTCGGGGCTGGCTCGGTCATCGTCTGCCACCTCGGCACTATCGCGCTGCGTCTGGGCGCGACCAAACCGCTGACCTGGGATCCGAAGACGTATCACTTCGCCGAAGACGACGCCAACAAGATGCTCTCGCGCGAACGCCGCGGCGGCTGGAAAATTAGCTGATTCAAGATCAAGGCAGAAGATGGACTAACCACAGAGACACAGAGAACACAGAGAAAAACACAGACAGAGAATTTCGACAGAAGAACGGGATCAAACGAGATCAAAACCCATCGAGTTGATCCTGTTATCCTGTCGAAACTCTTCTCTTCAGTTTTTCTCTGTGTCTCTGTGTCTCTGTGGTTAGTTTTGATTGAGCTTCCGGTTTCATTCCTGCCGTATTATTGTGAAGGTGATATTGTCAGCGCGGGGGTAGTCGCCATGAGCTGGGGCGATCCGAAGCGGGTGCGCACCGCCGTACGCCACAAAGCCGAGCACATCGGTTATGTCACCACGACGAGCTACCCCGACCGCGACCTCGCCATGTTCCCCGAAGGCTCGCCTTATTCCGAAATCGTTGTTTCTGATCTGCGTGAAAGGCACATTGCGCTCCTCCAGCGATTCAAGGAACACTGGCTCATCCACTGCGGCCCCACCTATGACACCACCGAAGGGGTTGGCGAGTTAAACGATGCGCAAGTCATGAAACTGGCGATCTTCGCGTTGCAGAACTGCGCTCATGCGAGTTCCGCACTGGTAGAGGAACTCAAATTGCAGGTCGAACGAATGCTGAAATGAATCAATACCATTGATTCACAGATTGTAGCAGGAGGTCGCCGTGTGCCGTGGTACTCCGGAGAAAAGACAACGGCACACGGCGACCTGCTACTACAATCTGTGAATCAACATCTTGGATCACACCATGAAAGCCGTTCAGCTCGAGCAACCCAAAGCGTTTCGCATGATCGATGTACCGGAGCCGCCGGAGCCGGGACCGGGGGAAGCCGTCGTGCGAGTCTTCCGCGTCGGTGTCTGTGGCACCGACTACAGCGGTTACCTCGGCAAGATGCCGTTCTTCAGTTATCCGCGGATTCCGGGTCACGAACTGGGTGTGGAAGTGGTCGCGGTGGGTGAGGGCGTGACCAATGTGAAACGCGGCGATAAGGCTGCGGTGGAACCGTACATCAATTGCCAGCGCTGCTACTCGTGCGTTCGCGGACATTCCAACTGCTGCGAAAATCACAAAACGCTCGGTGTCCACGTCGACGGTGGATTGCGTCCACTCTTCACGGTGCCCGCTCGCAAGTTGCACGTTTCCACCAAACTCTCTTACGAGCAACTGGCACTGGTTGAAACGCTCGGCATCGGTTTGCACGCGATCGATCGTGCCAATCCGCGCGCGGACGAAACGGTGTTTGTGATTGGTGCCGGGCCCATCGGTTTGAGTGTGGTGGAGTTCGCCAAGGTTGCCGGCGCACGTGTGATTGTCATGGATCTGAACGAGCAGCGGTTAAAGTTCGTGCGCGAGAAGATGGGGGTGGCGGACACGATCCTGTCGCACGGTTCGCTCGAGGATGACGTGAAGAGCTTCACCGAAATGACCGGCGGGAAGCTCGGTAACGTGGTGGTGGACGCCACCGGCAACGCACGGAGTATGAACACCTCGTACAATTTCGTCAGTTTTGCCGGTCGATTGGTGTGGGTGGGTATCACACAGGACGATTTGCACTTCACGCAACCGCTCATGCATCGCCGCGAGATGACCTTCCTGGCAAGCCGCAATGCACTCCCGCACGAGTTCACGCGCATCATCCGGCTGATCGAAGGCGGCATGATCGACACGCGACCGTGGATCACGCATAGTGTGAAAATGGATGCGATGATCGGCGAGTTCAGCCACTGGCTCAAGCCAGAAACGGGCGTTGTCAAAGCAATGGTAGAAGTGGGCTGATCAGTCCTTGGCGAGCGGGTCGCCGACCATGCGAGCCCGCTCGCAGTCAACCGCGGTCAGTACGATCCACCCGGTCCTCCTGGCCCACCCATCCCGCCGCGTCCTCCGCGGCTGCCCATGCCACCGCCGCCCATGCCACCGTGTCGCCCACCCCCCCCGCCAGCGCTTTGTTTCTTCTTCGCATCGTCATGGTTGGGGCTTGGATCGGAGACGCCCAACATTCGGCTCGCCATCGTCACGTCTGTGTTGGTGCCGATCACGAAGTACACATCGTTGCCGTCGCGTCGAATCCACCGGAACCCGATATCTTCACCCTTCGCTTCTTTCGGCAGTTGTCTGCCATCGGCGTACTTCGCGACGATATCAGGCCCCACGCCCTGACCGAACACCGACGGGCCGTCGGCCTGGACCACAACCCTTTGGATCCCACCAGTCTGGATCACGCTGTTCGGTGCGACGGCATAGCTAAACACACGTTGCCCGGCGCTCCACTGTTGATCCTGGCGAACGCGGACTTCGGCCTTGACGAGACCGCGATATCCTGTCGGCAGCACCAGCTCGACGGTGGGCCGCGGGCCGGCAAACACATCCACACTCACAGCCAGCGCCGGTCCCTTGTATGGATGGAACGGCTTGGCTTCCATCAAGGCATCGGCAATATCGCGCGGCAGTGTGGTTTGCTTGGACAGGTAACCCGGAGCGTCGATTTCCACCATCACCCCACTCGCATCGAGCTGAGGAAGACGAGTATGTGCTGCTCCGTCGGCCTCGCTCGTGAAAACCACGTCGCGGTCCGAGGAGTGCTTGCCAAACCGGATCACCCGAACCGTTGCGCCGGAGACCGGCTGCTGCGTTTCGGCATCACGGACGTGGACGGTGAGCGGGGTCGATGGTTGGATCGTGTGACACCCGGCCGCGGATGCCGCCACCACCAGACCCAACAGGGCCAAACGACCGGCGTGAATGCAGTTCCGCACGGCTGTTCCCCCAACGGTTAACGCCGAGTTCGCCTCATGGCGCGACGGGACAATAAAAACGAAACCTCAACGGCTTCTGGTTGCGCAGCTTATGCCGTCGAGCGAATGACGTGTCAATCCCGCTGGAGTGGGTACCCCGCAGAATTCGGTTCAGATGAGCCGCCACTCGATGTGCTTGCGTGAAACAGGTGTTTCACCGCCATTTTGAAGTGTATGGACATCATCTACATGCCAGAGCCGGAAGCCGCCGCGGAAGGCAGTCAGGTTGTTGCTGAGCCGCGAACCGGGCGGCTTTTCCTTGATTTCTTTTGCGTTCCCACCACCGAGCACGACGTAGTCGGCGAGCATTGCGGCCTTGAGTGCTGGAACAGCTCGCGCCACGGCCCTGCGCCACCGGCGCTTACCCATCCGCTTGAGTCCGCGGCGACCGAGGATATCGCCAAGCGAACGGCCACCGGGTTCCGGGATGTTGCCCAGTTCCAGTGGGACAATCACATTCTGCGCGATGAGAGTAGAACCGAGCCCGGTGCCAAAGCCGAGGAAGAGCATCCGTCCGCCATCGTAGCTGCCGAGCGCCTGCATCGCGGCGTCGTTGATGATTCGTACCGGGCGATCGAACGCGGTAGCGAAGTCAAAGCCCACCCAACCAGGGCTGAGGTTACCCGGTTCCTGTTGCGGGCCGTGGTCGCCTGTTTGGCCGGGGTAGCCAATCGACACCGCGTCGTACTGCCAGTCGCCCGCCAGATCGCGAACGATCTCGACCATGCGCTGGGGAGTCAACCCAGGGCCTGAAGGGTGGCGGCGTGGTTCGGTTTGCCCGGTGGCGAGAACCTTCAATTTTGATCCGCCGATGTCAATGACGAGGATTGACGATGGCTCCGGCTGCTCGCCGTTTTTCGTGTTGGACGCCGATCGGTGGTGCGTGACCATCGGAACCTCAATCAATGCTTCCGCTGGGTTTGTCGGCGGGGAGAGTGTAGCGGGCTTCAATGGCAGCGCGGACGGCGGCGCGGGTATCCTTCGGCGACGCGGACGCATCCGCTTCGATTGCGGCCAGTTCGTCGGCTAGTTGGTTGTCTTTCATCTGTTCGCGTACCCAACGGGAGAAATCGCCGTTCTTGCGGTGGAACTCCCACGTCTCGTCGTCCACGCCATCGGCCAGTTGAAGGAACTGGAACAGGTTTGGCGCTTTGAGGTGGAGCTTCCCCTTCGGACCGAGAAAGTAGAAGCTCCGTTCCGGCCCCAGGTTGCCGGCGGCATATTTGCGCAGATGCCGCTTTCGTTCGGTGCGCGGGGAATACGCATGAAAGAGAACGGCCTCTGGCTCGCCACGATGCCAGATGATCGCATCGCCGGTTGGAAGTTTGTCGTCTTTCACGGAAGGGCATTGAGGCATTGACGCCTGGGCAACGTTGCAGAACTCGCGAATGGTTTCGCCTGGTTTGTTGCCGATGGCGATGAGAGTACCAATATTCGCCAGCGCCTCGGGCTCGATGTTGCCGGAATGGACGGTGACAAACATCAGTCCACGGTCGGGCAGGAGGGCCGCCAGATCCGCGGAGGCCGTACCGGGCGGGAGCAAATGATGCGTTTCATCAATGACGAGCCAGTGCGGCCGGCCAGTACGTGCTTTCTCCGCCACCAGACGCGGGAGAATTTGCGCGAAGTACGCCGGTCGATCGGCCAACGGTACTCCAAGGAGGTTGACCGCGAGTGAACGTTTGGGGTCACGCAGCGCATCGGTCACATCTTCGAGTGTCGGTGCCTGCGTGGGATTACCGATGTGTGTGACGAAGTCTGCGTTCGCGTAATCGCCCTCCGGGTCCACCACGAAAACCTGATAACCGGCATCGGACAATCGTTCAAGCACCGCAATGGTGAACGTGGACTTCCCGCTACCGGAGGTTCCGCTCACCACTACCCCCGCCCCGGCCGGGTCGATGCCGATTTCTTCCTTCTCGTCGGTTTGGCCGACAAGGATGCGGTGCCGCGTGAGTGTTTTGAGGTGCGATAGATCGGAGGCGATCAGTTCATCGATGAGTTCCGCGACTCCTGCTCCACGCGCTCCACGCGTCACGACATCGGCAGTATCTTTCACCGCCGGCAGAGCGTTGGCGACGGCAGCCGAACACTCGCACAACTTGAGGAACGCGTGGTCGTTCTCGGCGTCACCGACGCCAACTGTGTTGTGAGGCGAGCAACCGAGTTCCGTGAGTGCAGCGACAAGCCCGGTGGCCTTGTTCACACCAGAGGGCAACACCATCACCGAGCCCTTGTTAAAGATCACTTGCAACTCAAGGCCGAGTTCGTGAATTGTCTCGAAGACGACTTTTTCGTGTGGTTCGACAGTGGCGACGATCACATTCCCCGTCGATATGGGCACGCCGCGAGCACGTAGCGTCTCAGCGAACCGAGCAGGAGGCGGATCGGCCAACACCCGCGTTTCCTTCGTGCTTGGGTTGTAAATGGTGGCCCCATTCTCCATCACGGCCAGGTGGAACAGGTCGATACGGTTGAAGACATTGAGCAGGTCCGGCAGTTCGCGGCCGGTGACCAGGATGAGTTTGCGGCCGGACTTTTTTGCGCGCTCCAAAGCGGCGATGGTTTCTTCCACGACAACACCGTCGTGGGCGATAGTCCCGTCGTAGTCGGTGGCAAGGACATGAAACCGCATGAAGTGCTCCGCGAGGAAGGAAACCAGTTCGACGCAAGATTGTTTGAAGCAACCGGCGTGCCAGGGCGGAAGCGGAGAAAAGACAGAGAAGAAAGCGGGATTAACCACAGACAGTAGTCCCCAACTTGCAGGTTGTTGAAGTTGCGGGGGGTAGATGAACGCAAGCTCCATCCTGAGAATGATGTTGCAACACGTCACCACTCCAGGATGGAGGCTTGCGCGTCATGCAGTAT
>Ga0209062_1000892_pt1 | contig 67056 bp, 55 predicted proteins | sample Coa_R2_2_FD_187158 | JGI IMG/M metagenome (GOLD analysis project Ga0209062, IMG submission 187158) | Surface soil microbial communities from Centralia Pennsylvania, which are recovering from an underground coalmine fire - Coalmine... | ecosystem: Environmental > Terrestrial > Soil > Unclassified... | reverse complement strand
ATTGGATTTCGCTCCGGACACCTGAGCTTCCGCGACAAGATCACGGGACTTGGCTTCATCCACCTCCTGCTGCGAAACCAGACCGGGCTCCTTTTTGAGGACCTCGCCGATCCGCGCATAGGAAAGATGGGCGAGATCGTGCGCGGCTTCGGCCCGGCGCAGGTCATCGGAAGCCGCCGCAATCTCGGCTTCCGCTTGATCGACGGCGGCGGCCGCCTTGGCGAGATCGTCTTCCATTTCGGGAACTTCGAGCGCCGCCAGCACCTGCCCCTGATGGACGCGGTCGCCGATATCGACATCGATAGACCGGACATAGCCGGCCACCTTCGCCATCACGTCGATCTGCTGAAAGGGTTGAAACTCGGCCGTAAGCACGAGATCACTTGCCAAGTCCGCGCGGCCCACCTTCGCCACGGGGACAACAGGCGTGGCGGAAGCCTCAACTTGGTCCGGGGCAGCCTCACTTTTCGTACAAGAAGAGAGGCAAAAGACGCCGGCGCAGATCAGCATGGCGAGGGCCCGCGATGAAAAGCGCCAAGGCGTCATCGCAACACACCCATTTCAAACGCCAGCTCCGCGCGCCGACTCAGATAGTCATACTTCGCGCCGGCGGCGGCAATGGCCGCCGACACCTGGCTCACCTGGGCCTGATTTAGCTCGACAATGCTTCCCAAGCCGTTGTCATAGCGGACCTGGGCCAGGCGCAAACTTTGTTCCGCCTGGGCGACCAGCCGCGCCGTGACATCCAGTCGGAGAAACGCCGTATTCGCCTCCAGCCACGCCACGCGAACTTGCTCCGAAATCTGAACCGTCAAATCTTCAACATTGCGGTCCAGAGCTTGGGCGCGGAGTTCCGCTTCGGCGCGCCGGGCGACGTAAAGCTTTCCATTCAACACAGGAACGGTTAAGTTCACCCCGGCGGCGCTGTAGGTTCCGTTCAGCCGCGGATCGGTTTCCGGCAGCCCTCCCGCTACGCCCATCAGCGTGACGGTGGGACGGCTGAGCGCTCGCTCGGCCTCCGCGAAGCGGTGCGCCGCATCGCTAGCGAGCCGCAAGGCGGCGAGATCCGGCCGCTCTTTGAGGGCCTGAGCGATAAGCCCCTCCGGACTCGGTTCGAGCGCGGGCGGCAGCGGCTCATCGGTTAGTTCGAATGATTCGGTCTGGCGGGCGCCGAGCGCGGCCGCCAGCCGCGCGCGGCCCGCCGCGGCGTCATTCTCCGCCGCGACCAGCGCCAATTCCGCATCGGATGCGGCCACATCGGCGAAGCTTACGTCCAGAGTGGATTTCAAGGAACTCTGCGCCAGCGCCGTGACCTGCCGGAGGACCAGCCGGCGATTGTCAAGCACCGCCTGGGCGACTTTCAGCACCGCATCCGCCGCGAGGGCTTTGTAGTAGGCGCGGTCCACTTGTATTAAGATCTGCGCGCGAGTATTTTGAAGACTTTGCTCCTCCGCCGACGCGCGCAGTTCGGCGGATTCCACCAGGCGCCGCGTCCGGCCGAAATCGGCGATCAGTTGCCCCACTGTGACGCCGGCGGCGACGCGGCTGTAGAGGCTGGAGGTTTGCACGGCGCCGGCCGCGAGAGTCGAGCTGTGTTCGGCCCCAACGCTGGTGAAATTTCCGGCGACAAACGGGTAATATGCCGATCGGGATTCGGCGACAACCGACTTCGCCGCTTCCGCCATCAGGCTGGCCGAGGCAATGCGCGGATGGTTGCGCAAGGCCGTCTGCTGCGCCTCGGCTAAGGAGAGGCGCCGGGGAGCCTGAGCCATGGCCAGACGCGCCGCAGGGCCGGCCGCGAGCAAAGCTATGGTAAAAAGAGAGCGTTTCTGCATTCTCGCTTTGTTCGTCTCGAACGGCTGCTGTGATGGGAGCGCACGACGAGTCCTGCGCATGTTCCGTTTTTACCATTAAAGGGACGATTTTCCGCCTGATGAATTGCTGATATTTTTCTGACAAATACAATCAGGGAGATATCAGCATGCCGTCAGTTGCGAGAAAGCCAATCCGCTCCTATAAAGAAAAACATGCAAATCCTGGTTGTGGAAGACGAGCAGAAAATGGCCAAAGCCCTCCGCGAGGGGCTCGAAGCCGACGGGTATTTCGTGCGGGTGGCGCACACCGGAGAAGAGGGATTCTATCTGATCAACGCTCAGCCTTTCGATCTGGCGATTTTAGACGTGATGCTGCCGGGTCATGATGGATTTGAAATTTTATCGACCATCCGCCGGCGAGGCATCAAAACGCCAGTGCTCCTGCTTACATCCCGCGACGCAGTCGAAGATCGCGTGCGCGGGCTGGATGCCGGCGCCGACGATTATCTTGTTAAACCCTTCGCCTTCCCCGAGCTGCTTGCGCGAATCCGGGTGCTGTTAAGGCGGGGAAAGCCCGAAGCAGACGAGCGCTTCCAATTGGCGGACCTGGAAATGGATCCGGCGCGGCGCGTGGTGACGCGCGCCGGGCAGGCCATCGAGCTAACGCCGCGAGAGTTTGAATTGCTGGAGTATCTGTTTTTGAACCGCGGCCGCGTCGTCTCGCGCGAGATGCTGGCCCGCGATATTTGGAAGGAGACGGCGCGGCAGACGCCGCTCGACAATGTAATTGACGCGCAGATGGTTCGGCTGCGAAAAAAAATCGACGGACAATTCGAGCCCAAACTCGTGCAGACGGTGAGAGGCGTCGGATTCGTGTTGCGGGAAGGGGACGAGGCGTGATATGCGGTTACGCCCGCGGCGCCTGCGCACGCGCCTGACCCTGTGGTACGTTTCCGGGCTGGCCGCGCTGCTGGTTTTGGCGTGGGCGGGCACTTGCGGCCTGCTGTTTTGGCAACTGCGCAGCCAGCTTGGGCACTTCTCCATTCAGGAGATTGAAACGGTGGAAGGGCTGCTTTATTTCACTCCGCAGGGACACCTGCAATTGAAGGAGGACTATCACAATCACCCAGAATCCAAGGACGTGATCGAGCGCTACCTGGAAGTCCGCGGCGGCGATGGCGACGTGCTGTATCGCAACGACAGGCTTGGAGGGCGCGCTTTGGGAGGGGCGCCTGTGCCGGGCGAGGGCGTGGGAGGCTACTCCGAACGGTCCGAGCGCTTGCAGGATGGAACGCGCGTTCGAGCGGTGAGCCGCCTGCACGTCCTCGATGGCCGTCCGTTGCTGATCCGCCTTGCGCATAGCGAGGAGCCGCTCTATGCGCGGCTCCGGGAGCTTTTTCTGGCATCGCTCGTCATCCTGCCGCCCGTGCTTGTGTTCGCCTGGCTGGCCGGCTACGGGCTGGCGCGCCGCGCTTTAAGCCCGATTGAGATCATGGCGCGCCAAGCGCAGAACATTACCCCGGAGAAGCTTCATGCGCGTTTGCCGGTGGACGACAAGGACGATGAACTTGGGCAATTGGCGAAGGTATTCAATGAAACCCTGGCGCGCCTGGAGCAGGCGTTTGAGCAGCTTCGGCGATTTACATCGGACGCCTCCCATGAGCTTCGAACGCCGCTGGCGATGATCCGGAGCGTTGGCGAGGTGGGACTCCAGAAGGACGGAAGCCGGGCGGATTACCGGGATATTATTGGAAGCATGCTGGAGGAAGTAAACCGGCTCACGTCGCTGGTCGATAATCTTCTGACGATCTCGCGCGCCGATTCAGGGCGTCTCCAGCTTCACCGGACGTCTGTTTCCGTTATGGAGTTGGTGCGCCAAGCCGCCGGGTTATTCGAGATCCTGACCGAAGAAAAATCGCTGCATCTTTGCATCGAGGGCGAGGAAAAGCTCCAGGTGGAAGGCGATCCGATCTTTCTTCGGCAAGCGCTGGTCAACATGGTCCACAACGCCGTGAAGTACTCCCCCCCGGGAGAAACGATTTTCCTTCGCGTGCGCGCACGGGATCGGGGCCGGGTAGCCATCGAAATCCAGGATCAGGGACCCGGCATTCCGCCGGAGGATCAATCGAAGGTGTTCGACCGATTCTATAGAGTAGATAAAGCGCGCTGGCGGGAATCCGGCGGAGCCGGCCTGGGTCTGGCCATCGCCAAGTGGGCGGTAGAAGCGCATGGCGGCGTTATTATCCTGGAAAGCGAAGTCAATAGAGGTTGTGTTTTCCGAGTGGCCTTGCCGCGAGCAAACGGGCCTGAAGAGGATGGCGCCCGGCCGGGCTAGAGTTTAAGCCGAGGCTTGCCGGCGCGCTCCGGCCGCTCTTCGCCCGCGGATTCCTTCGAGCAACATTCCCGCGATCTGCCGGCCGTGCTCGCATGCCTGTTCATATGCGGCGCGGCGCTCCTCGCGCGTGAAGCCGTAGCCCAGCCGGTACACGCGCTCCAACGAAAGTCCCGCCACGAAAGTGCCCGCCCACGCGACTGCGGCCTTGGGAATGAGGCCTCCGCCAAAGGGAATTTTGCCGACCAGCTCCCGAGCCAAAGCCCTCCATCCAAACGCGCCCGCCACGATGGAGGCGATCTCGGACCGCTGCTCGCGATAGCCGACGTTGCGGTCGCTGCACGCCGCCAGCAAGAACGCCATTCGGATCTGGTTCATGGTCAGAAACGCCGCGTCGGAGCCGAATTCTCCGATGGCCCAGGGCAGTGAAAATCCGGGAACCGCGTCAGGAAGAGCGGTGGCGAGGGAAAAGAAGGCATTCTCCTTGGAAACCGCCCGGATAATATGATGAGCGGCCAGGTTCCTGAGAGGAAAAAAGTGCCGCGCCAGAGGAACCAGCAAATCCTCGCGCTGGCGCAGGATTTGCTTCCCACAGGCATCCGGGTCATCGGGATTAAACGAGAAGCCATGCGCCGGGCAGAGGATGCTATCGGCATAGATTTCGATGTCGCACTGGGGGCCGCCGCCGCGAATCAGCATCCCGAGCGCCGCAATTCGCCGCGGGGGAGACAGATGCGGGGGCACAAGGTAAGTTTCCATTTCCCCAAGCTCCGCCGGAGTGGGAGCAATCAGGGCGATGCGTAGGGGTTGGCTTGCCTGCTCGCGAATTTTTGCCGGATTCAGATTCCTAAGCGCCTGTTGGACTTGGCGTACGAGCATGCCTTGGAACGCCGAAACATTATGCGGAGTTCCTGTCTCCATTGTATACCGACGCCAATGCGCTCGACCTCTATTTCTGGGGAAAAATAACGCAGGATCGCCTCGTTCGCGGGGTGAAACTCCAGCGCCGGCGCGATCAGCAACAAAACAGGCGGCTCCGCGCGCAACTCGAGGCCGGGAAAGTAGCCCCGGCCGGAGAACTCGCCTCGCTCTAAATGCCACTTCACCCGCATCCAGTAATCCAGGGCCTGTAAGGGCAGATGAACGTCCTGAGAGGCTTTGATCTCCAATACGACCAGGCGGCCGTCCCTTCGCACCGCCAGCAGATCCAGCACCCCTCGTTCGCCCGCCGCGAATTGAGGAACCTGTCCATAGACCGGCGCCGCGAGGAGCGTGGCGTCGATGCGGTCCAGATTCGCGCGAACCTGCGACTCCAGCCACGCTTCGGGCTGGCGCGCGTAGAGCGGATTTTCGCGATCCACGGCGCTGGCGTGGCGCATGCGCGCCAGGCCCTTCGCCAGCGCCTCCACTTCCGCAATCCGGCTTTTCGGCGCCGGATGTTTACGTTCGAGCCCGAATGTCAGGCTCCCGCCCGAGGCGCGCGCGAACTCCAGTCCACCGACGGCCAGACTGATCGAGCCATCGGGATGGTCGCGCCGCTCGACGCCGCCTATCGCCGCCAGCCGTTCCACGCACTCGATCAAATCCGTGCGGCCCTCCGCCAAAGGCCGCCGGCAAGGCTCGACTTTGGTGTCGAAATTGGCATAGTCGCGAGGATCGACGGGGTCCTCCGACCCGTCCGGACGATGACAGAAAACCGCGCAATCGGCGGCGGCGCGATCCAGGTAGCGGACGCGATGGCAAATGGTTGATTCCTTTGCCCCCGGCACAAAAATCGCCAGCCCCGGAATCGCGATTCGTGGCTCCCGGCAGCGAAGGTAATCGAGCCAAATCAGACCGAAGGTTAAAGCGCCATGCGGGTCCAGGGCGTCTTCCCCTGCGCCGATCGCCGCCAAACCGGCCCGGCCTCGCTTCAAGAAGGCGCGAGGATAGCTGGGCGAAAGGGTGTGCTCAAGATCCGGCTCCGTGCTAAGCTCCGCAAGCCGCCAGTTTGGGAACTGCCGCAATAGCGACCGGCGGAATCGCTCGCGATATTTCAGCCGCGCGCCCCGGCGCGAGGCGCCGCGATTGGCGGGATGATCCACGTCCGCCAGCGTCAATTGGCCTGCACGCCCGCCGAACCGCTCGATTTCGATTTCCAACCTGCCCCGCCGTTGGGCCAGGATTCGCCGAATGCGCCGGACGACGTTGCGGCGTTCGTCCCAGGCTTCGATCGTAACGATTTCACCCCTGGCGGTGAGAGCAAAATTTCCGGCTTGAAGCGCGATGGGATCGCCACCGGGCTCCAGTAGAACCGGCTGGCGGCTGGTTTGAAGAAAACGTTCGATGGCCTGATGCGCGGCTGCGGTCGGCGTCACAAGTATAAAGTGGCCGCGCTAGGGAAAAAGTATCAGCCCGCGGTCATCGCTTTCTTACATTCACGCGCGTGGCGGGGCCATTGGGGACGGCGAAGGCGCTATCGGACAGATCGCGATTGATGCGGACCGATTCCGAAAAGATTTGATAGACGCGGTCCCCGTTTCGTTCCCGCGTAATTTGATGCGGCCATTGGACGCCACTGACGTTCTGGTACCTGGCGAATCGCGTCACTTCCTCATTGCGCTCATGAGTTTGGGGATCGCGCCAGACAAACGATTGCCGCACCGGAAGCTTGGTCGATTGATGAAAATACGCGGTGACGACGCGGTTTTTCGAATCCGTGATGTCGACGACTTCCACCGGCTGATTCTCGATGACGTCCACGCCGCGCGACTCGAAAATCAAGCCAGGTTCGCCCCTCCGGATGCGCAGGATGTAGAAAATGTTCCGAAGCGTGGTGTCGCGGTAGCGCTCGATGCGGTCTTGAGGCAGTTCCTTGGCGCCGCGAAAGGTAACCTCCCAGCCGCCATCCTCGCGAAACAATACAAATCCCAGCTCTTCGTTCTTTCCGAAAGCTTGCCGCTCACGCACGGCCAGCTCATCTCCCGTCTTGTCTGGCGCCACCGTCAAGTAGCGGGTGTAGATGGTGGCAATAGAAAGGCCCGATAGCGATTCGTGATAGAAGGAATAGGCGCGGCCGCTTTCGACGCGGTCCTCCATTTTCAGGAATCGGTCGCCGCCCAAGGCGGCGATGGCGTCGTCAACGACTTTCTTGGCCCGGATTTCGCTGTTCGTCTGCGCCTGCGCCGCGGCCATCGCCACGAGCGCCGCCGCGGCAGCAACCCGCGTCATGGTTTCTTACTCAGGTCCTCCGCTTTCAGACCGGTATTGAATCGGTATTCGAATACCGTCACATCGCCCATTTTCCTGCCATTTTGCTCGATTCCGATCTTGTACGGCATCTTGACGCCGCCCGCGTCCCGCCAGTCGGAAAACGTCTCGACCACGGCCGCGGGCCCCTGGGTGTAGCTCTCTCTCACCGGAAGCCCGGTCGCCGGATCGAATTCGAGCTTGACGCTTTGTCCGTCTCGTGATGAAATCTGGACCGTGTGGTCGTCGAGCGCGCTCACCGTCCGCGAACTGTCCCGGCCTGAAAGCGCCAGGGAAGTCATCTGACGGAACGATTCACCCTGTGCCTGTTTTAGGATGTCGCCGGGCATGTTCTGAATTCCCTGGGGCGTCGCCAGCCACCCGGTCTTTCCGTCCGTGAAGGCGGTGATTTTTCCCACCAGCGGGATCTCCTGCTCCTGCCGAAAGATGAAGGGCGCAAGATACAAGTTGGTTTGCTTCATCTTCATTCCGCCGGCTCCAGGGTCGAGCGCGAGCTCAAGCGTCTGCGTCGAATCCTTCAGCGCGGCGAGCTTATCGGCGCCGCCCATGGCCTGCGCGGCGCGCTCCAGAAGGGCCGTGGCGCGATCCAGGCTCGCGGCGTCGCCGGCGGCGACCTCCGCCTTCGGCTCTGGAATAGTCAAATCGAGTTCCGCCACCTTGCCGTTGAAAGCCGTCAGAGGGGTTTCCAAATCCTTGGGGTTGCCGACCGCGACAATAACGAATTGGTCAGGGCGAAAATGCTCCTTGGCCACCCGCAAAACGTCGGCTTTGGTCACCGCGGCCACGGCCTTTTGATATTGCAGAAGGAAATCCCTGGGATAGCCGTAATATTCGTAGCGCAAAATCCGGTTGAGCGTCTTCACCGGGCTATCGAAGTTGAAGACGAATGCGTTCAGGACGCCTTCCTTGGCTTCCTTCAGTTCTTGATCGCTGACTTCACTGGCGCGCATCTTGTCCACCTCAACTTGGACGGCCTTGAGAGTGGCCACCGTGCTCGCCGATTTGGTGCTTCCGACAATCCGGAACGTTCCTTCATGGTCGTATTGCGCCGCCCACACCGCAGCCACGCTATACGCGTAGCCCAACTTGGTCCGGATCTCGCTCACGAGACGGCTGCTAAAGCCCTGGCCGAGAATGTTCGCAGCGACTTCCAGGGCGGCATAATCCGGATCGCGGAAGGTCCCGCCTAATTCGCCGAGCGAGAAAAAGGTCTGCGTGACGTCGTCCTTAGAGGCGAAATATACGCCGGGAGCGGGCTTGGCGTTCACTTTGGGAAACGCCGGAACGGGCTCTTGTTGCACTTTCCATTCCGCAAACAGCTTCTCAAGCTGATCCTTCATCGCGCTTGAGTCAAAATCCCCATAGACGGCGAGCATGATGTTCTTGGGGAAATAATAACGGCGGTAAAACGCGATGAGGTCTTCGCGGTGGATATGCGCCAGATCTTCATATTCGGACTGCCAGCCATAAGGCGTGTCGCGGCCATAAAGGATGCGCATCAGCTCACGGTCCGGAATGGCGCTAGCTTCGTCGTTGCGGCGGGCGATGGCGCTGCGGAACTGATTCAACGACAAATCGATCTTGTCTTGGCGGAATTCGGGGGCGGTCAGGACATCCTTGAAAACCGCCAGCACGGTTCCCATGGACTCCTTCAGCGCGCTGAAGCTCACCGAGGCGCTGGTTTCATCCATATTCGATTCCACCGAGCCGGCCACGTTTTCCAGCTCCTCATCGAGCTGATCGCCAGTCTTGGATTTCGTTCCTCCCGAACGAAGCACGTCGGCCATGACTTCCGACAGACCCTTCTTGTCGGGTGGATCGAACAGATTACCAGTGCGCACCAGCGCGACGCCGCTGACCAGCGGCAGCTCGTGATCTTCCAGGAGAAACAGCCGCATGCCGTTGGATAGCGTCGTCTCGGCAACCGCAGGGATTTTCACCTGCCCGAGAGGCGGATATTTCAGATCCTTATAGGACGGAATCCGCGCGGACTGCTGCGCAAAGGCGCAGCAGACGACTGTGAAGAGGATGGCAAGGCGGCCTTTCATTTTGCTTCTCCGTTAGCCTGTCTGGGAGCGGGCGCGACCGTGTAGGCGACGGTTCTGGAGTCCTTCACGAAGTATTTTTTGGCCACCCGCATCAGGTCCTCGGCGGTGACCTTATTGAAATCGTCGATCTGGGTGAAAAGTTTACGCCAATCCCCAAAGTTCGCCTCGTAATAGGTAAGCTGTTCCGCGAGGCCGGTGTTGCTTCCAAGCTTCCGTATCAGAGCCGCGCGGAGTTTCGTTTTGACGCGTTGGAGGCTTTCCGGGTCCACTTTTTCTCTTTTGACTCGGTCCAGAATGGAATCGATTTCTTTCTCATTCTCTTCCACCGTGTGACTCTGCGCGGGGACGACAAAGAAGATGAGCAGGGAGGGATACTTGCCGCCCGGAAACGAGGCGTCGCTCTCCGCGCTGAGCGCCATCTGTTTGTCACGCACCATGTCCTTATAGATAAGCCCCGTGCGGCCATCGGAGAGAATGTCGCTCAACACCTCCAAGGCGGCGTCGTCCGGCGAATATTGGTTGGGGCGCTTATAGCCGATGAGCAAGAAGGGCTGCGCGGGACTCTCCACGGCCGCGGTTCTTTCCCCGGGCTGCTCCGGCTCGACGGTGCGCACGATCGGCGGCGTGGGGCCTTTGGGCAGCCGCCCGAAGTATTTTTCCGCCAAGCGTTTGGCTTCCATCGGGTTCACGTCGCCCACGATGGCGATGGTGAGATTGCCCGGCGTATAGTAACGCTTGAAGAACTGCTCAGCGTCGGGGCGGCGAAGATTTTCGATATCGCTGCTCCATCCGATCGGCGACACTTTGTAGGGGTGCGCGATAAACGCGGTGGCCAGCATCTGCTCGACGAGTTCGCCGATCGGGCTCGACTCGGTCCGCATGCGCCGCTCCTCGCGCACCACGTCACGCTCTTTGTAAAATTCACGCAGCACGGGATGATAAAAGCGCGAGGACTCCAGCAAAAACCAGAGCTCGAGGCGGTTTGAGGGGAAGCTGTAAAAAAACTGCGTCTGGTCTTCGGCCGTGTTGGCGTTCATGCCGACGCCGCCGTTGGCTTCCACGATCCGGTCGTATTCGTTCGGCTCGACGTAGCTGTTGGCTTTGTCGATTGCGCCTTTCAAATCGGCTTTCAGCGCGTCCAGCTTCTTCGGGTCCGCGCGGAAAGCCTTGTTCTGCTCGGCTTCAAGACGATCGTAGGCTTCTTCGACCGCGTCCAGCGCCTTCTTCTCTTCCGGCCAGTTCTTGGTCCCGATCGTCTCGGTGCCTTTGAACGCCATGTGCTCCATCATGTGCGCCAGGCCCGTGTGGCCGGAGGGATCGTCAACCGACCCAACGTTGGCGTAGGTGTGGAAAGAAACCACCGGCGCCTCATGGCGCTCCAGCACCAGAAAGGTAAGGCCATTCGCCAGCGTGAATTTGGTGACTTTCTTTTCGAAATCCTGGAGGGATTGGGCGCAGAGCAGCCCCGGCAGGAGAAGAAACGCAAGGGGACGCATCAGTTTTAGGGTATCAGGGAATGTTTGGCGCGATTCAGGGCGTAGCCGCCGGCGCATGCGCCGCCGCCTTTCATGACGAGTACTTCACCGGTTTCTGGGCACAAACCCCAAGCTGCCTGGCGATCGCCTCGGCGATGATCTGGCCATGAAAGCGGCCGTTTTCGATAAAAATTTCGTTGGTGTGCATGCCCGCCACCAAAACCCCGGCCAGGAATATGCCCTTGCGGTCGCTTTCCAGGGTTTCCGGATTCGTAAAGGGCTTGTGTGAAACGGGATCGAAGCGGATGCCGTGGGCTTCCAAAAATTCGGTATCCGGACGGTAGCCGGTCATGGCGAACGTAAAATCATTAGGCAATTCTTTTTCGCCGCTGGGCGTGGAAATCCGCACGTAACGCGCGCCGATTTCTACCACACGGGAATGAAAATAGGCGATAATGTCACCATTTTTAATACGGTTTTCGATATTGGGCTTGATCCAATACTTCACGTGCGGATGAATTTCGCCGCCGCGGATCACCATGGTTACGCGCGCGCCCGTCCACCACAGCTCCAGCGCGGCGATGCACGCGGAGTTCTTCGCTCCAACCACCAGGACATCGTGATTGTAATAGGGATGCGGCTCCTTGTAATAATGAACGACTTTCGGCAGATCCTCGCCCGGGACGTTCAATAGGTTGGGGACGTCATAGTATCCGGTGGCGAGAATCGCCTTCTTGGACCGGTATTGAAAAGGGCAGCCGTAGGAATCCGTGGCGTGGGTGAGGAACGCGCCGTCCTCGCCGCTAATGCGTTCGACGCGCTGATATTGGCGGATGTCGAGCTTATAAAGCTCCGAAACGCGGCGATAATATTTCAAAGCCTCGGCGCGAACCGGCTTTTCATTCAACGCCGTCATGGGAATATCGCCGATTTCCAGCAACTCCGGCGTGGTGAAAAACACCATATTTGTGGGGTAATTGTAAAGGGAATTTACGACGCACCCCTTATCGAGGAGAACGGCGCTCACGCCGCGCCGCTTGAGTTCGATGCCGCAGGCCAAGCCCGTGGGACCTGCTCCTACAACGACGGCGTCGAACGATTCCACCGCTTAAAGCATCCCCTCGACGCTTGAATAAACCTGGGCCAGGGCTCCGGCGAGCGCGGAGGGATCTTTGCCGCCCGCCTCCGCCATGTCCGGGCGGCCGCCGCCTTTGCCCCCGACGGCTTGAGCGACCGCGCCGGCCAGCTTGCCCGCGTGCACCTTGGCCGTTAAATCCTTGGTGACGCCGGAAACAATCGCGACGTTGGAATCCTCGGCGGAGGCCAGCACCACCACGGCCGTCTTCCACCGATTGCGCAGAGAGTCCGCCAGCACGCGAAGCTGGGCGCGATCCAGCCCATCGACGCGGGCCGCCAGCACCTTCACTCCCTTGAATTCGCGGGCTTGACCGTCGAGCTGGGCGGCTTTGGCCTGAGCAAGCTGGGCTTTGAGCGTTTGATTTTCTCGCTCCAAAAGTTTTTCGCGCTCCACGATTTTTTCCACGTCGATCCCTTGAAGGCGCGCGAGCTGCGCCTGAGCTTCCTGAAATCTTTTGAGCGCTCCCTCGCCCGTGATGGCCTCGATCCGACGGACACCCGCCGAAATCGAACCTTCATAGACGATTTTGCAGATGCCGATGTCTCCGGTGCGAGCGACGTGCGTTCCTCCGCACAGCTCCTTGCTGAAGCCATCGATGGAAACGACGCGGACCTGGTCGCCGTATTTTTCGCCAAACAGGGCCATGGCGCCGGTCTTTAGGGCATGCTCCAGGTCCATGACATCCGTGCGGACTTCGATATTGGCGAGGATTTCTTCGTTCATAAGCCGCTCCACTTCGGCGATTTCGTCCGGGTCCATGGCTGTGTAATGGGTGAAATCAAAGCGAAGACGGGAGGGTTCGACGACGCTGCCGGCTTGCTTGACGTGCGCGCCGAGAACCTTGCGCAGAGCCGCGTGGAGCAGATGCGTTCCGGTGTGATTGCGCATCGTGGCGTGGCGCGACGGCGAATCGACCCGGGCGATGACCGCATCGCCCAGCTTCACCGGACCGAGCCGCTGGACCTTATGAACCGTTTTCCCCGGCGCGGCAAAGTAGGCGGTTTCCACAACGGCCACGGTTTCGCCGGTGGCCTTAGAAATCAGGACGCCCGTGTCGCCCACCTGGCCGCCGGCTTCCGCGTAGAAAGGGGTCCGGTCCAACGCGATCTCCCGATCCATCACTTGGACAATCGTAGCCTCGGCTTCCAGCGTGTCCCGGCCGACAAACTCCGTCCTTGGCAGGGATTGATAGACGGGATGAATTTGCGCCTTCTCCGCGCCCTTCCAGCTTGCCCGAGCTCGGGCGCGCTGCTTTTCCATTTCGGCCGCGAACCCATCGCGGTCAATGGTCAGGCCGGCTTCGCGCGCCATCTCTTCCTGCTCGTCGAGGGCCAGGCCGTAAGTGTCGTAAAGCCTAAAGGCCGCCGCGCCGGGCAGCGCGCCGTGGGCGGCCGCCTTGGCCTCGTCTTGAAAAACTTTCTCGGCCAGTTGGAAAGTGGTGGCGTAGCGGTGCTCTTCGTCTTTCACAACCCGCGCCACGCGCGGAACGCTTTCCATCAATTCGGGATAGGCGTCTCGCATCTGCTCGGCGACGAATCCCGCCAGCTTGAACAAATAAGGCTCGCTCACGCCGATCATGCGGGCGTTGCGGAGGGCGCGGCGCATAATTTTGCGTAATACATAGCCGCGGCCTTCATTGGACGGCAGCACCCCGTCATGAATTAGAAAAGCTGTCGCGCGGGCATGATCGGCGTTGATGCGGAGCGCGGTATCGGCGCGATCCTCTTCTCCATAGATTTTGCGAAACAGCTCGCCGGCCTTGTCGATGATGGGCCGCAACAAATCGGTGTCGTAATTCGACAACTTTCCTTGGAGCACGGCGGCGATGCGCTCCAACCCCATGCCGGTGTCGATGGAAGGGCGCGGCAGCGCCGTCATCTTGCCGGAGGCGTCGCGGTCGAACTGCATGAACACCAGGTTCCAGATTTCGACGAAGCGCTCGCCCGGATGCTCGGGGAACGTTCCGGGACCTGCTTCGGGTCCGAAATCGTAATGAATTTCCGAGCAAGGCCCGCAGGGTCCGGTCTCGCCCATCTGCCAAAAATTGTCCTTTTCGCCGCAGCGGAACAGGCGGTCTTTGGGCACGCCGGCGACCTCCTGCCAAAGCCGTTCCGCATCGTCGTCCTCGCGGAAGACGGTGACGTAAAGGCGGTCTTTGGGAAGGCCGTATTCCTTGGTAATGAGCTCCCAAGCGAAGGCGATGGCCTCGCGCTTGAAATAGTCGCCGAAGGAAAAATTCCCCAGCATTTCGAAAAAAGTGTGATGGCGGCGCGTGTAGCCGACGTTATCCAGGTCGTTGTGCTTACCCCCGGCGCGGACGCATTTCTGCGAGGAGGCGGCGCGGACGTAATCCCGTTTCTCCAGTCCCAAAAAGACGTCCTTGAACTGGTTCATACCCGCGTTTGTAAACAGCAGCGTGGGATCGTTGGCGGGCACAAGCGAGGAACTGCGCACCACGCGATGGCCTCGCGCGGCGAAATAGTTCAGAAACGTCTGGCGTATGGCGGACCCGGTCATCTTGTAACTCTATTCTGGCATGATGACTCGAAGCGGCATGGCCTCGGCAGGGAGGAGATCGGCGCCCTTCTGGCTGCGACGTAAGATGTCCGATAAAGCGTCTGGCCTAGGGCAACGAAAAAACGTAGATCGCGTTGTGGCCCTTGGGCGTCTTCAACTCCGGAACCTCGGCCGCCAGCTCGGGCACCTTCAGATTGTCGCCCGTCATTACGCAGATGTACTGTTTGCCGTTCACCGCGTAGCTGATTGTGCTCACGGAGATGTTTCCGCCCAGCACCGATTCCCACACCTTTTTTCCGGTGGCGGCGTCGAAGGCGCGGAAGCGCCGGCTCATATCGCCGTGGAAGACCAGATCGCCGGCAGTTGCAAGCATCGCGCCGTTGCCCGGAGCGCGACCCACATCGAAGCGCAAGATTTCGCCGGTGGAGAGATTAATCTTCGCAAGTCCGGTTAAGGCGTTCGGATCCGATCCCGGCCGGGGGATCACTTTCCATCCGCCCCGCCCCGCCGGTCCCGCGGTGGTCAGATCGCGGCAGTTGTCGATGTAGGAGGTGTAGAGCGAATTGGTGGCGGGGGAATACGCCGTGGGCCAATAGCTGCGAGTGTTCCAGTAACAGATGACGTGATGATCGCCGGGCTGTTTGAAGACGTTGTCCCAGTTAATGGAAGTGCGCCCGGTCTTCACGTCGAGGTTCGAGATGACGAAGTTGGGATCGTCGAAGGGGAAGGGAGTGGCCCACAAGAACTTGCCGGTCTCGCGATCCAAAACAAACACGCCGCCCGCTTCGCCGATGGTCGCTACGACGTCGCGTTCTTGGCCGCGCGGAAGATCGGCGGCGATCCATTTCACGGCTTTCGGATCGGGATTGACGCGGACCCGGGCAAGCGTCCGCTCATGGGTGTAATCGGAATCCCAATCGTCGGCGGGGAGGTGCTGGTAATACCAGGCGAGCTTTCCGGTGTCGGGGTTGAGCGCGATGGTGGAGTTGCTATAGAGATCGGCGGGCGCCGTGCGCGAGGCGCCGTCCGCATCGCCGTTGTGGCGAGCCGAGCGCTGATCGGGCATTGGATTCGCGACGCCCCAATACAGCATCTTCCGCGCGGGATCGTAGGTTCCCGGCAAGCCCCAAGTCGAAGCCAGCCGCTTATCCAGGTCCGCGCCGCGCCATGTTTCGTCGCCCGGCTCTCCCGGAGCGGGAGTGGTGTAAAAGCGCCACAGCTCCTTGCCGGTCAGCGCATCGTGGGCGGATAGGAAGCAGTTTTCGCGCTTGCCGGCGCAAGCGCCGCCGGAGATGACCTTTCCTTCGACCACGAGCGGGCCGGAGGTGTTGCCGCGGCCATCCGTCTTGGCTTCCCAGCGTGGCTCGCCCGTGCGCGCGTCCAACCCGACGACGGCGTCGGGGGCCGTATAGAGGACGATGTCCTGGTAAATGGCGAGGGACTTGGTGCGCGCCTGGGCGGCCTGGTTGCCGGCGATCTTCCGCGTGTATTCCCACAGCAGATCGCCATTGGTTGCGTTTAGGGCCTGCACGATGGCGCCCGGGTTCACAACGTACATGACGCCGTTGTGGACGATGGGAATGGTTTCGGTCTGGCCATTGCCCATGCCGCGCTCCCAGGCCAAGTGAAGCTGCGCGACATTCTGTTTATTGATCTGACTCAGCGGGCTGTAGCGCTGGGCGTCATAGGTGCGGCTAAACATCAGCCAATCGTCCGGGCTGGGATTTTCCAGCATTTCTTTGGTCACGGGCTTGTAATTTTGCACTTGCGCGGCCGCGGAGGCGGCGAGGGCGAGGAACAGGAACGTGTGGTGCATGCAATCTCCCAGGTGGCATTGTAGCCAACTGGACAAGCCGGCGGCTATAGCGCGATCGGGTCTCCCCGCCGCCTGCTAACATGGCGGTAAGCGGCTGCTTATGTTTCGCCTAACCAAGCAGTTTTTCACTCACGTCGTGCCGGAAGTGATGCGGCCGCTGCGCATTTTGTGGAACGAGATCATCGGGTTTCTGTTCCTGTGCTTTGGCGTATGGTTCGGCGCCGCCACTTTCCGCAGCGTCCGCAATCTCGATCAACCCAATGGCAGCCTAGCTTGGGTGTTTCTTTCCGCCTTGGCCGCCGCGGTCATGCTGTACTACGGCGTCAGCTCTTTTCTGCGGGCCCGCAAAATCGGCCGGTCATGAACGCGCGCGCAGAAGCGCCGGGCGAATTTCCCTATACCCGCGGGATTCATCCGGAGATGTACCGGCGGCGGCTGTGGACGATGCGGCAGTACGCGGGATTCGGCTCGGCCGAGGAAAGCAACCGGCGTTTTCATTTCCTTCTTTCCCAGGGCATCACGGGGCTTTCGATCGCCTTCGATCTGCCCACGCAGATGGGCCTGGATTCGGACCATCCGCTCGCGGCGGGAGAGGTGGGCCGGGTGGGGGTCGCGATTAGCTCTCTGGCCGACATGCAGACGCTGCTGGAGGGAATTCGTCTGGACCAGGTGACCACGTCGATGACCATCAACGCGACCGCGGCCATTCTGCTTTCTCTGTATGTGCTGCTGGCCAAGCGGCAGGGAGCGGATTTGCGCAAGCTTTCGGGCACCGTTCAGAACGACATTCTGAAGGAATATATCGCGCGGGGCGCCTACATCTACCCGCCGCGGCCGGCGATGCGCATCGTCACCGATTTATTCGCGTGGGCCGCGGCGGAGCTGCCGGAATGGAACACGATTTCGATCAGCGGATATCACATTCGCGAGGCGGGCTCGACGGCGGCGCAAGAAGTGGCGTTCACGCTGGCCAACGCCATCGCGTATATCGAAGCGGCCGTGGGAGCGGGGCTGGACCTCGACGCCTTCGCGCCGCGCCTTTCTTTTTTTTTCAACGCGCATAACGACTTTCTGGAGGAGATCGCGAAATTCCGGGCGGCCCGCCGCTTGTATGCGCGCCTGATGAAGGAGCGTTTCGGGGCAAAAAATCCGCGCTCTATGATGCTGCGCTTTCACGCGCAAACGGCTGGATCTTCCCTTACGGCCCAGCAACCGGACGTGAACGTGGTCCGAGTGGCGTTGCAAGCGCTGGCGGCGGTGTTGGGAGGCGCGCAATCGCTTCACACCAATTCGCGCGACGAAGCGCTGGGCCTGCCCACCGAAGAAGCCGCGCGGCTTGCGCTGCGCACTCAGCAGATCATCGCCTACGAGACGGGCGTGACCCAGGTGGCCGATCCGGCGGGGGGCAGCGAGTTTATCGAGGCCAAGACGGCGGAAATCGAGCGCGGGGCGCGCGAATACATCGAACGGATCGACGCCATGGGAGGCTCGCTGGCCGCAATTGAAAACGGATTTATTCAAGGCGAAATCGAAAGCGCCGCCTATGCCTATCAGCGATCGGTGGAGGACGGGACGACCATTGTGGTGGGCGTCAACCGGTTCCGGCAGCCGCAGGAGCCGTCCGCGCCGGTATTGCATATCGATCCCGAAATCGAGCGGCGGCAGATCGAGCGGCTGCGGGAAGTGCGGGCGTCGCGAGACCGAACCGCGGCCGAGGCGCGGTTGAAGGAACTGGAGCAGGCCGCGCGCAGCTCGGACAACCTTTTGCCGAAGATTCTGGCCGCTTGCGAGGCATACGCGACAGTGGGCGAGATTTCGGACGGGCTGCGCCGGGTTTTCGGCGAGCACCATGAGCGCTGAAGTCCACATCGTCGGCGGAGGGCTTGCGGGCTGCGAAGCGGCGTGGCAGGTAGCCCGCCGCGGCGTCCGGGCCGTGCTTTATGAGATGCGGCCGGGCCGGCAAACTCCCGCTCACAAGACCGACGCGCTGGCGGAGCTGGTTTGCAGCAATTCTCTCAAATCCGAGTCTGTAAACACGGCGGCTTGGCTGCTAAAGGAAGAATTGCGGAGACTTGGCTCGCTTCTGATCGGCGAGATCGCTCCGCGCACCCGGGTTCCGGGGGGGCAGGCACTCACCGTGGATCGCCTTTTGTTCGCCGCGGAAGTTACACGCGCGATCGAAAGCGAAGCGCTGATAGAAATTCGCCGGGAGGAAGTTGCGCATCTGGGTTTGGATAAGATCTGGATTGTCGCCAGCGGTCCGCTAACCTCCGATTCGCTGGCGCGCGAAATCGCGCGCCTGACCGGCTCGGGGCACCTGTTTTTTTACGACAGCATCAGCCCGATCGTGGAAGCCGATTCGATCGACAAGTCGATCGCTTTCGCCGCATCGCGCTATGGAAAATCGCTGGATGGAACCGACGATTATTTGAACTGCCCCCTGGATCGCGGCCAGTACGAGGCATTTCTCGAGGCGCTTCTGGCGGCCGAAAGCGTGCGGGCGCACATCCAGGAAGACCGGGGCAAGTACTTCGAAGCCTGCCTGCCGATTGAAGAATTGGCGCGCCGCGGGCGGGATACGCTTCGCTTTGGCCCGATGAAGCCGGTAGGATTGACCGATCCGCGAACGGGCAAGCGGCCCTACGCCGCGGTTCAATTGAGGCGGGAAGACGCCCGCGCGGGCAGCTACAATCTTGTCGGTTTCCAGAATCATATGCGTTTCGGAGAGCAGGAGCGCGTTTTGCGGATGATTCCGGGGCTTGAGAAGGCCGAGTTTCTTCGTTTCGGACAAGTTCATCGGAACACGTATATCAACGCACCGGCGCTGTTGAACGCGAATCTGCAACTGCGGGCTATCCCGAATATCTTTTTCGCGGGACAAATTTCCGGCGTAGAAGGCTATGTCGAGTCGATCGCGACGGGCTTGGTCGCGGGGCGAAACGCGGCGGCTATGGCGGGGTTTGAAAAAACGAAGCCAAGCTTTCCCCGCCAAACCGCCGTAGGCTCGCTTTGCGCTTACATTTCCGGGGCAAATCCGGCCGATTACCAGCCGGCCAATATTACGTTCGACCTCCTTCCGGGACTCGAAAAAACGAACCCAAATCGCCAGTCGCGCCATGCGGAAATCTGCCGGCGGGCTTTGGACGCCATCGAAGCATCCAATTTACTTTTTGGGGCGCATGTCTGAGCTGGAGCAAGCGATCGATCGGTATCTTGTTGCACTGCGGGCGGAAAATCGCTCGGCGCACACGTTACGGAATTATGAATCCGATTTAAGGCAGTTTCTGGATTACTTTTCGCCTGCCGAAGCGGCGCCGCCCAGGCCGGCAGCAATTACGGCGCTGGAGCTACGCGAGTGGCTTGGATCGCTCTATGACCGGGGGCTGGACGCGATCTCGATTCGGCGAAAGCTGGCCGCGGTTCGATCCTTTTTCCGGTTTCTGGCGCGCGAAGGCGCCCTTAAGACGAACGTCGCGCGGCTGGTGCGGACGCCGAAGGCGCCCAAACGGCTGCCGGCGGTTCCGACGGCGGAGCACACGAATCATTTGATCGATTCGGTAGCCCAAAACGGCTTTGACCGGCCCTATCCGTCGCGGGATCTGCTGATCTTCGAATTGCTTTATGGCTGCGGAGTGCGGGTGAGCGAGCTGGTGGGACTGGATGTGGACTCGATCGACCGCGCCGGACGATGGATTCGGGTTCGCGGGAAAGGCAGGAAGGAGCGGCAGGTTCCCTATGGGGCGAAAGCCGCGGAGGCAATGGAAAAATATCTGGCCGCGCGATCCGGCAAGGCGGGCGAGAAGGCGCTGCTGGTGAATCGGGCGGGCACGCGGCTCACCGATCGCTCGGTGCGAAATATCGTAAAGTTCTATGCGCGGATGACGGCGGGCGATGGGTCGCTACACCCGCATAGTTTCCGCCACGCCTACGCGACGCACCTGCTGGCGGACGGCGCGGACCTCCGGGCCATTCAGGAGCTGCTAGGACATGCGACGCTTTCCACCACGCAGAAGTATACTCAAGTGTCGCTGACGGAGCTGATGGCGGTCTACGACCGGGCTCATCCCAAGGCGCGCGAGGCGCCGCACGGGCCTGGCAAGTCAAGCGGGCCGGGCGAAGAATAACTGGTCGACTTTGGCGGCCAGGATGAAATCGCTTTCAGAAAGGCCGCCGATTTTGTGCGTATAGGTGGTCACTTTCACGCTGCCCCAACCCAGGCACAGATCGGGATGATGGCCCTCTTGTTCGGCCACGGCGCCGATGCGGTTGACGAATTCGAGCGCAGTTTTGAAATCCGGAAAAGCGAAACTCTTCTCCAGGTGATGCTCGTCGACCACGCGCCAATCGGGCAATTGCCGGCGGAATTGTTCGAGCTCCTCTCCTTTGAGCGGAGGCGCGCCGCCGCGGCACGGCACGCAATGTTTGGAAGCTAGAGCGTTTGAAGATCCACCCATATGTCACCGTCCTCCACTTTCACAGGATAGACGCGCAAAGGCCGCACCTGCTTGGCGAGCCACGGAAGATCCCCGGGATAGACGTTGCTGGGGAAGTGGTTTTCGCCAGTGCGCACGTCATATTGGAAATGATGCCAGGGGCAATCGAGGAGATTGTCCCATAAGGTCGCGCCGTCCAAGGGCATCTGCCGATGGGGGCAGAGACCGTGCAGAGCGTGGACTTGGCCGCGATAATTGGCCAGAACCACCGGTCCGGCGCCGGCAGCGTAAACGAATTTGGCGTGTCCGGGCGGGACGTCGTCCAACCGGGCGAGTTTCTGGAAGGCCATCCAATTTCATTGTGTCAAGAACAAGCCCGGACGCCGGAGCGGAACCGCTTCGACCAGGTCTGCATCTAAATTTCATGACATTTCGTCTTTGCGGCGCGGCGATGGCGGCACTAGCATTGATGCAGCGGGGTTCTGCCCAAGCCCAGGAGCGGAATCCGCCGAGCCAAAGCGCCTCCGAGGCGCCCAAGCGAATTTTCGGAATTATTCCGAATTACCGAACCTCCCCAAGCCTGAACACGTACCAGCCGCTGACGCCCGCGGAGAAGTTCAAGATGGCAAGTCAAGATTCGTTCGACCGGGGCGCTTTCGTTTTGGGGGCGCTGTTCGGGGGCGAGGCTCAACTGTCGAAAGCAACTCCGTCCTTTGGACAGGGAGTGGAGGGCTATGGCAAATATTTCGCAACTTCCTATGCGGACTTCGCCATTGCGAATTTCATGACGGAGGCGATTTATCCGAGCGTTCTTCGCGAAGATCCACGCTACTTCCGGCGCGGGGACGGAAGCGTCCTCTCGCGGCTTGGCTACGCCATGGGGCAGATTTTCTGGACGCACAAGGACTCGGGAGGCATGCAGTTTAATTTTTCGGAAATCGCCGGCAACTCGACAGCGGTTGCGATAGCAAACGCCTACCTGCCCGACAATCGCAACGCCTCCGACGCGGCGAAATCGCTCGGCGTACAGATCGGCGTCGATATGGCCGGCAACATTCTCAAGGAGTTTTCGCCAGAATTGGCGCGCGCATTTTCCCGAAAACGTCCCGCCAGGGATGAGGCCAAACCACCCCGGGCGGGAGCTCTTCCGTAAAGGCGCCGCTCTGAAGCGCGGCTTCGGCTCATGGCGGTTGGCAGCCGGCCGTGGTTTTCGCGCTGAGAAGCGGCCCGGGAGGAGATTTCTATCCCTCGGGCTCCATCCCGATGGCGGATGACACCGCCTCGATCAGCCGACCGACGTCAAACGGCTTTTGCAAAAACCCGGCGAAATCCTTATGCGCGATTCTGGCGATTGCGTCGCTTTCATCGTAGCCGCTGGCGAGCAGAATGGGGACGCCGGGCCGAATGGCCCGCAAAAGATCAAACGCCTGCTCGCCACCCATGACAGGCATGGTGAGATCGAGAATCACGAGCGAGACGCGTGAGCTGTGTTGTCTGAAAAGATCCACGCCCGCTTGCCCGTTTTCCGCCGACAGGACCTCAAAGCCGCTCATTTCAAGCACGGCGCGGGCTCCTTGGCGAATCTCGTCTTCATCATCGATTAAAAGAACGGTTCCCGACCCGCGCCTGGACTTGGAAACCCGTTTCGCCCGCTTTGGACCGGCGGGCGGCGCAACGGCCGGCAACAAGACGTAGAACGTGGTCCCATGGCCCGGGGCGCTATAGACGCGAATGGCGCCGCGGAGGGTTCTCAGGATTCCCGCGATCGCCGCCAGACCCAATCCTCGACCAGTGAATTTGGTAGTGAAGAAAGGATCGAATATCTTGGCCTTGGTTGCATCGTCCATTCCAGAGCCCGTATCCTTGACCTCCAGCCAAACGTATTTGCCGGGCGTAAGGGCCTCCGACGTGAAGTTTGCTCGAATGTCGGCGGCCGTCAGGACTCGATTTCCGGTTCGAATCTCCACCCGGCCGGGGTTTCCGGCGCCGATCGCTTCTCCGGCGTTGATTATCAGGTTCATGACGAGTTGCTGTATTTGGCCTGTGTCTGCTAGAACGAGCGGCAGATCCGGGGGCAGATCGAGCCTCACGTCCACAGTTTTCGGAATCGACGTCTGGATTAGCGTCAGGATGTCACGAATCAACTCCGAGAGGTTTATGTGCTCGGTGATAAAGCGTCCCTTGCCCGCGTACGCCATCAGTTGCTGGGTCATTTTCGCCGCCCGGCGGGAAGCGCTGGCGATGGCGCGGAGGTGGGTTCTCAGGGGATGGTCGGAGGGCATCTCGGCAGACACAAACTCGGCATTGACCATGATTCCGGAGATCAGGTTGTTGAAGTCGTGTGCGACGCCGCCGGCCAGCAGCCCGAGACTTTCAAGCTTTTGCGTTTCTTGCAGGTCCCGCTCAAATTTTCTCCGCTCGGTGAGGTCGCGAATATTCAACTGAATGGCCCGGCGGTCTCCCTCGTGGTAGACGTTGCCGATGATCTCGGTCTGGATCGCGCGACCATCCTTGGTCTTAAGGACGATGTCGGAAAACCGGGCGGCGTGTTGATCGCGCGTTTGTTCCACCGCCGCGCGCAACTCGGGCGTGTCTCGCGCGGCGCCGATTTCCCAAAGTTTTTGCCCGACAAGCTCCTGGCGCTGGTAACCCAACATCTGTTCCGCGTATGGATTGACGTCCAGAATCTGTCCTTGAGTCTCATCGATGATTACGATTCCGTCGCGCGCGGACTCAAACAGCAGCCGGTAGCGAGCCTCAGCAGCCCGCTTGCGCTCGGTGATGTCCTCAAACGCGAGCAGGATCAGGCCGTCGCCCATAAGCCGCCGCGCGTTCACCAGGAGAGTGCGCCAGCCGCCGGGCTGGAACTCCCGCTCGATCTCGATATCGCTCAGGCGAGGTTCTCCGGCAAGCAGGCGGCCCAACAATTCGCGGAGAGCCGGAAGGTCCAATTGCCGGTCGATGATCTCGTAAATGCCGCGGCCTTCCACGTGCCGCGGGCCGTTCCGGAAGAACTCATAGAAGGAGCGGTTCGCGCTGCGCACGAGGAGCTTGTCGTCGAGGACCACGAGCGGTTCCCGCACCGTCTCTACAATGGCGCTGGCGTAGTCGCGGGCGCGCTTAACCTCATCGGCGCCCCGTTTCAGGTCGGTAATGTCGGTGAGCACCAGGACCGCGCCATCGATCCGGTTGTCGGCGGTGCGGTATGGCCGGATCCGCATGAGGTAGCTGCGACCGTCGGCGTCCTGGACTTCCTGCTCGTGCATTTTCAATGCGCCGAGGACTTCCTTCAGGGTTTCAGCGAGATTCGGGATGTCCGTCAGAGGCTTGAGATCCGCCATGGGGCGGCCGACATCGGAGGACCTAAGATGGAAGAGTCTTTCGGCCGCGGGAGTGAATCCGCGGATGCACAAATTATTGCTGAACATCACGATCGGCGTGCTGATCGCCGCCAGCAGGTTTACCAGATCGTCATTGGCGGCGGCTAGCTGAACGTTGCGGCTCTGTATCTCCGCGTTCATAGTGGAGAGTTCCTCGTTTGCAGCCTGGAGCTCTTCTTTGGTGGTCTGTAGTTCTTCGTTATTGCTTTGAAGCTCTTCGTTCGCCGATTGCGCCTCCTCGTTGGTGGAGCGCAGTTCCTCAATGATGGATTGCAGGTACTCGCGGGTGGACTTCAATTCCCGCTCGAGGTGGTCGATGTGGCGCTGGGGCTTTTCCAAATCGGCGGCGCTCGTGTCCAAGGCGGGGGAGGAAGGGGCCGGCCGCCAGGCGCGCTCGGCAGGATCGGAGAGACCCTCGAACAAAATTACGAAATAGCGCTCATCCGGCGGAATGAAAACCGGGATTACGGTAATCCGGACAAAATGGAAGGCTCGATCGCGGCGAACCTGGATTTCGTCAAGCCGGATGGTCGCATTTTGCCGTTGCGCTTCTAAAATGGCAGACCGCAAATGAGCGGCGAGGTCGTTCCGGACGGAGTTGAGCAAATCCAGTTTCGTGTCGCCCGCGGGAATGTGGAGGTACGGGTTCATATCTCCACGAAACTCCACGATGTTGAGGTCCTTGTCGACCACGACGGCGCTGGGGCCATAGTGGGAGACAAGCATATGGTCGACAGCGACGTGAACGCTTTGCTTGCGTGGATGGGGCTCGGAGGCCAGCGTTGGAGCAAGCAGGGCGGCGGGCTCCGACCGTCCAGCGACCTCCCCTATGAGAGCTAACGCGGGCGGCTCGACGCTCGGCCTCTTCACATAAATCCTATGTTCATCGTCCACCGGATTGAAGAACTCAGACAGCTTGGCTGTGTTTTCGGAAGGCCCGACAAGCAGGTATCCAGCGGGCCGCAAAGCGTAAGCCAAGGTATCGATGACCCTTTGCTGGAGGGCTGCGCCGAAATAGATTAGCAGGTTGCGGCAACTGATGAGATCCATGCGCGACAGGGGGGGATCGACGCCCAGAACGTGACGGGAAAACACGGACATGGCGCGTATGTCGCGGTTGATCTGATAGCCGGAATCGGAGCGAGCAAAGAATCGCTTTAGGCGCTGCGGAGAAAGAGTGGAAAGCGCAGCCTCGTCGTAAATGCCCGAGCGGGCCCTTTCAATGACGCGCTGGCTGGCGTCGGTGCCGAACATCAGAACGGGCCGGGAGATGCCGTTGGCTTCAAGAAACTCCAGCAGGCAGACGCCAATGGAGTAGACTTCCTCTCCGGTCGAACAGCCAGGAACCCAGATCCGGAGCGGTTCCTTTTCAAAATCTCTTGTGAGGGAAGGAAAAACCTTTTGCTTCAGCGCCTCGAATACCGGGGCGTCGCGAAAGAATTCGGTCACCTTGATGAGCAGGTCATCGAATAGGGCTTCGGATTCAGCGGGATCGCGGCGCAACAGGCTGAGATAATCCGCAAGCGTGTCGGCTTTTTGCAGCGCCATGCGGCGGGCGAGCCGCCGATGGATGGTGGTCTGCTTGTAGAGTCGAAAATCGACTCCCGTTCTGCGACGAACCATTGCGAGGATTTCGTCCATGGCGGCAGAATCGCCGAACCATTGCGGTGCATAAGAGGGGGAAATTCGGCGCCGCGCGAGAGCGGCTAATTCCTGGGCGATGCGCTGCGGCGCGAGAACGAAATCGATCACGCCCGCGGCAATGGCGCTCTTGGGCATGCCGTCGAATTTGGCGGTTTCGTTCTGGGCAAACGTAATGCCCCCTTCCGCCTTAATCGCCTTCAGGCCAATGGTTCCGTCGGAGGCGGCTCCGGATAGGATCACGCCGATGGCGCGGCTGCGCGCGTCTTTAGCAAGCGAGACAAAGAACGCGTCGACGGGCCTGCGTTGATAGGAAAGGCGTTGTACGGGCCGGTTCACGCGCAGGACGCCATCGACAATCACCATGGTGGCGTTTGGCGGGATCACGTAGACGTGATCGGGTTTGACCACCACGTCGGCGTGCACCTGCATGACGGGCATGCGAGTATAGTTGCCGAGGAGGTCGGCGAGAATACTCTCATGATGCGGATCGAGGTGCTGGACTAAAACGAAGGCCATTCCGGTGTTAACCGGCAGATGTCGAAGCAACTCCGAAAACGCTTCCAGTCCGCCGGCGGAGGCCCCGACGCCGACGACTAAACCGGTTGACGCCGCTTCGCCGCCCGGCTCGACCTGTTGTAGAGGAATATCCGGCTCAGCGCCATCCGATTTGGGACCTTGGTCCTTCCCGCCCGTCTCATTGCCCATTGGGATGCCCTGTCCGATGCTAACGCCGATGGGCAGAATGTTCAATCGTTCGCATCGACGCCGGGAGGCTCGGCGGAAAGAGCCGCAGCTTGCCGAGACGGCGCGCGCAAAGGGAGTAGGCTCAGAATCTTTTCTGACGAGCGGTAAACGTTGTTGAAAGAGCGGTGGCGCGGGCGGGGCTGCGCCACGGGGCTTGGCAATACGGACACATCCTGCCTAGGGCGGTCCACTCATTCTCCCGATAGTCACGTTGAGATCGCCGGCGAAGAGCCGGCAGACAAAGGACGTGACGACGATGAATGGATCGATCATTATCTGGCCAGCGGACGTATGCGGCTCGGGCTGTCACGCGCCGACGCACGAACGCGAGATGCTGATTAGCCTAGTCAGGATTTTCCTGAGTTCGTTTTGGGCTTAAACGGCCGGCCGACGCGATTAGGCGATATCAGCGGTCATGAAGCGGCGGACGTAGGGAGAAACTCCGGGCGCGCCGCGGCGAAAATGGCCGGAAGGTCCTTCGCCGAGATATTCGGAAAACCAAGCCTCGTGCTCGACCTCCTCGTGAAGGATGGCGAGGGCGATTTCGTGGGTGCGATGGTCCTTCCCGAAAGTCATATTGCAAATTTCGGTGTAGGTGCGGATGGCGCAGCGCTCCGCTTCGACGAGAACATGGAGCATCTGATGCAAATCGCGCGGATTGGCGGGAAGATAAGCGTCGGGACAGCCGGCGATATCGGCAAACTGGCGGATGTCGCGCGGCAAAGCGCCGCCGAGCTCGTAGATTCGCGGGGTGAGGGCCTCGAAATGATTGCGGTCTTCGATGCGCGCGTCTTCGATGATCTCTTTGAGCCCTTCTCCCTCAAAGCCGATCGCGTTCACGCGGAGAATGGTGTAGTAGTAAAACGTTGTAAATTCGGCGCCAGCGGCGCGCAACAGCTTATCGATCAGGACATCCACATTGACGCCGGCTTGCTCCACAACTTGTCTGGCGACTTTGCCCATGAGTTCGTCCTCTCCTTTGCGATTGGATTGAACTTCACGGCTTCATTATCGCGCCCGGAACAGGACGTCGCGGATTTGGAAGTACGCCTCGGAGGGGGAGCCATCGGCGCTGGATCCTTGGCAGAGGGCGAGCAGCCTTTTCCGCTCGGCTTCGGGAAGCTGGGCGGCAAGGGCGTAATCTTGAGCGGCATTGCGGAATTGCAGCGCGGCGACCTCATGGGAGGAGGCGGGCTTTTGGAAGGGGCAAAAGGGATCGATTTGGGGCGCATCGGGGAGGCGGGCCTCGGAGACGCGCGCTTCCATAGGATAGGTCACCCAATCGCCGTTCACGTAGAGTTGCGGCTCGACTTTGATGCGCTGGACCGGCGCGTTGGGGGCCGTCCATAAATCCATCCAGAAAATCTGGAGGCCTTCGCCGTCGACGGGCAAATCGGCGGGCTCCAGTTCACGGCCGCTTTCGCGATAGATCGTAACGCGAACCGCGTTTTCCGGGTTCTGTCCTACGTGGAGGCGCCAGCGCGCGTTCGGCTCCGCGCCGACCACAACTTGGAACGAAGTAAAGCCGTTGCGGACCAGGGCGGGCGAAAGGATTTCACGGGGCTCGGACGGGGAAGCAACGCGGCCGGCGGCGCCGAAACGGGCGAACTCGGAATAAACCACAACCGATTGAGCCCAAGCTGGGGCGGACAGGAGCAACAACAAGGCCCGGGTCACGCTTGCTATTGTATTCTGAAACTTGGACCCGCATCGCACGGAGCGGCTCTCGGAAGCGATCCGGGAGGAACTGGAAGAACTTATCGGCTACGAGATGTCGGACCCACGAGTGGGCAGCGTTTCGGTCACGGAAGTGCGCCTTTCCCCCGATATTCGCCAAGCTCACGTGCGAGTTTCGCTGGCCGGCACGGTAGAGGAGCAGAACGCAACCCTGGATGGGCTGGCTCACGGCAAGTCATTCTTAAAGAGGGAGTTAGCAACCAGGCTTCAACTCCATCGGATTCCGGATTTGCATTTTGAGCCAGACTTGCCGGCGGAGCTGGCGGCGAAAGCGCCGCAAATTCTAAAAAGGATCCGGCGAGGGCGTCCGAAACCCGAAAAAAAAGCGACTTCTTAAGCGCCTGTGTGCTAAGTTGGGTTTCTTGAATCCAACCTTTCGGGCGACTGGCGCGCCCTCAGAAACAGCGAATCAGGAGAAAAGACTCGATTGATGCGAACGGCTCCGTTGAACAGCCGCTTTCTTGAGGCATGCCGCCGCAGGCCCACCGACGTGCGGCCGGTCTGGTTCATGAGGCAGGCAGGGCGCTATCTGAAACAATACCGGGACATTCGCGCCAAAGCGGGGATTTTGGAGATCTGCAAGCGGCCGGATCTTGCGGCGCAAGTGACGCTACAGCCGGTAGAGATACTGGACGTGGACGCCGCCATTATCTTCGCCGACCTGCTGCTGCCGGTGGAACCGATGGGACTGAAGCTGCGATTCGCGGCGGGCGAGGGACCGGTGATCGACAACCCGGTGCGCAGCAGCGACGACATCGACAACTTGTCGATATCCAATACCGACGAGTTGGGCTACGTGGGCGAGACGATTCAGGCGGTGAACAAGGCTTTGGGCGGGCGCGTGCCGGTGATCGGATTTACCGGGGCCCCGTTCACCATGGCCAGCTACATGGTGGAAGGGGGAGCCAGCCGGAACTTCGTGCGCACGAAGCAGATGATGTACCGCGACGAAACGCTGTGGCGGCGGTTGATGGGGAAACTGGTGGACGTGCTGGGAGCGTTTGGAATTCTCCAGGTGTCGGCGGGAGCGCGGATTATCCAGGTGTTCGATAGCTGGGTGGGAGCTTTGGGCCCCGACGACTACGTGCGCTTTGTGGCTCCGTATTCGCGGGCGTTGATTGAACGGATTCGTTCGGCGGGCGTACCGGTGATTCACTTCGGCACGGGCGCAGCGGGTTTTTTCCGCGAGCTTCACGCGGCGGGGGGCGATGTAATGGGCGTGGACTGGCGCATCAACATCGACCAGGCCTGGATGGATATCAGCTACCGCTCGGCGGTGCAAGGCAATCTGGATCCGGCGGTGCTGTTTGCGCCGATTGGGGAAATCCGGATGCGGGTTCATGAATTGTTGAAGCGCACCGGCACGCGGCCCGGACATATTTTCAATTTAGGCCACGGAATTCTGCCGGAGACGCCGGTAGACCACGTGAAGGCGTGCGTGGAAATCGTGCGTGAGTTCAAGCTTTAACGGATCGACGGTGATTGTCGGCGGGGGGATTTCCGGCCTAGCCGCAGCTTACGAGTTGAGGCGGGCGGGCTTGCCGTATATCATCGTGGAACGGCGGGGGCGAGCGGGCGGCGTCATCGAAACGCGGCGGGTGGATGGATGCGTGGTGGAGGGCGGGCCGGACAGCTTCCTCTCCCAAAAACCGGAAGCGCTCGGGTTAATCAAGGAGTTGGGCCTGGAAGACGAGGTCATAGGCTCCAACGACCAGACGCGCATCACCTACATTCTGCGGCATGGGCGGTTGGTGGAAATGCCGGAAGGCATTCAGATGATCGCTCCGAGCCGGGTTTGGCCCATGCTGAAGACGCCGCTGGTGGGCTGGCGAACCAAGCTCGGAATGGCGGCCGAAATGTTGCGGCGCCCGCGGCGCTATCCGGACCGATCGGTGGCCGATTTCGTGACGGATCATTTCGGGAAGGAGACGTTGGAATACCTGGCCGAGCCGTTGCTGGCGGGGGTCTACGGAGGGGATCCAGGCCAGTTGAGCGCGGCGAGCGTGCTGGCGAGATTCGTGGAGATGGAAGAGAAGCACGGGAGCCTGGCGCGGGCGGCGATGAAGAACCAGCGAAAAGGCGCGCGCGCCGGGGCTTTGTTCCAGACGCTGGCGGGCGGCTTGGGGAAAATGGTGGACAGACTGAGCGACGGCGCGTGTTTCCACTGGGGCGAGGCGCAGACCATCGAACGCGAAGCAAACGGCTATCGGGTGCGCGTGGGGGACGATTGGATGCGCGCGCAATCGGTGATCCTGGCGTGCCCGGCGTGGAGCGCAAGCGCGCTGGTTTCGGAGCTGGACCCGGCGCTGAGCGCGCGGCTGGCGGAGATTCCGTATACCTCATCGGCGACGGCGGCCCTCGGATATCGGGCCGCCGAGTTCGATGGGAGAGCCGCGGGCCACGGTTTTCTCATCCCCAAAAAGGAGCGCGGGCGGATGGCCGCCTGCACTTTCGTCCATGAGAAATTTGCGCACCGCGCCCCGGAGGATCGCGCCGTGCTTCGCTGCTTTTTCGGAGGCGCCGGGGACGAGGGGGTGTTGAAGGAATCCGACGAGTGGATCGTGGAGACGGCGCGGGAGGAACTGCGCCGCATTCTTGGGCTGACGGCGGCGCCAGCATTTTCTTGCGTCTCGCGATGGCCGCGTTCGATGGCGCAGTATACCGTGGGCCACGCGGACCGGTGGAAAGAGATTCAATGGCGAGCCGCGGCGCTTCCGGGGGTTTATCTGGCGGGCAATGGATACACGGGGATCGGCATTCCGGATTGCATCCGGATGGGAAGACAAGCCGCGGAAGCGGCGATCCGAGGCGGTAAAGGCTAGAGCTTCCGGGGCAGACCCAGGGCCGCGGCGGCGAGGCCGACAATCAGGCAGGCCCAAGCAAACCAGTCGCCGTGGCGCGTATAGGGAGTGAGGGCGTCCAAGCGATTCAGGCGCATATCAGCGGCCAGCTCACGATACGGCTGGAGGCGTTGGGCGACGCGGCCGGCGGGATCGACGACGGCGGTAATGCCGTCGTTGGTGGCGCGAAGAATCCAGCGGCGGTTCTCGGCGGCGCGCATGCGCACCAGGGCGAGATGCTGATCGCGGGCGGCGCTGGTTCCGAAATATCCGTCGTTGGAGAGATTCACGAGGATTCCGGCTCCTTGGCGGACAAAGCGGCGGACCAAATCGGGGAAGGCGGACTCGTAGCAAATGAACGCGCCAATGCCGAGGGGGTCTTGGCCGGGGCGATCGCCCTTGGGGTGAAAGACGACGATCCGGCTGCCGGGAGCGAAATCGCCCGCCTCTTTGGAGATCCGATTTACCCATCCGAACGGAGATGGGACAAATTCCCCAAATGGGACCAACTTGATTTTGTCGTATCGATCCGCGATGACTCCCTCGGGAGTCATGAAGAAGGCGGAGTTGAGCGGATCGCCGGAGGGGGTGTGGCCGACGCCGCCAAACAAAACGTAGGCGCGGGATTGGCGGGCGATGGCGGCGACGAAGGCGTGGAAATCGGGGTCGGAGGGATAAAAGGGAGCGGGGGCCTCCGGCCAGACAATGAGCTTGATTCCTGGATCGTAAGACAGGCCGGCCAGGCGGCGCTCTTGCTCGGAGAGATAAGCGGAGGTCCACTGGGCTTCGGTATCGATATTCGGCTGAACCACGCGGACGGACTCGGTTGGGCGGGTGCGCGGGGGCAAAGGCGGAAGCAAGGGCAAGATGGCGAGGGGGGCGAGCCAGGCCAGCTCGATTCGCGGGCGTTTTAGCAAGACGGCGGCCAAAGCGCAAGCCAGCATAGCGAAGATAAAAGAAAGCCCATACACGCCGACGAAGGGCGCCAGGCGCATGGGCAGCGGCATGGCGATTCCAGCGTTGCCAAGATCGAGCCAAGCGAAGCCAAAGGTGGCGTGGGTCCGCTCCAGCCCGGTCCAGAGAGCCGCGATCGCAGGAAGGGCCCACCGGCCGTTCCAAAGGTAACCGGCCAGGAGCGCGAATACGGCCAGATGGAGGCCCTTAAGGAGCGCAAAGAGGAAAAAGCTGAACCAGCTCAGCCCGCGGCCCAAGCCGCCGTGCACTTGCAGAACGAATTGGATCCAATAGCAGGTGGCGGCCCAGAAAGCGAAGCCAGCGGCCCAGCCGCCGAGGAAGCGCTTTTTCCAGGACTCTTCGCGAGCGGACGCCAGGAGCAGAGGCGTAAGAGCCACGGGAGCGAGCCAGCCCCAACCGGCGCGGGGGAAGGCGAGAGTCAAAAGCAAGGCCGAAAGAACCGCAAGGACAAGATTCACCGCTACAACACGTCCGCAAATCCGCGCTTCAAGTAGCGGAAGAACAGGCCGCCCGCGACAAAGACCGCGCCGGAATATGCGGCTAAGACCAGGATCTCGCGCCCGTGAGGCCAAGCCGGCGTGAGCAGGCGCTCGCGGTAGGCCCGCACCACCCAGGACATGGGATTCCAGCTCACCAGGGGATGAAAGCGCCGGGGGATTTTTTGCTCGTCGATCATGATGGGCGTGAGCCAAAACCACAGGGTCATGACCACGCTCAGAACCTGGCCGGTATCGCGCAGATAGACATGCAGGCTGGCCACGATCCAGCCCACGCCCACCGCCAGCAGTCCGACGAAGAACATGTAGAGCGGGAGCAGCAAGATCATGGGACTGACGGTTTTAAACGCAATGGCCGCCGCGGCGATGGCGACGGCGAGGCCGATCAGATGATGGATCAGCGAGGAAAGGAAAATCGAGACCGGCACGACTTCAGATGGAAACACGGTGCGGGTGATGAGATTGGACTGCTCCACAAGCGAGCCGGCGGAGCGGGCCACGGTTTCGTTGAATAGCATCCAGGGCAGATAGCCGCAAAAGACGAACATCCAGTAGCTCTGCGTGACGCCGCCAGCAGGGAGGGTCATTCCCAAGCAAATTTGGAAGACGAACACCCAACTCAGCAGCATGACGAGAGGATGCACCACTCCCCATAGCCAACCGGCGGCCGAGCCGACGTAGCGGGTTTGGAAGTCGCGGCGCACAAGTTGGGCGACCAGAGCGCGGCGCTCGACCAAGTTGCGGAGAAAATGTTTTCCCGGAACGCGGGTCACAGAACTATTGTTCCATGGGACCGGAAGAGGCAGGGCGCCGGCAGATCTGGCTGAAGCCCGGCCGTTCCGGGGGGATGGTTGCGGGCCAGAAGGCACAGAAGGTTCCGCATCTGGGCGGGAATCCGGCGGACATAAGGTAAGTTGAAACTAAGTTGAAACAAGGAGCGAGGATGTCCGAGGGAGTGGTGATCGCCGGAGGGGGGCAAGCGGGTTTTCAGACCGCTTTTTCGCTGCGCGCGGAGGGCTATGAAGGGCCGATTACGCTGATTTGCGAAGAGCCGCATGCTCCCTATCAAAGGCCTCCGTTGTCGAAGGCATTTCTTGCCGGCAAGCAGAGCGAGGCGCAAGTTCTGCTGCGGCCCGAAGGTTTTTACCGGGATCGCAACATCCGCTTGCTGCGGGGCGAGCGCGTAGCAGCGATTGAGACTTTCGAGCATCGGGCGCGGTTGGCGTCGGGCGCCGCAATTCGATATGACGCTCTGGTTTTGGCTACGGGCGCAAGCAACCGGGCCTTGGCGGCGCCGGGCGGGCACCGGGACGGGGTTTGCTATCTGCGGACGCTAGACGAAGCGATCGAAATCAAACAGCGGATGGAGCAGGCGCAACGAGTTTTGGTGATTGGCGGAGGCTTCATCGGTCTGGAGATCGCCGCATCGGCGCGGGCATTAAAGAAAGAGGTGACGGTGGTGGAAACGCAGCCGCGACTGATGGCGCGCGTGACGGCGCCGGTGGTGTCGGAGTTTCTACGCCGATGTCATGAGAGCCAAGGCATAGAAGTTTTGGTGAACGCGCGGGTCCGGGAAATTCGAGCGAAGGGCGGCCGGGCATGCGAAGCGGTTCTGGAGGATGGCGCGGCGCGGGAGGCCGATTTGGCGGTAGCCGGGATCGGCGTCGAGCCGAGGACGGAGCTGGCGGAAGCGGCCGGGCTCGGCGTGAGCAATGGAATCGCGGTGGACGAGTTTTTGCGAACGGCCGACAGGCGGATTTATGCGATCGGCGATTGCGCGGAATATCCCAGCGCGCTGGCCGGCTCGCGCGTGCGTTTGGAGTCGGTGCAGAACGCGGTGGACCAAGCGGCATGCGTGGCGAAAGGGATCGCGGGAAAGCCGGAGCCGTACCGCGCCACTCCGTGGTTCTGGTCGGATCAATTCGACATACGGTTGCAGATGGCCGGCTTGGCGGCCGGATACGACCGGATGGTTTTGCGCGGGCGGCCGGAGAATGGAAAGTTTTCGGTATTTTACTTTCGGGGCGGCGCGCTTTGCGCGGTGGATTCCATCAACCGGCCGGCCGACCATCTGGCTGCCCGGCGATTGATCACGGCAGGCGCTTTCGTTACGCCCGAGCAGGCGGCCGACGAGAGCATGGACTTGAAAACACTAGCGGCCGAACGGGCGGCGGTGTAAGGCGCTTTATAAATCGCCGTTTCCTCCCATCCCCCACCGAGGCTACTGCCGCCGCCGCAACGGCAGGATTCGAAGCCAGAGGCGGTTTCGATCCGTCCAACAAGTAGGAGGAGGGAAATATGAAACTACCTCTTGCATTTACGGCGGTTGCGATTGCCGGAACGCTGGCGGCACAAACGCCGGCGACGCCTCCATCGGGGGGGACTTCCCCTTATGGACGGACGCAGGCGGGCGAGCGCTATGGGCGCCAGCGGGGCGATTTCTTCGTCCAGCGCCTGACAAGGGAGCTGAGCCTGACTCCCGATCAGCAGACGAAAGTAAGGCAGATTTTCGCCGACACTCGAAAGAGCGCCGACGCGCTGAGGCCGCAAATGACGGAGCAGCATGCGGCGTTGAAGGCGGCCATCGAGTCCAACAACGATGCGGAAATCGACCGGATTCTGCATAACAATTGCGGGATGATCGCGGATTTCCACGCGCTGCACGCCAAGGCGATGGCGAAAGTCTACCAACTGCTGACGCCGGCTCAAAAGACGAAGTTCGATCAGATGGACGCGCGGTGGTTTGGTCCGATGAGAGGCGGAACCGCCCCGAGCGGAGAATAAGAACCTACGGGGCGCAGGCGCCGGAACGGCGCAGGCGCTCAAGGGATCTGGCGGGCTACGGCATGCTCGGAAGTATGATTTATTACATACGGTATGAGAAAAATGCCGCCCGCCAGAGTTTTGCGTAGGGGGGTTGGCAGATCACGAAGGCTGGAGCAAGAGGCGATCGACTTGCTCCATCTCCTGGGGCGAGAGCTTCCAGGAGGCGGCCTGAGCGTTGAGCTGGATTTGCTGAGGAGTTTTCGCCCCGGCGATGACAGATGCAACGCCGGGCTGGCAGGCGAGCCAGCTCATGGCAAGCTCAAGAAGCGAGCGGCCTCGCGAGAGGGCGAATTTTTCGAGCGCTTGGGCGAGGGCCATATTCTCGCCGGTAAAAACTTTCGGGCCGAAGGAATCCTTGCCTCTGCTTCCCTCCGGCAGAGGATGACCGGGGCGGTACTTGCCGGAGAGGAGGCCATTGTGCAAGGGGAAATAGGGGATAAAAGCGATTCCCAATTTTCTCGCCTGGGGCAACGTTTCGGATTCGGGTTCGCGGTGCAAGAGACTGTACTGATTCTGGACGCTGACGAAGCGCGGCGCGCCCGGACTCACGGCGGATTCCGCCTCCCGAAGCTGAGCCGCCGAAAAATTGGAGCAGCCAATTTCCCGGACTTTGCCGGCTTTGACGAGCTCGGCCAGCGCCGCGAGAGTATCGGCGATGGGGGTTTCGGGATCGGGCCTATGAAGCTGATAGAGGTCGATGCGGTCGGTTCCGAGGCGCCGCAAACTATCCTCCACGGCTTGCCGGATGTAGGCAGGCTTAGCGCCGCCACGGCGTTGGTTGTCGAGGGGAAGGCCGAATTTGGTGGCGATGATGACGTCGTTTCGGCGGGGGCCCAGGGCGCGACCGAGAAATTCCTCGCTGGCGCCGCCGCCATAGACATCGGCGGTATCGAAGAAGTTGACTCCCGCTTCGAGGGCGGCGTCGATGACTTTCGCGGTTCCGGCGGCGTCGACGCGCCAGCCGAAATTGTTGCAGCCGAGGCCGACGAGGGAAACTTTAAAGCTTCCGATTGTTCTGTTTTCCATTTGGCCTGCTAAAGGGCCCCCTGATTTTCGAGACTTCGCCAGAGATACCAGCTCGCCACCGAGCAATAGGGCCTCCAGGGAGCGGCGATCCGCTCCATTTCGGCGGGGGCAGGCAGAGCCGGCAAGTTGTAGGCTTTCTTGATGGCGGAACGGACGCCCAGATCCCCGGTGGGAAGGACGTCGGGTCTTCGTAAAGCGAAGATCAGAAACATATGCGCGGTCCAGACGCCCACGCCTTTGACGCGAGTTAGATGGTCCACCACGGCCTGGTCTTCCAGTTTCGCGCACAACTCGAAATCCACTTGGCCGCCGCGCGTCATGCGCGCCAATTCGCGGATGTAGGCGAGCTTCTGGGGCGAAAGGCCGACGGCTCGCATGCGGGCCGGCCGCAGGCGAAGAATGGCGTGGGGGGTAAGTGGATCGGCTTGGGCGGCGTCGATGAGGCGATTGAAAATGGTGAGCGCGGCTTTCCCATGCAGTTGCTGATAAACGATGGAGCGGACGAGGGTTTGGAAAATGGGGTCGCGGTATTGAATTTTACAAGGTCCGACGCGGTCGATGATAGCGGCAAGCACGGGATCGGACTTATGAAGATGAGAAACGGCTTTGGTCATCATCGTTGAGGAGAAAGCGATTTTTGGGAAACCTGGCGTGGGCGGGGCCGCATCCTACAATTTGGCCGCACAACGCCACGGTGGCGTCTAAACTAGGGTCATGCGCGTCCTCTCTATTTTAATCCTGGGGTTGCCGCTTACCAGCGGGACGGTTTCGGCTCAGGAGGAGCCGATCAAGGTGAGCGTCAACGTGGTGAACGTGCTCTGCACGGTTCGCAACAAGGCCGGGGGGCTGGTGGGGAACCTGGAAAAGAGCGACTTCACGCTGTTTGAGGACGGCAAGCAGCAGGAAATTAAATATTTCACGCGGGAGACCGATGTACCGCTCACGATCGGATTGCTGGTGGACGTCAGCGCGAGCCAGGAGCGTTTGATCGAAACGGAGCGCAACGCGGCGCACCAATTCTTTACGCGCGTGTTGCGCGCCAAGGACGAGGCGTTTTTGATCAGCTTCGGCGCGGAGGCGGAACTGTTGCAGGACTATACCAGCTCGCCCAAGCTGCTGTTGGAGGGGCTGAATCAATTGCACTTGAGCGTTCCGGTAGGGGGCTTGCATCCGGGTCCGGCGCCAACCGTGCAGAACCGGGCGGGAACGATCCTTTACGACGCGGTATTCCTGGCGGCAGACGAAAAGCTTCGAAAGGAAGTAGGACGCAAAGCGATCGTGGTGATAACGGACGGCGTGGACACGGGGAGCAAGGTAACGCGGGAAAAAGCCATCGAGGCCGCGCTCAAGGCGGACTCGATCATCTACAGCATTTTTTACCAGGATGCCTCCGCATATGGGCTGTTCGGCGGAGGCGGAGGCGGGCGAGGCGAATTGCAACGGATGTCTTCCGATACGGGCGGCAAGGTCTTCGACGTGGACCGGCGGCACACGCTTGAGGACGCGTTTCGGGAAATTCAGGACGATATGCGTAGCCAGTACGCCATCGGCTACACGCCCACCAATGCGCGAAAGGATGGGACCTTCCGCAAGATCGAGCTGCGCGTGTCCAATAAGGAGTACAAAGTGCAGACACGCAAGGGATACTACGCCATCGAGAGCGACAACTAAGAGCGCTTGAGCGTCGCGTCTGGCAGCTTCAATGGGGCCGGGATCTGGAGATCGCGGAAATCGCGTTCTATCCCGTGCAGCTTTGCACTTGATGGAAACGCTTCAATGGGGCCGCGATCTGGAGATCGCGGAAATATACCGAGCCCCGACGACACCCAAACCACTCCGGCGCTGCTTCAATGGGGCCGCGATCTGGAGATCGCGGAAATCCTGGCGCGCAGATCGAGGCGCTTTACCCCTACGACGTGCTTCAATGGGGCCGCGATCTGGAGATCGCGGAAATTCCCGCAAAGATTGGACTTACGACGCCCGAAGCCGAGGCTTCAATGGGGCCGCGATCTGGAGATCGCGGAAATATCGTGATTTGGCTGATGGCCGAAGGCGTTTCCGCCCGCTTCAATGGGGCCGCGATCTGGAGATTGCGGAAATAAGCGTGCTCGAGCCGGCCGACCGCCGGGGAGCCCGCTTCAATGGGGCCGCGATCTGGAGATCGCGGAAATACGCTTCCATTTCCGGGTGAAATCTTTTGGATTGTCACGCTTCAATGGGGCCGCGATCTGGAGATCGCGGAAATGCGAGTGCCACATCAAGATCTTGAAGAGTGATCCGAGCTTCAATGGGGCCGCGATCTGGAGATCGCGGAAATTCCCCACCTGGACCCCCAGTTGGTCTGGGCCGACAAGCTTCAATGGGGCCGCGATCTGGAGATCGCGGAAATCGCGCGGCCTAGCCGGCGATAAGCTGATCGCGACCATGCTTCAATGGGGCCGCGATCTGGAGATCGCGGAAATGCTGGCTATTCCTGTTCTTCTCCTGGCTAGAGGACCGCTTCAATGGGGCCGCGATCTGGAGATCGCGGAAATGGGCGGAGCGGGATCAGGATTGGGGCCTCGCCGGAGCTTCAATGGGGCCGCGATCTGGAGATCGCGGAAATATCCGCGATTTCCACGATCACGAGCTTTTTTGCCGCGCTTCAATGGGGCCGCGATCTGGAGATCGCGGAAATGAAGCAGCCAAAATTCCGATGAGTGCCGGTAAGCCAAGCTTCAATGGGGCCGCGATCTGGAGATCGCGGAAATAACGCCGATTACAGCGACGGAGCTCATGCGCGGCCGCTTCAATGGGGCCGCGATCTGGAGATCGCGGAAATCCGGGTCGATCCGGTTGGAACCACCCCGCAGCCGGGCTTCAATGGGGCCGCGATCTGGAGATCGCGGAAATCAGCGCCTCCGCGTCCATGCGAACTACCGCCTCCCTGCTTCAATGGGGCCGCGATCTGGAGATCGCGGAAATGCCGCTCCGCGCTGTTCACTCCCTTGATGATCACCGGCTTCAATGGGGCCGCGATCTGGAGATCGCGGAAATGAGACCCCGGACGCCGTTTGCGTGGCGGCGTTCGACCGCTTCAATGGGGCCGCGATCTGGAGATCGCGGAAATGGCAGGGCACGGACGAGGACGACGTAAACGGGAATTGGGCTTCAATGGGGCCGCGATCTGGAGATCGCGGAAATCCGGTCGGCGCATCATCACTGGCGTGGCCGTCGATGCGCTTCAATGGGGCCGCGATCTGGAGATCGCGGAAATAACCGACTCAGCAATTTTCTTTTTCATTCAAACCCCAGCTTCAATGGGGCCGCGATCTGGAGATCGCGGAAATTTTTTCGGGACTGTCCGCAAGGTCAGCGACCTTTGTGCTTCAATGGGGCCGCGATCTGGAGATCGCGGAAATCATCGTCGAGCGGCACGGCCATCACATCGCGCAGCAGCTTCAATGGGGCCGCGATCTGGAGATCGCGGAAATTTGGTGATGATGGTGCCGATTGTCCCGGTAATCGTGAGGCTTCAATGGGGCCGCGATCTGGAGATCGCGGAAATTTAACGGCGCGGACGGCAACTCCATCCGCTTCTAGCTTCAATGGGGCCGCGATCTGGAGATCGCGGAAATGGCAGTGGTGGAAGCGCGCCGATCTTGACATTTATGCTTCAATGGGGCCGCGATCTGGAGATCGCGGAAATGGCGTCTGGATTATGAGCCAGATGAACAATTTCGGGCTTCAATGGGGCCGCGATCTGGAGATCGCGGAAATCCGCCAGCAATTTCTTCAAACCGGCGGCGGCAACGCTTCAATGGGGCCGCGATCTGGAGATCGCGGAAATTATCTGGCTCCGTTCCAGACGCAGGCGAGAAACCAGGTGCTTCAATGGGGCCGCGATCTGGAGATCGCGGAAATTAGGCGGGGCGGAGCGCGTTCCGTGGTACGCCCGCATGCTTCAATGGGGCCGCGATCTGGAGATCGCGGAAATATCGATCGTCCCAGTGCGCCCGTCTGCGAGCCTCACGCGCTTCAATGGGGCCGCGATCTGGAGATCGCGGAAATCTACTTCGGCTATTCGATGCTGGCGGAGGCGCGCCGTGCTTCAATGGGGCCGCGATCTGGAGATCGCGGAAATGGGCGAAGTACTCGATGCCGACGAACGCGAAGATCTGCTTCAATGGGGCCGCGATCTGGAGATCGCGGAAATGTCCAGCGTGATTAAGCTGTTCGCCGGAATCTTCGCGCTTCAATGGGGCCGCGATCTGGAGATCGCGGAAATGAAATCTGGGAGACTCAGCCCCTTGACCTGTTCGGCGGCTTCAATGGGGCCGCGATCTGGAGATCGCGGAAATGAGACTCGGGAGGACGAACTTCCGAAGCAGGTACTCGCTTCAATGGGGCCGCGATCTGGAGATCGCGGAAATGCGCCCGCTTCCGCAGGTCTTCCCAGAGCGGAGCCGGCTTCAATGGGGCCGCGATCTGGAGATCGCGGAAATATAATCGGCCCGACGCTGAACTGGCCCGCCCGGCGGCTTCAATGGGGCCGCGATCTGGAGATCGCGGAAATCAACTAGCCGGGCAATTTTCCCGGTAGATGGCATCGCTTCAATGGGGCCGCGATCTGGAGATCGCGGAAATTTTCCTGGCAACTCCTTAGGTGCCGAACAAACAACTGGCTTCAATGGGGCCGCGATCTGGAGATCGCGGAAATGACGCTTCTAAGGCGGACCCAGAGGCGCTGAAGCTGCTTCAATGGGGCCGCGATCTGGAGATCGCGGAAATCTGATTTGCCCGTCCTGGTCTACGCGGGCTCCTAGCTTCAATGGGGCCGCGATCTGGAGATCGCGGAAATAAGGGATGGTGCGATGGACTATCTAAGCCCGTATCTGCTTCAATGGGGCCGCGATCTGGAGATCGCGGAAATGTGATATGGGACTGCGTGTTCTCGAGCCCGGGGAAATGCTTCAATGGGGCCGCGATCTGGAGATCGCGGAAATCGAGCAGGACAGGCTTCCGGGCGTGCGCGTAGTTCGCTTCAATGGGGCCGCGATCTGGAGATCGCGGAAATGGCGAAGCGTACGCAGGGCAACAGTTTCGCGGCCTGGCTTCAATGGGGCCGCGATCTGGAGATCGCGGAAATTCCCGCTGCACGGGCATGCGCCCGATGGCCTGTATATCGCTTCAATGGGGCCGCGATCTGGAGATCGCGGAAATTATCTGGGTCCGGTGCAGTGGAGCGGATTCACTGCGCTTCAATGGGGCCGCGATCTGGAGATCGCGGAAATAAACGGGCAGATCGATGGGGCGAGCGGAACGAGTTCGCTTCAATGGGGCCGCGATCTGGAGATCGCGGAAATCGCCTGCCCGGTGTTGGCTGCGTTCATGCGTAATTGGCTTCAATGGGGCCGCGATCTGGAGATCGCGGAAATGATGATTCCGCCAGGCGGAGGCACAATGCGGACCTGCTTCAATGGGGCCGCGATCTGGAGATCGCGGAAATGGTCGTAGCGCGCCGCCAGATTCCGGGCCCGGATAGCTTCAATGGGGCCGCGATCTGGAGATCGCGGAAATCGGCTGCGGGATCATGTCGCGGCGATCGCGGCGGCGGTGCTTCAATGGGGCCGCGATCTGGAGATCGCGGAAATCCTGCGATGGGCGGATGGTATCGCGCGGAACATCGCGCGGCTTCAATGGGGCCGCGATCTGGAGATCGCGGAAATGACGCCGGCGACGTCGGCACGATCACGCTCTACCCGCAGCTTCAATGGGGCCGCGATCTGGAGATCGCGGAAATAGAACACGCCGGGCATTCCATGGCTCACGGATGCGCTGCTTCAATGGGGCCGCGATCTGGAGATCGCGGAAATGACGACGAGCTGACGCCGGAGCAACTGGAGATCTGCGAGCTTCAATGGGGCCGCGATCTGGAGATCGCGGAAATTCATCCATTCCGCGATGCCGCGCCGCCCCTGGAGGCTTCAATGGGGCCGCGATCTGGAGATCGCGGAAATCGCCGGCCTGGGGACTCCGGCCGTTCCGGCGGTGCGGCTTCAATGGGGCCGCGATCTGGAGATCGCGGAAATCGGCGCTGGACACCGCTTCACCGCTCCGCTGCCTCGCTCGGCTTCAATGGGGCCGCGATCTGGAGATCGCGGAAATGACGATCCTCGACGTGCTGCAACACGCCGGGGTGATAGCTTCAATGGGGCCGCGATCTGGAGATCGCGGAAATCTTATCCACCACAGCTGGTAGAATGCGCACTTCGCCGTTGCTTCAATGGGGCCGCGATCTGGAGATCGCGGAAATGGGACCGCGTGTACCGGGACTTCCTAAGCGCGGATTGCTTCAATGGGGCCGCGATCTGGAGATCGCGGAAATGGAGGACGGCGTTCCTCCCGATATGGAGGAGCAATTGCTTCAATGGGGCCGCGATCTGGAGATCGCGGAAATGTGGTCGGAATACGGCAGTTTGGCAAGACAAATGGCTAAAGCTTCAATGGGGCCGCGATCTGGAGATCGCGGAAATGCGGGACCGCGACAAGCTTACCGGCGAGACGCCGGAGCTTCAATGGGGCCGCGATCTGGAGATCGCGGAAATGGCGAAGCAAAGGCCGGAAAGCCAGCGAAGGGAGTCGGGCTTCAATGGGGCCGCGATCTGGAGATCGCGGAAATAGGAAATCATTCCGCAGCCTCCCGAGCAGGATATGCCGGCTTCAATGGGGCCGCGATCTGGAGATCGCGGAAATGGCCCTGATCGAGGTAGCGAGACTGCCATTTGAAGGGCTTCAATGGGGCCGCGATCTGGAGATCGCGGAAATGAGGATGTTCCGGCCGAAGTGATGGGGCTATGGGCCGCTTCAATGGGGCCGCGATCTGGAGATCGCGGAAATGGAGAGAACAATGACAACTAGCCAGCCGAAAGCGAGGAGCTTCAATGGGGCCGCGATCTGGAGATCGCGGAAATCGCCGCGAGTAGGGTTCCGGCTCCGCCCAGGGTGTCGCGCTTCAATGGGGCCGCGATCTGGAGATCGCGGAAATAACAAGGCGTGAGCGCGGCGGGTTCCAGCTTAGCGAGCTTCAATGGGGCCGCGATCTGGAGATCGCGGAAATTTCAGGAAACTCTTCGGCCCTTCCAGCGGCCGGTTGCGGCTTCAATGGGGCCGCGATCTGGAGATCGCGGAAATAAAGTAGTACGGACGGGGAACGTCCGAACGGGTTTGCTTCAATGGGGCCGCGATCTGGAGATCGCGGAAATTTCAATGACCCACTGGCTCACCGTTCCGCCCTGGAGCGCTTCAATGGGGCCGCGATCTGGAGATCGCGGAAATGTAGATGGCATCTAAGACAGACCCTCAGCGAGTCCTCGCTTCAATGGGGCCGCGATCTGGAGATCGCGGAAATGCCCAGGACCGGGCGCAGCTTCGGGCGGATACCCAGCTTCAATGGGGCCGCGATCTGGAGATCGCGGAAATGATGAGTTTTCCGAGGCTCTAGGCGGCGAGGGAGCGGCTTCAATGGGGCCGCGATCTGGAGATCGCGGAAATAGCCTGGCTCGAAATATTCTACTATCAAAGACCTCCGCCGCCGTTTGCGAGCGGCGTTGGGAACCGGGAGCGCCGTTTCCGCGCCAGTCCCGGCGCCGACAAGGGAATTCATAGCTTATCAGCAGCATGCAACAGTCGAGCGTCTTCCGGCTTTTGCGCATCGACCCGGCTCTCGCAAGCCTCACCGCGTCACAAACGCCGTGTAGTCCTCCAGCTCGCCACCCAGCACCTTTCCCAGCAGGCGCGCCTGGATCTCCAGCATCCGGCGGTAGGAAACGCGGTAGTCAAATAAGGGATGCGTCGCCAAAGCGTCCATGCGCGCTTCATAGGCCTGGTAGAAGGCGCGCCTTGCCGCCGGCTTCAGCGCCACGGCGTTCCCCGCTTTTATAAAGTCGCGAGCGGTAATCATGCGCGTGTTTATGGCGCTTATCACGGCCGACTCGGCAATCAACGGGCGGAATGGCTCCATCAGGTCCAGGGCCAGGGCCGGGCGGCCGAAACGAGGCTGATGGTAAAAACCCATCATGGGATCGAACCCCACGGCCGCGCAGGCCACCGTCAGATCCTTGGACAGCAGACTGTAGCCAAGCGAAAGCAGAGCGTTCACCGGATCGAGCGGCGGCCTCCGGCTCCGGCCATCGAAGTCGAACGACAAGGTTTTCTCCTGGCCCTCCTGCTTCAACATTCCCGCGAAGCTCTCGAAATATAAACGGGCCGCATTGCCCTCCAACCCGAGCAGCTCTTCCAGGCTGCGCGCCCGCTCGCTTCGCTCGGCCATTTGGCGCATGTGGTCGATGGCCATCTTGGGCGGTTCTTGGTGGTTCCGCATCAGCATGACCCGGCCGTTGCGGATCTTGCCGGCGACCAGCTTACGGGCCAGGCGCAAGCAAAACCACGGCTCGGCGGCCAGGCGGAACTGGGCCTGGCGCAAAAATACGTTCTTGGTCGTCAGGGCCGTAGTGATTCCATAAAACCAGCCCCCTTGGGAAAAGTAACAAACCGGAATTTCGGCCGAGCACAGCGCCTGAACCGCCTGCGTGGTCACCTGGATGTTGCCCATCAAGTTCAATTGGCAAATCTCGTTGATGCGGATTTCCTGGCGCAACGCTTCCTTTTCCTTCACCTGAAGCACGCATCCGGACTTGCCGACGCGCAGCCCTTGCGTGTCCAGATACACAGGCTTCAAATCGCCGCGAGGAGCGATCAGCCGCCGCACGGCGGGAACGGCCGGCTTTCCGGGCGGACTGGAGACGTCAAACAGAGAAAGCTGCGCGGGTTCTTTCCGCGCCACGGCTGCAAGGGCAAAGGTCTCATCCGGCAAACAAATGGGATTCAGCGAGCAGCCCGGGCACTTCGGCGAATCCTCCAAGGGCGGGGGCAAAATGCCCAATCGGGCCGTCTCCCAAGCTCTGCGCGATTCCGCCGCCGCCTCCTCCAGCAGTTGCTGGGTCACGGGGAGCCGCACGCGCTGATTGGCGCCCCGATAATACGCGATAACCTCCTCGCACCGGTAGCCGTTTTCGCGAAGCACCAGCGCTTGCACGGCTAACTGCACGCGGTCCGCCGGCCAGATGTCGATGCCGGCGCCGGTTTCCTTCGGCTTGCCGTGCTTAAAGTCGACCGGCGTAACGAGGCCATCGGCGACGGTAATCAGATCGATCTTTGCGATTAGGCGAAGCCGCTCGCTTGAAAGCGTCACAGCCTGCGTGCGCAAGTCATCCGGCAGTTGGCCGGCGGGCGGCAGCCCTCTGCCTTCTTTGTCCACCCGCTCGTGCTGAAGGGAGCCCTCCACCGTATCGGCGGACTCGCGAAACAGGCCCTCCACCCATTCATAGAAAAACAGGCGAGGGCAGTAGACGAACTCGTTGACCATGCGCGCCGGAAGATAATCCGGCAGACTACGGGTTGAGAGGATCGGAAACGGTTGGGCGGCCATGATCGGTCAGACCACGAAGCAAGGCGCGTCGACGCGCGTGTAGGGCCGCCCGAGAGCGGTAATCACCCGCTCGCCGCGCCCCTGCGACGGCCCGAGCAGGACGAACAGCACCTGGTCTTCGTCATGGTGGACGATCTGGGCCAGCTCCGCCCGGAGCCGCGCCAGATCGGACGCCGTGAGCTGGCACTCGAAAACCGAATATTGAATATGATCGCCCCAGCCGCGCATGGTTTGAAAAACCTTGCGCAGGCGCTTGCCGTCGGAGATGTCGTAGCAGACCAGATAAGAGGAGCGCATCAGCTCTCCTCGGCCGCAAATTGCCCCAGGCCAAAATGCGCGCCGTAGCCGATGCTGAACGGCGTCATCACTTTTTGCGCAAATTGCAGGCGAAAGCCGTAACCTGGCCGGGAAGGGCCGTTTTTGCGGCAGCGGCGGAACTCGATCCACTGAAACACCCCCGGCGGGGAAGGCATAGGCTCGATCGATATAGGCTCCGGAAGGCCATGGTTGCGGCATTCTCTGCGGACTTCCGCCAGCAGCCACGGCACTCCCCGGCCCCGGCGGCTATGGCGCGGAGCGACAAACGGAGTCACGCTGACCGCTTTTTTAGCGGGGCAGCGTAATTGATCCGAGGAACCCTGGCCGGCAACCACGCATTTAATATCCGGCCGCCCCTCGCTTTGCCATAAAGAATGAAGGCAATGCACCGCCTGTAATTCGTCTAGCCGGAAGGGGCGTTTCGGGCTGACCAATAGGATACGATCGATGCGGACTTGATCTTTCGATCCGGGAAAGATATAGAGGTGCAAATGATCCTTATTCGGAGCGCCATGGGTTTTTCCGCTAAACAGCGGCGAGACCTTGCGCCCGTCGCCCATCAAGCGTTTATGAATGCCCATCAGCTTTGTCCGCAGGCGCTCGGCGATTTCAAGGGCGGCGGTGGCCAGCGGCAAGACCGGCGAGTCGAGCCGGAGGAGGACGGCATCGATGGGTGAACCGCCGGGACCGGGCTGGGCCAAGCCGGCCGGTTGAAACGCATCCGAGGGGAGAGTTGGAATCCGCTCCACAGATTTCCTTTAAGTGTTACGCGGCAAAATTAGTGCGTGGAGGCTCAGATTTTTCTCAGGAAATCCATTAATCCTAGAGCCGGTAAGACGCCGCATTTCGCCCCCGGCGGGAGCAATCCTTGTTGCTCAGCCCACTAAGTGTTGCTCAGCCCACTAAGTCCAACAAAACAAAAGATTGGCGTTGGGCGAACTTTCGGAACAAGGGGGTGGGTCAAAGCCGGTTCCGAATATGTTCAAATAGTATTGACCCCCACTCTGGAGGACTCGATAGAACCGACTCCCGCTATCCTCGCCCTGGAAGACGGCTGCGCCTTCGAGGGCCTCAGTATTGGCGCGCCCAGCGAGCGCGCGGGGGAAGTTGTCTTCAACACGGCCATCACCGGCTATCAGGAAATATTTACCGACCCCTCCTATGCCGGCCAGATCGTCGTCCTGACCAATCCGCAGATCGGCAACTACGGCGCGAACGATGCGGATTCGGAATCGTCGAAGCCTTTTATCGAGGGACTCGCGGTGCGGGACTTTTCTCCGCTATCGAGCAACTGGCGGGCGGAGGAAACCGCCCAGGAATTTTTGGCCTCCTCGGGCGTGCCCATCGTGACAGGGATCGATACGCGCTCGCTGGTGCGCCATCTGCGCTCCCGGGGCGTGATGCGGGGCGTGCTTTCGGCGCTGTCGGACAATCGGGACGAGCTGGTGGAAAAGGCCCGCCAAGCCCCATCGATGGCGGGGCTCGATCTGGCTACGCTCGTTTCCACGAAGGAACGCTATGAATGGTCGGCTCCCGTGGAGCCGTGCTCGCCGTCGCAGCGGATCGGGGCAGCCGCCGCACCCCGCTTTCACGTGGTGGCGTACGATTTCGGCATGAAGCGCAACATTCTCCGGCGCCTGGTTCAAGCGGGCTGCCGCCTGACGGTGGTCCCGGCGGCGACGCCGGCCGAAGACGTGCTGGCGTTAAAACCGAACGGCGTGTTCCTCTCCAACGGCCCGGGCGATCCCGAGCCGCTGGCGCACCAGGCGGCGCAAGCGCGCAAGCTGATCGGCCGCGTCCCCATCTTCGGCATCTGCCTGGGCCATCAGATTCTGGGCCTGGCGTTGGGCGGCAAAACCTACAAGCTGAAGTTCGGCCACCGGGGGGCGAATCATCCGGTTTTGAACAAAGTGACCAACAAGGTGGAAATCACTTCCCACAATCACGGCTTCGCCGTCGATCCCGATTCGCTGAATCTCAACGAGCTGGAAATAACGCACACGAATTTGAACGATCAAACGCTGGAAGGCTTCCGCAGCCGCAAGGATCCGGTCTTTTGCGTCCAATACCATCCGGAAGCGGCGCCGGGCCCGCACGATTCGCATTATCTTTTCGCCGACTTCATCGCATTGATGAGCCTGTAAATGCCGCGCCGCAACGATATCCACCGCATCCTGATCGTGGGCTCGGGTCCGATAGTGATCGGGCAAGCCTGCGAGTTCGATTATTCCGGCGCCCAAGCCTGCAAAGCGCTGCGGCAGGAAGGCTACGAAGTAATTCTGATCAATTCGAATCCGGCCACGATCATGACCGATCCCAATCTGGCCGACCGCACCTACGTCGAGCCGCTGAGCGTGGAATACGCCGCCGAAGTGATTCGGCGCGAGCGCCCCGACGCGCTGCTTTCAACCGTAGGGGGCCAGACCGGACTCAATCTTTCGGTGGCGCTGGCCGAAGCGGGCGTGCTGGAGCAATATGGCGTCGAGTTGATCGGAGCCAAGCTCGACGCCATCAAAAAAGCCGAAGACCGCCTGCTGTTCAAAGACGCGATGCGCAAAATCGGCCTGGATCTGCCCCAGTCCCAGCTTGTCCACACGGTCGAAAAGGGCCTGGAATTCGCCAATAAAATCGGCTTTCCCGTGATCCTGCGGCCCAGCTTCACTCTGGGCGGCACAGGCGGAGGCATCGCCTACAATCGCGAAGATCTCGCCGAGATTCTCCAAAACGGCATCGATCTTTCTCCGGTCCACGAGGTGCTGATCGAAGAAAGCGTGCTGGGCTGGAAGGAATTCGAGCTGGAAGTCATGCGGGATCTGGCCGACAACGCCATCATCGTCTGCTCCATCGAAAATTTCGATCCCATGGGCGTGCACACCGGCGATTCGATCACGGTGGCGCCGGCGCAGACTCTGACCGACCGGGAATATCAGATGATGCGCGACGCCGCGCTGGCTTGCCTGCGCGAAATCGGGGTGGACACCGGGGGCTCCAACGTGCAGTTCGCCATCGATCCCGCCAGCGGGCGCATGGTGATCGTGGAAATGAATCCGCGCGTATCGCGCAGCTCGGCGCTGGCATCCAAAGCCACCGGCTTTCCCATCGCCAAAATCGCGGCCAAGCTGGCGGTCGGTTATCGGCTGGACGAAATCAAGAACGACATCACGCGCAAGACTCCGGCATGCTTCGAGCCCACGATCGATTACGTAGTGGTCAAAATCCCGCGCTGGCAGTTCGAGAAATTTCCGGGCGCCGAGCCGGTGCTGGGAACGCAGATGAAGAGCGTGGGCGAAGCGATGGCGATCGGGCGAACGTTCAAGCAGGCTCTGGGCAAAGGCATGCGGAGCCTGGAAACCGGCCGGTCCGGGGGAGCCGCGAAATACGAGGAAGATTTGATCGAGTCGCGGCTTATCACTCCCAACCCCGACCGGCTTGGCTACGTGCGCTTCGCTTTCGAGCGCGGTTACTCCGAGGAGCAGGTCCACTCGCTCACCGCCATCGACCCGTGGTTTTTGCGCCAGATCCGCGAGATGGTGGAGCTGGAGAAGGCCGTGGCCGAAACCAGGTTTGAAAGCGCCGGCAAAGAGCTGCTGGCGCGGGCCAAGCGCGGGGGCCTTTCCGACAACGCCTTGGCTCGAGGCTGGAACGTAAGCCCGCTGCAAGTGCGCTCCCGGCGGAAGGAGCTAGGGGTCCGGGCGGTGTTCAACCGCGTGGATACCTGCGCGGCCGAGTTTGAAAGCTTCACCCCCTATCTCTATTCCAGCTACGAGTCGGAATGCGAAGCCTGGCCGTCAAGCCGGAAAAAAGTGATGATCCTCGGCAGCGGACCGAATCGCATCGGCCAGGGGATCGAATTCGACTACTGCTGTTGTCACGCCTCGTTCGCTTTGCAGGAATTCGACATCGAATCGATCATGGTGAACTGCAACCCGGAGACGGTCTCCACGGATTACGACACCAGCGACCGCCTGTATTTCGAGCCGCTCACGCTGGAAGAAGTGCTGAATGTCTACGACACCGAAAAGCCGGACGGGGTGATTGTTCAGTTCGGCGGGCAGACGCCGCTGACGCTGGCGCTACCGCTGAAACAAGCCGGGGTGCCGATCATCGGAACCGATCCTGAAAATATCGACCTGGCGGAAGATCGCAAACGCTTCGGCAAGCTGCTGGACGATCTCGAAATTCCCGCGCCCGCCAACGGAGCCGCCACCACGGTGGAGGAAGCTTGCCGCGTGGCGCGCTCCATTGGCTATCCCGTGCTGGTGCGGCCCAGCTACGTGCTGGGGGGACGCGCCATGGCGATCGTCTATGACGACGACAGCGTGCGCCGCTATATGCAGGAAGCCGTGGTGTTTTCCCAAGACCGTCCGGTGCTCATCGATCGCTTTTTGGAAGACGCCACCGAAGTGGACGTGGATGCGCTCGCCGATTCCCAGGGGGCGGTTGTGATCGCCGGCATTATGGAGCACATCGAAGAAGCCGGGGTCCATTCCGGCGATTCCAGCTGCGTGCTGCCCGCCACTTCCCTGGCGCCGGAGACCGTCGCTACGATCTGTTCCTACACGGAGCGGCTGGCTCGGGCGCTCAAAGTGATCGGCCTGATGAACGTGCAGTACGCGGTAAAGGATGGCGCAGTTTACGTGCTGGAAGTGAATCCGCGGGCGTCACGCACGGTTCCCTATGTGAGCAAGGCCACGGGAGTTCCGCTGCCGAAAATCGCGGTTGCGGCGATGTTAGGCAAGCCGATTTCGGATTTCACGAGCGCGGGCGGCGTTCTTGCCGCGCCGCGTTATTTCGTCAAGTCTCCCGTGTTTCCGTTCAATAAATTTCCGGGAGTGGACCCGGCGCTGGGGCCGGAGATGCGTTCCACCGGCGAAGTCATGGGAGTGGGCGATAACTTCGGCGAGGCCTTCGCCAAAGCCCAGTTGAGCGCGGGCGCGCCTTTGCCCGATAAAGGCCGCGTGTTTATCAGCGTGAACGATCGCGACAAGGCGGCCGCCTGCGCTCTAGCCAAGCGCTTCGTGGAGTTAGGCTTCGACCTCGCGGCCACGCGCGGCACCGCGGACGCCATCCGCAAAACGGGGATTCCGGTGAAAGTGGTGTTCAAGGTAAACGAAGGACGGCCCAACGCGGTGGACCTATTGAAAGCGGGCTCGCTTCACCTTATCGTCTACACAGGCGCGGCCGGCGCGCACGCATTCGCCGATGAGAAAACCATTCGCCGCAACGCCGTCACGCACCGCATCCCGTGCATCACCACGATGAGCGGCGCCCGTGCGGCGGTGGAGGCCATCGCTTCGCGGCGCCGCGACCCGGTCCGCGTCTGGAGCCTCCAGGAAATTCACGCCCAGGCCGAACCCGTTTCCTTGCGGCAATCGAGCTGAGAATGTTCGCGCGGCAAACGCCCGGTCTTTTCCCGACTCGAGCTTTTGGCGGCAGCTTGACGAAGCTGGGCGCAGATTCCGCGCAAGCCGGCGGGACGACCGGGATTGGAAGGGCGTTAGATTTGCAACTCGCCCGACTCCACAAAACGCTCGAACCACTGCCGCCGGCTGCGCCGGAATCGCGCGGGAAGCGTAAATTCTCCGTGAGTCTTCAATCCCGCGAAGCGCCACGCCGCGGTGTCGCAGAAGCTCTCGCACGCGTAGCGCCGCCAGCGAGCGGTGCGGAAGCGGCGATCGCGGCGGGTGATTTTGGTCTTGCGCCACTCCGCGCTCCAGCCAAGCTCGCCCGCCGCATCGCGCTCGATCTCGCTCCCCAACAGGATCTCCCAATTGCGCCGGAGCCGGTTTGAAAGCCTCACCCAGACGAAATGAAACACCTCGTGAACTAAAATTCGCTCAAAATCGCCGTTTCCGCCGAGCACCTCTTGATCCAGCAGGATGATCCGGCGCGGAATGGAAGCGGCCGCCAGAAACCGGCCCAAGCACGGCCGCACTTCTACCCGGATCGGCCTTCCAATGATCGCCGGAAGCATGGCCGCCTATTGCTTCGGCGGGGCCGATGAGCCGGGCGGCAGCAAATAGAGCTGCGGCTGCGCGAAAAACTGCGGATTTTGAATCACCGGCGTGTAGCGTTTGCCCATGTCGGTCAGCCAATCTTTGAGGTGATTATCCCGCATTTCCTGCACGATCGGTTCGCGGACGTCGTTTAGAGGCTGGACGGATTTTTCCTCCACGCGCACGATATAAAAGCCGGTGGGCTGGCGGATGGGATCGCTGATATCGCCGTTATGGAGAGCGAAGATCGCCTTCTTCAAATCCTCCGGGTATGGGCTGGTCGCCTTGATGGCCGGAAATTCCCCACCGGAGCCTTTGGAGCTGGAATCGTCGGAATACTGCTCGACCAGCTTGCCGAAATCGGCTCCGCCGCGGAGCTGCATCACCAGATCGGCCGCCAGCTTCCTGGCTTCCTCTTCGGAGCGCTGGTTGGCGGGGTGGGCGCTTTCCAAGGCTTGCTTGGCGGCCTCCTTAAGGTCTTTTGGGTCGGCCGGAGCCGGCGCGGCGGCCTTGAATCCGATAAAGATGGCCCTGATTTTCGCCTGCTGCCAGCGCGACTGGTTTTTCTGGTAAAAATCGTTGATCTGCTCTTCGCTGACCTGAAAATAATTGCGTTCGTGGGTGACCATGGCGTTGGCGATAATCCATTTACGCTCGGTCTCGATTTGGTCCTTGAGCGGGCTTTCTTCGCCAAGTTTCAGATTGTCGCCCAAGTCGGCAAGATGGCGGAACAGAAATGCCTGCTGGATGAACTCCTGAACGCCGTTGCTTTGAATGAGCCGCGTGACAGCGGGCGGCGCGTTTTCGACCATCTTACGGATGTCGTCGATGGTGAGGGACACTCCCGAGACGGTGGCGACGACGGTGTTGCCGGGAAGAGTGGTTTGCGGCGCGGCGGGGCTGAGCTGAGGAATTTGCTGCGCAACCGCGGCGGCGGCAAGAATGGCGATGAGAACAAATGCCTTCATCTACTCCTTCAATCCTTCCGGTGAATTTGAAGGTACCAATCTAACATGACGCACACTTCCCATTTTCGATGCGTCCGGGCGCGCCATCAAACTTCAAGGCCCACGGCGCGCATCAGCTCTAAGGCATTGCCGCGCGTCACCACGCCGGGGCGGAGACGAAAATCGAAGCGGATCTCGCCGCCTTCCATCCGATCCTCGAAATGGACGTTGGCGGCGCGGCCATCGAACCCGGAAACAATTTCGGCCAGCGCCAAATCGTGGGTGGTGGCCAGTCCGATCGACCTGTGCTTCATTAACCCGCGAAGGACCGCCTCGGCGCCGATGCGCCGGTCGTGAGAATTGGTTCCACTGAGCAGTTCGTCGAGCAGGAACAACACCGGTTCGCCGGAGCGGGCCAGATCCATGATGCCGCGAAGCCGGCTGATCTCGGCGAAGAACCGCGAGCGGCGGCCGATGACCGAGTCGTTCGGGCGCATGCCGGCGCCGATTCGCAGCGGCGAGAGCCGCAGCCGACTGGCCGTCACGGGAGCGCCCGCCCACGCCAGCGCCGTATTCAATCCCACGGCGCGAAGCAAGGTGCTTTTGCCCGACATGTTCGATCCGCTGACGATCCACAACCGGGCGCCAAAAGCGTCTAAAGTTACGTCATTGGCGACGGCGTGTTCGGGCGCGATCAGCGGATGAACCAAACCTTCCGCTTGGAAATGAGGATCGGAGGCTTCCAGCAGTTGAGGAAAAACGCTCGCGGGGCGCTCATAAGCGAACGCCGCGAGAGAACACAGAGCCTCCAGCCGGCCCACCGCCAACGTCCATTGCCCGATGCGAGTTCCGCATCGGGCGCGCCAAGCTTCCACCGCCATGGCGAATTGCCCGGTCCATAATAGCGGCGCCGCGATCGGAGCGAAGAACAGATTGCGGGCTGAGCTCAAATGATGAACCAGTTTGCCGAGGCGCCGGATTTGGAGCGAAGCCGTTTGTCCCTCGGCTTGCAGCGAGGCGCGCAGGGCGGCCAGAGCCGGCGCGGCGAAAGATTCGCGCTCCAGGCGCGAGAGGAGTCCGGCAAGCAGCTCCAGCTCCAGCGTCCGCGTCACCGCCGACGCCGCGACTTGCTGGACCCCCGGGCGGATGAAAAGGCTGAAGATCGCCTCGGCCAAAACCACTCCCAAAAACCACCTCCAGGAGAGGATCTGCGCGAAAGACAAGCCGAAGCTCGCCACGGCCGCTCCAGAAAGCAGAAGAGCCAATAGGCGCGCGCCGGGAAAGAATCGGATGGGAGGGGATTCTCCCCACTCTCTCAATGCACGATCGTCGGCGGCGGCGCGAACTTGCTCGCCAATCAGCGCCAGGTCTTCCCGCAAGTCCAGGCGCTCGCGCAGTTCAGCGATCGCGGCCTGGCGCTCCAGAGCCTCCTCGCGGGAGCTTGGCGCCAACAGCCAACCGGCCAGAACGCACTCCCCCGTCGCCGTCCGGGCGGCGGAGATCCGTTCAAATAACGACCCACGCCCGAACAGATCCAGGTCGTCGGCATAGAGATGTTTGGGGTCGCGAAAGCGATCGCCCGGATTTCCCTGCCCGACCCAGCGGTTCTCCAAACGCGCCAGAGCGCATTGATAATAGCCGGCCGCGCGGGACGCTCTTTTCATCGATGCGTCCACCCGGCCATGCACGACCAACAGAGGGATAAACACGAGCACCGGAGCCAACAGCCAGCCGGCGGAGATCCAGGCGGCGCCGAGCGACGCCGCCGCGATCGCCAGCGCCGACAGGCCGGTAACGAGGCGCGCGTTTCCAAGCTGGCGGAATCGCCGGTTTAAACGTTCGTGATCGTCCTGAAACCGCTTCAGACGGGCTTGGTATTCGTCTTTAGCCGAAGACAACCTCGATTCTAACGAATCGGACTAGCTGAAGGCGGCGGAGGCGGCCGTGCTGATAGCGACGTATAGCAGCCACGGGAACGCCACGGCGGCAAGGGCTTTGCCAAAGCCGATTTTGGGAGAAGCGGCCGAGATCCCAATGGCGATCAGCGCGATAACCCACAACGAGAACAGATCGAAAGATCCCGCCAGCGCTTTAAGCCACTGCGCCGCGCCGGCTGGCACGAAAGCTCCCGCATTGAACATCAAGGGATTGCGGAGATCGAAGTCTTCGGGCGGCTTCAAAAACATGACCAGCATCGAAAGCGCCGCCACCAGCAGCCGGGGCAGAAAGCCGTAACTCACAATCCCCATCATGCTCTGAAAGCGAATATTGCCGCCCAGAATGGTGTTGATCATGAACGTGAGAAACGCGGCGGATATCCCAATGGAAATCAGAGTAAAGACGGCGGCGCCGTACCCGGCGGCTTTGGCGATGGCGGAGCCCACCACAATGGCCTGTTCACGCTGTTGCGCGGACATATTCTCCGAGCGGGGACTTTGATCGATTTGCCGGCGGACTACGCTCTCCCATCCGACGCGCTGCGAGTACGCGCTCATGAAGATGGTGGAAACGATTCCCAGCAGCAAAACGGGAATCCACCAACGCGGCCGGCGCGCGATGTCCGCAAAGGCCCTCTGGGGCGAAATGAAGACGCCGGTTGCGCTAGCTCGTTCATCGCTGGGGGCGGCGGGGCGAACGCAGGGGGTAGCGACTGGGGAGTCATGATGTTTCGGTATCCTATCACGTGGGAACGAGGCCGAACCGCGTGAAGTTCACGCTTTTTGCAGCAATTCTAGCCGCGCTTCTTTTGCTTCCCTGGATGGGCCGGCCAATCGTATTGCTTTTGACGCTGATGATTCTCGGCAGATGCGCCTATGAGCTGTACGGCTCTCTTCGCGTTTCTTCACCAGCATTTCGGAGCGCGGTTTGTTCGGCTTATATGCTGTTGGGAATCGCGTTCTTATGCTTTGCAATCGTACTGCCGCTAAAGTTGATTTCTTACGCCTGCGTTATCGCCTTGACCCTTAGCGCTCAACGCTATGGCTTGCCGCAGCTCGGCATTGCGGGCGGCGCCGCGGCCGCCCTGCTGGGGGCGATTCCAATGAAAGCCGCCGCCAGCTTGGCGGAGGCGTTGGGAAAGGGCCTCCCCATTGCGGCGGCGGCGTTCGGCGGGGCTCTGGCCGCATCCTGGTTGAAGCGGCGAAGCCGCATCCAGGGTTTCGGACCTTCCGGAAGAGCGGGCGTTCTCGACTATTTTGAAAGTTTTCTGTTTGCCGCGCCAATCGCCTTGGCGGCGATGAGCCGATGAACGCGTACAATACGGGAATGCCGGACAACGCGGTCCGTATCCTCACCACCCACTGCGGCAGTTTGCCGCGCCCGAAACCGTTGCTGGATTTGATGAAGGAAAAACTTCAGGGCCGGCAATACGACGCCGGCGAATATGACGCGGAGGTGAGGAGCGCCGTGGTTCAATGCGTGCGCCAGCAGGCTGAGTGCGGCATCGATATTCCTACCGATGGCGAGCAGGGCAAAGCTGGTTTCTATGCTTACGTGACGGAGCGCTTGGGCGGTTTTGAAGCTCGGCCGGGACGGCGGCAGGGGGTCTTCGCGGCGGAGTTGGAGGCTTTTCCCGAGTACTACGAGGACTACTTCAGCCGCGCGATGCTTGGGGCTACGCTGGCGCCGGTGTCGTCCGTCATATGCACCGGTCCGGTGAGCTATCGCGGGCAAGAGGCCGTCCGGCGGGATATCGATAATTTAAAAGCCGCGCTGAACGGATGGAACCCGGCGGACGCGTTTTTGCCGGCCGTCGCTCCCAGCGGCGTAGGCAAGAACGAGTTTTATCCAACCGAGCAAGAGTTCTTATACGCCGTAGCGGAAGCGATGCGCCACGAATACCTGGCGATCATCCAGGCCAATTTCCAGCTTCAAATCGACGACCCATTTCTCACCGAACTCTATAGTTATTCGAAGCTCACTCCGGCCGAGCGGCGCAAAATGGGAGAGATGTACGTGGAGGCGCTGAATTACGGATTGCGCGGCATTCCGGCGGAAAGAGTCCGGTACCACACCTGTTACGGCATCAATGAAGGGCCTCGGGTCTACGACGCTCCGCTGCGGGATCTCATCGATCTGGTGTTGAAAGTGAACGCGGGCGCGTATTCGTTCGAAGCGGCCAACCCGCGCCACGAGCACGAGTATCGCATTTGGGAAACAGTGAAGCTACCCGAAGGCAAGTCGATCATCCCGGGCGTGATCAGCCATGCGAACAACATCGTCGAGCATCCCGAGTGGATCGCCGAGCGCCTTGTCCGCTACGCCCGACTGGTGGGCCGGGAGAACGTGATCGCCGGAGCCGATTGCGGCTTCTCCTCGCAGGCCACTTATAGGCCGGAAGTGCATCCGACGGTGATTTGGTCCAAATTCAAAGCCATGGCGGAAGGCGCCCGGCTGGCTAGCGAACAGCTTTGGCGGGGGTGAGCGGGCTGGCGCGCGGCCCCGGGGCCTATCGCGGGGCTTTCCGCAACGCCTAAGTTCCGGCAGGATTGGGCCAGCCGTGGAAACCTCGCATTCCTTATAGGAATTCTAAAAATAACCGTTCATTGATCTAGTTAAATACGTTTATCTCTTTTGATAATTTGAAGTCATGAAGGCAGAAAATTATATTAGTCCATGGGATTCGGAAAGTCCGCGCGGCTTCAACTCCGGGCTGCTGGACCCTTGGACGACCGAGCCTATCGACGACGAAATTATTTCGAGCGTCCCGGCGAAAACGCAAAAGAGGCAAAAAAATCAAGAATGCCTTGCGGACCGCGGATTCGATATCTTGCCATACGCCGAACGCGCGATGGAGGGGGGAAGAGCGCGCCATCGGTGGGGCGTCGTGCTCGCCGGGGGAGACGGCACACGGCTCCGGGAGCTGACGCAATGGGTTTATGGAGACGACCGCCCTAAGCAGTTTTGCTCGCTTTTGAGCAACCGTACGCTGCTTGAAGACGCCTGGCTGCGCGCGGAAAGAAGCATCCCGCGCGACCAAATCCTGTTTTGCCTCACGCGGGCGCACCAGCACCACTATCGCCGGCGGTTTTTGGGCCGGCCTTCACAGAGAATCGTGCAGCCGTCCAACAAAGGTACGGCGCCAGCCATTCTCTGCGCCATGGCACGCATTGCCAGGGCGGATCCGGAGGCCATCGTGGCCGTGCTGCCAAGCGACCACTATTATTCCTCCGAGACAGCCTTTACGGCGGCTCTGAATTCGGCGATGGAAATTGCCAAACAACGGACGGGGGCCGTGGTTGTGTTGTCTGCGCAGCCCACCCGCGCGGAAACGGAATACGGCTGGATCGAGATCGGGGCGTCTCTGCCTGGCTATTCGGGGTTGTTTCACGTCGAAGGTTTTCAAGAGAAGCCTTCACGGCAGCGGGCTCGATTTCTGTTAAGAAAAGGCGCTCTTTGGAACACGTTCGTCATGGCGGGAAGCGTCGAGGCATTCCTTGAAATGGCTTGGGCGGCGGCGCCTCGGCTGATGGAAGGGATCGAGTCGATTGACTTTTACGCGCGACCCGGCTCGGAGATGCAAATTTCGGAATCCGCCTATAACCAAATTCCTTTCATGGATTTTTCACGTCACGTCTTGGCTCCGGCTCGCCGCAGCCTGATAGCCTTTCGGCTAGAAAATTGCGAGTGGAACGACCTGGGAAACCCCTATCGCGTCCTGGCGACTCTTGTGGAAAAGGATGGGGATCTGCCGTCGTGGGCAAGGCTATGGCCGGGCAATCGAGCGGGCCAAGGAGCCTTTGGGGCTGCCGCATAACCCGCCGCGGGAGAAACTTCGTAAGTCTGTCGGCAGTCTCTGGAATCTCCTTAGATGAAGGAGCATTCGGGGCTACTACAGGAGTCTACTTCCGGCGACGCCTCGAACCGGCCGGAGATGAAACCCGCCGAGGGTCGGCCAAAGAATACGTGGTTCTGGCTAGGGCTTGCAGCGATTGCCGGTATTGTCTTCACAGCCCTGTGGGCTTTACGTCTTCAACAAAAGTCGTGCGCGGCATTACGGCATACCGAAGAGCTCATTGTCACCACGAATGAAATTCTGGCAAGTTCCTCGAAGGCCGGAAATGGCGCCTTCGAATACATCATCACCCGCGAAGCCCGATATTTGAAAGCCTACGATGACTCGCGAAAAGCTTTAGATGGCGAAACGGGGAGGCTTCGCCGCCTGGTGCGAGACGACCCCGCGGAACGCGCTGAAACCGACAAGCTCAGATCGCTGCTTGACTTGGAAATTCAGAACCTGTCGGAGATAACGAAGGCCAGCGATGGAGGCGGGCTGGGCCCTGCCGGAAGCAGACGCCTGACCGCGCGCACCGAGCAGATTATGAGCGATGCGCGCCAGGTTTTGGCCCAAATCAAAACGGATGAAGAGAGCGCGCTGGAGCGATTCTCAAAGAATTGCCAGTCGCGGATGCGGGCGGGACTTTCGGGACTCGCCGGAAGCGCTCTGCTGGCTCTGTGCGGTCTGATATTGGCCAAAATTGCGATGAGCCGCAATGTTTTCCGGCGCCGGCGCGCCGAGCGCGTGCTGGATCTCAGCGAAAGACGATTCCAGGCTCTTTGCCAACAAGCGCCGCTGGGAATCTATGAGACCGACGAGCGCGGCAGGTGGCTCTACAGCAACCCGAGATGGTCGGAGATATCGGGGCTCACCTCCGCTGAGAGTTTAGGGAATGGTTGGAAGAAGGCTCTACATCCCGACGACCGCAAGTTTGAGGGATGGGAGAAGCCGATTTGGAAGGGCAGCCGGCGGGAGTTTCGCCTTCTGACCCCAGCGGGAGAGACCCGCTGGATCCGCACCGTGGGCGGACCGATCCACTCCGACACGGGCGAGGTGACGGGATATGTCGGCATGGTAGCGGACTGTACGGAGTACAAACAAGCGGAAACCGAGCTTCGAGAGCGAGACGCTCTGCGGCGCGCCATCTTGAATTCTCTGCCGGCGGATATCGCCGTAATGAAGAGCGATGGGACGATCGAAGCGGCGAACGAATCCTGGCTGCGCGCCGTGCAATCCAGAAGCGAGTCTTCCGCATGCTGGGTCGAAACAGGCGGCAACTTTCTGAAGAAGTGCAAGGAAGCCGCCTTGGCGGGCTCGGAAGACGCCCGAAAACTGCTCGCCGGCATTCAGGACGTGCTGGCCGGAAGGCTCGGCTCGTTTGAAATGGATCGTCCCTGTGAGCTGCCTCACGGAAGAAGGTGGTTTTACATTTCGGTCACCCCTCTGGTCGGAGTTTCCGCGGGTGGGGCGGTGATTGCGCAGGTTGACATCACCGACCGAAAGCGCATGCAAGATTGGTTTCGGCTGGCCGTGGAGGCCGCGCCGAGCGGCATGATCATGACCGACAGCGACGGCAGAATCCTGCTGGTGAATTCGCGCGCCGAAAATCTCTTCGGCTATAGACGGGAGGAACTGAAGGGCCAGCCGGTGGAGATGCTCGTTCCCGAACTGCTGCGCGAACGCCATCGAAATGCGCGCAGGGATTTCTACAAGCACCCCCATGTTCGAGTCCTAGGCCGGGAGCAGGACTTGTATGCGCGCCGAAAGGACGGAACCCAATTCCCCGCCGAGATTGGCTTAAATCCCATCGAAACCGACGCGGGAATCGTCGTCCTCAGTTCGATCATGGACATGACCGACAAAAGGCGCGCGGAGGACGAGCGCCAGAAATTCGTCTCGCTTGCCGAACGCAGCCTTGAGTTCATCGGCATGTACGACCTGAATTTCAAACCTTTTTACATCAATAGCGCGGGCCTGCATCTGGTGGGAGTGGATAGCCTTGAAGAAGCTCGCCGCTTCACCTTTCAAGACCATTTTTTTCCCGAAGACCAGCCCTTCATTGTGAACGAATTTTTGCCGCGCCTCCAGCGAGAGGGCTACGGCAAAGTCCAAATTCGCTTCCGGCACTTTAAAACCAGCGAACCGGTGTGGGTGATCTACAACATGTTCGCCATCTACGACGCCCGGAGCGCCCATGTCGGCTGGGGCACGGTGAGCGTCGACATTACGGAGCGCAAACGCGCCGAAGAAGCTTTGCGCGAAAGCCGGCAGGAATTGCGGGCTCTGGCCGGCCGCCTGATCATCGCCGAAGAACAAGAGCGCAAAAGAATTTCCCGGGAGTTACATGACGATTTGGGCCAGAAGCTGGCCTTGCTGGCCTTCGACGCCAGCGGCCTGCTGGTAAATCCGCCTCCTTCGGCGGAAAGAGTCCATGAACAGCTTTTCCGCTTACGCGGGCGCATCGTGGAATTAGCGCAGGATGTGCGCCAGATTTCGCATCAGTTGCATCCCCCCATCCTGGAGGACCTAGGACTTTTTGCGGCGCTGCGCGAGCTCTGCGAAGAATTTTCGCAGAGGGAGGGAATTGAAGTGCTGTTCACCCAGGAAGGGACGGCCGAGGGCCTTCCGATAGAAGTGGGGTCGTGCCTGTACCGAGTGACGCAAGAGGCGCTGCACAACGTGCAAAAGCACGCCCGAACCGGTTACGTTCGAGTGAAGGTGAACAGCAGCGCCCACGGCATTCACCTGGTGGTGCGCGACACGGGTGTTGGATTCGACGCCGAGGCGAATCTTCGCCGTCCTGGCCTTGGAATCGTCAGCATGAAGGAGCGAGTACGCATGGTGCAGGGCGAATTTTCGATCGACTCCAGGCCGGGACACGGCACTGAGGTCAGAGTTTTCGTTCCGCTTTCAAAGGCGGCGTCATGAGCCGTCCCCGCGTGCTGGTCGCCGACGACCATCCATTATTCCTGGCTGGCCTGCGCTCGCTGTTGGAGCCGGAATGCGATGTGGTGGGAGCGGTGAGCGATGGGAGATCCCTGCTGGAGGCGGCGTCGCGCCTCAAACCCGAGGTGATTGTTCTCGATATCAGCCTTCCACTACTGAATGGAATCGACGCCGCGCGGCAGATCAAAAAAGAGCAACCCGAGGCCAAGATCCTGTTTGTCACCATGCATGCCAATCCCGCCTATTTGAAGGACGCCTTGAGCGCCGGCGCCTATGGGTACGTGCTGAAAACCGCCGCGCGCGAAGAACTCCTGGATGCTCTGAAGGACGTGATCCGAAACCGCATCCACGTCAGCCCGGGCTTCGGTGAAGAGATTGTCGGCGAATTCGAGCGCTATCCGCGGAGTTTCACCGGTTCTTCTCCGGTCCTTACTCCCCGCCAGCGCGAAATCCTTCAACTCGTGGCGGAGGGATGCACGGCTAAGCAGATCGCCGGCATCCTGAACGTTTCCATCCAAACGGTGGCGTTCCATAAACATCAGATCATGGAGAGACTTGGCATCCGCACGATTGCGGAGCTGACAAAGTATGCGATTCAGGAAGGATTGGTGGCGACATGAGGGCCTCGCAAGCGCCCAACATGAGAGGCAAACGGGTCCGAATTGTGGTAGCCGACGACGACCTGGGCGTACTGGAAATGGCAAACCAACTGCTTCAGCCGGAATTCGAGGTGGTGGAAATGGTTTCCAACGGGCGCGCATTAGTAGCCGCGGCTGTTCGGCTGCGTCCGGACGTAGTTGTGGCGGATATTTCCATGCCGGTCTTGAGCGGAATTGAGGCGCTGCGGCAGATTCGCAGCCGAATGCCCGAGATCAAATTCGTTTTTTTCACCATGCACGACGCGGCCGAGTACCGAAAAGAAGCGCACAAGGCCGGCGCCGCGGGCTACGTGCTCAAATCATCAGCCCGCGAGGATCTGAACCAGACGATCCGAGGCGCCGTGGAGGGTCCTGGATAGACCCGCACGATGGCATGAAGGACCGGCTCCGGACACGCCCGGCGCCTAATCCCCAAACGAGGCGACTTCTTCCTTCTGCTCAAGCTGTTCCGCCTTGGGGGCCGGCGCGATGCCGGAAAGCTGCACAAGCTCGGGCTGCGGTTCCTCTTTCAGCACGTGCTGGCGGTAGAGCCTCATCATGCGGGCGTTCTCGGCTTCGCTGAGTTTGGCGTCCCGCGCGCGCTTTTTCTCTTCGCGCGCGGTCTTGGCGATGCCCAAAACATCCAAGTCATGCTGCCGCTCTCGATTTACGTCTTCGGCGCGCAGCACCAAGGAGTGCTCCGCCGAAGGCAGATTCACTTTCTTGCCGCCGGCGATGATTTCGTGCCGGCCGTGTTCCTCATACCACTTGGTGAGCGTCGCGGTCATGTGCATCTTTTCGACGATGTTGCGCCAGCCCACGCCGGTGTTATAAGCGCAGAAGGAGATCTCGCCTTCCTGCGTGGCGTAGGGGATGATGCACTGCTCGGTGCGGCGGAAATCGTAGTTAAACAGATCCTGGAACCACATGCCGGCTACGAAGAGAAAATTCCAGCGGTCGGCGCGGCGCTGTTGGATATCAGCCATGGTCCGGTCGCCGGTGACTTTCCCATAACCTCCGGACTGCGATTTCCGGGTCATCCCGAAGCACTTGTCGAACTTGGCGATCAGGTCCGTGAGCTTGAAATGCGTGGGCGCGGCGTAAGGATTGTAGTTGCGCAGCAGCGCCAGGGAAACGCCCAGCACCGAAAGCGTCCTGCCGCGGGCCGCATCGTTGATCTTGGCGACGTCTTTGGCCAATTGATCCGCGTTCAGAAAGGCCGTCACCGGGACGTATTCCTTCGTTTCTTTGTCGCACATCACCGCCATGCCCACTCCGCAGTTGGGATGGCAGCCGCAAGAAAGCTGGCCCCATTGGGCCTCCGGACCGTGGACCAGGTCGGCGAAATCGGAAAAAGTGCTCATGAAGGAAATGGGGAACCAGTCGCGGGTTGGCTCCCCAAGTCCCGTCTGAGCCTTGACGTCGTGGGCAAGATGCGAGAGAGTGTAGCGCTGGGCCTTCCTGCGTTCGTCCGTAACTTCCTCGTCGCGGCCCGTAAAAGAAACCGGCTGGAAGCTGAGGAACGGAATCTTCTTGGGATTGTCGAGCGCAAAACGCACTACTGCGCCCACCTGCTCGTTATTGATGCCATTGACCAGCGTAATTACCGGAACAATGTCCACGCCGGCGTTGTAAAGATTTTCAATGGCGCGGAGCTTTACGTCGAACAGGTTGCCGACCGCGCGGTGCGAGTTGGCTTCGTTGCCGATTCCGTCAAACTGCAAGTAAGCGTAGCGCAGGCCAGCCTCGGCGGCTTCTTTGCAGAAATCCGGCCGCTTGGCGAATTCGATCCCGTTGGTGGCCGCCTGCACGCTCTGGTAGCCCAGTTCGCGGCAGTAGCGAATGGCGCGAATGAAGTGGGGCGAAAGCGTCGGCTCCCCCCCCGAAAACTGGACGGAAAGCTGGCGGCGGGGCTTGATCGAGACCGCGTTATCCAGCAGCGTCTTAATCTCTTCCCAACTCAACTCGTGCACGAATCCGACCTGATTGGCGTCCATGAAGCACGGATCGCACATCATGTTACAGCGGTTAGTCAGATCGATGGTTAGGACCGATCCTCGCCCGTGAGTAATGGTGGAAGAGCCGTGATTGTGCAGAGTCTCGTCGTTGTGCGCGCGAATGTCGCGGCCGGGGAACACCTCTTCAAGGTGCCTCGAAAAATCCGGATCGATCGACATGACGTCCTCGAAACGCCCGTGAATGGGGCATTCTTTGACCATCAGGATCTTTCCGTCGCGCTCGATGATATTGGCCTTGATCTCGCCAACTCTTTGGTTTTTCAGGATTTCGACCGGTAGTTTGCCGTCCAGAATCTGCTTGCGCACTTCAGGCACGCACCTGGGGCAAAGCGAATCGGTCTCGCGCGGCCAGCCCAACTTCGGCTTCTGTTTTTCCCAACTCTTTAGCAAAGGCTTGTCGGACCAGGCGGGAGTGAAAGAAGGGTTAGGCCGAATCGAGTTCAGTTTGTCGAAAACAAACCAGGCCGCGTTCGCGGCCACTGCGACGGCCTTTTCGACATGTTTCACCGGATTTTTCAAATGCGATCTCCGTGGTTTAAATTGCCCAATTTCAGCAGATACAGTATAGCCGCCAGAGGGCGCGCCGCCTAGACGAATGAATTAAAATGCCATTAGCCGCATCGGACGGAGTCAAGGGTGCGCCGAACGGCTGGCTGGGAAATCGTTGAACGGGCGCGAGATACTTCGCATTTCGATACAACCGGATCAGCATGATCGCTTCCGTCCGCGCCGATCCCGTAATCCAACAGTTTCTACGTTGCGTTGCGGCTTTCCGGCAGCGCCTGGACACAGGGTCGTCTTCGCTCTCGTGCGCGGGCAGATCTTCACCTTGGGTACGACAGCCAGTTCAAGGTGCACCGCGGACCAATCCTCGTCTATCGCCACCATCCGGACCGGCTCAAAACCCTCGCGGCCCAACGCCTTCCAACCGTTGTCCGGATTGATCTGTGATTTGTACTTTTTCGAGCTTCCCTTCGGATAGGCGAACCAGATAATCGCGTCACCTTCGGTCTTTCGGGCAATCGCTGGAGCCAGAGCGTCCACTTGCGCCTGCGTCGTCACGAACGCCAGCGAAAACGTCACGCCTTTCGCTTTCTTCAGATTCCGAACGATGTCGATATCCTTCAATGCCGCGAGCTCACCCTCGAAGCTGGCCGGTGAGTCGAGCACAAGAATCTACCGATGGCCTTTGAGATTGAGCTTCGCGAATGCTCCTGGCATCTAATTCACTTTGAGCTTAGTACGAGGCAATTGCCGTCAACATCCTTAAAAATTGACGTCGTACCATACGGCATCCGCTTCGGCTCCAAAACGAACTCGACGCCCTTTGCCTTAAGCTCGCTCGCCGTGGCTTCCACGTCGTCGCTCCACAGAGTAACGTTCAGTTGCCCTCCGGGCGGGAGCTTATCGCCAAATTGAAAAAGCACGATGCGCGTATCGGCGCCCGGAATGCCGAGTTCCAGCCATCGCTGCTTTTCGTTGAAAGGCTGGTCAGTGAGCAGCCGGAATCCCAGCACCTCGGTGTAGAAGGCGAGAGCCCGGTCCTGATCGGTCACGGGGATGCCGACAAACTTGACGCCTCGGATCATGTACGCTCCTGACTAGCCGTCTCAAACGGCTGGAAAGCGCCTTGCGGCAGAACTTCATCGATTATGAACAACCGTGCCCGCATCCGCAAGCGAATATAATAATAAGTACTATAGTTTTATGTACCACATCGAACTGGACGACTACGTCGTAGATGTGCTGCTCCCGGATCTCGTCGGCCATGATCGGTCCCCGGCGGCATTTTTGGTGTACTTAATTCTCTGGGCGCGCCTGTTCCGTTCGGAAGCCCGTACAACCCAGGTTAGTCTGCAAGATCTGGCCGCTGACACGGGTCTGTCCAAGTCCGCGGTTCAAGCGGCCATTCGCCTCCTCCGGAGGCGCTCCCTTATCAGGGTTGCCAAAACTTCTCCCACGGCGATCCCGCAATATGAGCTAATTCGCCACTGGGTCAGGCGGCGAGCGAAAAGATCATGAGTCGCCCTGTTAGCGCTGCGTCACGCCTAAGCGGGCTTCAGCGCCACCACCGCCACTGGAGGCAGCGTCAGGGTCATGCTGGCTGGACGTCCATCGCTTGCGGTTTCCTCGGCCATTACCGAGCCGCCGTTGCCCATGTTGGAGCCGCCGAACATCTCCGCGTCGCTGTTCAGCATTTCAAGATACCGCCAGCGGTGGGAACGCCGATACGATAATCCAGCCGGGGCACAGGCCGCCCACGGAGATCCGTTTAATGGAGCTCGGGGTGGCCGTCCCACCACGCCTGCCAATATGAGGCGAGGCCAGATTGCTCGCTCGCGGATCCTGGGCGGAAGCCGAAGTGGGCAAGAGTGTCCGGCGTGCCGTAAGGGCCACTCGCGCTGCACTGGAGATACGCCATGCTCACCACGTTAGCCGGAGTCTGCATCGGGCAGG
>Ga0209062_1000891_pt1 | contig 67121 bp, 61 predicted proteins | sample Coa_R2_2_FD_187158 | JGI IMG/M metagenome (GOLD analysis project Ga0209062, IMG submission 187158) | Surface soil microbial communities from Centralia Pennsylvania, which are recovering from an underground coalmine fire - Coalmine... | ecosystem: Environmental > Terrestrial > Soil > Unclassified... | reverse complement strand
TGCAAATCGTGCAGTATTTTTCGCACGTGCAGGAGCGTTCGGGCTTGTCGCATTGCGCGCAGGCAACAGGAGCAGGCATCGCAGTCCCCCAAAGGAGAATGTACCTGAGAAATTCGCGCGCTCGCAAGAAGCGAAGCCGCGCCGCGTGCGATCCGATTCCCGAGGCGGCTACTTTTGACGGGTCCTGGAGCGCGTGCTAGTATCTGCTTCTACTCGAGCAAAGCGGAATGGAATCCAGCACAACTTCGCCAGCAATGGAGCTGCGCAAAACCGCGCTCAACGGCATGCACCGCCGGCTCGGTGCAAAGATGGTCAATTTTGGCGGCTGGGACATGCCGGTCGAGTATCCGTCGAGCGGCGGTCTCTTGGCGGAACACAAAGCCGTGCGCTCAGGGGTTGGCGTCTTCGACGTGAGCCACATGGGCGACATCCGCATTCGCAGCGGCTCCCGGCCTGGCGGAGCGCTCGCCGCGGTGCAGCACATTAGCATGAATGACGCGTCCCGGCTGGCCATCGGCCAAGCGCACTATTCGGCGATGCTCTACCCCGAAGGCACTTTTGTGGACGACGTCATCGTGCATCGCCTCGGCGAAGACGATTACCTGCTGGTCATTAACGCTGGCACGCGCGAGAAGGACATCAACTGGGTCCGCGAAAACACAAGACACTTCGACTGCGTCGTCGAGGACTTGAGCGACGCCTACACGCAACTCGCCATTCAGGGCCCGCGCGCCGCGGACGTTCTTCGCAAGCTCACTGACGCCGATCTTTCTTCGGTCAAAAATTACTGGTTCACTCACGGAACGGTCTGCGGCCTGAGCCATACGCTCATCGCGCGCACCGGCTACACCGGCGAAGACGGCTTCGAGATTTACGTGCCCTCCGGCGTACCCGCCAGCGAAATGGTTTGGAGCAAAGTGCTCGAAGCCGGGCGCGAATTCGGTATCGTTCCTTGCGGCCTTGGCGCGCGCAACACGCTTCGCCTGGAAGCAAAAATGGCGCTCTACGGCCACGAAATCAGCGAAAAGATCAGCGTCTGGGAAGCCGGCCTGGACCGTTACTGCAAAATGGAAAAGGGCGATTTCATCGGCCGCGCCGCGCTGGAAAAAGCAAAAGCCGCCGGCTTAACACGCACTCTCGCTGGACTCGAGATGATCGAGCGCGGCATTGCGCGCGATGGATACCCCTGTTTCAATGAAAGGGGTGAACGCGTCGGCATGGTCACCAGCGGGTCTCCTTCCCCGACTTTGGGCAAGAATATCGCGCTCGCGTATCTGCCGCCCGTGATGGCCGCCGCAGGGACGCCGGTTTATATCGAAATTCGCGGGCAGAAGTGCAAGGCGCAGGTCGTGCCGACGCCGTTTTACAAGCGGCCGAAACCGCTCGCGCAGCAGAGCGCGCCTAATAACTGAACTAACCGGAGGATTCGATGGCGTATCCCGCGCAGTACCGCTACACGAAGGATCACGAATGGATTAGCGCCGCCGGCGGCATCGCCACCATCGGCATCACCGACTACGCGCAGCACGAACTCGGCGATGTCGTTTTCGTCGACCTCCCCAAGCCCGGCGCCAAGATTGAAGCCGGCAAATCCTTCGGCACCGTCGAATCCGTGAAAGCCGTCAGCGAGATTTACGCTCCCGCGGCCGGCGAAGTCCTCGAGGCCAATGGCGAGTTGCAAAATGCGCCGGAGAAAATCAACAGCGACCCGCACGGCTCGGCTTGGCTCATCAAAGTGCGCCTCGCCAATCCAGCCGACGTCAATTCCCTGATGGACGCGGCCGCCTACGAAAAATTTATCGCCGAGAAGGGCCAGGACGCCTCCGCCTGATGCGTTACCTCCCCAAGAGCCCAGCCGAACGCCAGGAAATGCTCGCCGCTATCGGGGCCAATTCCATGGATGATCTCTTTTCTTCCATACCCGAGCGCTTTCGCCTCAAGCGCCCCCTGCAATTGCCCGGGCCGCTTTCCGAATCCGAAGTTATCGACTATTTCCAGCAGCGCGCCGCCGAAAATTCCTCCGGCTACACGAGCTTTCTCGGCGCCGGCGTTTACAGCCATCTGCGCTCCGTCGTCACCGACGCCATTATTCAGCGCGGCGAATTTCTTACCTCCTACACGCCGTACCAGGCGGAAATTTCACAGGGCACGCTCCAAGCCATCTTCGAGTTTCAAACCCTGATGTGCCAGCTCACCGGGCAAGAAGTGGCCAACGCCTCCATGTGGGACGGCTCGACGGCCACAACCGAGGCCGTGCTGATGGCCGAGCGCATCACCGGGCGCAAGCGCATTCTTGTCGCTCGCTCGCTCCATCCCGAATACCGCGATGTGATGAAGACTTACGCCCGGAACTCCGGCCTCGCCATCGAAGAACTGCCGTACGAGAAGACTGGCACGCTCGACACCGGCGCTCTCCAACGGACGCTCAGAAACGATGTCGCCGCCGTCGTTGTGCAATCCCCCAACTTCTTCGGCGCGATCGAAAATCCCGCCGAACTCGCCGCCGCCGTTCACGCCGCCGGCGCGCTCCTTGTCGTTGCCATTACCGAAGGCGTTTCTCTCGGCCTTCTCCAGCCGCCCGCCGAAGCCGATATCGTCGCCATGGAAGCGCAAAGCTTCGGCCTGCCGCCGAGCTACGGCGGCCCCTTTGCCGGAGTGGTGGCCTCGCGCGAAAAATTTGTCCGTCAGATGCCGGGCCGTCTCGCCGGACAAACGACCGACAGCGAAGGCCGTCGCGGTTTCGTCCTGACGCTGGCCACGCGCGAGCAGCACATCCGCCGCGAAAAGGCCACGTCCAATATCTGCACCAATCAGGCGCTCTGCGCCCTCGCGGCCACCGTGCATCTTTCGCTTCTCGGCAAGGAGGGCCTCCGCGAAATGGCGCACCAGAACCTCTCGAAAGCGCAGTTTGCCCTGGGCGAGCTCGAAAAGATCCCCGGCGTGCACCGGGCGTTCTCCGCGCCCTTTTTCAACGAATTCACCGTCGAGCTTCCGCGCTCCGTCAAGCTTGCCAACGCCGCTCTTCTCCGCGAAAAAATCATCGGGCCCTGCGCCCTCGGCACGGCTTACCCGGAATTGACCAAGCACGCCCTCGTTTGCGTCACGGAAACCACTTCGCGCGCCGAAATCGAGCGTTTCGCCGCCGCTCTGGGGCGTGCGCTCGAGCAGCCGCTCTGAGCGAAAGCGATTCGATGAACAGCACAATCAAAAAAGCCACGCGCCACACCAACCAGAACGAAGGCCTGATCTTCGAAAAATCCTCGCCCGGCAAGCGCGCGTTCGACCTTCCCCCGCTCGACGTGCCCGCCGCCGATCCCGCCCGCGCGCTCGGCCATCATTATCGCCGCGAGGGCGTCCAAGGTTTCCCGGAAGTCAGCGAAATCGAAGTGCTGCGCCACTTCACCCGCCTCTCCACCTGGAATTACGCCATCGACCTCGGCATGTACCCGCTCGGCTCCTGCACGATGAAGTACAATCCGCGCGTCAACGAGTTTGTCGCGCGCCTCGCCGGCATCGCCACCGAACATCCCTACCAGCCCCAGGACCTCTCTCAGGGCTGCCTCAAAATCCTCCGGCTGCTCGAGCAGTGCCTGCTCGAAATCACCGGCATGGACGCCATCACGCTCCAGCCCGCCGCCGGCGCGCAGGGCGAACTGACCGGACTCCTGCTCATTCGCGCCTATCTCCAGAAGCAAGGCAATCCGCGCAAAAAAGTTCTCATCCCCGATTCCGCCCACGGCACCAACCCCGCCACCGCCGTCATCGCCGGATACGAAGTCGAGAACATCCGTTCCGAATCCCACGGCCAGATCGACGTCGAAAAACTCCGCGAGCAAGTCACCGGCGATGTCGCCGCGCTGATGATCACCAACCCCTCGACGCTCGGCATCTTCGAGCAGCGCATTCCGGAAATCGCCGAAATTCTCCACGCCAAGGGCGCCCTGCTTTACATGGACGGCGCCAATATGAATGCTCTTGCCGGCGTCGCCCGTCCCGGCGATCTCGGCGTGGACGTCATGCACCTCAACCTGCACAAGACGTTTTCCACTCCGCACGGCGGCGGTGGGCCTGGCGCCGGCCCGGTGGCCATGAAGAAAATTCTCGAGCCGTTTCGCCCCATTCCCATCCTCGTCGAAAAAGATGGTGGCCGTCTAGCGCTCGAAACCGTCCGCCCCGATTCCATCGGCCGCGTCAAAGCCTTCTCCGGCAACTTCGGCGTGCTGGTCCGTGCCCTCGCCTACATCCTCGCCTACGGGCCCGGCATTCGCCAGGCCACCGAGGACGCCGTCCTCAACGCCAACTACATCCGGCACCATCTCGATGGCCTCTACGAGCTTCCCTATTCGCTGCCCTCCATGCACGAAGTCGTTTTCAGCGACGCCTTCCAAAAGAAAAACGGCGTCAACACCATGGACATCGCGAAGCGCCTTATCGACTACGGCTTCCACCCCTACACAACCGCGTTTCCCCTCATCGTCCCCGGCGCGCTCATGATCGAGCCCACCGAATCCGAATCCCGCGAAGAATGTGACCTCTTCATTGACGCTATGCGCTCTATCGCGCGGGAGGCCGCTGAGACGCCTGAAATCGTGAAGACCGCTCCGCACACGACGCGCGTTCGCCGCCTCGATGAAGTCGGCGCCGCTCGCAAGCCCATCCTGCGCTGGAGACCCGAAACTCCCGCGCCCGCTCCCATGGAACACTCCGCGAAAGCGCATTCCAAGCAGCGCATCGATTCGCCGGTGGTTCCCACTGCCTGAATCCGCCTATTCCCTTCACGTCACGCCGCTCGACGGCAGGTCGCCCCCGGCGTTGCCCGCCTGCTATGCTCTTTGCAACACGTTTGGCATTGGAATCTTTCCATGAATCCTGCTGCGACTGCGTGGACACCAAAATCAATCCTTCTTCTCCGCGATTACGACCGCCACAAATTCCTATCTGACCTAATCGCCGGTATTACCGTTGGACTCGTTGCCCTTCCGCTCGCCATGGCTTTCGCCATCGCTTCCGGCGTGTCGCCGCAAGCCGGTCTCTACACCGCGATCATCACCGGCTTTCTGATTTCCGCTCTTGGCGGCTCGAAGACGCAAATCGGGGGCCCCACCGGAGCGTTCGTCGTTGTCATCGCCGGTATCGTCGCGAAATACGGAATCGAGGGACTTTTTACCTGCACTTTGATGGCAGGCGTCCTTCTTGTCCTTCTCGGCGTCACTGGCCTCGGTACCGCCGTCAAATATTTCCCGCGTCCCGTCATCATCGGATTCACCAACGGCATCGCCATCCTGATTGCCAGCACGCAAATTCGTGACCTCTTCGGCCTCAAGATGGATCACGTTCCCGGCGACTTCTTTCATCGCATGAAGGCGTTCGGGTTGGCGTGGCACACCATCTCGCCCGCGGCCACGGCCCTGTCGCTTATTTCCATCGCCGTGATGGTGCTCTGTCTCAAATACGCCAAGCGGATTCCCGGCGCCATTCTCGTCACTTTCGGCGCCACGATCGCCGTAACTCTGTTGCGCCTGCCCGTCGAAACCATCGGCACACGCTTTGGAGGCATCCCGAGCGGCTTGCCCGCCATCGTCGTCCCGAAGCTTCACTACGACGTGCTCCGCCAGCTGCTTTCGCCTGCGTTCACGGTAGCCATGCTCGGCGCCATCGAATCGCTTATGTCCGCCGTCGTTTCTGATCGCATGAGCAACGACAAGCACAATCCCAACGTCGAGCTGGTTGGCCAGGGCGTAGCCAATATCGTTTCGCCGCTCTTCGGCGGCTTGCCCGCCACCGGGGCCATTGCTCGAACCGCCACCAACGTCCGCTCCGGCGCCAAAACTCCCGTTGCCGGCATGATTCACGCCATCACGCTGCTCGCTATCGTTCTCTTTGCCGCGCCGCTCGTCAAAAATGTTCCGCTTGCGGGACTGGCCGCGATCCTCATCATCGTGGCCTACAACATGGGCGAGTGGCACGAGATCCCGGAAATTCTCAAGCTGACCAAAGCCGATATTTCCGTCTGGCTCCTCACTGTTCTCCTCACCGTCATGGCCGATCTCACGTTCGCCGTCGAAGTCGGCATGGTCCTCGCCGCTCTCATGTTCATCCGCAAAGTTTCGCGCACTACCACGGTTACCCGCGTCACGAAGGATTACGTGGAGGACGGCCGGGTCCACGTACTGCAAGGCAAGGATATTCCTGCCTATGCCACGGTTTTTCGCGTCCACGGGCCATTCCTGTTCGGCGCAACTGACAAATTCTCGGAGATTCTCGGCTCCATTGACTCGCTGCCGCCCATCGTCATTCTCCGGCTTCGCAACATGACTGCGATTGATGCCACCGGGCTCGGCGCACTGCGCGATCTCGCCGACACGCTCCATGCTTCTGGCCGCTCGTTGCTGCTTTGCGGTGCCCGCGAGCAGCCCGCCGCGCTCATGCATCAAGCCGAATTCGAACGCCACGTCGGATCCGACAATATCTGCCCCAGCATCGCCGCCGCCCTCGCCCGCGCCGCCGAAGTCTACGAACAGCACCATAGGTCGCCTTCCCTTCCTGGCAATGGCAGCGTTAGCGTCGAGCCCGTCTTCAAATAGCCCTTTATCCCTCGCTCGCATCTCCTCTTCCGCCGATTCACACTTCCGCCATCTCGGATTTTTCGCTGTGTAACTTCGCCCGCTTAGCCTCTCTCCGGGCATCGGCGGCCACACGGGACGGGGCGTCGATTCCCTCGCTTTCAAACCCAATTATTCAAGGAGACCGTTGTGAAGAATCGCTTTATAGCTCTCGCCATGAGCGCCTTATTTCTCATGGGCACCTTGCCGGTTCATGCTGACGACGACCTGCCTCGTGGACGAATCAAACACGTCCTGCTCATCAGCATCGACGGAATGCACGCAGTCGACTACGAAAATTGCGCCGCATCGAACGCCTGTCCGAATCTCGCCGCACTCGGCCGCACGGGCGTCCACTACACACGCACGACCACCTCTCGTCCTTCCGACTCCTTCCCCGGTCTCATGGCTATCGTAACTGGCGGCAGCCCGCGCACCGTCGGGGCATATTACGACGTCGCGTACGATCGCGTTCTCGCGCCGCCGAAGGCTGCCACCGGCAATGGACTGCCTGGCGGCGCCTGCGTCCTGAATCAAATTAACGGAACGCAAACCGAATACGAGGAAGGCAATGAAATTGACCAAACCAAGCTGAATGGCGGCTTTCCGGGCTACTCTCTGACCGACGGCGGTGTGAAATCCATCGACCCCGATAAACTCATTCGCGATCCCTTCAGCAACTGTCAGCCCGTCTATTCTTGGAATTTCGTCCGCACCAACACCATTTTCGGCGTCATCCACGCGGCCGGCGGCTACACCGCGTGGTCGGACAAACACGCCAGCTACGCTTCGGTTTCCGGCCCTACCGGCACCAACCAGCCGAGCAACCTCGACGACTACTATTCACCCGAGGTCAATTCGCTTCAGATCGTTCTCCCGGGACTCAAGACCGCTGCGCTCTCCCCGCAAGCCAGCTTTGACTGCGGCACGCTGGTCCCGAATGGCGACGACTGGACCACCGATTTCGACGCCATCAAGTGCTACGACCAACTCAAGGTCAATGCCGTCCTCAACCAAATTCATGGCAGAACGCATCTCGGCAACGCCAAAGCTCCGGTACCCACCATCTTCGGCATGAATTTCCAGGCCGTCAGCGTCGGCCAGAAACTCATTTCCCCCAGGTCCGCCACCCGCAGCGACTCCAACTCCGGCGGCTATCAGGACGCCACCGGCACACCCAGGCCGAAAATGCTGGCTGAAATTCAATTCGTGGACGCCGCGATCGGCCAAATGGTCTCCGCGCTCAAGCACGAAGGTCTTTTCGATTCCACTGCCATCATCGTCACGGCAAAGCACGGGCAGTCGCCCATCGATCCGAACCGCTTCTTCCCCATTCCGGGCCATTCGGGTAACAACGGCACGCCGCCCTCCGGAATCATCGGCTCGCTTCTGCCGGCTGTTTACAGCGATCCGAACAACGCGCTCGGACTCGCCGAGGACGACATCTCCCAAATTTGGCTGGCTGATTCCACACGCACCACCGAGGCCGTGAACGACCTGGAAAATGCCGGGACAGCGATCGGTCTCGGTCAGATTTACTACGGCGCCGCGCTCGCTGCTCTATTTGGCACTCCGGGCGTTCCCGAACATCCCGGCCCTTGTTGCCGGCTCCGCGAAGGCGGCGATCCGCGCACTCCCGATATCATCGTGATTCCCAACGTCGGCGTCGTTTATACCGGCGGCCTCAAAAAACAATCCGAACACGGCGGCTTCGCCTGGGACGATACCAACGTCATGCTCCTAGTATCCAATCCTCATCTCGAAGCACGCACAAGCCACAGCTTCGTGGAAACCGCTCAGGTGGCTCCCACGATTCTGAAACTTCTCGGCCTCGACCCGGCCGCCCTTGACGCTGTCCGTGAGGAAGGCACGCCAGTCCTGCCCGGTATTTTCGTCGACGCTGGCCACGACCGCTAACCGGGGTCAACCAACGGCCGGCGTCTTCCGGCGCGGTTCGTCCAGAAGTCCGCCCAGACGCTGCGCCACGAAGAGCTGCGAACTTGCACGCTGTCGGCGCCTGCTCAGTCGCATTCCGGCGCTCACTGCGTGTTGGTCTTGCCTGGCGCACTGGCCGGAATGACGCTTGCCCGCAAGGCCAGGCCTGCGCCCAGGTAGGAGGCCGCCACCACACCCATGACTGGCGAAAGAGCTGAGTGAAGCCAAACAGGGGCGGCCCTCCGAGCCGCCCTTGGTCTTTCGTCCCTTCCAGCTCCCGAACAGCTTCAGCGATGCCTAGCGTAAGTGGACCTTGCGCAGCAGCGCCTCAAAACGTGGATCTCCACGCAAGGGGTCATAGTAAGGCGCCACGCCAATCTCAATGATTGTGCTTAAGTGCTTGGTGGCCGCCACCTCCAGAAGCCGTATCGCCTCATCATGCCGTCCCGCAGCAACATACGCCATCACCGCAACCGCCGTGATCGGCTTGTCGCCCGCCCTTTGCCATTGCTCCCACTTCGCGATCGCCCGATTGGCGGCCTCCCTGCGGCCCCATCGTCCGTAGATGTACGCTTGTGATTCCCAAACAGCCGTACCGTCGTTGTGCTTCCAATTCTCGGCTTCCCTGAGCGCCTCTTCGTACATTCCCTTCTCCACAAGAACGTGCATCATCATCTGCGCGCGGGGAAAAGTCGGATCCATCGTCAGAACCGCGCGGAACTGCGCCAGCGCCTCGTCATAGCGGCGCGCCAAATACAGGATCGCTCCCCGGTCGCTTGCGATGATAAGCGACATCGGATCAAGCTGCCGCGCCTTCTCGATCTCTTCCATCGCTTCCGCATGCCTCCCTCTCAGCGAGAGCCACTCCGCATACCACTGGTACCCCGTTGCGTAGTGCGGATCGAGTTGAATCGCCCGGCGGAACTCCCGTTCCGCCCCGGGCCAGTCGTAAGCACGCCGCTCCACGATCAATCCGAGCGACGCATGCGCCTCTGCCAAGCCCTCGTTCAGCTCCAGCGCCTTCAGGGCCGCCTCTTGCGCTTTGGCCATATATTCGCCTTAATCCACCAGCGACCACGTGCTCATCAGCGCGAAGGTATCCGCCAGTCCGGCGTAAGCTCGCGCATACCGCGCGTCCTTCTCGATGGCCTTTTGAAAGAAATCCGCGGCCCGCTCAAATCCCTCCTTGGTGCGCTTGTTCCAGAAAAAACGGCCCTGCAGATAGAGATCGTAGGCCTCGTACGAACTCGTGTCGTTCGCTTTGGCCGCGGCGCCGCTTGTCCGCGCGCTCCTCCATCCCGCAGTTACCGCGATTTCATCTGCGATCTCTTGCGCGATTTCGTCCTGGAGCTGCAGCAAACTGGTCATCTCCCGGTCGTATTCTCGCGACCAAACCAGGGCTTGGTCCCGCTCCTCGATAAGTCGCGCCGAAATCCTTGCGCGATCCCCTTCGCGGCGGAACCCCCCTTCCAGAATGTATTGAACACCGAGTTCCCGCCCAACTTCGCTTAGCGGTCTCTGGTTGTGTTTGTACCGCATCAAGGAGGATGCCGGGACCACGCCCAGACGTTCGGGATTGCTCTGGCTCACTCGCCCGATCACTTCCTCCGTCAATCCATCACTCAAGTAGTCTTGTTTCGCATCCCCAGTCAAGTTTTCGAACGGCAACACAGCCAGCATGGCTCGCCGCGGCGCCGGACTGCGGTTTCGTGCTCTTGCCCACCAGATACCCAGCCACACGCTCGCGACGACCACCGCGACCAGCAGTCCCGGAAGCCACCATCCCCGGCTAGACCTCGGAACCGCGTGCCGCCCCGCCGCCGCAACTTCAGTCGCTCCCGCCGGCGCCGCTCGGGCCGTCACCGTCTCCACCGGAGCGATGAACCGATACCCGACCCGAGGTATCGTCTCGACATAGCGAGGGTTTTCCGCCGTGTCACCCAGCACGGCGCGCAGTTTTTTCACTGCCACATTCAAGCTGTGGTCGCGGTCCACGAACGTGTCCCTCCACAGCCGTTCCTGCAACTCACTCCGCGTGACAAGGCTGCCCGGATGTTCGAGCAGCATGGAAAGCACCTGGAAGGGCTGCCCCGGCAGGCGCACCCGCACGCCATGCTTCCGTAGTTCTCTTGCCTTCAGGTTGACTTCGAATACACCAAACCGCAGAACATCCCCCGCAGAGGTCACCCACTCTTGCTGCATGATGCTTACAATCGCTCGGCGCCGAAACAGGGTGGTTGCCTTACCCGTCTAAACCGAATCTTATCCCTGCCTTAGCTGGTCATCAACAAATAATCATCCATGCATTGCGTTTCCATCATAGGTCCCGCTTAGCTTCATATCGCCAGTCACAGGAGCTTTCAAATGCACAAATCGCCCTTCTCCTCCGACTTCAAGCATGTACGACTTGCACAGCGCACTGCCGTCGCGGGGCGCCCCATCCCCACCCAAACACTTTTCGCTGCTGCGATTTGTGTTGTCGCCTTGCTGCTGGCTGTTGGCGCGGCCCGCGGAAATGGTGCCTCCCTTTTCCCGGTTTCCTTCATCCCCAACGGCCTTTTCTTCCTCAATCCAACCGGAGCTTCGCAAACACTCAGCAGCTCCGGCGGTATTGACCTAACCAACCCTTTCTTCCAGAAGCTCGGCAGCAATGGACGCTCCTGCGGCACCTGCCATCAGCCGAGCGACGCCATGTCCGTTTCCGCGGCAAGCGTCGAACGCCGTTTCGTCCTGACGGCCGGTCTGGACCCCATCTTTCGCACGGTCGACGGCTCCAACTGCAATCACAACGTCGATGTATCCACGCTTCGGGGCCGCTACGCCTCGTTTAGCCTGCTCCGAACCCGAGGACTGATCCGCGTCTCCATCCCTGTTCCTGCCAACGCCGATTATCAGGTTGTTGATGTCCAGAACCCTTACGGCTGTAACGAAACCGACTCCATCTCCCAGTACCGCCGCCAGCTGCCCGCCACAAACCTGCGCTTCCTGAGCGCCGTCATGTGGGATGGCCGCGAGTCCTCTCCCGCAACCGGCACCACCAAGATTTCCTACGACAACTATCCCACTTCTCTCGTCAGTAACCTCATGCACCAAGCCCTCGACGCCACAACAGGGCATGCCCAGGGAGATGGCAGCAGGCCAACTCCCGCGGAACAAAAGCAAATCGTCGATTTCGAAATGGGACTCACCAGCGCCCAGGCTTTCAGCAACTCTGTCGGCTTGTTGAACAGCGACGGCGCTTCGGGTGGACCTGTTCCACTCGCCGTCCAGCCGTTTTTCATCACCATCAATTCCAGTGTGAATGCGCTTGTACCAGCCTTCGAGCAGCCCGGTGGACTCTCAACTCCCGGCGACGGCCGCTTCTCGCCCGATGTCTTCAATCTTTTCGACGCCTGGTCTTCTCGCCCACGCCGCGATCCCCGAAGCGCCATCGCTCGAGGCCAGGCGATCTTCAATTCCAAGCCCATCCGCATCACAGGCGTCGCTGGCATCAACGACGATGTCTCGGCCGGAGGCCTGCTTCCTGGCGGAATCCCCGTCTTGCAGGGCACCTGCGGCACCTGTCACGACACCCCGAATACCGGCAATCACTCCTTTGCAACTCCGCTCAACATCGGCACCGGCGACCCGAGCGATTCCGATCCCTCGGTCAACCTGGGCGGCTTGTCCATAAAATATTTGCCGCGCATCACGGCCTGCCGGCTAGATCCCGCCTTCGGTTCCCTCACTTCCGACTGCAAAACCGTTTCCGATCTGGGTCAGGCTCTCATCGATGGTCGCTTCGACCATCTCGGCAAGATTAAGGGACCGATTCTCCGCGGACTCTCCGCCCGCGCTCCATTCTTCCACAATGGCTCCGCTCGCACCATCTTGGACGTCGTGCACTTTTACGAAACGCGCTTTGGCTTGGTTCTGACGGAACAGGAAGAATCCGACCTCGTAGCCTTCCTCAGCTCTCTCTAGCCGGCGCGCCGGGCCATGTCACTCGTCGCTTATTTCCGGCTCGTCATTGGCGTGACACCCAAGGCTGGCGGGCATTCTCCGGGATGCCCTTTCACCTTCAATTCGGCAACCGCACGCTCTCAAACACCGCCGCGCACGTTTTCTCGTACTTCCCAAACTCCCTCTCCGGCGCCACGCAAACGAAATACACAAGCCCCTCCGCGCGCAGCGTCGTCATCATCCAATCCGTTTCTCCGCCGCCAGCCGGCGATTCGTTGCTCAGATACGTCGAAAGCGCGGGCTCCCCGCTCAGCATGGCTTTCGATTGGCTCGCCACTTTCATGTTCGTGTTCGATTTCTTCAGCCCGTCAATCAGCTTCTGCGTTGCCTCTTGCAAAGCGCCTCCGCCGCCTGTGCTTCCCTGGTCCGCGTCCACCCGCACAATCAATCCATACGCCAGCGCGCCGGCTCCGCTCGTCGTCTGCACGATTCCGCCGTCCGGCGCGAACCACGCTCCCTTTCCGTCGCTGTCCGGATAGCGCCTCCAGTTCTCCGGATACCGCAGCGAATACAGATCCGTCTGGTACGGCGTCAGGTTTGCCGAAGGAGCCGGCACCGGCCCGCCCGGCTTGGCCCCTTTCGCTGGCGCAGGCATCGCCAGCAATTCCCTCTTGATCGCTTCGAATTGCGGCGAGTCCTTCTTGGCGTTTGCTGGCACGCCGCCCAGCTTCTCGATTTCCTCTTGGACGCGTTCCACGCGATGCTCCGGGCTCGGGTGGTCCGAGAAAAATTCCGGGGGATTCTTTCCTTTGCTCTCCGCTTCCAGCTTTTCGAAAAATTGCGCCAGCGCCCGCGGATCGTACCCCGCGTCGTAAAGTACCTGCGTTCCCATCACGTCCGCCTGCGATTCCGCCGAACGCGAATACCTCAGCAGCACCCCGCCCGCCGCGAAACTCCCGAGTTGCGTGATCAGGGCCCCGCCAACCGAGCCGCCAAAAATCCCGCCGGCAATCCCCAGAATCCCCTGCGCCGCTTCCGCCTTCGTCGCTTGATTTGTCCCGTGCCGCAGCGCCACGTGCGAAAGCTCGTGCGCCATCACGCCCGCGAGTTGCGCTTCGTCATCCGCCGCCTCGATCGCGCCGCGGTTCACGAACACGAAACCGCCCGGCAGCGCGAACGCATTGATGGCTTTGTCGTTCACGCAATGGAATTCCCACGGATAATCCACGCCGTTCGTCGGCAGCTTCGCGACTAATTTCCTTCCCAGCTCCGTCAGGTACGCGTCCACTTTCGCATCATTGCAGAGTGGCAGTTTGCGCTCCGCGTCCGCCGCGGCCTGCCTTCCAATCTGTACATCCTGCTGCGGCGAAAACATGTTCCACCCTGGCCTGAGCGGCGTCCGCTGCGCTTCGGCCACTGGCCCCGAAGCGACCAGCACCAGCATCACCATTGCGCATTGCACGGCACGTTTCGGCGCCAGATTCATCGCGACATTCACGTTTGCCGGCCCTAGCCCGCGCTTCCGCCCTCGCTCCATAACACTCTCCTTCGGCCGAGGTTGGGCCAGCCATCTCCTCACTCTAGCGGATTTTGCCGCCGAAAGAAAAAACAGAGCTGCTCAGCGGCCTCTGAACTCTCCGCTTCGGCCATTCCCCTCCCGCTCTGCGGCGGCGCGAGAACAACGGCAAGCGGCAAGAAGCCCGTTCCTAACGGAGCCTCCGCCGCTGGCCGTAGCTGTGTCCCGCGCGGGACGAATCGGTCGCAACTTCAACTCTGCTTTGTCTTCGCAAGTTCCGCAATGACTGCGGCAACCTTTTCGAGAATCTGGTTCCAGCCCTCGAGCTGCCCGCTCTTCGTTGCCTCTTCCATGGTTTCATTTCCAATGTAAGTGAGCTTCGTCTGGCCGTTTCCGAAATCTTCAAAAATGACCATGTCGTGCGCGTCCTCTATGGCCTCATGTTCGATTCCATAGTGCGAAGCCTCGACCTTGTTCCCCTTCGCGTCGGCGAAGTACATCGAGAAAACGATCTTCTCGTGCGGCACGATCTCGTGGTACTCCCCGCCGTTCCAGAACTCCTGCCCATCCGGCGATTTCATGCAGCAGAGAAATCTTCCTCCCACGCGAAAATCAATCTTGCAAACCGGCGCTGTAAAGCCTTTCGGCCCCCACCACCGCATCACATACTGCGGGTCTGTCCACGCCCTCCAAACCAATGCGCGTGGCGCGTCAAAAACCCTGGTCACCACCATCCGCTCCTTCTCCTTAACCATGCTTTTTGCCATTTTTGACCTCCGCTTTCTTCATTTGATTCACGACCGCATCCAACTTATCGAGACTCTCTTCCCAGAATCGGCGATAGTTCGCCGCCCAGTCGCTGACCGTCTTGATCGCCTCTGGCCTCAGCGTGCACACGCTCTCTCTTCCGCGCTTCCTCTTGATCACAATCCGCGCCCGCACCAGGCAGGCAATGTGTTTGGAGATCATCTGCTGCGACAGAGCAAACGGTTCCGTCAACTCATGAACCGGCGCAGGTCCGCGGGAGAGCCGTTCGATCATCGCCCGCCGCGTTGGATTCGACAGAGCCGAAAATGTTGTGTCCAGATGATTCACAACCATATGGTAGTGTATTGTGCGCCGATGTCAACCCTGAGTTTTGGGAGTTCCCGGCTTTTCTTGCCCGCGGCAAGGATGCCGCTCCGGGACCGCGGAGCAATTACCCGCCAGTCGTTCGACGTCCTTGCTGCAAGGCACCCGGTGACATCCATTGGGGAGATCAGCACGATTGTCCGCCGTTCCACGCACGCGGCCGGCGCGCGCCCGCGGATTCGTGTCACTGCCGCCGAAAACACTCACTACGCCCTGATGCCGCCGGAAGATCGCAAGCTGCTGAAGTCGTTTTCTTATCGAATCGAAACGCCGCACGGCGCCATTGTCTTCACCGGAGACACTGCCCCGAGCGACGCTGTGGCGCGGCTGGCAAAGGGCGCTGATCAGTTGGGGAATCGGCACATCCGAGAGTTCGAGCCACTCGCAAGTCCGTTCAGCCCAACCTGTTGCCTAGGTAGGCGGTACGGGTGTAACCCATCTCTCCGGGCCGGACCTTTCGAGACTGGAGCCGAGGGTGGGAGTTGAACCCACGACCTGCCGATTACGAATCGGCTGCTCTGCCACTGAGCTACCTCGGCCTGTTCTTGCGTGGAAACGATACTTGAAGACGATAGCATTCGGCGAAAAAAGCTGTCAATTGACGCGGCCCGTTTTTTCAGCACTCGCCGGCGGGTTCGCGGCTCGCCGCATTTTCCCTGAATACTCTGTTTACACCGGGCGGCCTGAACGAGCTTTGGCGGCTTGCGGAAGTTCCGCCTGCAAAACATCCCCGCCAGCGGAGCGTTGTGTGCCTGAAGGCCGGTTTACCCAACACCGCGACGTGGCCGCCCTCTGAATCTCAGCGCGAAAACGGATAGATCAGCCACGCAATGGCGATGCCAACCACCAGAAACAGCACAAAGGACCACACTGCGCTCTTCAGTTGATCCTTTACGCGCCGCCGGCTAAGAAAACCGAACGCCAGCGAAATGGTCCCGGCAAACAGCAGCATGACCTGGAGATGACTCATGTGCATACGCAGGCCGGCGGCATCGCTAGCCGTCTCGCAAGTAAAGCCGTCACGCCTTCCGCCCCCGGGCTGCTTCGTAAGCGTGCAGCGCAAAAAGCAAATTCAGCACGCCGGCTGTCGCCAGAAGCCGCGTTCCGTAGTCCCCGTCGGCGTGAGACACGTCCGGCCCGTCCGTCTCCACTACTTTCGAAAGCGGATAGAACGCGCCCGCTCCCAGGTCCGCCATAAACCCGAGTGTGGCGAACGGATCCGCGCTGTCCGAAGCAAAAATATTTCCGCGCATCCTCGCCCCGGCGAAACACAAAATCCCGACGGTCACGAAGCAAATCACGGCTCGGCCCCACATTCGAAGAAAAGCATGTCCCAGCCCCGGCACAAACCAGCCCGCGACAGCGAATGCCGTCGCGCGTGCCGTGTTCGGAGCAGGCCAGCTTGCCTCCGGCTCAGGCGAGGCCGCGGTAGGCTGCGGCAAATCCGCCGCCTTCTCCGCGGAATGCTCCAGCGCTTGCAATTTTTCTTGCTCACCCATCGCGGTTCCGTTTCATTCCAGCAACGGCAGGATCTCTGTCTGCACTGCGCCGGTCACCTCGGCGTCGCGCTCGTGAATATATACGTTCACTTCGCTGCGAATACCGAAGTCGGCCAGATAAATTCCCGGCTCGATCGACGTGCACGTGCCAGGAATCAGGTGCCGGACGTCATGCGTCTCGAGCCCGTCCATATTCGCTCCGTTGCCGTGCACCGATTCTCCGATGCTATGTCCCGTGCGATGAAAAAAATACTTGCCGTACCCGGCCTTCTCAATCACCGCCCGCGCCGCCTCATCCACCTGCCAGCCCTGTAGCGGCTTGCCTTTGGCGCGGCTCGACCGGATCAGTTCAACCGCTCTATCTCGTGCGGCGCGCACTGCCGCGAACACCTTCGCGTATTTCTCCGGCACCGATTCGCCGAGAAAACCCGTCCAGGTCACGTCGTAATATACGCTGCCGGGCGCCTTGGTTTTCGCCCAGACGTCCAGCAACAGCAAATCCCCTTTGCGAATCGGCGCCGCATGCTCCGCCGTCGGTCCATAGTGAGGGTCGCTGGCGTTCGCGTTCACCGCCACATCCGGTCCTTCGTTCGCGCCCACGCCCGCGGCCTCGAATTCCTTTAGAATCCACAACTTCAGATCATATTCGGTGACCGGCTTCTTCTCGCGCACACAACCCGCCGCATACGCGAACGCCTCCCGAATCACCCGGTCTACGACTGCTCCCGCCCTCCGATGCGACGCCAGTTGCTCTGGCGTCCAGACCGCTTCGTATTTCTGCACCAGGTCCGCCGAACTGACCACTTTCACTCCGGCGCTGCGCACCAATTCAATCGTCCCGGCGTCCACCATCGCCACGTAGGGAATTTCGTTCTTCGGCGAATATTGCATCGCCACGCGATTCGCCCCGCGCAGCATCTTTTTCAAGTTTCCGTGAAGCTCTTTTTGCGCCGAGTAGTAGAGCGTCTCCCCCGGAACCGCCGCGAGCGATTGCGTCTCAATCCTGTGCACCAGCTTCTTGGGTCTTCCCTTCGCGGGCACAAAATAGAACCAGCGCCGTGTGCGCATTCCCGCTGGGAGCTGCAGAATTCGCTGCGCGATTGGATCGCGGCCGCGAAAATCGTAGAACAGCCATCCCCCCACCTTCGCCGCGCGCAAGTCCGCCTGTATCGCCTCAATGTCAGCCGGCATCATTCCTCTCGCTGCTCCGCGCGCAGGCGTTTCCCCTAAACTTCCTTGCGCAGCAAATCCAATATCTGATTTCGTGTGACTCCAACTGCTTCGACTCGCTTCATGCGGCTTCGCTCGCCGGCCAAAAGTCTAACAGCCGGCCTCGGCGTTTTCAAAAGCGTGGCCAGGAAGGCAATCAAGCTCTCGTTCGCTCGATTTTCCGTTGCCGCCGCTCGCAGCCGCACCTTCAGCGCGCCTTCGATTACGCCCGCGATTTCGTCTTTGCTCGCGCCCGGCTGTACCCGCACGCGAAACACCACGCCGCCGCTTGCGCTTTCGCTGAAGTCAATCACTGTCTCGCCGGTTCTAGGCCCGAATCCTCTTCTGCAAGCCGCGCAAACGACAGTCGCGCCCGCATTCCTGCCAGTGTGCGCCAGCCAGGGCTCGTGCGCGGAAAGCAGACCGCGGTTGCTCGAAACGCCAGGATCCGCTCCCGTCCGCCCTCCCGGCCGGCTAAGCTCCTTGACGCGCCCCGAATATCGCCGTGCCCACCCGCACCTCGGTTGCCCCTTCTTCGATCGCCACCTCGAAATCGTGCGACATACCCATCGACAGCACTGGCAAGCTCAAGCTCAGCCGCTTGGCCACAGCGTCTCGCGATTCGCGCAACTTTCGAAAATATGGCCGCGCATCGCCGGCGTTTTCGAAAAACGGCGGAATGCACATCAGCCCCGCAAGTTGCAAGTGAGGCAGCCCGGCAACTCGTTCCGCCAGCCCCTCCAGGTCGCCCGTTTCGACTCCGCTCTTGCTCTCCTCGCCTCCAAGATGCACTTCCAGCAGCACCCTGAGCTTCTCCGCGGTGCCGCTTCCGCCCCGCGCCCGGTCCAGCCGCTGCGCCAGCGCAAAATCGTCCATCGAGTCAATGCAGTGAAACGCCTTCGTCGCTCGCGCCGCCTTGTTGCTCTGCAAGTGTCCGATAAGGTGCCACGTGGCATCGAGATCCGCGAGCGAAGCGCGCTTCCCCTCCCATTCCTGCACCCGGTTTTCGCCAAAGTGCCGCAGTCCCGCCTCGTACGCCTCGCGAATGGCCTCGGGCGGCTGCGTTTTCGTCACCCCGATCAGCGTGATCTCACCCCGTGCACGGCCCGCGCGTTCCGCCGCCGCCGCAATACGCTCTTCCACTCGCAATAGATTGGCCCGAATCCCGCTCATCTTCCGTATTCAGCGCCTCGCTCGCCCTTCGAGTTTGCGCCTTCCGTCTTTCGATTTTCGATTTGGCTTTAGCCTGCAATGGTCAGCCGTGCAGCGCCCTTCCAAATCCTAGCACGCGTCACGTTGCACGGCCGGTGTCTTCCCGTTAGACTGGCTGCATCTCATGTCATCTCGCGGAAAACTCATCGCCATCGAGGGAATCGACGGTAGCGGCAAGCGCACCCAAGTGGAACTGCTTGCCAAATCCCTCGCGGCTCGCGGCTATTCCATCTACGCCACCGGTTTCCCGCAATACGACTCCTGGTTTGGGAAAATGGTCGGCCGCTTTCTCAATGGCGAGCTCGGGCCGCTCGAAAGCGTTGATCCACACTTCACTGCGCTTCTCTATGCCGGAGATCGTTTGGAAGCCAAACCCCAAATCGAAGCGGCCCTCGACCGCGGCCAGACGGTCGTGGCCGACCGCTATGTCGGCTCCAACCTCGCCCATCAAGCCGCACGAGTCCCCGCTACGGAGCGCGCCGCGTTCCAAGCATGGATCGAACATCTCGAATATGGCATCTACGGTTTGCCTCGAGAATCGCTGGTCCTCTACCTGCGTCTTCCGCCGCTCCATGCGCAAGCCCTCGTACGGCGCAAATCCGAGCGCGCTTATACTTCCGCCAAGCATGATCTGCAGGAAGCGAGCCTCCGCCATCTCGAGGAAGCCGCCCAGATGTACGATCTCCTCGCGCAAAATGCTCCCTGGGTCACCATCCAGTGTTTCGATACCACTCGCAATGTCATGCGCCTCCCGGATGAAATCGCTCATGAGGTCCTCAGCGCCGTCGAGCCCGTCCTCTGTCAGCATGCCGCCGGAGGAGCCTCCTGACCATGGGCTTTTCCGATTTCCTCGGCAACGAACGCATTCTTACGGCGCTTCGCGGAGCGCTCCGCAGCGGCCGCGTTCCCCACGCCATGCTCTTCACCGGCCCGCGCGGCGTCGGCAAGTTCACCCTCGCGCGGATGTTTGCGCAGGCTGCCAACTGCGAGCGTCTCACCGAGGACTTCTGCGGCGAATGCGACACCTGCCGCCGCATCGCTCCGCTTGCCGAACCGCAAAAGCTCCTCGAGCAAGGCCTCACCGAGCGCGGTGAAAGCGCCGACGCAGCCACCGTCGAGCGCATTCCCCTTATCCTGCAATCGCACCCGGATGTTTGGGCGCTCGTCCCGGACCCCGTGCGGCTCAAAACCCCGGTGGCCCGCCCCATGCTGCGCGCCGGACAAATTCGCGCTGTGCAGCGCGCCGCTTACTTCCAACCCATGGCTCGTCGCCGCGTTTTTATCCTGGACGGCGCCGAAACCATGCGCTCCGATGTCTCCAATTTCTTCCTCAAAATCATCGAAGAGCCGCCCGGAAACGCCACGCTAATTCTGATCGCTCCTTCTCCCTATTCGCTGCTCGGCACCATCGTCTCGCGCTGCATGCAGTTTCATTTTGCTCCCCTGCCGCTCGCGCAGGTCGAGCAGTTGCTCAAGGAAAAAACCGGCAGGCAGCCCTCTCATATCAAGCTTGCCGCTCAGCTCTCCGAGGGCAGCCCCGGCCGTGCTCTTGAAATGGACGTGGAAGCCACCGAGCAGCGCCATCGGGACGCGCTCCGCATTCTCGATCGCGCCGCCAAATCGCAGGGCTTTGCCCAGCTCTTTGCCGGCACCGCTGCGCTCGCCAAAGATCGGGAAACAGCCTTCGACGAGCAGCTCGCCATTTTCTACAGCCTCCTGACCGACCTGCTCGAACTCACGTCTGCTGGCAAGCTCCTGATGTTGCGCAATCCCTCCCTCGCCAAGGAACTCGAAACCCTTGCCAAAACCGTCAGTCCGGCATGGGTCATGCGCGCTATCAATGGATTCGACGAACTCGCCTCAGGAGCACGCCGCAATCTCAATCGCCAGCTTGGCCTCGATGCCCTCGCCGCCGCCCTGGCGGCCCCTCAAGCTCGGTAGCACTTCTTTCCGGTCGCAGGCTGGCTGTAGGAAATCGCCTGCGCGGCTGGCGCTGGCTTTTCATACTCGAAGGGCTTCCGGCTATCGTTTTCGGCGTCGTGGCCCCCTTCTACCTCAGCAACCAGCCGCGCGAAGCGAGCTGGCTTCCACGGGAGCATTTCCGGGCGGAGCCACGCGGTGCTCAGGTCATTAACCTCCTGGTCGTGCGGCGCTTGGATTGCTGCTTTCCTACGTGTTGCCGTGTATGATATTTCCAAGAGATTTCCTCGAATGAAGCCAGCCATCCGAAGTCGCCGCAAAATCTTCGGGCAACTCTTGGAGCATGCCCGTCGCCAGCCGCATCGAGAGTGTTGCGGGATTTTGGCCGGCCAAAGCGGTGTAATCACCAAGGCGTTCCCTGCGAAGAACGTTGCGGCTGATCCGGTCTGGAACTACATGATTGCACCCTGCGAGATGGTGCGCCTCTTGGCGAAATTGCGCACGTTGCGGCTGCAATTCCTCGGCTTCTACCATTCCCATCCGCACTGGATGGACGTGAACGCGCCTTCGCGCAGAGACATCGCGCTGGCCGGCTATACCGAAGCCATCCATTTCATCGTCACGCCTCGCCCCTGCGCAGACGCGCCCGTCCGCGCATTTTCCATCCGAAATGGGCGCGCAACGGAGCTGGAAATCGAGGTTCTGCCCTGACCCAAACGGCCGGGTGCTTGGTGCGCGGTGCAATGGGAGCACTCCGCCAGTTTGTTCGCCCACAAAAGAGTGTTGGTGCCAGAGATTGCGTCGCCATACTTTGAAGTTGACACACCCATGGGTCACTTCGGACGCGACAAGCGAGGCGGCATTTCGCCCAGCGGCCTTTGCCGCGGTTCATTCCCTCGGGCATCGTCCTCGGCGCTGCTCCAGGCCGCGGCGCTACCCTATCGCATTTCTCGCCACGTACCATAAGGAAATTCGCCGATATGGCTCGACGGCGCTCCAACGTTCCCGTATAACTAGCTTTAGCTTTGTTCATCTTTATAAGCCGGGCCGTGATCCCGGCGAAAAGAACCCAAGGATTCAGCTCCGGAATATGCGCGAGTATTCGATTGCCGTGATTCCTGGCGACGGTATTGGGCCGGAGGTCATCTCTGCTGGGCTGCGCGTTCTGAAACTGCTCGAAGGACGCGCGGGAGACTTCCGGCTGCGTGTGGAAGAATTTCCGTGGGGTTCGGCTTATTACCGCAAGTTTGGCGCCATGATGCCGCCCGATGGGCTGGGGCGAATTCGCAACGCCGATGCCATCTATTTTGGCGCGGTTGGCGCGCCGGACATTGCGGACGACGTGACCCTGTGGGGTCTGCGGCTCGCCATCTGCCAGCGCTTCGATCAGTACGCGAACGTGCGCCCCGCGCGCATCTTGCGCGGATTGGCTTCGCCGCTGCGGGATTGCAGGCCCGCCGACCTGGATTGGGTGATCGTCCGCGAAAATACCGAAGGCGAATACGCGGGGCACGGCGGGAGGGCGCACCGGAATTTCCCAGAGGAGCTGGCGACCGAGACGGCCATTTTCACGCGGGCCGGAATTACCCGGATAATGCGCTTCGCGTTCAAGCTGGCGGAATCACGCCCGCGGAAAAAACTGACTGTGGTCACGAAGTCCAACGCGCAGCGCCACGGTCTGGTGCTATGGGACGAGATTGCGGCGGAGGTCGCCCGCGAGTTTCCAAAAGTGTCCTGGGACAAAATGCTGGTCGACGCCATGACCGCGCGAATGATTGGCAAACCTTCATCGCTCGACACCATCGTGGCGACCAATCTCCATGCGGACATTTTGTCGGACCTCGCAGCCGCCCTAGCCGGCGGCATCGGCATCGCGCCCACGGCGAATATCAACCCGCAAGGCCGGTTTCCCTCGATGTTCGAGCCGATTCATGGCGCCGCTTTTGACATCGCCGGCAAAGGCATCGCCAATCCCATCGGCGCGCTCTGGAGTGCCTCCCTTATGCTGGATCATCTTGGTGAAGAAGACGCCGGGCTCCGGCTCATGAATGCCATCGAGCATGTGACCGCGTCGGGGGTGCGAACGCCCGACCTTTGCGGGACCGCAAGCACGCAAGAGGTGACTTCGGCGGTCTGCGACGCGTTGCAAACCTAGGCCGCAAACCGCACAACAGCGTGCTCACCTTCTCTTCGTCCAGCTATTTTAAGACAGGGTTGACAGAGTACGCGTTTCCTTTCTAGCATACGGGCGTAAAAACAGGTGTGCTTGAGTCAGTCGCGGCGTTGCAGGCTCTTGCAACGCTTTGCACCGATTTCAGAATCATAGTTTTCAGCACCGACAAATAGAATGATTACCGTACAACAGCTTACGAAGAAGTACGCTCGCAACACCGCCGTCGATCACATCTCCTTTTCCGTGGAAAAGGGGCAGATCGTCGGCTTCCTTGGCCCAAACGGCGCCGGCAAGACCACCACGATGCGCATGCTTACGTGCTTTTTGCCGCCCACTTCCGGCACCGCGGTGGTCGCCGGCTTCGATGTCCTCGAGCAACCGCTCGAGGTGAAACGGCGCATCGGCTATTTGCCGGAAACGCCGCCGCTGTATCTCGAGATGCGCACGGCCGAATACCTGACCTTCGTCGGCAGGCTCAAGGGCCTGAGTGGTCCGGCGCTGGCGGAGCGCGTTGAGTACGTGCTGGGCCGCTGCGCGGTTGCCGATGTGCGCGATAAGGTGATGGGCAAACTCTCGAAGGGGTACCGCCAGCGCGTGGGGCTTGCCCAGGCCATCATTCACAACCCGGACGTGCTCATTCTGGACGAGCCGACCGCAGGCCTGGACCCCAAGCAAATCAACGAAACGCGCGACTTGATCAAGAGCCTCGCCGGCGACCACACGATTATTCTCAGCACTCACATCCTGCCGGAAGTCGAGCAAACCTGCGAGCAGGTGATCATCATCAACCGCGGACAGGTGGTGGCGACCGACTCCGTGAGCAATTTGCAGAACCGCGCGCGAGGCATGGGTTCCGTCCTGGTCGGCGTGGCCGGGCGCGGCGGCGCTCTCGATTCCGCAACGGTCCGGCGCCGGCTCGAGGTTGTTCCCGGAGTGAGCCGTGTTTCTCTGCGAGAATCGCGCGATGCGCAGTTTACGTTTGAGGTGGAGAGCAAGCAGGATCGTGCCATCCGCGGGGAACTGGCCCGCGCCATCGTGGAGTCCGGATGGGACCTGAGTGAGCTTCGCTCGGCGGCCGTAAGTCTCGAGGAAGTTTTCCTGCAGCTAACCGCTTCGGAGGCCGCGCCCGCGCGGGCTGCCGCCCCAGCTTCGCGAGAAGCAGAAGCCGTGGCCGCGAAGAGCTAGGATGCGCCAATGAGAAACGTCTGGATTATCTGTCGCAAGGAACTCCGCAGCTATTTCGTCTCGCCCATTGCCTACCTGCTGCTGGCCATGTTCGCGGTGATCTTTGGATTCTTTTTCTGGAGCATCGTGCAGAGCTTCGTGCTCTACGGCATGGAAATGCAGATGCGCGGCCAAATGATGCCGATGAACATCAATGAAGAGATGATCCGGCCGTTGCTGGGCAATGCCGGCGTGGTCGGGCTCTTTCTGATTCCTCTGATCACCATGCGGCTTTTCGCGGAAGAAAAACGCAATGGCACGATCGAGTTGCTGGCAACCTCGCCGATTCAGGATTTTGAAATGGTGCTCGGGAAGTGGCTCGCGTCGCTGATTCTGTACTCGGGCATGCTTCTGCTGACGGCCTTGAATTTTTTCTGGCTTTTCAAATACGGCAATCCCGATTGGAAGCCGCTGGCGATCGGCTATCTGGGCTTGTTGCTGCAAGCGGGCGGCTTGCTCGCTATTGGATTGTTTATCTCCACCCTGACGCGAAACCAGATCGTGGCGGGCGGTGCAACATTCGGGGTTTCGCTGATTTTGTGGGTAGCCGGCTGGGCGGGCGGAAACGGCTTTGACGCCAGCACGTCTTCGAAGGTTTTTTCCTATCTCTCGCTCGTCACCCATTACGAATCCTTTTCCAAGGGCTTGCTGGCTTCCAGGGACGCGGTTTTTTACGTCACCCTGATTTTCTTCGGACTCTTCCTGACCGTCCGCTCGGTCGAGTCGTTGCGCTGGAGGTCCTGACGTGAACCTGAAACTCCTGAAAGCTCGGCAGACCAAATACGCGGCTTACGCGACCATTTACATCGCGGTTGTGGTGGCGATTCTGACGATCGGCAATATCCTCGCGGACCGCTACAACAAGTCTTTCGATTCGACTTCCAACAAGCGGTACAGTCTCTCCGAGCAGACGGCGAAAATCGTCAAAGGATTGAAGGAACCGGTCACAATCACCTATTTCGATCAGGGCAGCCGCTTCCAACAAGGGCGCGACTTGCTCGATCAATACGCCAACCTCTCCTCGAAGGTCCATATCGAGTACGTGGACCCCGACAAGAAGCCGGAACTGGCGCGCGCCGATAACGTGAAGAGCTACGGCACAGCTATCGTTCAAATTGGCGCCAGGAAAGAAGAAGCCAAGAGCCTAAATGAAGAAGGCGTGACCGGAGCGTTCATCCGTCTGCTTAAAAACCACACCCGCACGGTTTGCTTTGTCGAAGGCAATGGCGAGCATCAGATCGAGGACAGCGACCGCAACGGCTACTCGCGCTTCAAGGACCTGCTCGGCAAAGACAATTACGAGACGAAATCCATCAATCTGCTGGAAAAAGCCGAAGTGCCGGCCGACTGCACGGTCCTCGTGGTCGCTGGCCCCCGCACCGACTATGCGCAACCTCAGGTCGACGCAATCAAAAAATACGTCGAGGACGGCGGCCGCGCCATGTTTCTCCTGGACCCGCCGCTCAAGATGGGCCGCGCGCAGATCGCGGATAACGACGCGCTGACCTCCATGCTGGCGAACTGGGGCGTGACGGCGGACAAAAACTTGATCATCGATACGAATCCCATCGGCCAACTGGTGGGCGTGGGAGAGGAAGTCGCGCTCGTCACGCACTACGACTCGCATCCGATCGTGGACGATATGAAGCGCACGGCGACCGGCTTCCCAATCTCGCGCTCGCTCGAAACCAAAAACGGCGCGAAGACGACTGTCGAGAAGCTCTTCGACAGCTCCGCATCGAGCGTGGCGACGACTAAGCTGAATTCGCCGGACATCAACCTCAAGGACCCTGGCAATCAGCACGGGCCTCTTACCCTCGCGGCCGCCGGCACCTACTCGACGGGCAAGGAAAACTCGCAAGGCCGCTTCGTGGTCGTGGGCAGCTCAGACTGGGCCTCGAACGGCTTCATCACCTTCAACGGCAACAGCGACCTCGCGCTCAACGCCATGAATTGGCTTTCCTCGGACGAGGACCTCATCTCCATTCGGCCCAAGGACCGCGACGACCGGCGCATCACGCTCACGCAGGCGCAGCTTAGTTGGGTGCGTACAAGCAGCCTTTTTCTGCTGCCACTTGCCGTCGTCTTCCTGGGAGTCGGCGTATGGTGGCGCCGCCGCTAACTCCGCGTAAGGCGCCGCGCTTCGTTCGAGCCGCCGGCGCCACCCGGTTTTTCGCGGGCATGAGTTTCACCGCTCGCGTGATCTCACAATCAGGGATTCTCCAATGAAAAGCCCCGGTTTGTTCGTCGCCGCATTCATTCTGGCCGCGCTCAGCGGCGTCCTCTACTGGTCCAATCACCGCAAGCCGGCCGGCGACGTCGTCAAGGCCTCGCCCGATGCGCCGCCCAAGATCCTTTCGCTCAGCGAAGCCGACGTTACCAGCCTGGCCATCAAGAAAAAAGGCGCGCCCGAGGTCGATCTCGCCAAGAAAGACGGCTCTTGGCAAATCACGGAGCCCAAGCCCTTGCCCGCGGATCAGGAAGAGGTCTCGAGTGTGCTTTCCACGCTCTCATTTCTCAATTCGGAGCGCCTGGTGGAGGATAAAGCCGCCGGCCTCGCTCCCTACGGCCTGGCCAGCCCTTCGCTGGAAATTGATGTCACCACAAAGGATAAAACGCACAAGCTCCTCATCGGCGATGCCACTCCCACAGGCGCCGAGTACGCCGCCCTGGTGGGCGATCCCCGCGTTTTCACCATCTCTTCTTACAGCAAGACGAGTCTCGACAAATCCGCAAACGATCTCCGCGATAAGCGAGTCTTCACCGCCGACCTCGACAAAGTCAGCCAAATCGAAATAACCGCCAAGAAGCAGACGTTTACGCTGGCCCGCTCCAAAGATGAATGGCAGATTCTCAAGCCGGGCCCGTATCGCGCCGATTCCACACAGGTGGATGACCTCGTGCGGGCGCTGAAGGACGCGAAATTTGACATGCCAGCCGGCCTCGACGAAAAGAAGAACGCTTCTCTATTCAGTTCCGGCGCCGCGGTCGCGACGGCAAAAGTCACCGGAGCTTCGGGGACACAAACCCTGGAAGTCCGGAAGAACAAGGATGACTACTACGCGAAATCCTCCGCGGTCGATGGCGTATACAAGGTGGCGAACACCCTCGGAACGTCGCTGGACAAGTCGCTCGACGACTTTCGCAACAAGAAGCTCTTCACCTTCGGCTATACCGACCCGAGCAAGATCGAAATTCACGATGGAGCGAAGGCCTATTTCTTTACGCACTCGAGCTCCGGCTGGTGGGGGCCGGACGGCAAACAGCTCGATTCCGCGACGGTTTCGCCGCTCCTCGACAAATTGCGCGACCTGGCTGCGACCAAGTTCCCCGCCTCGGGATTCGCGAAACCGGAGATCAGCATCACTGTCATCTCGAATGACGGAAAGTCCACCGACCAGGTGGCAATCGCGAAAGCCGGCGACAACTACATCGCCAAGCGCGCAGGCGAACCTGCTCTTTATGAACTTGGCTATCCGGCCGTTGCGGCGATTCAGGAGGCCGCCGTCAATGTGAAGACCGCGCCGCCACCCGCTGCTCCCGCGGCACCACCGAAAACAAAAAAGTAGTTCGCGCGGCTTTGCCGGGCTTACCCCTGCGCCCCGGCGCAGGCTCCATTTGCCGCGATTCATCCCGCCGCTTCGAGAGGCGGCAAACTTCTCAGCTTGCCTCCGCTTCCCGCAATCGGCCGCGTTTGCGCTTCCATTCGTAATCCTTGCGCAATAGCGCCTGATGCTTCTTGAGTTGCCGCTCCAATTCGCCAAAAGCTTTCTTGCACCCGGCTCGCACCGTTGCCGCCGCGCCGACAGCGTGCAGCGTCCCGGTCGGCAGCCATAAATTCAAGGAAAAGGAATACTCCGCTCCGCGCCCGTTCTTCTCGCATGCTACGTGCAATTGCGGCATATCTTTCTTGTAGGATTTCAGCAGTTTTTCCATCTTTATCAGCTGCCGCTGTACTTCCGTCTCGACAGGCTGGTGCCCTTCGGCGATTTTGTACACAATCGATGTCTTCATGAATGCACCTTCAGGGAATACTGGGGAGGGGTCGCGACGCAGCATTAATTCTGCACCGCTCATACCCCAAGCATAGCGCCCTGCGTCCGCCGGGGCAATGCGTCGCGGGAGCTTCGCGGCATTTGACTTCCGTTTTCACCTCCCTCTAGCCTGAAGACGTGCGAGATCATGCTTCGAAGTCCCGGGTTCGCATCGGACCGGCAGGCTGGGCGTATGCCGATTGGTCCGGTTATGTTTATCCCTCGCCCCGTCCTCGAAATTTTCATGAGCTGAGCTATCTCGCGCAATTCTTTGATACCGTTGAAATCAATGCCTCGTTTTACGCGCCCATTCGCCCGGATCATGCGGCCCTGTGGATTTCCCGCGTCGCGGCGAATCCCCGTTTTGTTTTCACCGCCAAGATGTGGCAGCGCTTCACACACGATCCCGGCACGGCATCGGCCCAGGAGGAACGCGAAGTCCGTGCCGGCTTCGGCGTCTTGCAACAAGCCGGCAAGCTGGGCGCCGTTCTGCTGCAATTCCCGTTTTCGTTTCATCGGTCGGCGGAAACGCACCAACAGCTTGCGAGCCTTCTGAAACGCTTCGCGGAATATCCGCTGGCAGTCGAGGTCCGTCATGCAACCTGGCTCGTTCCGGAGTTTTTCGGCCTGCTGCGTTCCGCGAACGCCGCTTTCTGCAACATCGATCAGCCGCTGATTGGCCGGTCCATCGAACCTTCGGCGTTCGCGACGGCGTCAATCGCATACGTTCGGCTCCACGGGCGCCGGTACGACACCTGGTTCAGCGACGACCCTGATCTGCCGCCACACGAGCGCTACAACTACCTGTATTCGCCGCAGGAACTCGCCCCCTGGGGCGAGCGCATCCGCAAGGTGTCCCAAACGGCTCGCGACACCTACGTCGTCACCAACAACCACTATCTTGGTAAAAATGTCGTCAACGCCCTCGAACTCATCAGCCTGCTGAAAGGCGAAAAGATTGAAGTGCCCGAATCTCTGCGGCCGCATTATCCGCGGCTCGAGGCCATTGCGTCCTCGCCGCGTTCCGCGCCCACCCTGTTCGACTGAGTCGGCGCTTCGTGGGAATGGCTCTTCGTCGAGCGCTGTCTCTACACTGCTCCCTGTACGTTCCGCGCCCTCCTCGGATGTTATTCTTCCTCTTGTGCCGGAGGTTCGCTATGTCCCGCCATTCCCACCAGTTCACGATTGCAGACCAGGACGCCGTCCGCGAGCTCGTTCGGAAGCTTGCCGGCAAATCTTCAACGCAGTCCCGCCGCGACAAGTTGCTTCGTGCTCTCGACGACGCCGCGCGCCATTACCAGGACTCCGAACAAAAGGTGCGGCAAGCTTTCTTTCATGGGCTGCTTACCGGATACGCTGTAGCTCTCAAGCTGTGCTGACACCCGCAAAGCCGGATCACGTGCCCGAAAAAGCGAGGCCGGTCGCGAATCTCGGTCCGCGACCAGCTCATTCCTCGGCCAATCTCTATCGGAAAGCTTTAACTCTGCGCCGTGACAACGATTGCCAGATTCTTGCCGCCCTCCATCGGCTGATATTCCACTTTGGCCATCGTGCCCTCGGTCACGCGGCCTTGCACCTGCGTCTTGTTGTCCAAGACGAACTGCATGGTCTTCTTCGAGCCGCCGTCATCCACTTCCAGCGAAAACGAACGCCGGTCGCTTCCGATCGATGTCACTTTCCCCGTAACCGTTTGCTCCTGTTGATTCTGCTGCTGGGCGGTTTGGCGTGCGGGAGACGCTCCGGTTTGCACGCAAGCCCCGAGCAGCAATAAACCCACTACCGGTGCGCCTGTCAGTACCTTGCGAATCATCCTTTTCCACTCCTGCTGGATTCGGCTGGTGGGTACTGCACTGCACTTCCGGCTCCAATCATGCCGTGAGTCCGCGTCCCGGGCCTTTCGTCTGGAAAACCTCCCGTTCGGAAACAAACCCGCCCATCGTCCCTAACTCAACCGCCGGCTTCTGCCGGATTTCATGGAGCCGGTTTCCGTCAAGCTCTGCAAAGCCGTTTTCGCGCCAAAGCATTTTTTCCACGCGGCCATTTCCTTTCTTCCTCAACAGTTCCCGTTAGATTCGAGCTGCCAATCTAACAGTGGCGAGGAGCCGCTCCGGCCTGCGCGCCTGGCCTTTTTCCTGATTCCAGAGTTGTGCAAGAATTGAGCGCGCATTTTGACGGAAAATGCCCGGGAGAGTCCCGCGGCGCTGTGCTGCAAAAGGCGGCGTTGCCGCACCCTTGCCTATGCCAACGGCCCACTACCGCCGAGTCGAAAGGAGGCGCTCCGCGCGCGTCACCCTTTCCGTTCCACTCCGCGTGGACGGACAGGACCTCTCAGGCGAAAACTTCGTCGTTGAAACCCACACGCACACAGTCAGCCAGCACGGCTGTCTGCTGCTTCTTGACCGCGAGGTGCTTCTCGGCCAGTCGCTCGTTCTCATGAACCAGCATACCCGCCAATCCATTCAGGCTCGCGTGGTCTCCACACGGCGGCACAAGGACGGCCACCGCTACATCGGCGTCGAGTTCATTTCGCGGCGGACCGATTTCTGGCGCATCGCGTTTTCCAAACCCGGCGCGAAATCCCTTAAGCGTTATTAAACCGTCGCCGCCGAAGATTTTCATCCCTTGGATAAAGACTACTTCTTGAAGAGATCCTCAAAAGCCTGGCGCGCGTCGTTCGGTCGAGCGGGTGCGAGCGGAGCGGCGGCAGCCTGGGCCGGCTGCGCATAACTGGTCGGCGCCGTATCTTTCTCGACCGTCATGCGGAATTCGTAGAACTTGCAATCGTTCTTTGCATCTTTGGGGGAAATGCGCGCGCGCACCGGCTGCGTGCACTCAAACTGCGCTCCGGAATCGAAGAACCGGCACTGCTTGCAGCAGTGCAATTCCAACTGGCACTTGGGGCATGTCCCGTTCGGGTCGAAGCCCGGCACCAGCACCGCTCCGCAATTCGAACAGCGCGCTCGCGTCACCGTTCCCACCATGCGCGGCGTGCGCGGCCCCAGCTGGTCCATGCCGCGCGGCCCGCCCGAAGGCGGCCGCCGGTCGCGTCCTTTCTCCTTTTTCTCGTTTCGCTCGGCTTCGCGATAGCCGCGGTGTCCGTACTTGCGATCCACAGACGCCTCCGTCAACAGTCCCGGCGGACTGCAACATCTATAAACACAGCAAACTTTTACGCTCGCTCGACTGCACCTGGTTGGTATCCAATCGGGTTGCTAAACTCGGACGAATCGTTGCAATGCTCGCCTGAGCTTTTCTGCAGAATGGCCGTCCGAGAGCAGAAGATGGGACAACTATGTTTGTAGCCCTATGGGAGTTTGAAGTCAAGCCGGGTTGCGAGGAGCGCTTTGAAACTGCCTACGGCCCTCGCGGGGACTGGACGGAGCTTTTCCGCCGCCATCCCGGCTATCGCGGCTCATTCCTCTGCCGCCACGCCAGCCGGCCTTCCACTTACCTCACCATGGACACATGGACCTCCCAACAGGATTACGAGCAATTCCTCAAGAACGAAGAGGCCGCCTATCACCAGTTAGATGCGGCCTGCGAAGCTCTGACTCTCCGCGAGCGCCGTATCGGAACTTATTTTTCGGTGGACTGAAGCATCTTCACCGCTGTTCGGCGCAATTCAGGACAAAAGCGCAACCAACCGGCCAAGCGGGAGATCCGGTTGAAGGAAATCGCGGGCTTCGCCGGCAACCCGCGTCACAGCCTCCGCCGCCAGATACCCGCTGCGAACCGCGCCTTCCATCGTCGCCGGCCATCCCGTCGCCGTCCAATCTCCCGCAAGGAAAAGCCCGCGAATACCTGTTTCCTGCTTCGGACGCCAGCGATCCACTCCGGGTTCGGGCGAAAACGTTGCGGCAGCCTCTTTGATGACTGTGGCTCTCAAAAGGTTTGCGTCGCGGGCAGCCGGCAAAGCCTGGCGAACCTCCGCCACGCACAAATCTATGATTTCCTGGCGTGGCTTCTGCAGCAAACCGTAAGACGCGCTAATGACCAGTTGCAGGTACTGGGTCTGCCCGGCTTCTCCGCCGCCGTTCTTGCCCTCGTTGCCATACAGCGCGGTTTTGTTGAAAATCCATTGCGTCGTCGTGTCCAGCAGCGTCAGGTAAGGCTCTCGCATGACCATGCGGTCGAACCACAAGTGCAGTCCCGTGATCGGCGCGTCGCGAAGCCTTTCGAGGTTGCGGAAAGCAGGCTCCTCGCGCTTCACGGCTTCCGGAAGAAGTTCCCTCAGCGCTTCGTGCGGAAGCGCCAGAATGTAAGCGCCGGCGGTTTCCTCGCGGCCGCCATCGAATTGCACGGACCGCAGCGCGCGTTCTTGAATGCAAAGCCCGCGCGCCGGCGATCGCAAAGTCACTTCTCCGCCCTGCCTCTGAATGGCCACGCGGCAGCCATCGTATAACTCCGCAAGCGGCAGCGCCGGGACACCCATGCGATAGGCGCTTCGGTTCGAAAGAACCGCCTTCCAGAAAACCTGGATGCCGTACGCCGCATCCGTGCGGTCCAGTTCCTCCGAAAGCGCGCTCACCAGCACCGCGCGCCAGAAACGCTCAATCGCTGCCGGCGTCTGCTTTCGGCGCCGCAGCCACTCCAGCATGGAGATGCCCTCCGGCTCATCGAGGTCCGCCGGATGGCCCGCGCTGCGCAAAATATCCCACATGGCGCGGGCGATACCCATTTTGTCCCGCAGATTCAGAGGCGCAAACGTCGCGAACGACCCGGCAAAATGCATTGGCGCCGGAAGCATGCCCGCCCGCATCACGCCGCGCCGCCCTTGTGGGTCCTGCAAAACGAGTTGGTCGAAAAATCGTATCTTGTCCGCTGCGCCCACCCGTCCGTAAAAATCCTCAAGATTCGTGCAGCAGCCGAAGGTCACGTGCTGGCAATTGTCCACCTGCGATCCGTCAGGCAACGCATAGGACGTGGCGCGCCCTCCAAGAAAGGGCCGCTGCTCGAAGAGCCGGACGCGCCAGCCCGCTTCAGCCAGCGCGACGCTGGCCGCCAGTCCCGCCAGCCCGCCGCCGATCACGATCACCGAGTTCAAGGATGTTCTCTTTCGTCAGGCGGGCAAAACGCGCCCTGGCCATGAAAATCACTTTCTCCCGCTTGGAAAGCCGCACGCGTTTGCCGAAAACCGCGAAATCAACCGATGCAATGCGGGCCAGCAAAGCGCTATACGTATGCACGAGAAGCCACAACGCTCCCCGCGAATCCGCGTCGATCAAATCAATCAGCTCCCTGCCTTCCTCATAGTATTGCCACGCCCGCTCTGCTTCAAATCGCAGCAATTCGTGAACGCCGAGCGTCGCTTCCCCGCGCGCAAAATCCGCTGGGCTCACGCCGTAACGCGCCAAGTCCTCTTCCGGCAGATACACGCGCCACCGCTGATAGTCCTCGCGAACGTCACGCACAATATTGGTCATCTGAAACGCCAGCCCGAGCTTCTCCGCAAGATCGAGCGCGCGAGCCTCATGAAACCCGAAAACGTGCGTGCACGTCAGTCCGACGGTTCCCGCCACGCGGTAGCAATACTCGCGCAGTCGCTCGAACGTCGGATACGAGCGAATCGTCAAATCCATTTCCGCGCCGCTGATCTGGTCGTGCAGATAGCGCGCCGGCATCTTGTAGCGCTGCATCGTGTCCACCAGCGCCGGCAGCACCTCCGAAGCGCCCGGCATGCACATTGGCGAAACCATCGCGGCGTTTCCGTCGCAAATCTGCTCTTGCCCCGTGATGGCTTGGTCCAGAGCCGCACGCCAGCGCGCCAGTCCGCGCTGTTTCGCCGCCAGATCCGTTCCTTCGTCTGCGACGTCATCAATCAGCCTCATGAACGCATAGAGCGCGGCCAGCGCGTCGCGCTTCGGCTTCGGCAAAAGATAAAACGCCGGATAGAAGCTGCTATGCGCCGCTCGTGCAATCCGATGGCAGTGCTCATACGAAGCTCTCACCGCGGGAGAAACCGCCGCGGGAGCCGCCGCTCTCTGCGAAGGCCCGGCCGCAAGTTCCGGCGAACCGCCAATCCCTCCTCCGCCTTTCGCGCGCGCCGCCAAATGCGCTAGAAGCGCCCGCACGAGCAGCGCGCCCTGCTTCGCCTTGCCGATCGATGGCCGCCGGTGCAAGGTGTCGTAGCCCATCGCCTCGATGGCATCGAGCACCGCCAGCCCGCCGCGCCGGAACATATCCAAATCAATGCTAAGCCGCCGGTCCACCATCCCCGCCAGCGGCCGGCCTTGCGCGAAAAGCTCTCGTGTGCGCCCAATCACGTCCTTCATCAACGCGGCGTATCGCTCATCGAATCGCCGTGCCACAATGTCGTCTTCCCTCACCCCGTGAGCCGCCGCCACATCCAGCGGAATATAGATGCGCCCCTTCTCCAGGTCCCGCGAGACGTCCTGCCAGAAATTCGCAAGCTGCAAGGCCGTGCAAGTCGCGTCCGAAAGCCGCTGCCGCTCGGCGTCCCGATACCCGCACAGATACAGCACCAGCCGCCCTACCGGATTCGCCGAGTACGTGCAATATCCGATCATGGCGTCCCAGGTCTCATACCGCTTCACCGTCTGATCCTGCCGGAACGCCGTCAACAAGTCCGCGAACGGCTGCTTCGGAATGTTCTTTGCCACCACCGTCTTCCGCAGCGCGATGAACACCGGATGCAACGGCTTCCCTTCATAGCAGGCGTCCAGTTCCCGCTCCCACCAGTCGAGCAGTTGGAGTGCGCGCAGCGGGTCCGGCACTTCGTCTCCCAGGTCGTCCGCCCACCGGCAATACGCATACAAATTGTAGAAATGTTGATGCAATTCCTTCGGCAGCAGCCAGGAAACGACGTTGAAGTTTTCGTAATGATGCGTCGCCAGCCACCGCGTATACTCCTGCGCCGCTTCGGGCGAGCAGCCCGCTTTCGGGCTCCGCGCGGCGATCTCGAGTTCGGCGGGACGCAGCATCAGAAGGACAATCCCGCGGTCAGCGCCTTACGGCAGCATTCAGACTTCGGCGGCAAGAGCGGCAAGCTTCCCATGGTCAGATGACGTGAATGATTTGTTCGAGCCAACACCAGCCGGCCCCGGGCGACTACCTACGGCTTGACGGCGAGCTTGATCTCCCCGCTGCGCGACTTCATCCGCGCAAACGCCTGCGGCAATTCCGTCAGCGCGATCTCCTCGGTCACGAAATCCTGCGCCGAAATGTCCCCGCGCCGGATCGCTTCCAGCGCCTCGCGAATGAATCGCGGCGTGTGATGGAACGTCGAGATCAGCTTGATCTCCGAATAGTGAATCGCGGCCGGATCGATCTCAATCTTCGTTCCCGTCGGCAGCCCGCTGAAGCAATTGATCACCCCTCCCCGCCGCACCATCTCGAGCGCCAGCTTCCATGTCGCCGGATTTCCCGCCGCCTCCACAACCGCATCGGGCCCGCGCTCCTCCTCCGTCAAGGCCTTCACCGAGGCAACCGGATCGTCCACCGACGCCACGTTCACCGTCGCCGCCGCTCCGAGACGCTTCGCCACTTGCAGCGGCCCTTCCCGGCGCGCCAGCGCGATCACCCGCGCGCCCCGCCGCGAGAGCATGCGGACAAATTTCAGCCCAATCGGCCCGCATCCGATGACTGCGGCCGTGTCGCCCGTCCGCAGTTCCATCTCGTGAATCCCTCGCAGCACGCAGGCCAGCGGCTCGACAAGCGCCGCGCTCGCGTCGTCCACTGAGTGCGGCACCTCCAGCATGTTTTCCATCACGATGCGCGCCGGAATCCGCATGTACTCCGCATACGCGCCGTTGTTGAACAGCAGGTCCTGGCAGAGGTTTTCCTGGCCTCGCCGGCAATAGTAGCAGCGCAGGCACGGCGCGGAATTTGCCGCAATCACGCGCATGCCGCGGCGCCACCGCGTCTCCGCGCGCTTCCCTACGCTCACGATCTCGCCCACCACTTCGTGCCCGAAAACCGCCGGCGGCTGAATCATCTTCGCGTGATATCCGCGCTTCCAGACCTTCAGGTCCGTGCCATCGGTCAGCGCCAGCCGCACGCGCAGCAGCACTTCATCGGCCGCGATCGCTGGCACGTCGATTTTCTCGATGCGCAAGTCTTCGCTTCCGTAGAGCACGGCGGCCGTCATCTTGCCCGGCACGACCCGTGCCGCTACCGCCTTGATCGCTTCCACTACACCGTTCTTCTTCGCTGCCGTTGTCTTCATTCGTGTATGACCAGGATCTTGAGCGATTCTGACGTCGGATGCGCCGCCAGTTCCAGAGCTTCTTGAATTTGCGCCAAAGGAAACCGGTGCGTCACAATCTCCATCACGGGCAACTGCTTTTTCAGCACCAGTTCCGCGGCTGCCTCTTGGATGTCCACCGCTGCGCTGTAGCTGCCCAGAATTTCCTTTTCGTCAATACCCACCGCCGAAGCGGGAAACTCGATCTTCGTGACCGGATCGTTCGCCGCGAAGAGCAGTACGCGCCCCCCGGGCCGCGCCGCGGCCAGCGCTTCCACCACAACAGCCGGATGCGCCACCGCCACCAGAACCGCATCCGCGCCTCTTCCCTCCGTGCGGGCCTGGATTTCGCTTACCAGCTTACCATTGGTTGGGTCAAAGGACTCGCTCGCTCCCAAAGCCAGGCTCTTCGCCCGCCGCTGCGCCATGGGGTCGCTCGTATACACCCGCGCTCCCGCCGTCTTCGTTACCATAAGCAATTGCAAGCCAATCGGCCCGCACCCGGCAATGAGCACCGTTTCCCCTGCGGCCACACGCGCCTTCTGCACCGCCTTCAAAATCGTGTTGATCGGCTCGAGAAACGTCGCTTCCTCGAAGCTAATATCGTCCGGCAGTGGAATGATCCCGCGTTCCGCGACCCAGGGCATCGCCTTCACGTATTCGGCAAAGCCGCCCCCATTTGGCGTAAACCCGGCGGTTAGCCCCGTCGTCTTGTACTGCTTGCATTGCGAAAAAAGCCGCTGCCGGCAATAAAAACACTTTGTGCAAGGAATGTGGTGAAAACTCATCACCCGGTCCCCGGGCTTGAATTTCGTCACGCCCGGCCCGGCCGCAGCGACCGTTCCCGCCAGCTCATGCCCAAGAATCTGCGGCGGCTCCACATACCGGTGGAAAATTTTCTTGATGTCCGTCCCGCAGATGCCGCAGGCCGCCACCTTGATGAGTACTTCCCCCGGGCCCGTTTCCGGCACCGGCACTTCCTCAACCCGCACAATTCCCTTTTCGCGGTAAACGCCCGCGCACATCGTTCGCGGAACCTGCCCTGGCGTGCGCGCCGTGTCCAGCCTGGATGCCGTTCCGCTCATGGCGCCGCCGCCTCAGTCAATTCGGCTGGCGGCCAAACCTCCGAACTGCATGAAATCTTCTTGATAAAAGCATCCAGGAAATTTGCAAGCGCCTCAGCCGCCGTCCTGCTCTCGCGACCCAATCGGATCAGCGCTGGAATTTGCAACGGATGCCGCGCGATTCCACGCACCACGCCGCCAAGGTTCAGCCGGCCTCTCTCATCGATCATTGTGTCGATTCGGGCAGGCAGGTCGCGGTCCGTCGTGTCGGAAATAACCCGGATGGCAACCACGGGTAATCCGTGGGCCTCAGCGACGCAGGCGACGCCGAAGCTTTCCATCTCCACGGCGCCGGCAAATGCAGCCAGCCGTTCCCTTTCCTCGATGGTGCGAATGACGTGGTCGCTGGTCAGGAAGAGCCTCACCTGTTCGGCTCCGTCGCATCTTGCCGCGTGCGTAAGATTCCGGCTGCACAAGAGCGTCTTTGAGCCGCCGAGTTGCTGAACACCTTCTGCCACAAGGATATCGCCAATGCGGTGCTTGTCGCTAAGGGCTCCGGCAAACCCAGACGAAATGCAAACGTCGTACTTCTTGGCGGACATCAGGGCCTCGGCTGCGCGACTCGCGTTCCCTGCGCCCATTCCCGTCACAGCAAAGTCCACCGACGCGCGCCCAAGCTCCGCGTTAAAAATCTCCAGATGACCGGCCGTTCGGCTTCGCAGTCTGCCCAGCTTTCGCCAAGGAGCGAATTCCGCGTCCACCGCAAATGTAACCAGAATGCGCATCAGTCAAAGCACTCGCCCGCTGCCCGGCAGGCTCTCGGCGCACACCGCGAAATTCATGCTGCCGCTCGCGTCTGCGCGATTTTTCTCGCGCGGCGCGGCGCGACGTAACCGTTCGCTTCGTACCACCGCACGGCCCGCTCCAGTGCTGCCGTCACCGGTCCGGGTTCGAACCCAAGCTCCCGCTGCGCGCGGCTCGCGTCCACGAACATCATGTGCCGCGCAATCTTCACGCCTTCCACCGGAATCCCCGGCTCGCGTCCAATCAATCGCGAAAACGCCGTACTTGCGTAGGCTACACCCAGCGCGACCCTGTGCGGAATCTTTAGCCGCGGTGCGGGTAATCCCGTGATTTCATGCAAGCGGTCGAGCAGCGCCTTCAGCGTCAGATTCTCTCCTCCCAGCAGATAGCGTTCCCCGCGTTTCCCCTTCTCCGCCACAAGCAAGTGCCCCGCGGCACATTCCTCCACGCCCACAAAATTCAGGCCGGTCTCAACATACCCTGGCATCTTCCCGTTCAGGAAATCGAGAATGATTTTGCCCGTTGGCGTCGGCTTCCAGTCCCAGGGCCCAACCGGCGTCGTCGGCATGGCGATGACCGCGGGGAAGCCAGTGCGGGCCGCTTCGCGCACTTCCTGCTCCGCCATCCATTTCGAGCGCTTGTAGTGCCCGACCATCTCTTCCAGTTTGGCGTCCGTCGCCTCATTCGGCGGTTCCGGCCTGTCCACCGCAATCGTCGCCACCGTGCTCGTGTAAACGAACAGCTCGGTTCCTGCCTTTCGCGCCGCCTCCAGCAGATTCTTCGTCCCGCCCACATTCGAATCGTAGATGTCTTGCTTCCGCTTCGCCCATAGCCGGTAATCCGCGGCCACATGGAAAATGCGCCGCGCGCCGCGCGCCGCGCGCTCCAGTGAAGCCGGGTCGCGAAGATCTCCCGTCACGTACTCGAGCGGCAGATCGGCAATGGCGCGGTTGCTGCTCGAAGCCCGCAGCAGCACGCGAACCGTTTCGCCGCGCGCCACAAGCTGCCGCGCCACATGGCTCCCAAGAAACCCTGCCGCACCCGTGACCAGTGTGGTCATGACAGCACGCCTTCCTGCGGACCTTCCGGCGCCGTGCCGAGAGGCAACACTTGTTCTTCGAATGCATTTTGCCCGGCCGCCTCATGTATCCTCACGCCAGGACGTGATACACCGCCCGTCCCCCGCAAAAGCACAGGCTCAATCATCTCGGAAAAGCTCCGCCACAGCGGGTGCGCAATGAACCGCCGCGCCTCCTCTGCTTTCCGCAGAGCGGCTGCGCTGGGATTCGCCGCAGTCGCTAACCATCCGTCAAGCTCTATTCCGCTGGCCCTTTTTGCAAATTCGCCAATCCCGGCCAGTTCGGTGTCGGCGGATACCCGCAAATGCGCAGCCGTCCAGAACCCGGAAAGCCGTGCGGCCCGAATCCCCTCTTGCGCGAGCACCGATGCCGAAGGGTGCCGCGCGTCGAGGAAGCTTTCGAGGCGCATGCTTTCCAATCGCGCGACAAAAACGATCCCGGGCAGCGGCGGAAACTCATGAATACGGCTGCGCAACGCACAGCCGGAAGTCTCCACGAAAACGAATCGAGCCCTTTGCGCTAGCGCCCGCGCCAGTTGCCCGGCGCCTGGATGATCGAGCGGCTCGCTGCCTCCCATCCAGATGAGCGGCTTGCGCGCGCCCGGAATCTCTTCCAACTTCTGGTGGCAAACAGGCCTCGTCGCGCCTGCATCCAGGATTTCCGCCACATCCACAAACTGAAATCGTCCAGCGCCATGCAGGGGACTCCACGCGCGCGCCAGCCGCGCGCCCGCCAAGGCCAGACTCAAGCGAACTGGAAATCGCATCGAAGGATCAGAAGCCACTGCGCAGGCGGAATTCGTCCGGGTCGAGTCGCAACGCGCTGTATTGCTCCCTCCCGCGCGATTGATTGTGGTATCGCGCCAGCGCGTAAAGCGGGAACGAATTCCGGTACAGGTGATATTTCAAATAGAAGACGCCCGGGAAACCCGTGCCCGTGAAATCCGCTTCACTCCAAGAGCCGTCCGCATTCTGCTGGCTCAGCAGGAAGGAAACCGCCTTGGTAATCGCCGGATCATGAATGTCCGCCCCGGCCAGCAGGCCAATCAGTCCCCAAGCCGTTTGCGAAGGCGTACTCGGGCCCTGTCCCTTCGTGGAAGGTGCGTCATAACTGTGCAGCGATTCCCCAAAGCTGCCGTCCGCCTTCTGCGCGGCGCGCAGCCATGCAACCGCGCGCTGGCAATACTCCTGAGCCGTCAGCGAAACCGTCTCGAGCGCGCGCAGCACGCCGCTCGTTCCATAAATGTAGTTCACGCCCCAGCGCCCGAACCACGAGCCGTCCTTGCACTGATCCTTCAGAAGAAACTGCACGCCGCGCCGCACCGCCGGATGCTCCGCGGGCCACCCGAAGCGGCCTAGGCACTCGAGCACGCGCGCCGTCACGTCCGCCGTGGAAGGATCAATCATCGCGTTGTGATCCGCAAATGGAATATTGCATAGAATCCCGCGATTGTTGTCGCGGTCAAACGCGCCCCAGCCGCCGTCACGATTCTGCATGCTGAGCAGCCACTGGATCCCCCGTCGAATTGCGCCTTCCATCCTCGCCGGATCGGGAAATTTGACCCGCTGCAGCGCCATCAGCACGAACGCCGTGTCGTCCACATCCGGATAGTGATCGTTCCGAAACTCGAACGCCCAGCCGCCCGGCTCGGCATCCTTGTTCTTGATCTGCCAGTCTCCGCCGCCAAGAATTTGCTTCGAAAGGATCCATTCCGCCGCGAGCACCAGCGCCGGATGATCGGCCGGCACGCCGGCTTCCTCCAGCGCGACCATCGCAATGCACGTGTCCCACACCGGCGAAACGCACGGCTGCAATCGAATCGTGTCGCCCTCTTCGATTTCAAACCGCGAAAACTCCTTGATTTCGCGCCACACCAGCGGATCGTCCGGTCCGTGGCCAAGCGCCATCAGCGCGAAAATCGAATTCATCATCGCCGGATAAATCGCCGCCAGCCCTTCGCTGCGCTCGAGGTGCTCGAGCATCCATTGCTTCGCCTCCCGCAGCGCGCGCTGCCGCAGCGGCTTCCACGGAAATTTCTCGTAGAGCTTGAGCATGCGGTCGATGGCCAGGAACAGGTTCTTCCACGAAATGAGCTGCTTGCTCCAGTCAAATGCCGCTGTTTTGCGCGAAGGGTCCTTGAAAAGTTCATCAACCCGCGCGCGTTCCGGCAAACGCCAGTCCGGACGCAGCGCCGAGAGAATCGCCATCGGGATGACGATTCCGCGCGTCCACGACGACATTTCGTAGATGTTGAGATAAAACCAGTTCGGCAGCAGCATCAGCTCCGGCGGAATCGCCGGAACCAGCTCCCACCCCACGGCGCCCACCAGCGCCAAGTAAAACCGCACGTACGAGTTCGTGTGCTCGAGCCCGCCAAGCCGGTGGATCGCCCCGCGCGCTTGCGTCAGGTGCGGCGAATCCGGCGAATCGCCCGCAAGCTTCAATGCGAAATACGCTTTCGTCGTGGCATTCAGCTCCGAAGGTCCCCCGGGATAAATGCTCCAGCCGCCGTCCGGAAGCTGCCGCCGCCGCACGTAGTTGGCGAGCTTGGCAATCCGCTCCGGTTCCGCTCTTCCGAGCACAAAAAGATAGTAGATGTAGTCGGATTCGAGGGTCGTGTCCGCCTCGAGCTCCCCCAGCCAAAAACCCTCGTCGTATTGCAGCGCCAGCAGGTGTTTCGCGCCACGCTCGATGGATTGTTCCAGCTGGTCGGCGAATTCGTGCCGGCGCTCGGGAGCCAGCGCCGTAACCGGTACCTGTTCTCCCATTCGTACAAAAGACGCCATTCGCGCTCCCCTCAAGAGCGAAATGTCTCTCCAGCGACTGTAGGGCCAGGGTAAGGCGCTGCTAATCCAGTAACTTCCCTTCTGGCATGAACTTACGGCCCTACAGCGTCCGCCTGGATACACACCTGACCATTGATTATGGCTGCGTTACTTGCTCTGGTCAATCCGTAAGATGCGCGAGCGCTATTTTCACGTTGCGACCTGCCTCGCGGACTCAAGAAAACGCTGAACCAGCACCCGCAAGGGCTCCGGGAGCGCCTCGCCTTCCCTCTGTAGCACGGAGGGTTTTTCTCGCAACAACCCTGGCTCAACTTGCAGCCAGAAAGGCTGCGCCGGAACAAGCCCTCCCTGACTCTCGCGAAATACGATCGCGCTTGCGCGTTCCAGAGCAGCGCGAGCCGATGGCTTGAAATCCGGTTTCGATGAATCGATTACCGAAAAGTAGAGAGCCGGCTCCACGAAATTCATCAGCGAATTGCTTTCGACGATGACTGGCGGAAACTCGCCGCTTTCCGCGGATGATTCTAGGAGCGCGCCTTCCAGCATCGGCAGCCCCTCCGCGAGCTGGCCTTGCCGCGTACGCAGCCAAAACGACCGGCGCGCCCCGGCGGCGAGAAACCTCGCTGAATCCGTGCCCGTTTCCGCGCGCGCTTCCCAGTTGAGCGTTGATGCGTGCTGATCCGGCGCGCAGCCGCACGCCTTGCCGTCGCGCGTGCAGATGCCGTGGCCGTACTGCGTGATTTTTCCCGCAACCCAGCCCGCCTGCGCAAACGTTGAGATGATGTCGCAGATGAGTTGCGTCTTTCCGATGCTGCGCGTTTGGCCGCCGACGACAATCATCCGCGCTTGGAGTTCAGCCTTCATCGCCGCTGCCCGCAACGCTGCCATTTTCCCTCAACGCGAACCTTCTTCCAATTTCTTGATGCGAGCCGCGAGTTCCGGCAAGCGCGCATACCAAACATAGGTATCCTTGAATTTGCCGATTTCGCGCGCCGGAGTTCCCCAGACCGTCTGGCCGGAGCGAATCGTCTTGCCGGTGGGAATGCCGGCTTGCGCCCCCGCCACGCAATGGTCCTCGAGTGTGCAGTGGTCTGCGATCCCAACCTGCCCTCCGCAGACGACGTGATGGCCAATCCTGCTGGACCCCGAAACACCGGTTTGCGCCGCGATTACTGTGTGCGCGCCGATCTGCACGTTATGCCCAACATGCACAAGATTATCGAGTTTCACGCCTTCCGCGATGCGCGTATCATCGAGCGAGCCGCGATCAATGGTGCAATTCGCGCCGATTTCAACGTCATCGCCGATTTCGACAATGCCCCGCTGCGGAAATTTCCAGTAACGCCCTTCTCCGTAAGCGTAACCGAACCCGTCCGCGCCAACTACCGTTCCTGCATGAATCTCGGCGCGATGGCCGATGCGGACGCCCGCGTAAACCGTGACGCGCGGATGCAGGCGGCAATGCTCCCCAATCCACGAGCCCGCGCCGATTACGCAATGCGCGCCGATCTGCGTTCCCGCGCCGATGTGCACGTCTTCCCCGATTACCGCAAAGGGACCGACGCCGGCTTCGGCGCCAATGCGCGCCAGCGGCGCGATCACTGCCGTTGGGTGGATGCCAGACGCAATGGGCGGCTTCTCCAAAAGTAGCGCGGCGGCCTTTGCGAACGCGACTTTCGGTTGGGCGACCCGCAAAATCGTTTTCCCGGGCAGTGAGACTTGCTCCGGCGCAATGACGCACCGCGCCGCGGAGCTCACCGCTCGCGCCGTGTGTTTCGCGCTCTCCACGTAAATCAGATCGGAAGCCCCGGCCCGCTCCGGCGCTGCGACGCCTCGAATTTCTACGCTTCCATCCCCCTCCACCCTCGCTCGGAGGAGGGAGGAGAGATTGGCGGCAGTGTATGTCATGGCCCCCCCTGTTTTTTTCATGTGCAGCTAACAGCCGGCTGTTTTCCCCAAGTGTCGCAAACAAGCGGCTTACGAGACCTTGAAGTCTCTTAGAATCAATCTCTTTGCTGGAGCCGCGCAAGTGTTCATTCAAAGGCGCGGGCTAGCGGCGCTTGGGATGGCGGGTGTAGAGCCACCCGGCGCTATTGCAGGTGCCGCAGGGCGAGCGGTCCGCGGTACCGGAGCCAGAGCACTTGGGACAAAGCTTCCAATCGTCCTGGTGGAGGGCGCTACCATTGACGCCGACACATCGTTTGCCTGCGATCTGATTGGCGCAGCGGCCGTTGATCTGGGCAACGTCGTAGGAAACCGCTTGGCAACGCGTGCAGACAGCGACGGGCCGGGGCTTGATGGCCCCGTTGTGGGACCCCTTTTTGTCTTTTCGCGGCGAGGTCGGCCTCAAGGCAGAGTCGAGAGGATTCTTCGTAGCGGCGGCTTGGTTTTTCGAGCGGATTGAGGTACGGGTGGCGGAGGTTTGGGTGGTTGGTGCTTGAGAAGCGTGGGATTCCGGGATGGGCGGTGGAAGCGTGCCCGCCGAATGAGAGAACTCCTCGTACGCTCGGTTTGCCTTGGGCGCAAGCGGTTCTAAAGAGAGAGCTTTCTCGGCCTGGGCCGGGCTCGCTTGCAAGTCAGCGGCCGTGGATAAGGGCTGAGAGGCCCCGCGGCAGGAGTGACGCGGCGGAGGGGGCAATTCGCTTTCAGGGAGCGGCGTTCTCGGCCAGTTGAAGGAACACGTGGCGCAGACGTAACGAAAACGGTTGCGAAAAATTTCGCGTTTTTCGAGCGACATGATTCAAGAGGCATGTTTACACAGCTCATGGGCGCAGGATGCTTGGACCAATGGCCAGTGGTAGTGCGTGTGTGCTCAGGAAGGCAACGGGAGGGCTTGAGGCGCGAGTTGAAACTTCCACCGCGCCAGCAGGCGGAGATCACAGAAGGCGCCGTCCTGAAGAATCCCCTGCCGTCCCGCCCGCGCGCGATGTTGCGGGCCCGCGCAGTCCACGTGCTTGGGCCGGAGCGCAACCGGCGATTGTCGCGTCCAGCTTGCCGGGCGGCCATTCCAGGCGCGGCTTTTGATCGTCACTTTACGGATGAATTCCGCACACGCGGAGCTGCTGCTGGGCGCGCTGCTCGCGGGCCACGTTCTCTCGCACGCGGAAACGGAGACTTCTGCGGTGTGGACGAGGTGCCGCCGCCGGGCTTGCGCCGCACAGAAATGAGTGCCTCTGCGACTTGTGGCGACTTGTGGCGACTTGTGGCAGCCGGAAAAGGGCCACAATTGCTTGCGCAGGGCTTTACATGAGCGACGGTCGCGTGTTAGGCTTTGCTCCCGTACCGCCATCCCGTTGCGCCAGGCGGCTAGGGCCTCTGAACGAGAACCTGCCAATCGTTGTGTGCCCGGCAATTTTGCGGGCGCGCATGTCGCTCGAAGAACCCTCCAAACGAGGAATCATGAGCCGTCTCTGGTCGTGTGCCCGCGTGTTTTGCGCCCCGTTTCGAACGGGGCGGCTGCGGCAAGCATCACGTTGCCCAGGCCAGCGTGCCTCCGCGATGGATGCCAACCCGGATTGCGGTTTTTGTGAGCGCATGATGCGATTGCAAGACGGCCAAAGGGGACACCTTGCTCAAGCTGCGTAAAGTCGAAATCGTCGGTTTCAAGTCATTCTGTGAGCGGACGGTGGTCACCTTCAGCGGCTCGGGGACCACCTGCATCGTCGGGCCAAACGGGTGCGGCAAGTCGAACGTGGTGGACGCCATCTCCTGGGTCCTGGGGGAGCAAAGCCATAAATCGCTGCGCGCGGAGCGCATGGCGGACTGCATTTTTAATGGCACCGCCAAGCGGCCGCCGATGGGCCTGGCGGAAGTCACCATTACGCTCGAGGACCCCGAACTGGCGGAAGCGGCGCGCTTCGTGCTGGAAGGAGCGGCAGCGGACGGCTCCGCCGAAACCGCGGCCGGCGAGAGTGGAATCCGTCCAAACGATTCCAATCCGGCGAATGAGACAATTCCGGCCTTGGACCTTGCAAGTGACCCCGCGCGGTCCCCTGCAGTCGCAGGTGAAGCCCGAGGGGCGCAGGAAGCTGCGCCCCAAAGCTCCTCCGAAGCCGAAGCGGAAGCGCAATCCGCGGCAGATCCTCCGCTTTTGAAGGGTAAGCGGCGCAAGAAGGACGCGGAAAAGCCGGTGCTGGCGACGAAGCCGGGCGAAGTGGTAGTCAGCCGCCGCCTTTATCGCTCCGGACAGAGCGAGTATCTGATCAACGGGCGCGCCGCACGCCTGCGCGATATTCAGGAAATGTTCATGGGCGTGGGACTCGGGCCGGATTCCTACGCCATTATTGAGCAGGGGCGCATCGGGCTGATTCTTTCGACAAAGCCCATGGAGCGGCGCGCCATCATCGAAGAAGCCGCGGGGGTAACAAAATTCAAGACGAAGAAGCGGCTGGCAGAGGCAAAGCTGGAAAGCTCGAAAGTGAATCTTTCGCGCGTGAACGACATCGTCGTGGAAGTCGAAAAGCAGCTTGGCTCGCTGAAGCGGCAGGCATCCAAGGCGCGCCGGTATTCGGAGATTCGCGAACAGATGCGCGGGATTGTGCGGCAAATGCTGGCCGGGAGGGCGCGCGAACTGGATGCGGAAGCCGAGCGAATTGCGGCGAATCTCGAGCAATTGACCGCCGAGGAGACGCGCCGCGCAACCGAGATTCGCCAGCACGAAGGCGAGCACGACCGCCTAAGTCAGCGAATTTACGAACTGGATGCGGAGTTGCGGCAGAACCAGAACGTTCTGAATCAAACCGCTCTCGAAGCCGACCGCACGGAGAACCGCATTGCGTTCAACCGGCAGCGGGCGGACGAGCTGGCGGGGCGCCATACGCAGGTGAACGCGGAGATGGCGCAGGCCGCGGCGCAATCGGCGGAATGGGAAGCGCGGAACACCGCGCAGCTTGCTGCCGCGGCTTCGCTGCGCGGCGAATCGGCGGCGCTGGCGGCTCGCGTGGATGAATTGGCCGCGCGGGCGCAATCGCGCGCCGCGCAAATTGCCGGCGCCGAAGCCCGCATCGAGGCGCTGCGCCGGTCCGCCTCCGAAGCGGGCGAAAATCTGCTGCGGCTGCACGGAGAGCAAAAGCAAGCCGAAGAGGCGCTGGTGCACCAAACGGAAACGCTGCGCCGGCTCGAGGCCAATGAGCATGCGCTGCTCGAATCGTCCATCCGGATTCGCGACGATGCGGAGCGCGCCGCTTATGACTTTGAGAACGCAAGCAATCAGCTCGCGGCCCTCAAGCAGGCCGCGGCGGAGTTGCTGACGCAAATCGCGGAAATGCGCTCCCGGCGCGAGCTGCTGGCCAAGGAAGCCGATGCGCTCCGGGAAGCGCTGGCAGGAGTGCGCGCGCGGCATAACACGCTGGACCGCATTTTGAATGACCGCTCGTACACGCAGGAAGCGGTGCAGAAACTCTTTGCGGCCAACGAGCGCGGCGGCGGGCACAATTTCCGCGCCGTAGGCGTGCTGGCGGATTACGCCGAAGTGGAAGAGCAGCACGAAACAGCCGTCGAGCAATATCTCCGCGATGAGCTCGAGTACGTGGTCGTGGAAACTTACGATCACGCCCGCGCGGGTATTTCCATGTTGCGCGACGAGGTTGGCGGCCGCGCCACCTTCTTCGTGGATTCGCTGCGGAACCTGCGCCTGGATGAATACGAACCGATCATTCCCTTCCGCGAAGACGATGGCGTGATCTCGCGGCTGGATAAGCTGGTGGAGTTTCGCGATCCGCTCGGGCCGGCGGCAAAGCAGTTCCTGCCGCGGTTGCGGTCGGCGTATCTGACGAAAAGCGCGGCGGTGGCGGAAAAGCTGGCTAAGGAAAATCCGCAGTTCGCCTTCGTCACGCCCGAGGGCACGTGCTATCAGGGCCGCATGGTCACCGGCGGAAGGCCGGATGAAGCGGGGCCGCTCGGCATGAAGCGCGAATTGCGCGCGCTGGATGGCGAACTCGCGCGTGTGGACGCGCAGCTTGCCGAAAAACATGCGCAACTGGAAACGCTGGCCGCGGAGCTGCGCGCTGCCGAGCAATCCCTCGAGGAAATCAGCGCGCGGCAGCGCGAGGCGGAACGCGAGGTGATTTCCGCCTCGCACCGCCATCAGCAGACGCAAAGCGAGCTGGCGCGGCTGGGGCTGGACCTGACCGTCTGCCAGAACGAGCTGGCGCGCGTCCGCCGGGAAGCCGAGGACGCGCGGGCGCGGGCCGAACGCGCCAAGCACGACCACGCGGCGGCGGCGCTTTCCCGCGCCGATGCGGAAGCGGAGAGCGCCCGCCTCTCCGGGGAACTGGCGCAGCTTCGCGGCGCGACGCAAGCCGAGCAGAACGAATTGGCGGCCGCGCGGGCCGAACTTGCGGCCATCAACGAGCGGCTGGCCGCGGCGGAAGCGGCTTCGGCGCGGCTGGCGGAGGAATTCAGCGAATTGCAGCGCCGGCAAACGGCCCTGCGCCAGCAGGAGCTTTCGCTCTCGGACGAAACTTCCGCGCTGCTGCTGCAGAACGAGGAAAATGCGCGCCAACTCGAGGGACTCCGCGGAGAGAAATCGCGGCTGGAGACGCGCCAGCGGGAACTCGAACAGGAGTGGGACACCGCCCGCGCGCGCGTCACGCAAATGGAAGATGATTTGCGCATCAGCCGCCAGGCGCTTCAGGACGTTCGCGAGCAGCGCAGCCACGCCGAAATCGAGCGCGCCAAGAATGACTCCGGCCGCGAGCATCTGCGCGAAACGTGCATGGCGGAGGTCAACGCGCAGCCCGAGGACCTGATCGCGACGGAAACGGCGTTCATGAGCGGCGAGGAATTGGCCGCGGCGGAAGCCAGCTACCGCGAAATGAAGCAGCGCATCGAGGCCATGGGCCCGGTCAACATGATGGCGCTCGAGGAATTCAACGAATGCGAGCAGCGATTCGGGTTCTTGACCCGGGAGCGCGATGACCTGCTGCAATCCATCGCGGACACGCAGCAAGCAATCGCCGAACTGGACCGCGTCACAAAGGAAAGATTCGAACAAGCATTCCACGCGATTAACGCGAACTTTTCGGCCGCGTTCCACACGATTTTCGGCGGCGGCATGGCGGAAATGAGATTGACCGAACCGGATAGTTCGGGCGATGCGGGCATTGACATCGTGGCCTCCCCTCCGGGCAAGCGCTTGCAAAACGTCCTGCTGCTCTCCGGAGGGGAGAAGGCCATGGCCGCGCTGGCGCTGCTGATCGCCATCTTCCGCTATCAGCCGAGTCCCTTTTGCATTCTGGACGAAGTGGATGCGCCGCTCGATGAAGCGAACGTGGGGCGCTTCACGCGGTTGATCGGCGAAATGAGCGCCCAGACTCAGTTCATCATCGTCACGCACAATCGCAAGACCATGGAAACGGGCAGCGTCCTTTACGGCGTGACCATGCAGGAGCCGGGCGTTTCGAAGCTGGTCAGCGTGCGCTGGGAAGGCGACGACGCGCCGGCGAGCAAGAAGCGGCTTGCCGCGTCCGCGGCCTAGCGCCGCCGCGCCGCCGCTGATTTTTGCTCACAAACCGGCACGTGGCGCATACGGGAAAATAATTTCCAGAAAAATCCACCGCGCGCCGCTTTCGCCGCGGCCCCGTCTGCGATAAACTCTCCTGACTTTCGCCGAGGGATTCCCGTGCCCGCTGCTCCTGGCATGCGCACCATTCGAGAAACCAATTTCGCCGGCATCGCGCCCGCCGCCCGCGGAAAGGTCCGCGACATCTACGATCTCGGCAATGAGCTGCTGATCGTCGCAACCGACCGGCTCTCCGCCTTCGACGTGGTCATGCCCACGCCGATACCGGACAAAGGCCGCGTGCTGACGCAGCTCTCGCTTTTCTGGTTTGACCTGCTGCGCAACATCGTGCCGAACCATGTCCTCCGCGCCGACGGCTTCCCTGCCCCTTTCAACGCATACGCCGAGGATCTCGCCGGCAGATCCATGATCGTTCGCAAGACCGAGCCGCTGCCGGTTGAATGCGTCGTGCGCGGTTACCTCTCGGGCTCGGGCTGGAAGGACTATCGCGCCACCGGAAGAATTTGCGGCATCGAATTGCCCGCCGGGCTGCGCGAATCGGACAAACTTCCGTCGCCCATCTTCACTCCGGCAACGAAAGCCGCGGCCGGTCACGACGAAAATATTTCCTTTGAACAGGCGGCGAACCTGATCGGCGCGGAACTCGCGCAAAGAGTCCGCGAGATCAGCCTCGCGATTTACAATGCCGCCTCCGCGTATGCCGAGCCGCGCGGCATTTTGCTTGCCGATACGAAATTCGAGTTTGGCCTGCTCCATGGCGAGCTGATCTGGATTGACGAGGCTCTTACTCCGGACTCTTCGCGCTTCTGGCCAGCGGCGCAATACGCCCCCGGCGGAGCGCAGCCTTCTTTCGACAAACAGTTTGTCCGCGACTATCTCGAGCGCATTCGCTGGCCCAAGACCCCGCCTGGCCCCGAATTGCCGCCCGACGTTGTCGCGTCAACGCGCGCCAAGTACCGGGAAGCGTTTCGCATCCTGACCGGGCGCGAGTTGGATTGACCGGAGCAGGCTGAAGAAGAAGCGCGGTGCCAACCGCGCTCGCCAACATCACGGATTGCGGAGTGTGCCACTGTGAAGGACCAACTGGAAGGGCTTGTCGCGCAAATGGTCGAGAAAGGCATCCTTTTTGACGAAGCCGTCCAGGAATTTGAAAAGCGCTTCATCAAGCGCGTTCTGGATCGCGCCGAAGGCAATCAGTCCAAGGCCGCCCAGGTTTTGGGCATCCACCGCAATACGCTCAGCCGGAAGATCGGCGAATACAAGCTCGACCAGCACGGCCACCGGCGCGCCCGGTAAAGGCTTGCTAGCCCTGTTCCTCCCTCATAAAAAAATCCGGCTCCCGATGGATCGAGAGCCGGATCATTGCTCCTTCGCTTGGGCCGGCTAATTGCTCCGTCCGCTCGGCTTTCTGGCCGGCGGCCGCCGTGTCGGACGCTTCGGCGCTTCCTTCTCCTTCGGGATGTCCTCGGCATTCACTTTGCCCTTGTCCCAGTGGAGCATGAAGTTGGGATCGGGATCGTAAGAGATCAGAGTCGCGGTAAAGCGCACGGCATTGTCTTTCTCGAGCCGCGCCGCTTCGGGCTGTCCCACGATTTTCACATCCATGTTCGGCGTCGTCGCGGCCTGGAACTCGGCGTCGTTGGTCACAAACGCCACTTTGAGCTCCACCGAATCGCTTCCCGGCGTAATCTCAATCAACTTGCCGGGCACGTCGGGAAATTCAAGTCCGCACGCCGCCAGCCACGTCACCTTGCTCTTGTCGCCGCCGGCTTTCAGATCGGCGATCACGGACGCGATGGTCATATCCTTGCGCGCGGCGGTCAGGTCATCCACGCTCGGCAGTTTGTAGGTTTCCGGCCGCGTCGGCGAGGAACCCGCAAGCTGAATGAGTTCCGCAAGCTGCGTGTCGGTTAGGTTATCGCACGCGGCCTGCTGATAATTTGCAATCAACTTCCGCAAGTAGGTCTTCAGCGAGGTGACCTGCTGCTGCGTGGCCTTCTTCGAGGAAATCGCGCGCGCCACGTACCAGAACGCGTCCATGGTCTGCGGCGGCGTCATCGCGAGATAGGCCTGCCCGAGACGGTAATTCGTCACCGGCTCATCCGGATCCAGCGCCAGCACGGCCTTGTAGTACTCCACGGCCTTCGGATAGTCCTTCTGAATCATCGCGGCCTGCGCCCCAATACCGTTCAGCGTGACCTGCGACGTTTCCTTCTGCTTGTTGAATACGTCGTCCGCCACGTTCTCCGGCTTTTTCACTTCGGGCAGCGTCTTTAGCGCGCTGTCCACCGCGTCCTGTGCGGACTTGGCCATCGCCGCATCGCTCTGGGCAGCCTTGTTGTTCGGATCGGAAATCAGCGTGTACCAGGCCACGGCGTGCGTGTAGTAGGCGTTGTAGCGCGTGGCGGCATCGACCTTGTCCCCGAGCGCGGCGGTCTTGTCCGCATACTCCATAACCTTTGGATAGTTCTTCAGATTCGAATACGCCTGCACGTACAGAGGCAGCACAAACGTCATCAGTTGCGAATTCGGATATTTGGCGATGAAGTCGTCCAGGCACTTGACCTGGGCCGTCGGGTTCTTTTCCGTGGCGCAAGCCTGGTAGGAGTTGTACTCCGCCATGGTGTACTGTGGTTTCGCCGCGCCTTCCTGACCCGTGGCTTGCGCGCGCAATCTGCCGGCGCTTCCCAGACTCAGGCACAGCGCCGCCACGATCGCGAGGCCTGCCGCGCTCCGTGTTCGATTCATTCCCATCTCCTCGCTTTACTTCGGTTTAGATATGCCAATCCCTGCACCCGGCTCCGCCGGCGTAAACGCTTCCAATCGCAAAGCGTTGGGATTATAGGGAAAGCCAGCGGAGATTCGCAAGACGTTATCGAGCGGGAACGTCCCGATTCTGCTGAACAGGGATGGGAAAGCGCTGGATCTTCGCTCATTCCGCCTCGGGCTCCGTCCGAGCCCCTGCGAACCTCGGTAGGCACTGGTGTTACGATGAGTGCTGCAGGAAAAAGGTGGCCAGGCCCTGCGATAATCCCAGCTCCTGAATAATCTTGGATGCGTGCCAACCCCGTGAACACCAGCGACACGAATACCTCTTTCTCCTCCCAGGCCGGCCTTCCCTTGCGAGACTCTGTCGCGCTCGTTACCGGCGCGAGCCGCGGCATTGGCCTGGCCATTGCGCGGCAGCTCATCGTTCTCGGCGCCAAGGTCGCGATTTGCGGGCGGGATCCTGCGCGGCTCAAGGAAACCGCCGCTGAACTATCGCATTCCGGCGAAGTCCTCGCCCATGCCGCGGATGTCACCCGCGCCTCTGAGGTCGAACAACTGGTTCGCGCCGCCGAATCGCGCTTCGGCCCCATCTCCATTCTCGTCAACAACGCCGGCATCGGCCTCTTCGGCCCGGTTCAGGAGCGTTCCGAGGAAGACTGGAATCGCGTGCTCGATACGAACCTCAAAAGTGTCTTCCTTGTGTCCCGGGCGGTCATTCCCGGCATGATGCGCCGCGGTTCGGGCGACATTATTAATATCAGCTCCCTGGCGGGCCGCAATGCCTTCGCCGGCGGAGCGCTTTATTGCGCTTCCAAGTGGGGCTTGCAAGGCCTCACCGCCTGCATGGCCGAAGACTTGCGCGGCCACGGCATTCGCGTCGCTTCCGTGCTCCCCGGCAGCGTGGCCACTTCTTTCTCGGGCAGCAAACCGAAGGACCCGGCGAAGGCCCTCGCCCCTGAGGACGTCGCTCACGCCGTCGCCATGCTGCTCACGCAGCGCCCGCGAAGTTTTATCAGCGAAGTGCAGCTTCGGCCTCTCCAGAAATAAGCATCGCAGCGGTTCGCACCGCATGGCGGAATTCTGCTCTTGCCTATAGTCGTTGTAACGACTATACTCCACACATGAGCTTTTCCCCCGGTAAACCAGCGGGCCTTTCCCTCGAAAACCGCGTCTTCCTCGCGCTCCTGAAAGCCGCCGATTCGCTCGCCCTCGAAATCGAACAGCTCATGAAGAATTCCGGCCTCACCGCCGTCCAATACAACGTCCTTCGCATTCTCCGCGGCGCCGGACCCCGGGGCCTGGCCTGCCGGCAGATCAGCGAGCGGATGATCTCGCACGACCCGGATATGACCCGCCTGCTCGACCGCATGGAAAAGCGCAATCTCATTACCCGCGAGCGCCAAACCGACGACCGGCGTGTGGTCAAGACGCGCATAACGCGGCGGGGCCTCGATCTTCTGAAGACGCTGGACCAGCCGGTTCGCGAACTGCACAAGCGGCAGTTCCGCCACATGGCGGCATCGCGTTTGAAGACGCTGGCTGCGCTCCTCGAGGAAGTCCGGACGCGCAAGCTGGAGCAGTAAGCGTTCCACGCAGCAACGCTGTCGCTGCGCCGATCGTGAAACTCAAGTATGAGGAGAAGAACATGGGCCTTTCTCTATCCCGGTTGTGCGCCGCCGCGGCCATTTCCGCCGCGATGGTTTTTCCCGCGGGCGCGCGCGCGGCGGAGTGGCGGATTGACTCCGCTCATGCCGCCGCGCAGTTCGCCGTCAAGCACATGATGATTTCCACGGTGCGCGGCGAGTTCAAGGGCGTGACGGGCACGATTTACTGGGACCCGCAGGACATCACCAAATCCAAAGTCAGCGTCACCATCGACGCCACGACCGTGAACACTGGCGAGCCTAAGCGCGATGCCCATCTGAAAAGCGCGGATTTCTTCGACGTGGCCAAGTATCCCGCCATGACCTTCCAGTCCACAAAGATCGAGACGGCAGGCCCGGGCAAACTCAAAGTGACGGGAGACCTTACGATTCACGGCGTCACCAAATCCGTGGTGCTCGATGTGGATGGCCCAACGCAAGCCATCAAGGACCCTTACGGGAATGAACGCGTCGCGCTCAGTGGCACAACCCGGATTAACCGCCAGGACTTTGGGGTGAAATGGAATTCGCCGATGGAAGGCGGCGGCGTCATTGTCGGCGACGACGTAAGCATCACCATCGACGCGGAACTTGTCAAAACGAACGCGAAGTAGGCTTGCAACAGGACCTTTCCCCGGGGAGCGCTTGAGACGCCGCGGCAAGCTCCGTACCGTCTCAGGCGCTCCAAACATCCGATCAGTGCCACCCCGAGGCTCCTCCGAACCCGGCTGGCCTCAGGGACACAGGAAGGGAGACGATGCAAAAACCGGCGCCTGTCGAATTTCCGATTCATGAATTGCTCCGCAACCGCTGGAGTCCCCGCGCGTTTGGCGAGGCCCTCATCCCCGCCGAGATCCTGCGCAGTCTTTTTGAAGCCGCCCGCTGGGCCCCGTCCAGCAACAATGAGCAGCCCTGGGCGTATATCGTCGCCACCCGCGACGATACGGAAAATTTCGAGAAGATCCTCGGCGTGCTCGTTGCGTTCAACGCCGCTTGGGCGAAGAACGCCGCCGTCCTCGCCATCGCCGTCTGCGAGCTCGCCTTCGCGGCCAGCCAGACCCCCAATCGCAACGCGCAGTACGATACCGGCGCCGCATCCGCGCTGCTCTCGATCGAGGCTACCGCCCGCGGGCTTGCGGTTCATCAAATGGCCGGTTTCGATCCGCAACGCGCGAAGCAAGTCTTTGCCATCCCCGATGGCTGGGAGCCGATTGCGGCCATTGCCATCGGTTATCCAGGCGATCCGGCAAGCCTCTCGGAAAAACTGCGGCAGCGCGAGACCGCGCCTCGCGTGCGCAAACCTATCCGCGACTTTGTCATGACCGGCCGCTGGGGGCATACCGCTCCCTTCGCCGCAAAGTAGTCTCGGCGGGGAGGCCGCTCGGTTGAGCAATGCACGGGCTTTTTGAATTCATCTCGCGCCACGGATATTTTGTCCTGCTTGCCTGGGTTCTTACGGACCAGTTGGGCGTACCGCTGCCCGCGTTCCCGCTGCTGCTTGCCGCCGGTGCACTCGCGGGAGCCGGGCGGTTAAGTCTGTCCGCGTCGCTCCTGCTCAGCGTATTCGCGGCGGTGATCGCCGATGCCATCTGGTACAACCTCGGGCGCACCCGCGGCATTCGCGTGCTTCAGCTTCTTTGCCGGATCTCGCTCGAGCCGGACTCCTGCGTGCGCCGTACCGAGGGCCTCTTTGCCGCTCAAGGCGCGCGCGGGCTTTTGCTCGCCAAGTTTGTGCCCGGGCTCGGGACGGTGGCTCCCCCACTGGCCGGAATCTTTCATATGCGCTTTCGCCGGTTTCTGCTCTATGACGCGCTCGGCGCGGCCTTGTGGGCGGGAAGCTTCCTCGGGGCGGGGTTTTTGTTCAGCCGGCAAGTTGAAATCGTCGAGCGCCGAGCGGCGGCCCTGGGCCGCGGCTTGATCGTTTTGCTTGCCGGATCGGTTGCCGCTTACCTGCTGTACAAAATCTGGGCGCGGCAGCGATTTTTGCGCGAGCTGCGCATCGGCCGCATCACTCCCGCCGAACTAAAACAGAAAATCGATGCCGGCGAGGATCTCGTCATTGTGGATCTGCGCCACTCGATGGACTTCGAAGCGGATCCGGAGACGATTCCCGGGGCCTTGCGCATGGACGCCAAAGATCTGGAAGAAAAGCCGAACCGGCTGCCGGCCAGCCGCGAAGTCATCCTCTACTGTACTTGACCCAACGAAGCGACCAGCGCCCGTGTGGCGCTCCTCCTGCGAAGGCAAGGGGTGCGGCGTATACGGCCTCTCAAAGGCGGACTGAACGCGTGGCGCGAGCAAGGCTTCCCGCTCGCCGGCGCCAAGCTTGGCTGATCATCCTTTTGCGCCCTCTCGCGTGCGGCGAAACCACGCCTACAGCCGCGGCAGCACGATCCCGCCTTGCGCCTGATACTTCCCTTTCTTGTCCTTGTAGCTCACTTCGCAGTCTTCATCCGAGAGAAAGAAGATCACCTGGCAGAGTCCTTCATTCGCGTAGATCTTCGCGGGCAGCGGCGTGGTGTTGCTGATCTCGAGCGTCACGAACCCTTCCCACTCCGGCTCGAAGGGCGTGACGTTCACGATGATGCCACACCGCGCGTAGGTGGACTTGCCGACGCAAACCGTGAGCACATTGCGCGGAATCCGAAAATATTCGACGGAACGCGCCAGCGCGAATGAATTTGGCGGAATAATGCACACGTCCCCTTTGTAGTCCACCAGCGAGCGCGGATCGAAGTGTTTAGGATCCACGATGGTCGTGTTCACGTTGGTGAAGATGCGAAATTCGTCCGCGACCCGGATGTCGTACCCGTAGGACGAGACGCCGTAGCTGATGACCCCGTCCCGCACCTGCCGGTCCGTGAACGGCTCGATCATTTTGTGTTCGAGCGACATGCGCCGAATCCAGCGGTCTGGCTTGACGGACATCCGTTTTCTCCCGTCCACTGCGAAAAAAGTTTTGCGGTGAAAAGAGAGACAGTGTAGATGAGGCCGCACGTCTTGACAACCTCCGGCGCAACCCATAGCATCAGCCAACGACTAGCTGGGAGGCTCGCGTGATCAAGCTGGACATTGTGAACGCCGTGGTGGCCAATGCCAATATCAGCCGCACGAAAGCGGAACAGGCCGTCGAGACGATTTTCGAATCGCTGAAAAATGCCATGGGCCGGGGCCAGCGCATCGAACTGCGGCGCTTCGGCGTCTTTAGCGTGCGCCCGCGCAAGACCGGCATCGGCCGCAATCCCCGCACCGGCGAGGAAGTGAGCATCCCTCCCGGAAAAGCCGTGCGCTTCAAACCGGGCAAGGAATTGCAGGGCATCGAGGAAACACAAACCGCGAACAAGTAGTTCTCCTCCGGCCGCACCCGCTCTTGCCGGTGCACTGGCCAGCGCCGATACATCCATGCAGATCCTGCCCTGCCCGACATGCCCGAATCCTGTCCCGCGCTTCGTGCCGCCTCTCAGAACCACAGCCCCGCCGTCTCGCCGATGCCGGAATTTCTTTCCTGCGCGCCCTGAGCGGAGCCGCGAATTGGCAGCCGCAGCGAGTTGTGCTGTACTGATTCGTGATGAATTCCGTTGACCCAGGGTATTCGTGAGCGGGCCTCCTCCTTTTGGCAACGTCCTTCCCGGCACTCCCGCGGACATCGAGCGGCCGCAGCCGCTATGGATTTCCCACGCTTACCCTCAGGCGCCGCCGCGCCCCTCGCTGCGCGGTCTGGTCATCGCGATTCTGCTCTTTCTGGTGACGGCATGCACCTGCCTTGCCGCGGGCGCGCAGTTCGCCGCCTCCTACGCGAATAATCGAGCGGCTTCGACCGAGGAATTCGTGCGCGCGTTCCGCATGCTCTTTATCCATCCAACTGCTCTTGCTCCCGGATTGCCGTTTGCCCTGACCCTGCTCACCATCCTGCTTGCGCATGAGCTCGGCCACTTCTTCGCCTGCCGCCACCACCGCATTCGCTCAAGCTATCCTCTATTTATTCCCTTCCCTTCGCTCATCGGCACCTTCGGCGCGTTTATCCTGATTCGCTCGGCCATTCGAACGCGCCGCGCCCTCTTTGATGTCGGCGCTTCCGGGCCACTCGTTGGATTCGTATTCGCGATTCCAGCCCTGGTCTACGGGGTCATTCATGCAAAGTTCGTTCCGGGAATCGCGAATGCCGACAAGATGGAATTCGTTTTCGGCGTGCCGCTGGCCGTCAAGCTAACCACAATGCTGGTGCATCCCCGAGTGCCGGCAAACCTGCTCTTGCTGGACCCGGTGGGCCGCGCCGCGTGGGTCGGCCTCTTCGCCACCTCGTTGAACCTGCTCCCTTCAGGCCAGCTCGATGGCGGCCATATCCTTCGCTCAGTGAGTACCCGCCTGCACTGGATTATTTCTTGGCTGCTGCCGTTGCTGCTCGTCGCTCTCGGCTTCTTCCTCCATTGGAGCGGCTGGTTCATCTGGGCGGGGATGCTTTTTGCCCTGCGCTTCCTGCGACTGCCTCCGATCTACGACGCCACGCCGCTCGACCGCACTCGCCGCTGGATCGCGCTCATCGCCCTCATCGTGTTTCTTCTCTCCTTCATGCCCGCCCCAGTCCTTAGCAGTTACTGACCCGCTTCCCGGCCCTCGGGCGCAGCACCCGCTGGCGCCCATCGCTCTTGTGACCCCGGCGCGCAGGGTTCCGCTCGCGCGCGTAAGTGGATTCTGGCAACTCGTAGCTGCATGTTCTTCTGTTTTTGACCGTCGAATTTCAACCAGACCCAAGCGCTCACCTATGCCTTCCCATGCGCACGAACCCACTCCTGCCGAATAAAGCTCACCAGCCGAAAGACAATCATCCCCGAAAGCAGCACCACTCCCGCAATCGCGCAATAAAAGAGCGATTGATTGATCGCGGAAACCGCTTGCAGCCCTTCGCCCGCATGCCGCGGCACCACCCATTCCCGCCCGCCCAGCAGGAACACCATGATACCCAGCGCCGCCGAATTAATCGCAATTCGGGCAAGATCGCGGAAACGAAGCCAGTCCGGCCGCAGCAGATTCATGAACGCCCGAATCATTCCCGCGAACGTCACTGCCACAATCCACGGAAGCGCCTCATTCCACACAGGGCCGAGCCGGATGATCGCCGCTGCAGGCCCAAAAATGAAAAACTGGTTCCGCTGAACGACGCTTAGCCACGCCAGAGCGCCCACCGAGGCGATCATGATCGCCACCGAATCAAAGCGAGAAACCGGCCGCGGATCCATCGAAGCCGCAATGCGCGAGCGAATGTCCCGTTCGATCCTCTCGTTCAACTCCGGCCCAAGCTCAACCGCAAACGGACGCCGCACGCACCACTGATCCGGATGACGCGCAATATGCCGGTCCACCAGCCCAAAAATCACCGTGACTACGCTGAACTGAATCAAAAACTGATAAAAAACAACCGAGATCGCTCCTTGCACGGTCACCCCGCCACCCGCAACCAGCAAGCAGCCGAAGACGATCAGGATGATCCCGAAGGCCACGGATAGATTCCAAGCGAGAACGCGCTGGTACGCTGGGAACAGCACCGGACCGATGATTTCCCGGCCAAATGAAACGCTCCGCTGATCATGCCGGTACCGGCTGGCCACTACGAGCGGGTGTCCCACGGCTTTCAAAATGGCTTCGTGCTCCGCATCGGTCAACGGGCGGCCCAGCTCGCCCTCCTTCTCCTCGATCTGCGATTGTATGTTCTCCGCCAGCTCGCGAAGAATGTCCTCCTTCTGCGCCGAGGGAAGAAACGTCCCGACATTTTTCAGGTACCGGTCGAGTATTTGCATGGCATTACCCTTTCACGATCCCGTTCAGGGAACGGTCAATGCTTCTCCATTCGGCGAGCAGTTGCTCCAGCATGACTTTGCCCGCCGGCGAAAGCCGGTAAAAGCGCTTGTTTCGCTTATCTTCCTCGCGCCATTCGCTTACCAGCAGCCCTTGCGACTCCAGCCGCCGAAGCAGGGGATAAAGCGTGCTCTCTTCAATCGCCAGCCCGCGCTCGCTGAGAGCTTTTCGCAGCGTGTACCCGTACTGCTCCACGCGAAGCTGCGCCAAAACAGCCAGAACCAGCGACCCGCGCCTCAGCTCCAGCCGAAGATTCTCGAAGAGGTTTGCGTCCATTGCGATTGGTACAATGTCCTATACAGTGTACGCGGCATACTGTATTACACATAGTATGGCCTGTCAAGCTTTTTTTCGCTTTTCAATGGAAGAGCGATTTCTCCCGCGCTGCTTAGCGGTCTCCAACGGATCGATGCCATTTGCATTCCGCGAGATACGGTTGTAGCTTGGCACCGGCTTAAAACGACAAACATGAGGCGAGAATGGGGAGCAAGGTGCCTTTGAATATGGTCGAAGGAGAACGGTTCTATTCACGGCGGGGCGTATTGAAGGTTCTGGGCGCGGCTACCGGGGGATTGGCCGTCGCCGGACCTTTCACCCGCGTTTTGGCCAGCGCTGCAAGTGGTTCCGCTCCAGAACGGAGCCGCCCTAGGAGCTTGCCCGGCGTGACCGAGGAGGACACGTCAACTCCCGGTGCGCCGGCCAGCACGCTCTGGAATTCAGACGGACCGTACATCACCGAGCCGCAGAAAGCTCCCCTCATCCTGCTGACGGACCGCCCCGTACAGCTGGAAACTCCCCGCCACTATTTCGCCACCGCCTTCACGCCAAACGAGGCCTTCTACGTCCGCTGGCACTTGGACAATATCCCCAACGAGGTGAATCTCGCCGAATGGCGCTTGCGCGTCGAAGGCAATGTATCGAAGCCGCTAACCCTGAGCCTTCGCGACCTAGTGGAGAAGTTCAAACCCGTTTCCGTCGCGGCCGTGAATCAGTGCTCCGGCAATAGCCGCAGCCGCATGCAGCCCCGCGTCCCCGGCGGCCAATGGGGCAACGGAGCGATGGGCAACGCGCTCTGGACCGGCGTCCCGCTTCGTGAAATTCTCCGCCAGGCAGGCATAAAGCCCGGAAGCCTGCAAGTGCAATTTCAGGGACTCGAAAGCGGCGAAGGACCGAAAGCGCTCGGCTCCGGCCAATTTCTCAAATCACTGGACCTGACGAATCCCGTCATCAATGAATGCGTCGTCGCCTACCTGATGAATGGACAGCCGCTGCCCATGCTCAATGGCTTCCCCGTGCGCCTCGTGGTGCCGGGCTATTTCGCCACCTATTGGATGAAGTGCCTCACCTGGATTCGCGTGCTCGAGAAGCCGGATGAAAACTTCTGGATGAAAACCGGCTACAAAGTTCCCGATACGCCGCGCGGCAACACCACGCCGGATGCGGCCAAAGCTGGCGAAATGAAAATGGTCCCGATCAGCCGCATGCCGGTTCGGTCCTTTCCCATTTCGCCGGACGGCGCCGCGAAAATTCCCGCCGGCATGACCGTCCCGGTGCGCGGCATCGCCTTCAGCGGCCACGGGCGCATCGTGAGAGTGGAACTTTCAGCCGATGGCGGACGGAGTTGGTCCGAAGCGGCGCTTGGCGAGGACTACGGGCCGTATTCCTTTCGTACCTGGGAAGCGCGATGGACGGCGCGAACGCCCGGAAAGCACACCCTGATGTCTCGCGCCACCGACGAAAAAGGAAACACGCAGCCCGACGAGCCGGTCTGGAATCCCGGCGGGTATCTCTGGAACCGCATCGAGCGCGTTGAACTCGTCGCGGGAAATGCCGAGTGAGGAGAGAACCGATGAGACGCATGCTTCCCGCAATACTCGCCGGATTGAGCCTCGCGCTTCTCGCCGCAGCCGGCGCCCGCAACGCCGAACCGCAAAATGGAGACTACAAACCCGCGCAAAATGGAGAGATTCGCCGGTCTCCGCCGCCAAAGTTGGACGAAGGCGGAAGCTTTCGCGTGGATGCCTACCCGCTGTATCCGCCGGAGCTCGCCGAGGGCGATGGCAAGCAGGAAACCTCGGCATACTGCGCCATGTGCCATAGCACGCGCTACATCACCATGCAGCCGCCGCTTCCCGCCGCCACCTGGGAGGCCGAAGTGAACAAGATGAACAAAACCTTCGGCGCGAATATTCCGCCCGCGGTCACGGAAAAGATCATCCGCTACCTCGCGGCCCGCTACACGCCGAAGCCCCAATAGCGGTAATCCAATTCAACCGCTAAGGCGAGTTCGGCTGAGCCCGTTCGAAGGAAATTTTTCTCCGACGGCCGGCCTTTCGTGCCTCGCGGCTTCTTCTTGCAATGCTCCTCACTTGCGATCCAGCAACCGCCGGCGCATCCGGGCGCGGAACTTTCTGTTGACGTGAGTGCCGCGCCGACTATCATGCCGAGGGCTTGCTTTATGCGCGAATGGCCGCCCGAGGAGAAACGCTCCCAAGATGAGTAACCTGCTGCGCACGCTGCGGCTGAAGGATCTGCTGCTGTTGTTTGTCGGCTCGGTGATTGGCTCGGGAATCTTCCTCACGCCGGGCCTGATTCTGCGGCAGGTGCACGGTTCCGTGGGGCTTTCGCTGCTCGTGTGGATTGCAGGCGGCGTGCTGTCCCTGCTCGGTGCGCTCACCTATGCCGAACTCGCGGCAGCGAATCCCGAGGCCGGCGGCCTCTACTGCTACATCCGTGATGGTTTCGGCCGCGTGCCCGCCTTTCTTTACGGCTGGTGCCTTTTTCTCGTGATTGCCAGCGGCTCCATCGCGGCTCTCGCTCGCGCCTTCACGAAATATCTCGCCGAAGTCGTTCCCATGGGTGCTGCGACGGAAACCGTGGTCGCCGTCGCCATGATCGGGGTCGTCACCGCCGTTAACGTTTGGGGAACGCGCAAAAGCTCCGACCTGCAGAACTGGACCACGCTGGTGAAGGCCGGAATCGTCATCGTGCTGAGCGCTGTGCTGCTAAGCCTCGGCCGCCACGGCTCCGCAATGGCCGGCAGCTCCGCGGAGGCGGTGTCACGCGGAGCGCTCATCTCGGGCTTCGGCCTCGCCATGATTTCCGTGCTTTGGGCGTACGAGGGCTGGCAATTCGGCACCTACAGCGCCGGCGAAGTCCTTGAGCCGCAGAAAGCGTTTCCCCGCGCGTTTCTGCTCGGGTCGCTCATTCTGATGGGCCTGTATCTCGTCGCCGTGGTCGCCTATCTCGTCGCGCTCGGGACCGCCGGCGCAATGGCCACTGATGCTATCGCGGCAACCGCGGTCAAAGCCGTGATGGGAAGCTGGGCCGGAAAGCTCGTGGCGCTGACTATCCTGATATCCACCTTCAGCGCGGCCAACAGCGTCGTCCTCACCGCTCCGCGTGTCTTTTACGCGATGGCGAAAGACAACTTGTTTTTCGCGAAGCTCGCGGAAGTCCATCCGCGCTTTTCCACTCCGGCGGCCGCCATCGTCGCGCTTGGTGTTTGGTCCGCTGTCCTCGCCTGCGCGGGAAATTTCGCGCAGCTCATTGGCGGGGTCATCTTCATCGGATGGGTCTTCTATGGACTCGGCGCCGCTGCGATCTTTCCCATTCGAAAGGCGGCGGTCGGCGCCGTGCTTCCCTACCGCGTCCCGGGCTATCCGTGGACGCCCATAGTCTTCTTGGCCGCGGCCACAGCCGTGGTCGGCAACGCCGTCGTGCTCGCTTTGCTGGACCCTTCCCAGTTCAAAAACCTGGTCGTCGCCATTGTGCTCTTTGGCTTGGGCCTGCCCGCCTATTTCTTCTGGCGCCGCAACGCACCAAAGGGAGCTGCCGTCGGCGCTGGCCGACGTTCCCAGGCGTAATTCAGTGAAGATGCCGCGCTTCGAGAATCTCTGCCGCGCGAAAAGAAAGCTCCCGGACAAGGCCGTAGAGCAACGCCTGGCCTTCGTAAAAAGATGGCGCCGGGTGGCGCTCGCCGCTGTCGCGGAGGCGGATGTCATCGCGATGCATGAGAATCCCCCCACCCCCGGGCATGGAATTCCGGCAATGCGCCGATACCGGCTGTACTGGCGCAAAGGAATGCGCGCTGGGCGGTCACATGAGCGAGAGCGGATCCACATCGATGTTTACGGCACCTGCGGGGATGTCGCGGGATTCCGCATAGGCCATGGCGCCGGAAAGCAGTTTCGTAAGCAGGGCGCGCCGCGTGGATTTGATCAGGAACTGAAAACGGTGCTCCCGCTTGAGCCGCGCCAGTGGCGCGGACGCCGGACCAAGCACACGGAGACCGCGGCCATCGTGCGGAGAAAAATACTCCGAGAGCTGGCGCGAATAGCGAATCGCGGCTTCCAGGTTGGTGTCCCGCACGATGATGTTGGCCAGCGACGTGAACGGCGGATACGCCATCAGCCGCCGGAAGTGCAGCTCGCGTTCGAAAAATGAGGCGTAGTCCTGGCGGACCGCGTCCTGAATGGCGTAATGCTCGGGGTAGTACGTTTGGATCAGCACGCGGCCGGGCAGATCGCCGCGGCCCGCCCGCCCCGCGACTTGGGTGAGCAACTGAAAGGTCCGCTCGGCGGCGCGAAAATCCGGCAGCGTAAGCGACGAATCCGCGCTGATGACGCCCACAAGCGTGACGCGGTGAAAATCGTGGCCCTTCGCGAGCATTTGTGTGCCCACGAGAATATCAAGCACGCCGTCCGCGAAAGCACCGAGGGTTTCCTGATACTGCCGTTTCGTCCGGGCCGTGTCCCGGTCGAGGCGTGCAATCCGCGCGCCGGGAAACTCATTGCGGAGCCGCTCCTCGAGATGCTCGGAGCCTTCCCCGAAGAAATAAACGTATTTCGATTCGCATTTGGGGCAGTGCTTCGGAACCGGCTGTACCGAACCGCAGTAGTGGCATTCGAGGCGGTTGCGCGATTTGTGGTGCGTCATCGAGATGCTGCAATTCGCGCACTGCACGGAAGCGCCGCAACTCCGGCAAAGCACGGACCACGAATAGCCGCGCCGGTTGATCAAAATGAGCGCCTGAGTTTGTTTCGCGAGGCATTCCTGCAAGCCCGCTCGCAGCGCCGCGCTGATGGGGCTCGTCCGCTGCGTCTGTTTGAAATCCTCGCGCAAGTCGATCACTTCGGCCGTGGCAAGCGGCCGCGAGGCCACGCGCAACGCCAGCGTAATCAATTCGTATTTGCCTTCGCGCGCGTTATGGAAGGTTTCCATCGAGGGCGTGGCGGAACCGAGCAGTGCGACCGCGTTCTCGATCTTTGCACGCACGATGGCGACATCGCGGCCGTGATACTTTGGCGTCTCCTCCTGTTTGTAACTGCCTTCCTGCTCTTCATCCACGATGATGAGGCCGAGATTTTCGAGCGGAGCGAAAACGGCGGAGCGTGTGCCGACCACCACACGCGCCTCACCGTTGCGCACCCTCCACCATTCCCGCGCGCGCTCCGTGTCGCTGAGCGCGGAGTGCAACACGGCCACGCCTTCAAAGCGCGCGCCAAACCAGGCGCGGCACTGCCGGCCCACCCAGAGCGTCAGCGCGATTTCCGGAACGAGCACGATGGCGCTTTTGCCTCGCGCGAGCGTTTCCTGCACCGCGCGCAAATACACTTCGGTTTTGCCGCTCCCGGTCACGCCGTGCAGCAATTGCGTGCCGAATTCGCCAAGCTCGAAGCGCGCGCGAATGGTGCGCATCGCGGATTCCTGGCCGGCGTTCAGTTCGTGGGCGGGCGCCGTATAGCCGAAATCGAAAGGATCTTCCGAGGGGTCGAGCGGCTCCTCCCAGCTTTCGAGAAGGCCGTCGCGGACCATCCGTTCAATGAGCGCACGCGAGACCTTCGCCAGTTTCAGAAGTTGCGCGACGGGAAGCGCGCCGCGCTCGGTCTCGAGAAGCCGGCGAACACGTTCTTCCTTTTCAGAGCGCGCCGGTGGACCGGCTGACGGGCCGGATTCCCTTGCCGGCGCGCTGGCGCTTGCCTTCGCGAGCGCGTCTGCTTCCCCCGCAGCGGAACGCCAGGCGACGATCTGCTGGGTTTTGCGCGAGCGGTCGAGCACCGTTTCGCGAATCTCGATGTAGCCGCGGCGCTGCAAACTCGAGAGAATCGCGGCGTTCAAGCCAAAGCGGCCGGAAGCGTGAAACAGCAGGGGCGTGCTCCTGGTGCGGAGAACGGAAAGAAACCGCGCTTCCTCGGACGGCAGACCGGGCATACTCTCCGTGAGCAGTTCGCCCGCGCCGTGATTGGCCACGAGCGCGCGGCCCTTTTCCGTCAACACGATTTGGCGCTGCCTGCGGAGCTCGACGGCCGGCGGCAAGATTGCGCGGAACACTTCTCCAATTGGCGCGACGTAGTAAGCCGCAATCCATTGCGCCAATTCGATGAGCTTCGGCGGAAGCGCCGGGGTAAGATCCAGAATTTTCGAAACGTCGCGGATTTCCGTGCCGTGCGGCGGCATGGCTCCGAGCTCGACGGCGACTCCGACGAGCGATTTCCTGCGGAACGGCACGAGCACGCGCGAGCCGGGACAAAGCCGCCCGCGCAGATGCGGCGGAACGCCGTAGGTGAAAAGCGTGCGCAGAGGAACGGGAAGGGCGACGTTGCAAAATTCCGCGGACATCGGAGCGAGTAGTGTAGCAGGAGCGGAGTTTCCGGCGGACAGCGAGGCAAGGCTCCGCCATGGGCCTCTCCAGAGCGCTTGCTCGGATAACGAAAACTGTGGATTCAGTGAGCCGCCCGCGCGGCGGACTCTGCGTTGGGAGCGGCGGCTTTGGGAGTGGGACGCGCGAGGAGGGCGCCATACGCGCGGTAGAATTTCGGTTTGTCAAGATCGGCCTGGACGTCGGCAAGGATTTCGCCCATGCCCGGCTGCTGGCCCGGGGCCCACACGAGGGTATCGCCGTAACCCGCGCCGCGATCGAGATTCACATCCACGTAGAGCTTTTCCCACTTCGTGATAATGCTGGGATCAAGCCAGGCGACGGCGGCGAGTTCATCCCA
>Ga0209062_1000889_pt1 | contig 67205 bp, 58 predicted proteins | sample Coa_R2_2_FD_187158 | JGI IMG/M metagenome (GOLD analysis project Ga0209062, IMG submission 187158) | Surface soil microbial communities from Centralia Pennsylvania, which are recovering from an underground coalmine fire - Coalmine... | ecosystem: Environmental > Terrestrial > Soil > Unclassified... | reverse complement strand
GGCGACAGCACTCTCCTTGCGCTGGTCGGCCATGATCTGAACGAAAGCGACACGCGAGGCGTCATCGATACAGACATGGACGAACTCCCAACCGATGCCGTGGTGACGGTTGACCGCGCCAGGATGTCGTCCGGTAATGCGGTGCCCTATGGAGCCGATACGGCCGAGCTTCTTGATGTCGATGTGGATGAGCTCACCTGGGGTCTCGCGCTCATAGCGCCGAACCGGTTCGGCGGGCTCCAAGGCACTCAGCTTATTCAAGCCGAGCCGACGCAGAACACGACTGACGGTGGCTGGCGAGACGCCGCTCTCGGCGGCGATCTGCTTGCCGGTCCAGCGTTGACGCCGTAGCCGCTCGATCTCCTCGACAACCGTCCGAGGCGTCGGTCGGCGCAGCCGATGCGGCCGGGACGAGCGATCCTGAAATCCTGCCAATCCCTCACGGCGGTATCGATCAACCCACTTGCGAACTGTACGCGGGCAGACGCCTGCGGCTTCGGCGACGGCCTTCGGCGCCTGCCCGCTCTCCACCTGCCGTACAATCCGCTCTCGACCACGCGGCGCGAGCCGGGCATTCTTGTGCACGTTCATCCGGTCCTCCCGAGAATCGCTGAAGCGTCGCAACTCCAGCTTCCTCGGCCAGGACCGGGTGGACAACCTAATGAAAGCTCACAGCTAGTGAACTTGTCGGCACCGGCTGCGAACGCGATTAAGCATGTTGAGGCGTAGGCGGACCCGTTTGGGACGACCGAGGTCATTTTTGCGAATCTGATCGCCTCGGCTAGCTTCGCGCCCCTCCAAGAGGTTTCCGCCTGGAGAGTTGAGGCGGATAGCTGAGACAATTCTTCCTTGAGCATTGGCGATCTGATAATCTGTTGCAGCTGGTCCATATCACCGGGCACGATTTCGCCAGTTAGGACTGCGACAACGTTCCCTTTTTTTGAGATATAGCTCGTGAGTGTCGCCGCGAGTGAAACGGGTGTTAAACCAGGCAAATCGCCGACAGCACTCGGCCTTCGACGTTGGCGCACCAGCATTAAGGACAGGCGTCGCCAGCACTCAACCCACCGGCTCCCCGCGAGCATTGAGCATATCGGCAAGGAACGCCAAGGCCTTGGCCCGCTTGCGGAAAAACGTGTGGGGCGCCCATTGCTTTTCGATGCAAAGCGCCTTGAGGGACCGCCCGCGCGCCGCACGCACCGCCCAAAGCGCCGTAACGAGAGCCAATCCGGGATCGAGGGCGCGCAGCTCTCTTAGCCATTCGAGGGCAGCCTCCATTCGCGCAATCTCGCTCGCCGCCGGGCGTATCAAGGCCCGGTTGGATGCTTGGCCGCGCGCCCGCCGCTCATCCTCCTCGAGTTCGGCCTGAGCGAGCTGATCGGCCCATTCGGTGGCGGTCCGAGGCCAATGCCCGCCTGGTTTGCGCGGGCCGCGCAAACCCGGCAGCCGGTCGAGGGTTCTGAAGGCTTGCACCAGCCTTTTGCCAACCAAGCCGGCATTCCAAATTGGGGACTCTATTTTAGGACCAGACGCAGCAGTCTGATTGAGGGAAATATCTACGATCGTGGGCATGATCATGATTAGACGCCATCGTCGAGAATATTGTCAATGAGGTTGGAATCGGCCGCGACTTCGAGGAGAAGGAGGCGGATCATCGCTTCGCGGGTCAACCCGCGTTTAGCGGCTGCCTGATCGAATTGAGATGCGGCATCGTGCGGCAGCCGCAAGGCCATCGCCGCTGCAGCGGCCCGGAAGGCAAGTCCAAAACGTTGCGCCTGCCTGTGCACGTTATTTGGAGTTGAGGAAATAATTGGGTCTTCCGCGATGCGCCTAGCATCCCAGCCAAGCCCGAGGAGAAAACCCAGGCGGGCAATCCGCTCTCCGGTCCAGCGTGATTTGTGGATTTCGGTGGCAACCGTCACGGCAGCTCCTCCTTTTCGACTGCAGGCGGCGGGAATGCCGCGTTGAAGGAGGCATACGGTATTATTACCTGTACTGTCAAGGTAAATTTACCTGATGCATTTCGGCCCGTGTACGGTTATTCTACCGCCATGGAACTAGATGACGTCCTCTGCCGAATCGAAAGCCGGTTAAAGGCGGTGGGCCTCTCGGCCCATGCCGCTTCTCTGGCTGCAAAGAAACCCGATGCCATCCGGAATCTTAAGCGCGCCGTCAAGAATCATGACCGGCGCGGCATCACGACCGAGACGCTGACAGCGCTCGCGCCGGTCCTAAAGACGACCGCCGCTTGGCTCCTGGAAGGCGCCGGACATCCCTCCCCGGGAAATCTTGTGCGAGTGGTGGGGAGAATTGCGGCCGGCGGTGAAATCCTGCCGGAATCGGGGCAGGCCGCCCCTGATGGCCTCTACGGGATCGAAATTCCGTTTCCAATCCCGGAAGACGCAATTGCCTTCGAGGTCGAGGGCGATAGTATGTGGCCGCGCTATGATTCGGGTGACGTCATCATCTGCTGGCAGCAAGCGGCCATCGCGGATGAGATCATAGGATCGGAGGCTGCGGTCAGAATCGTCGGCGGCAAGCGCTATTTGAGGCGAGTCCAACGGGGCGCCATGAACGGAACATTCGACCTCGAGGCACACAATGCTGCGCCGATCCGGGGAGTGCCCATCGAATGGGCGGCAGAAATCAAAGGAGTGGTCAGATACGGTCAATGGCGCCGGAGGTCCTAGGGATAATAATCACGTTAGGTATTATTACCCTACATGCCGTCGGCTGATCCGGCTTACAAGCCGGAATCGACCGTTCGCGGCCAACGGCTTGGGGGCATTCACAGGCGCATTCCGCGCCGGGTCCTTGCATCCTCGAGGGCAGCGGTTAGCGCATCGACCTTTTCCTCGAGTTTCACGATCTCGTCTTGCATAGCAGCGATTCTTTTCTCATAGCTCTCAATCAGAATCCGTATACGGGCATCGATCAGCGACGCCATAGATCCTCGATGACGGAGCAAAGTGACGACAATCGTGCTGATCGATCCGAAAATCCCTCCAAGGCCAACAGAGGTCCCAGCGGTAATCCAAAAATCATGATTATCAATTGACATCGACACAGTCCCAAACGGGCAGAATTACAACCACAACAGATGCCTCCCGCCCGGACGGCTTTTGCGGAGGTGCGAAAATTTCTAATCGGATCACGAGCGCAAGGCGTCTAGCGCGAAGAGCACCAGACCTCAAATCTAAGGAGCCGGAGTGGCGGCGTCAGCAAACGCGGAAGCCAGCCTGGCCTTGAGTTGAGCGATTTCCTCCAGTGCTGCATCGAGAGACCGCGCATCGGCTTCGGCTTGTGCCTTCGCTGCGTTCGCAGCTGCGGCCTGAGCGGTTCTAAAATCCGCAAGAATGGTTTCCTGGGCACGCTTAAATTCATTCAAAGCGGCTGCCAGATCGGTAATGGTCGCCATGATCTTTTCCTGTTCGTCGACAAGGAGGTCGAGAGTCGAAATAATCCGGGTGAAGGGCCATAACTCCATAACGATTAGCCCTTCGGCAGGAACTTCCCCGTCCTCGGGTCAATTCTGCTGTTGGTTGACGGTACGAATCCGCCTCTGCCGTCGGGAACAGCAGAGACGGGGGCTGTGGCTTTGTTAATTGCCAGAAAAATAGCAACCGCTCTTTCGATCCCAGCAGCTTGTGGAATGGCGGCAGTAAGATCTTGGAGCATCGATCCGGCGATCTCAATTTGCGGATCATAGCCGCCGGTTGCGAGTTTCAAGAGGATCGCGCTGGCCGCGCCGGTTAGCTCTTGCAGGCTCTCCTGCAGCTCGCCAACAGTCATCTTGTCGCTCTTCCGCTGACGTTCGAATCCTTTGCCACAATCAGGCCAATCCCGCTGACGATCGCTGGAATATCGGCTTCGAAGTTAGGCAGCTGTCCGGCGCTCAAAGCATGGAGCACATCGGCAAGTGCCGTTAACACGGCTGCAAATCCTGAGGCGCTTGTCTTCCAGTTCAATAAGATATTCTGCCACATGAGACTTATCCTTTCAGTTGGGTGACAATCGGCTGTGACTCTTCCAGGAAGCGCACTGGAACGAGGCTCAGCGCATTTTCGAACTCTTTGGCCTTGGCCCGGATTGCGGCCGCTGTTGTGTCCACACGTTCCTGCGCCCGCTTCAGATCCTCGAGATCGCTCTTGAGTTGTTCAAGGAGAGAGGGTGAAGAATGTTGGAGAGGCTCCTCTTTGGTTGCCTCTGGGCGTGGCCGCGTTGCGGCAGCTACAACCGTCCCAATCACAACTGCTGCGATTACAAACAAGAGCGTGCCAACGCCTGGGCCTTGTTGAAGATAGCTCAGCACACTGCCGGCTGCGCTGGTGGCGGCAACCACTGAACCTGCCTTGGCGTTGGTCTGAAGCTTTGCGCCCGAAAGTATTTGCCGGGCGTATTTGATCCGGCGATCGAGCGCTGCCGAGCTCCTCGCTGGGCGCTCGTATTGCCAGCAAACAGCAGCCGTTAGCTCCGGAAGATCACCGCCCCGGCGCAGCTCCGCATCGAGTTGCGGGTAGTCTTTGACAAGCTCGTAAATTGCGAACTTAACTTGGGCTGCTAATGTTCCCGAGTGAAGGGAACGCTCCGCACAGAAGCGAATAAGATTATCCAAGCGGTCTAGGCGCCATTGAAAGATCCCCTGGCTCCCGTGGTCGGTCCTGGCTTGGTAGCCAGAGACGAGATTAACCCCACTCTCCTGACTCGCATTGCCCACAAGAGCGGCAGCGCCCTCCTTTGAGTAGCCTGCGGCTACAAATTCCCGGAAGGCGCGCATCTGGCGTTCTGTCATGCTCGCCCCAAATCGTTACTTGTTATGGAAGTCCGCTTGGCCCCGCCGCTCAGCCGATCTCTTCGCAAACGAGCTGGGTGAGGGTTACGACGTTGGCTGCGGAAGCCACGCTGAATTGCGCGGCCATAGAAAGATTGGCTGCGCTTTGTGTGTTGACCCCGATCATTCCCGCTATCCCAGTCCCGGGATTAATGAGGTCGAACATGATCGGTGTACCCTGATTCGCGCCGGTCTCGGCCTTGTTAATGAAACCCTCAGCTTGGAACATCACCTTGCCCGACGAAAACACAATCGTATCGCCGACACCGGCTCCAGTTCCGCTTACCGCTTGGGAAAGTGTCACCGTAGTTGAAGTCGTCGATGTCACTGTAGTACCAGCAGGAATAACGCTTGGCGCAGTCGAATCTTTGACAAGCATACCGGCAACCACACCAGCCGGGGTGGAGGCAAAATTCAATGTCGTGCCGCTTGCGGTCGCAGCATTCGTCACGCCATAAACAGATGTTCCTGTCGTAGCAATCTGCAGATAGCCTTTAATCGTCCAACCTGCATTAGCAACGCCAGCCGGAAGCTGGATTGCAGGAACCGTTGCATGCAGCACGGCCGAGCCAAGTTTGAATTTAAAGCTGATAGTTCCTGGAGTTGATGCTGCCGTCGAGACCGTGCCATAGGCTTCGATCTTGAAGCTCCTCCCCGCATTCGGGCCTGAGTCCGTGTTTGCCCAAAGAATAGGTACAATCGAAGCAAAGCCAGTCTCGACCGAGGTATTAGCGATCTGATTGCCAGCCGGAACCGTGTTATCGGCAAGCCAGAGCATATGCATGGATACGGCTCCTAAATGATCTTGGCGAGATTGGCGGGCGTGTTGAGATAATTGGCGATCGTCATGTGCCCGAGCGCCGATGGATGCGTGCCATCGTTGCCAGTGTAGCAGTTACAGATCACATAGGTATCGCCAACCGATGGCGCGCCGGGCAGCGCATCGACCAAAGTTACAGCGCCAGCCGAGGTGTGATACGCAATATTCGCAACCCTGTTGATCTGCGATCCTGAAGTAAATCGGGCGGTGTAACCGCGATAGGTGTCCGTGCCCGTGATAGTGGTATCTGTGAAAGCTCCCGTCGAGGGCGCGCCCGTCACAGAGCCTGTGAAACGCGGCCCCGGTAGGGCCGCCGGCCAAAAGCCCCCATTAAGCGAGGGAGTTCCAGAGGAGTTGACCTCTACAGCCGCCGCAGCATCGAAAATATCGGCAACGTTGTACCCTCCCGCCTGAGCGACAAAGCCATTCGCGGACGGATCTCTGAGCCAGGAATTGTAGTTTTGCCGGACCGCCTCAAAAGACGCATTCTGGAAGCTCTGCCCGGAGACCGTTTGCCAGCCGTCGGAACTCGCTGTGCGCGGCAGGATTGTGCAGACAATGAACTTTTTTGCCCGCGAGATGAACCAACTCGCAATGGTTATCAGGTTCGACTGGAGCGTTGCGAGCGAGGTTCCGCTATAAATATCGTTCGTGCCATACTCAAAGATTACGGTAGTCGCCATTTCGGCGATCTTCATCGATTTCCAGGAGCTAAGGCGGTTTGCAAATTGTGAGGCTAGAATGCCGCCCTGGGCACAGTGCACGAAAGGAAAATTCGCGATCGTGTTGCGCTCGATAGTTGAGTTGAGCGTTTGCACCGTATAATTGCGCATGAGCCGGTAAAGATAGCCGCCTCGCGAATATTCGATGCCGCCATCATTCAGGCCAACGCAGATGGAATCGCCGACTAAAGCCACGGTGGCTTGCGGCTGCGGTGAAAAACCGAGGACGGCGGCTGGGCCTCCTGAATAGTTCCATTGATCAGCAGTCTGCGTAATCGAAGCGGGGCTATCGACATAGTTGCCGGCTATCCATCCCTCGCCATTATTAAGGCCCCCGGCGCCCGTGCCGCCAACCACCCCGGTGTGGACATTCACCTGGCAGTTCGGGCCAGCAGTGAAACGGGCATGGTTAATAAAGAAGACCTCGTTGTCCGCCACTTCAAAGGGAACAGGGTCAGAGAAAAGCGGCCCGTTCTGCGGAATTTCGCCGAAACGGTTGCCGCCGAAGGTGACGGGTACTTGATCGCCGGTTGCATCCGTGTAACCGCCAGCTCCCATTTTTTGCAAAGCAGCGTAGACGCGAACGCGGTGGCGGCCGGGTTTACCCAACACCCCCGTGGGCTGATCGCCCCAATTTCCGAAGACAAGCACAATATGTGACGCGGGAAACATCGCCCGTACGCGCCAGCGCACGGTGTAGGGGGGCGCGCCGGGCTTGAAGGTGGACAAAGTGATGGGCGTCGCCATGTCCTGGCAGCACGGCTTGTCGCCTAAAATCTGCCAGCCTCCATTGGCCAAAGCCGTCGGCAGCCCTTGGACGGCGTTGAGCGCTGGAGCAAGCCCGTTTGTAGGAGTCGGCGCGATCCCGGCGAAATACCAGCCGTTGGCTTGCAACGCCGGTTGATCAAATGACGGGACAGTAACGCTCGTTCCCGGCGTACTGAAATAAGTGCGGCCATTGACGGTAACGGAGTTCCTGCTTCCGTCGTCCGGCGGCAGCATGAGTCTTGCTGGCATAATCCCTCTTTTGGCAATAAAAAGGCCGCCGGACGGCGGCCTTATAAGAAACGGGCTGGCTTTTGCGCTTAAGACGCTGGCGGCGTGATCGCCATTGCTAAGACTGATACGCGCACAGTGCCGCCGCTAAAGCTTGCGCCGCCGCCAATGGCCGCAAGAGCAAGCGTCGTCACGCCATCGTAGTAAGCACCGGGAGAGGCGACTCCCATATTCGTCGTGCCGGTAGAGACCCCTATGCCAGATCCCCAGTGGCCGTTGCCGTTCTGGCTATCGTTGACGGTGATCGATGCGCAGCCGGTGATGGCCGTCACAACGCGCAAGGCAACAGCAAAGATAATATAAGTTCCGGCAAGCGGAATGTTCGTTGTTGTCCCCGAACATGTGATGAGCTGCTCGACCCATTGCAACGATGCCGTCGCGCCATTGGCACTGGGCGCGACCGGAACCTCGGAGAGTTTTGCCGCCGGAAATCCGTTAGGAGTTACGCCGTCATTGACGATCACGCGATTGTTGGTGGTATCGACCCAAAGCTCGCCCTGGGCGCCGTGTTTTCCCAATATGTTGGCGGCGGTGTCGCGCCGCATCTGAACTTGGACAGCCATTAATGCACCGTGCCTAGATCAATCGTTGCCAGAATAAACCCGTCGCTCACTGCGCCCCATTGGTCGGCCTCGGAAACGGACGCCGACACCGTCCCTAAATCGAGGTTTTGGTTGAGCGCAAGCGCCTGTGAGACCGGGCCCAGCGGCGATCCTCCACCTGTTGGCGTGTAAGTATAAACTTGGCATTCAGCGAGATCCTCAACCGCGCGTCCAAATATGTTGAAGCTCTGCAATTTCACATAGAGGGTCACGCCGACATATCCTGACGGCAATGAGTATTGGAAAACGGAGTTATCGACGCGGACGAAGGGCGTGCCCGAGGCATGAGAGGCTGGCTGCGTGCCGTAAAGCCCGCGATAAAGTGTCGAAAGCCGATAGGTGTTCGGCGGAGAGGCTTGGAGTGCCGCCGTCTCGTAAGAGAACAGCTCTCCATCGGCATAGCAAAGCGTGACGCCGTTTTGCGCGTCTATTGCCGTTCCGCTTTGAAGAGTCCCGCCGCTTTCTTGCAGGCTGACCGTGCATGTGTCGGCCGTATCGGGCACGACGCCGGAATTGCCCATGGCCGCAGTGAGCACGCCTTGGCGAGAAGGGCCCGCGATGACCCCAACCATTTGATAGGCGCTGCCATCGGTCGAGAGCCACACATTAGCGCCGCCCCAATTCGGATCGGCAACCCCGCTCTGTCCCCCTGGAGTCGCGGCGCCGCTCGTGGCAATTGACGCGCCTGTGACAAGGGAGAAGGCCGGCAGGAACGTCAGAATTTCATTGCCGGCGGCATATTGCGCGCCCCAGAGATAAATACCGTCCCCGGCAACGCCGGTATAGGTCTGCGTTCCAAACGGGTTTTCAAGCGAAATATAGAGCGTTGGCGTCCCGGCGGCCTGCATGGGGGCGGAGATAACGATCTGGTACCAGCCGTTTCCGGCGTCGTAGATTCCCGTCGACATCGAACCGCTCGCGATCGTATCGGGCGCCCCAGAAGTTCCCGCCGAAAGGTCGAAATCACATCCTACCGCGCCGCCGGTGCCGAGATAAAAACTGAGCCTGGCCGCCGTGCGCGCGCCCGCCTTGGCATAGACCGCAAAGGTAATTTGCGTTCCTGCCTGTTGCGAAGCAACCGCTCCTTGCGCCGTATAGTGCTGGCCTGACGTGGCGGTTTCAGTGAGCGTATAGACAGGAGCGACGCCGGCCGAAGCGGCGATAAAGACCTTTGGAATGCCTTCCGTAAGGGTGGCAGGGGGCTCAAAGATGACTGGCGGATTAACGCGGGACGGAATAACGTTCTGATCGGTTGAGTTCCCGCCCCAGTTCTGAAGCTGGTATTTGACGGGCGTTGATACGCCCGCCGGAAACTCCTCGGCCGTGATCGAAAGGAGACCATCCTCGTCCTCCTCGATTTCGGTGATTCGAACGGTCACATTATTGAGCCCAAGAGCCGAGTCCGTGATGTTCACAAGATCCATCGGCTCCAGCAGGCAGTATTCGAATGAGAGCTTAAATTTGTAGTGGTTGCGGATATAGAGGCCGCGCTGCAAAATTGTTTGTGCCGCGATCTGACCAACAGTCGGGTCGCAAATCTCGTTAGAAGTAATGTCTGGGGCCATGCGAAGCCCGTAAGTTTCGATGGCATTTTGGTCCCAAACATCAATGGGCCACGGCTCATAGGAGTTTTCCCGCTGCCAAAGCACCCAAGGCTCGTTGACATTCAACGGAAGCCATGAAGCGATACGCATATTGATCTGGATTCTCTGCCAGTTATAGCTCGCGAACGGGTCCGAGCGTTCGACTTCCACCGGGTCTTTGCCGTCCTCGTGAATGAAATCCTCGTCCGTAAGTGAATAAACCGGCGTGACGTTTGGCGTAAAGGTGACGCCCGATGGGAAAAATTTATTCGGCGTCGGCCCAATGATGCTATCGGCATACGGAACGAACTTGAGCTTGCCGCCTGACCAAACTGCCGCCGTGTTCGTCAGCTTGAGCCAGCGGGCGAGGATCGCGTTCGCGGGCTCCTGGTTTGTAAGAGCCGGGGAGAGCGCGAGATAGGCTGCGCGGCAATAACCTTGATAGGAACTGTCCGGGCCTGAAGCGGGCGAGAAGAGCGTTGTCGCGTCAATTGAGGCCGGCGGGAAGCCGACGCCATATTGCGGGTTCGTCAGAAAATCCTGAATGAGCTGCGCCGGGTCGGCATCGCCGCCATTGATGCCTGATGATCCGAAGAGCAGGCCAAACACCTCCATCGAAAATTGCGGGAGGTTCGCGCTCGTTCCAAGATAATAGTTATAAGAAGTGATGTAGGCGAGGCCATGATAGGAGAGCGCCTGGCTGGGGAAGTAGGTTTGCAGAACTCCCCACGGCGTCTGCGTTTGCGAGCCGTCGTAAAAGGCCCAAATGTCCGCGCCCCATTGGTTCGTTGCACTCTGCCCGGTCCAGATGGTTCCGAGCCCTTGGATCGGGCCCTCGCAGAGGCCCATGATCCAAGAGGTGTAATACTGCCAAGCTTGCCGACCTTGATTATTGCCGCCCCCGAGGCCCTTTCCATGTCCCTGACCTTCTGGATAGCCCCAATAGCCGTAAAAGCCGCCCGTCCAGATGCAGTTCGGGGCGATCTTATTGGCGCCCCAAACAATCGAAATCGGCACGTTCCGGGACGAGGTTTGGATCTGCAGCCCGGTGTAATAAGGGATCTGCCCTTTATTCTGATGCTGGCGGAGAAGACCCATCAAAGGCTCCTTGCCCAATAGCTGAAAACGCGCGGCCTGCGCAAAGGATTGGAAAGCGTAAGATTGGCCGCAACTTCTTCCTCGATGACCGCGCGGGCAGGCTGAAAGGCGTGGACAATGGCGAGGGGCTTTGATGCCGTGACGATGCCGCCGTGTGAATAGCACCGGCCGTAGCGGAAGAGCATCACATCGCCGGGGCGCGCCTCTTCAAAGGAGATTTCCTCAGCCCGGTCAAAGACGAAACCCAAATATTTCTCCTCCGATCTATGCATCATCCAATCTTGCGCATAGGGGCGCGGGTCGAACGGCTCGCAAAGGCCGCAATCGACAAAGACACGGACAAGCAACATGCCGCAATCGACACCGGCTCCCTTTATATCGCCCTGAGGATGATATGGCGTACCAATCCAGCTTTGTGCTTCTGCAACGGCTGCAGCGCGCTGGACTTGCTCGGAAGTGCTCATTTTTACTGCTGGAAGTATTTTTCACAGATAAGAAAGAGGCGCGCGGTGAAAAATGGAGCGGAGTTCGTGCGCCTCAATTTTAGAGCGGGCCGGCGGAGTTAGTCAGCGCGCAGCCCTGAGCGCCGCGTCGAGCGCATCGCGTAACTCGCGTGCCGCCTCAATGCTGAACTCAAACTCGAATTCTTCGCCATCATCATCGCCAAATCCAACATGAATAGAATCATCGGCCGCCACGACGGTCAGATCGTATTCCACTCCTTCAGCGATATGCTTTATATCCATAGCTGTTCTCCTCATTTGCTGATGCGCTATCCAAGCTCGAATGGCAATTATCAAAACAGAGTAAACGTCGGCTCTGGCACGTAGGGAAAGCCGCGGAAGTTCGCCAGATTGTTAAACCGGCTCTGACAGGTGCCTTGAGTGTGGTCGCAGCCCCAATAGGCGGCGAAAGAGTCGCCGATAGCAGGCGCGTTCTGAAGAGGGTAAGCGAGCACCAGAGCTCCGCTTCCCGAATAGGTTGTTGCGTATTTGATGCTCGCGGTGACGCCGTTGTTAGCCCCGGAGGTGAAGGAAATCGACCCCTGAACGTAGTTATTGGGCGGCCCGGAGAAGCCAGACCAAACAATAAAATTGTTGCTCGAACCCGCAGCGACGGTTCCGTTTGATGAGAAGGCGTTTCTTACCAGCCCGCAACCGGAATCATAGAGCACATGCTGGCACGACGGCGAGTAAACGTTGCGCGGCATATGCGAATCGAGCAGAATGAGATCTGATTGAACTGTGAGTCGCGCGGCCGTGCGCCCAATCGAGTCGATGGTGCCGATCCGCCCCTTAAAAAGGATCACGCTGCCGATCGGGTTGCTGCAATCAGCAGGCGCCCAAGAGTTAAGGAATGCTCGCTCCCGCTGAATTTCGGCTCCGTCAAATACGCCATTTCTAAGTGCTTGCAGGAAAGGAACACTGCCGACGGTGTGGGCGCTCAGCGCCGAGATCGTGATCTGCTGCTGGTCGACTTCAACTCCAGTGGAGCATTTGAACTTGAGGCCGTCGATAAGGATCGAGTTGGCGGTGTAGCCATAGCCGTTGAGCGTGATCGGAACATCGGCATTGGTATAGGTAAGAATGAGCCCGGTGCGCAGGGTAAAGGTGTAGCAATCAGCCATGAACAACTGCGCGTCCGGATCGGCACGCACGGCATTCAAAAGGGCCACGAGAGCGGGCGGGGCGGATCTCATTTGAAGGTCCCATGAAACCGCAGCAGCCGATTCCTCTGAACAGCAGGAGTTTGCGGCGGGGCCGTCTCATGCCAGTGAGCCGCGCACGCTAGGCGCACGCCGCTTGGGGCAGGCCTTGATGGGATGAGCGGCTCGCCAAGAAGGCTGGCCGCGAGATGAAAGGCGGAGTTTGATTCCATGGCTTTCATTTTCGCGCCTCGAAAAGCTCGTTGATGAGGCGCGGAATGGTAATAAGCGCACCCGCATAATTGATCGCAAGAGGCGGCGGCAGTAAGCACGCAAAGCAGGCTAGAAGGTCAAGCGGTGTCACGGTTTCACGCTCCTGAATTTCAATGATTGCACCTGCCACAGCCCGTTCATGAACTCCTCGAAGTCCTCTTGATCATCAAGGAAGCGGCAATTGAAAGCATAGGTGCCGTCCCAGGTGAGATTGGCGTTGGCCGCGGGCGCGCTCGCGAAGATGAGCGTGTTTGGTTGCATTACAGTCCAATTCGGCCCGGCAAGCGTTGCATGCGAGCCGGAGGCGATTATGGTTGGAAAGAACGCCGCCGCCACGTTGGCGCAAGAATACATAAGGCTAGAGAAATAGATCCCCTGTCCGGCCGTTCCTGTGTAGATGGTCGAGCCGGAACTTTCGAGATAGAGCCGCGCGAGCGGCGTTGTTGCGGCCGCGATGGGGCAGGACGCCGAGATCAGATATGAGCCGTTCGAATTGTGCGCGATCGATGCGGCCGTGATCCCAGAGCCAGGAACTGCAGTTGCGGCTATAAGATCAAAGTCACAAATATGGAAGAGAGAGCCATCATAGAGTTGCAATTGGCACTGCGCGCGTTCAGCAGCCTTCACGTAGCAAGCGACCGTGAAAAGAGCTCCAGCGGAGAGCATTTTCCCGTCTGTCGCGGCGCAGTAATGAGCGTTATTGGTGCTGTCTTCTTGGAGCTTATATTGCAGCACTGCCAAACCATTGACATAGATCTGCGAGATCCCAGTCACCCATGAGATGGGCTCTGAACTATAGGCAAGTGAGCGTTGCAAGGTAAAGGCCGTAGCCGTTCCGCTCGCATTTTGAACTCCGGCATAGGCACCTGCAGCCGTATTGTCTGATGGATCGACATAAAGGAACGTCCCGAGCTGCCCCTGGCACTGAATGTAAAGGCCCATCATTTCCTGCAGCGAATTGACGGCAAGACCTGGAAAGACCCCGTTTGAGTCAAGCCCCTCAATGGTGAGTTCGAATTCATAAAGCCCCTGAGCGTAAAGCGAGGCGCGCACCTCGCGCCCGGAGACGTGAGAGGCAACGCGCGTCGAATAAGACGGGCGCTTATGGACGGACCAGCCGCGGCCGGGGAGACTTGGAAACACAAAGGGCATGGGAACCTCCGGAGGCGGATCGGGCACGGGCGGCATGATGAGGGGCCCCTTGCCATTGAGCCAGTTGCCCGCCTCCCAGCTGCCCGTATCGCCCCACACATTCGAGAGCTGCGGGAAGACCGGAAATGGTCTTGCGTCCCAGTTCCAAACCGAGCAAAATTCCGGCTGGATCATTTGGACGCCGGCGCCGGATGTGGCGTTGTGCCCATCCACAAACCAATATTCGTACAAGGCCTGAAGGGCTAAGATCTGCAGCGTTTGATCGCGCTTCGGTAGAAAGCCGCCGCCATCGGCGGGGAGCCAGATTGACCAATAGGCCGTTCCGGATTCCGTTGAACCCGCGGAATAAAAGAGGTTCGGCTGGTTCGTGCATTTATCATTAGACGGGAACCCATATTCGGCAAATGCAATCGGCTTCGATTGCGGCAGCCACTCCGTTTGCGGGCCTTGTGGAATCCAGCCGGAGCCCGTGTCGTAGATCGCGTGATGCGGATTGTTCCACCACCAGCGGATTTGCTTATTGGCGAGGATCTGCTGGCCTGAGTAAAAAGGCTGGCGTGACTGGACGAGCCGGTCGCCCCCAGGGAGCGAGACCTGCAAATCCGTCCCGTTGGGGTCAAACCCGCGCCCCAAATTGTTCGAATCGGAATACCACCAATAAAACTTCTCGCCGCCCTCGATATTGGCCTTGAGGTAATCCTTCGAATAAATGGTCGGTGTGCCCGAAAGCCCGAGTCCGTTCATTGCGGAGCTCGAAGGAGGCCAAGAGCCGGCCGGCGCTTGCGCGCTCCAATTCAGAACGTCGACCCCGCCCGTTCCCGTAGTCCAATCGGAGAGGGGCATGTAGTTGTCAAGGCAAACAAGGTCGATGTTATGGTGAGCCCAAAGCTGGTCAAGATGCGGCCATTGCCCCTGCGCGGGCGGAGTCGAGGCGGTGTGTTGATAGCCCATCCAGTCCGACCAGTCGGCTGAATAGGAGATGAGGTTATGGAAATTGATCGTATCCTTAGTGAGCCCGGCGCCATCGAAGGTGCTGCGCACATCGTCCGAGAGCTCAATCAGGCCTTGGACGAACGGATAATCCCAGACTGCGTTGCCCGAACCATCCGTTGCTCCAGCCATACTCCAGGCAGGACCACGAATCGCCTCCAAGCCGCGAAGCTCAGAGCCAAGGAGAAATAGATCGACACCGCCAGCAACGACACAAAGATTCGCATAGTGGAGAATCATCCTCCGGTAGGTCCAGTCCGTTGCCGGGCCGGAATAGTGCACGGTTTTGTTGCCGTAGTCGCGCGTAAACTGTGAGGCCGCGGCGGGACCTAGAAAGGCATGAACGGCGGCCGCGGCGGCGCTTGAAACATCTACTCCGTTATAAGTGATCCTCCCGCGCCAAGGCTTACTTGGGGCATCCATAAGGATGAAAGGATAAAACACGACCCGCAGCCCGCGCGCCTTCAAATCCTGAACGCACTCGACGAGCGATTGATCCGATGGCGTTCCGCCGTAGGTAAAGGAGCCGTAAGCATCCGTTGAGATAGGAATGAGGCCAGCCGAAAATTGTGTAAGCGAAGAGCATTGCCAGTTTTCGGCAACCCAGCCTGAGCCAGTCCATTTCTGAAATGAGCCGCCAATGTAGGTGGTCGAAGGATAAATCTGACAGGCTGAAATATTGGTCGAATTACAAAACCAGGAGCAGACCAGGGCGACCGTCTTACATGCTGGGAAGGCCGCTTGCAGCTGATCGATCGAAACGGAATAATCGGTTCTACTCGAGGGGGAACCGTTGAAATAATAGTTCACGCCCTTTACCGACGATTCGGTGATGCGCTGGCCTTGGCGCGCCGCTGTGCCATAGGTGAACTCGCCCGTAGAGGGCAGCAAATTCACGCCATTGATGTAGCTCATCGGCTCCCAAAATTTCCAATAATTTCCGTGCGCAGCGAAATTTCTGCACTGCGTAAGTGATGGCCGGCCATAGCTGCCTAGCAGCAAAACGCTGCCTAAACTCTATTGGTAAAAACAACGCGCGTCTGTCCGGCTAGGCACCTAGCGTAAAGATTGCCGCTTCCGGTATTGATGAGAAGCGCCGGACCCTCGGGCGCTAGCGTAATGCCGTCCAAGCCCGTTGGCGGCGTTGTTCCAAAGGCGATCAGGGCAGGGCCGCTGTGCGCTTGAACAGCAGAGGGAAGGTTCATGCTTCCGAGTAACTGCCACCCTTGTGCCGGTGTCAAAGTCAAAGCGGCGACCGCCATAGTCTGTTTCCTTCTGAGGGATAGGCCTGATCAGTTTGGGGATTACAAAGATGTGAGCTTGCTCAAACCGAGATGCGCTCCCGCGCGAACCCCCTCGTTTACAGTGCGCATAATGGCTTGGGCATTGTTCTTTAGAAAAGCGCGAACCCCCTGCGCATCAATTGCAGACACATTGAAATGAGTAGAGTGGTGAACCTGCAGAGCACGGGCAGGGCCATCGCTAGAGCCTAGCATGGTACGAAGTGCAGCTGCAGGACCGGCGGGTACGATCATTTCGCCCTTGTGAATTTGAGCAATCATATCCCGAGGCAGTTCCCAGACTCCCGTTGCAAAGGAGGCAAGTCCCGCTCCAGCCGAAAGCACGGCGGCTTCACCTGCTGCGGCAGGGCCCGCCGCGGCAGGACCCATTACTGGAGAAAGGAAACCGAAAATGCCTGCAAAAGTCTCTGCTGCAGAGGCAGCGATCGATCTGAGCATCCCGGGGATTACTGCCGCCATAGATGCGTGGGCGCCAGCAGACTCCGCGCTGGTCCTTGCCGAAACCCCTGCGAGTACGGCTGTGGTTTTGGCGCCCTCCCCAGCTTGCGTGCCCGCTGTCTGTTGGGCAACGCCTGCCAGCCAATCGGCAACCATTCTGGTCCGCGTCTGGACGAAGATCTGAATCAAATGGGTTAGCACATTTTGAGCGGCGTCTCGCAGCCTCATATGGCCCGTAATCATTCCCATGATTGCTGAGGAGAACCCGGATCCAATCTGCTGGAAGCTGCGCTTGTAGTCGTTGCATATTTGATTGCTGCCAGCCCGCTCGATCTCGATCCTCCTTGAGCTGGATTGGCTGGCCAGGCCATCGATGTGCCGTTGAGCCGCTTCATATGCAGATGTGCTTTGCTGCAGCGTGCTTTGAATGAATTGAAGATGCCGGAGCCCGAAGCTTTCTTTCTGTCTCTCGGTCCCTGAGGCGTCAGAAAGCTCCTGCTTCCGGCCAACCTGCCTTGCCTGCGCAATCTCTTTTTCCAAGGCTTCGCGCTGCTCCCTACCAGCGAGCGCGATGCTGTATTGCGTGAGCTCACTTTGACGGGCGATGTTGACAGCTGAGTCGTTTGAGCTCTGGGCGACAGCAAGCTTCTGTGCCGCAGTGTTCGCGTAGGCCTGCGGAATTGAAGCGAAGTTAGAATTGATTTGCTCCGCCCCGCCCTGTATCGCAGCTGAGGCCGTTTGCACGGCACTTGCGGCCTGCCGCATTCCGTCCTGCAACGACGATATATCGGCAGTGAACCTTATGGAGACCTCGTCTGCCACTTTTGCGAATCCTTTTGCGAATCCTTTTCGAAGTCACGCGTGTACGGCACCGCCGAAGCGGACAAATCGGCCGGCGCGCCACGCCGAGAACAGAAGATGGGGAAGCTTTCGACAGAATCACTAAGGTTCGCGCAGGCGCACGAATCCATCCGGGTGGCGGGCGATGAGGCCTCCAATTCCGCTTGGATCACTTTCGTTTTTGCTAACTGCCCGGTCTGACTTTTGGGCAAGGCCAAAAGCGATCGTTAATATCTCATGGAGCGGCGGGTATTCACGCCAATATGAAAAGAGCGACTTGATATCGTGAATTGTCATCTCGTCTATTTGGTTGGGTGTATAGCCGCAAGCCGTCATGAGCCTGGCATAGATTAAATCGAAGCTGGTGCGGGCGGGTTCAGCGGAATCTCGCCCGCGAGTGCTTCCCCCGGGTCGGATACTCCGCGTGCATCTATAAATCCGCCAAGGCGCAGGACAGTCTCCATGGCGCGCCCGACCTCCGCCGCCGTTGCTTCTATATTTTCAAGAGAAGAAACAGCATCTGGGTAATCGCGGCGCAAAGCTATACTCAGGATTGCTATCGCGGAACTGATATTACCCTTGCCACCGTTCGCGTTCGCAATGAGAACCGGCTCAATTTCTTGCACTTGGCGCAAGGTCAGAGGGCGCACTTCCCACGTATGTGAGCCAAGGTGAATTGTTTGGGGCAGCGGGCGCATTTTAGGAGGCCTCTGCGAACGACCATGTCATCACGTTTCCTGCTGTATCCGCGAAGCAGGAGAAATCAAATTCGGGAATCGTGAAATCCTCAAGCTTCGTTTGGAAGCTGAGCTTTTTGGACGTGCAGTTGTTGAGCTTTAACGAGACGGCCTGCCCCTGAAAGGTCGTATAGAACAGCGCTTGAAATGTCGGAGTCACTCCGAGGAGCTGATTCGACACGGTAAACTTTTGTCCCGAACCGCCGACGGTGTAAGTATAGCTGACGAGAATGGCCTTTCCCGCGTCGGCCGAATTGAAACTGTAGACCCCAGATGTCACGGAGTATTGCCCAGCGGCGGGCGATGAGGCAACCTTCGTGAGCGGCAGTCCAGTCGCGGCGAAAAGGACACCTCCATCGTCAACGAAAGTAGCGGCGTTGGCCGCTGTATAATTGAAGGGAGTTGAAGCAGGAATAGCGCCCGCCTCAGCAAACGACGTCGCGAGCTGGCCAGGCGATGGCGTGACTCCATAGAAGAGATTGGCGAACGCCAAGCCGGAGATACGGGCAACTTTTGCTTTGCCTGAAGTCTTGATGGTTCCGCGGGCAATCGCCACCGGCCGCTGAAATTGGCCAGTGAGCTCTTTTATCGTCGCTGTTTCTTCAATCGTGACTTCTTGGACCAAGCCAAAGTTCATTGGCGTCGCGTTCGGGATATCGGTGCGAGTCCCGAGTAGAACACCGGAGCCAAAGCTATACATGTGGTAGCGTCTCCAATTTGATTGTGCCAAAACGGCCCTGAAATAGTGAGGGAACCGGCAGCAGAGATAATGCTATTGCGCGGCCTTCAGCTTGTGAGCTGGACCGACCCGTCCGGCTGATTATGCGAGCACTAGTTTAAGCGGCGCAATCAATAATGCGTCGCCGTCGATATCGCCCGGATCCTTCAAGACCTTGCCTTCTATCCGGCAGCTATAAACGGTCCCCCCAAGCGTATTTCGTCCGGTGAGGGCATCCGTCCCTTTGATCGCGAATGCCGAATCGAGTGCATCCATGACCGTATTGAGCAGTAGACCGCCAGTGATGCTGGGATCCTTGGCGTTTAAATAAACGAACAGTTTGATATCGATCACCCGCTTAGGAACAGCGCCCTCTGTCCAAGAATAAGTGTCCTGGCCACCCTCAAAGAGGAAACAAGCGGGCCTGCTGCTCGCAGGGACGTCGTTCCAGAGTTTAAGGCGTCTTGATGGCCCGAGCTTCCAAGGATACGCACCGGCGAGAACACCGAGCAGCGCAGCAATTGCACTCTCGCGGGAAGTCCCCGGCATTTTCCCTCCTTCTCAAAAATCATTGATAGGCAAAAGACATCGGTGTGCCAGACCGGTAATCTGCAGAGTCGTGCACTTAATCTTGCATGAGCGCGTTCAGAATGGCCTGCTTGAGGTTCGAAATCAGCTCATCTTGTGATTCGGTCAGCGAGCTTCGAAAATAGGAGCGTGAGGGTACGACGGAACCTGGGTGTTGCACGCGCCTCGCAAAAATCTGATCGCTGCTCGCAGCAAATGCGAGAGCTCTGGCCCTTTGAGTAAGAATTTCATGAGCGGCGGTTTTGCCACCGAATTCTTGGATTTCGGCATAGGGCAGGTTGGTGCTCGAATAGGTAATGCTGGTTTCTGCATCCTTCTGATCGACAGAAGATGACACCGAAGCTGCTATAGCACCGAAACGGGCCTGAAGGATCTCACCAGAAAGCTTTTGCCGGATGCGAACATCGAGCCGGCTGCGGACGGATTCGACCGCAGCACAGAGAGCATCTTGCAAAGAGCGCACATCAAATTCGGCCACCATCATGGCATGAAAACCCGCCGGTAGGGCGACAGAGCAGTTCTCACAAAGTCCGGAATATCTTTCACGATAAACGCCAGTGTCTCCTGTCCCCCGAGCGATTTTGTGCGTTGACCGATCCTTGACCGGTAAGCATAACGATCGGCAATCCAGTCCATGCAAGATAGTGCAAGATCATAAGGGACGTAGCCATAGGCCAAAGAGACTGCTGTGCCTGCATCTGCCTGAGAGAAACTATATAGGCCACTTGTAACCGAGTACTGAGCCGCAGCCGGGCTTGCTTGGACTCCGGTGAGGGGCTGGCCGCTGGCATAAACAACGCCCACATCGCTTGCCCAAGCCCCGTAGGGACACTGCGCCTGAATGGTATAAGGCGGGGAGGCAGGAACAGCGGCGTTCTCATTCGTGATTTGGTAGCCAGCCGCATAGGAGACAACGACATTCTGAATGCCGCCTGTAAAAACGCGGCCTCGCAGTGAAAGCCGCTGCATGGCTCCGGGGGGCGCAGAATCGCTGGGGTCGAGAAAATAGCCAGGCTGCGCGGCGTTTCCGCCAAATAAGGGCGGCGCTGGAGGGATCAGAACTCCGTCGATTGCGCAGGAAATGACATCGTTGACCGGCCATTGACGCAGCACAATTGAGGCCTCGCCGCCGCCATCGTAAGTCTCGGTATAAGTCGAAGGCAAGATAGCGGGTCTTTCGAGAATGTTGAGAATCGCGCGGCTGATTTGCGAAATCAACTGTGCTAAGAGGAGATCATCCTCGGCTCCAGTGATGTCAAGCCAGCTTTTGAGATTAGCAAGGTTGACGAGATCAAAAGGTGAGGCCATGTTCAGCGTCCCTATCTGTCCGGCTAATGCGCTTGGCAGTCTGGGTTGCAGGAAGCCAGTACGCGGCCTGCCCATTTCTCTTCAGTGGTGCGCCATCGCCGGGCATGCTGATTGAGAAGGCCCGCGGCACCGGGCAGACTTAAATAAGCTGTCTGCGGCGCATTCGACGGCATGAAGCTCTTTCTCTGAGCTGCGAAATGAGGGATTACGCCGGCGAGCTTGCGATGAGCTCGCCGGGTTCGAAGTCAGCGGCAGAGGGTCAGCCAGGAACTCCCGCGCGCCTTAAGCCAGGATTAGCCGTTGCCAATATTGGTGATCAGCGCCATTGACGGCGGGAAATAATGCTGCAGCACCTCGTCGGCATAGACCCCATATTCGTAGCGCCGGGTCCGGAGCGGCCATTCGATCTGGTAATAATCTTGGCGCGTCCTGATCTGCATGACATTGCCTACGCCCGCGAGCGGATAGGGCAGGGATTTAGCGGTCATTAAGATGGTGCCCGCCGGCATATTGGGATGGACCCTGACATCGACAACGCTGCCGCCCTGCATTGAGAATCGATTGAGATAGGTGCGGACCATAATGCCGCCGCCAATCATCTCCTGAGAAGACTCGAAAATGAAGCGCTGGGCGGCAGTTTGGGAGCCCGAGAGAATTTTCCGCGAGATGTTCAAGGCCTCTTGCGAGTTGACCCACATGGTGTCGGGAGAAAGCCGGTAAGTGTCCCACATAAACTTCAAGGCGGTATCAATTTCGATAATGCCGCCCGCACTATCCGACGTAAGAGGCGTGCCAACCCCCGGGCTCCCGGAAGGCATTGTATAGGTGTATGATCCAGAATTGGGGATCAGCGCTTGGTAGATGAGACCATCAAACGCTAGGGGATTCGTTGAGTTGTCGCCAGTGCCCAAGCTGGACGCATTCTGAGTGCCACCCGCGGCCGCGGTAATCACCACAGAGTTAATGCCCGTAATAGCGCCAAGGAGTTCCGAGCCAGGAGCACCCCAAAACCAAGCATAGCCAAGGGCGCCAGGCACCGTAGTGACGCTTGCGGTGATCGATCCGGTGCTGCCTGTTGTTGGCACGGTAGAATTTGCACTCTTCTTGGCAACGCCGCCGCCGAACTGATCCTGTGAGCCGTCGGCATTGGTGCGCGTGATCTGGCCCTGGACGCCGCCGGCAATGCTTCCGTTCATCACGCCATCAAGCGTCAGTGCGGCGCAAATCACAGACCAGGTTTGAGCCGTTAATGTGCCCCCAGTAGACGACGCCGCTAGCGTTGGTTGCGGGGTCGTGCCTAACGGGAGTGAAGCGCAGCCGCCGAGGATCATGGCCTCCTCGCCAAGCATTAAGGCCTCTAGCCCAGTTTTTGCGGCAAGCGCGCGGATATCATCGAATTCCTGGCCGGCATATTGCGCTTCGAAATCGACGCTCGTCTCGATGCCAATGCCTTTGTAATTGGCGGTGTAATCTTGCGTCTTCACAGCCATCACGCCGCCGCGATTCGCCGCAGAGACGCCAAAGCGCAGACCGGTCGTATTGACCGCCGTGATCGCGCGCCAAGAAGCCTGAATGCCGCCTCTACCCGAAACGCGCGGGATCATGTTCCGCAGCGGCGTCAAGACCGGATAAAGGAACTTGGCGCCGAGTTCGAGGTCATAGAAGGTAAGGCCGGATGTGGCACTTGGATTTTCTGAAAACGTGCTTTTTTCGAGCCCGAGGAGGCTCTTGAACCGCGGATCCCCGAGCGGTTTTCCTTGCGCGGTCTTAAGCCGGTCCAGAATATCCTGAACATCGGTCTGAATCGTCATATGTTGCTCCTGCCACAGAAGGGCGTTGGTGGAAAATGGTGAATCGAATCCTGGACCCGGCGTGTCAGAACGCCAAAATTGAAGAGCCGTCGAAAAAATATGAGGTCAGAGCTGGTCTACCGGCCTTTTCGTTGGGCCAGTTTGATGGCGAGAACTGAGAGAGCTTCTGGTCTTGAGAGCAATTCCTCTATGCTACTATTAGGGTCAGTATCGTTGCCGTCTTCGGCTTTCGAGATTGCCCTGGCAGGGCCCAGGAAAGGCAACGGAAGCGGCTGCTCCTCGATTTTCCTCACTCGCTGCAGCACATCTGCAAGAGTTTCGGCGAGCATATCGAACCGCTTCTCAATGGCGCCTTTTGCAGCTTTGCCTGACCCACAGCTCGCGCCTAGGACAACCGCGGAGTCATGGAGCTGCTGAATTATTGCTTCATCGGACGCATTCGTCTTCTCACCGGCTTTGCAGATCGGCGATCGCCGGCCCGGGGCCGCTTTTAGCCTCCCGCCATAAAATTTACGAGGCTGCGCGCCCTGTGCGGCGTCTGGCGGACTGACATTCAGGGCAGCCCGTAAAATCGCCGCCATTCGGCCAGCAAGCTCGCGCAATTCGGCCGTTGCCTGATCGTCATCACGTTCGTTTGTTTCGTCCGCGAAAGGTAAATTATGCAGCCAGCCCAAATCCTCGATGATGCGCGCAAGCCGGGCAGCTTTCTCTTCCGGACTTCTGAAATGCCGCTTCTCCCTGGTGCCATCAGCCTTAATCATTTCAAACATCGCTTGTGGCAAGCAGGGCAAGTCGACAAGCGAGATTTCGTTTGGCGCGGCGGTATACCGGCTGCGGCCGTCAGCATCGGTCCAGCGCCGCTCGTAAGTGCCGCCTTGTGAAAAACCGGTATAAACGCCCTCTTGCACCTTTACCCATTCGCCGTCGTCGACGACCTTCGCGCAGATTTCAATCTGCTTTGCTTCGTCATTAAAGTTAATGGCCGTTATTTTACCAGCGGCGACGGGGCCGTGCATCGCGCGGAGATTGCCGAGAGATTTTCCGCCGCTCGATCTCGCGATCTCCTCTGACCACTTCTGATAAAAGGGTTTGGTCGAGGCATAGTCGCAGATTTCCCCCGCGCGATCCTCTATTTCTGCGGTGGCAACGCCGTACACAAGGCGCTGCGCCGCATCGACCTTAGTTATTGGAATGAACATACGCAGCGCTGGCATAGCTACTCCTGAAAGTGAAACTGATGTTCCGATGCATTCCTTGGCTCCGGTAAAACAGCGTCTGAGCAGAGTAATTCAAATTAAAATCCAAGACTCAGAGAGCGTCTGGCCCGTTTGCACCCCGGATCTCTGACACACAATTGCTGACCGGCGCTCTCGGTTTGCGTAGGCTGGAGAACTCCAAAATTCCAGGACGGTCCCAATCGCCTTCAGGACGCAGAATCACCATTGGGCCGCTCTCGAGCGAAATTTGATTTTCGGGGGAGTCGACGTCGAGCATCATTTCGGTATAGCGGTAATCAGAGAATACAAATGGGCCGCGGCCCGGGATCGGCTTTGCGCCAAATCGCCTCCAAAAGGAATCCAAACCTTGGCGCGAATGGCCATATAGGCGCTTAAACCCTTTCCGCCGTGCATGGGCGATTCCAGCCCGCACAAGATCGAACGCGAGACTAGAGCTGCGGTAGCGTTTGCGTACGGCAAGCCGCTCGATCTTGGCAAAGCCGCCGAAAAATCGGACGCGCAAACATCCTGCTGGCTCACCGTCGATGAGACCGAGGAAATGTGTTGCACAATGGTCGTTGCCGTCGAACTCTTCTCCGTAAGGACAATCCTGCTCCGCCATATAAACCGACGCGCGGATTGAAAAAACCATGAGAAGGTCGTCAAATCCTCGCGCGACCCTGATTTCGGGATGCCGCCTGGGCTCGGGGGCGGTATCATTTGCAGCCGGCGCGCCGGAATGATGTACCTTAGACATTTCGTTGTCCTTCAGAATTGCGCGCGCTTGTGAAGCAGCAGGTGGTTGAGGACGCGGCCTAGTGGAATTGATCTGCACTCTGCGGATTTTTCTCGAAGGGCTGAACAAAATCCGCCGGACTAGCGAGTTCCGGCATCAGCGCGCCGAGCGAGCGGCGGCGATACGCCCACAGTGAGCTTTTGTCAGCGTCCTCGAGGGGACAGAATCCGGTCCGGACGAGGAATGCCTCCCCTCGCGCCGTTGCCGCGCGGGCATAGATGTCGGCGCCAGCATACAACGGCTGGTTGAGCCACTGCATGATGAGGGCTGCTGCCCCGGCCGCCAGTCCGGGAAAGCAGAGTGCCCAGATATAGATCCCTGCGGCGGCCTCCTCTGGCCGGACCAGCAGCGAAGGAGGAGGCGCGGCGACTGGCAAGCAGCCGTGAAGGAGCCGTGCTAGCCCCTCGGAGTTGAGGAGCAGCGCGGCAAAGCAGCCGGCAAGACCGGATTTTCCTCTAATGGACAGAATGCTTTGGGAGTATCGGTGCACCTCCTCGAATGCCGCTTGGCTCGCTCGCAGGCCAGGAATATGGCGAGCCATCATGGCCCCGAGATGGGGGAGTTCGTCTTCGGCAGCCGGCCCAGCTGAAAACCTGTGATTGTCCGGCAGATTTTCGAGGCCCAATACGCGCGGCCCGCCGGTCAGCGATGATTTACGCTGAAGCCGGCCTTGCCTCTGGTATCCGGAATGGTAATGGTTAATATTTGCCGTAACGTCTTGGGTGGCGCTCGCTCCGGTAACCAAAGTCATGGCTAAAACTCCGCTCACGAGCGGCGCAAAGGGGCGCCGCGAAGTCTTCGACGTCGTTCAGTCCCTGTCATGGGACGATCTGCGGATCTTTCTTGCGAGCGCCGACCAGAGCAGCTTCCGCAAGGCAGCCAAAATTCTGAAGATCAATTCCGCGACAATCGTCCGCAGGATCGAACGGCTTGAGCAACTCGTCGGGTGCCGTCTTTTTGTGCGCCACACCGATGGTGTCTCCGTGACACCCGAGGGCAACACGATTCTCGATCACGCCCGGGCCATAGAGCGGGAGACATTCGATATTGTGCGCCGGATGCAGGTTGCTTCAGACGGAATCCGGGGCCTGGTCCGAGTCGCGATAACCGAAGGCCTTGGCACCTATTGGGTGTTGCCCAAGCTGCTCGAGTTCCAAAAGACAAACCGCTTCCTGACGATCGAGCTGCAACAGACGATGGAATTTACCGATATCGGCCGGCTCCAGGCCGATATCTCGATTCAATTCCAGCGGCCGGAGCGCCCGGATCTGATCGCCGTCCAGCTTGGGTATTTGCACAGCTATCCATTTGCTTCCGAAGCGTACAAAGAAACATTTGGCCTGCCAAAAGCTTTGAGCGAATTGAAACAGCACAGATTAGTTCAGCTCATTTCCCCGCTCATCGGCGAGGGCGCTTACGAGCGTGCACTTGGCGTCCCAAGCTTAGAAGGTGTGGTCGGTGTAAGGACGAACACAAGTTCGGCCGTCCTCTATGCTGTCGAGCGTGGTGCGGGCATCGGGATGCTGCCGAATTACGCGCTCGCGCTCGGCGCAAAGCTTGTTCCGATCGATGTTGGCATGACGCACAGACTCGATATTTGGCTCACTTATCATCCGGATCTGCGAAAGTCGGATCGCCATATACTAGTTATTGACTGGCTCCGCCGTATTTTTGACGCGCGGCGCTATCGCTGCTTCGATGAGAAATTCACGCATCCCTACGATCTTCTGCCGCTGATGACCGGGGCGATACGCGAAAGCAGCGCTGAGGGGTTTGCCGCTGTCAATCCTGCGGTTCTCACCGTGAGCTAAGTGGCCATAATTCAGGATGTTGCCTTTGCGCACGGGCCGCCGCCGGGCAATTCGGCGGGGACGCGCGGATGCTTCGATTGGTCCCACTCTCCGCCGTCGCGAGGAGGCGCGCATAATCGATCAGAAAATGACGAGACGCGAATTAGTCCGGCTTGAAAAAACCGGAATCGAGATTCGATAAAGTCATACCGGCCTCACCTGCATGCGGATACCACTTGGAATCGTATATTGCCTGGATGACCTTAGGCTGCCTCTGGCGCGACTCCGAGCGTTCGTTTCGCGGCGTTTTAAGCGCACTTGTACATTGAGATGATCATAGAGAAGGAGCAATGCTAATCGAGCTTCTCGACCGCGCCTTCTTAGTTCGTTCTCAGTTTCATCCATCTTCCTATGAAGCTGGTTGAATTTCTCTATTTCGCCCATGAACTCCGCCTGGTCCTGAGCGACGTCAATCTCAGCGAAGCGCTCAACCAGCTCATTAATCGTCATGTGTGCAAGCTGTACTGCTTTCACGGTTTGAGCACTCCGAACCTGATGAGAGCGTCCAGACCGACGCGCCGCCTCATGTTCCAATCCTTATCCCGTAGATACTCCCGAGGTGAAAGGCCGCCGTAATCATCATTGCCCTTCATATACCAAGCCGTAATCTCCCAGTGCTTGAACGTTGGGATTCTTACGAGATTCTCCGGCGTCGATCTCTTCCCGCGAGTGGCCGTCCCGCTCCGCGGCAGTCTGCTCCACGATATGGTGAACCTCGTAGGCTTTCTCACGCTTGCCAACATCTCTTTGCAGCTCTTCGAGAGATTTTGGCTCATCAAGATAAGCATTGATATAGGGATATTTATCGTAAAGCCACGCGGCGGTCTCCGCCGCCGCTTCTAGGCCCGCGATGAACTCCCCCTGCGGGCCCCGCCGCACCGCCGACCAAAGCCCGTGTCAGCCATCTCGTCGCAAGCTTCCAGAACTTTGGAATTCAGAGTGCCGCCGCAGCAGGCTGCTTAGTCTGGTAGCGGAACGAAACCCGAGGCTGTGAGCGTCATCGGCTTATTGGCGGACGACTCGTGCAAAGGCGCACGGCCGAGCGCCGCGCGGGCTTCGTTGATCGTAAGAATGCCCTTCGCCGCATAACTTGAAAGAATGGCCTCTTGCGAAACCGGATCCATCTCGCGTCCTGAATTCCAGACGAACTCAAGATCGGGCGAGTCAAACTCGCTGGCCAGAATCTCGTCGATCAGGCCTTTCGCCCAAACCAGAATCGGGCCGAGCCCTTCCTCCGTGGCAAGATCCTTTTGCGTTTCTGCCGTGGCGCGATTGAGAGACTCCATGAGTCCTTGCGGCGAGATCGAAAACGCAAAACACACGATCCGCGCCAGCCACTCGTCGAATTGCCCTTTGAGCTCCGGCTCTTTTGTCTGGATGAATGTTTTGGCAACCCCGCCAGGAACGAACTTGGCGCGCCGGCGGCGGCTCAAGTCGCCATCGAAATAGGCGTCCCAATATTTTTGATAGGAGGCAATCTGATCGGGCGTCCAGCTCTCCGGCACTCCGATCAGGCTGTCTGGAATGTTTCCTTCTGAAAAATAATCGAGAAGATAAAGCTGCCTGCGCAGAGCGATGTTAACCGTCGTGACGATCTGCTCGACAGGGCTCATGCCATAGGCGCGGTTCACGCGCAAGTTACGCGGCCTATAGATGAGGTCGCGCACGGAATAATTGACCGCGGGATAACCTTTGAGGATTTGCTGATAGGCCGGAGGATAGACGAGCCTGCCGTCTTGATAATAGGGCTGCGGGGGACGGCCCCAGGGATCGATAACCGGCTTGATCGTTGCACCGTCGAGGGGCAGCAGCGCCTTGAGCCGCCCGCCGCGATCGCGGCCCATGTAGAGAGCCGGCGCGTCGATCACGAAGACTTCTTCGAGAAGGATTCGAAGCCAATCCGCAAAGCCATGAATGCCGTCGGGTTTCGTAAAGAAGCCCTTTACAGCCGCGATCCGTTCATCATCCTGCGCCAAGGGCGCGCGATGGTCGCACGCGATGATGTTCCAGCCCTGGCGGGCGACTTGATCCTTCCTTGTCTCGATCACGAGCCGGAGGAGATCATAGCCGTCTGCAAGGCTGCGCATCGTCGAGAATGTGACGGGCTCGAACGGGCGCGAAAGCGTCGAGAGATTATAACCTGCTGGATAATCCCACTGCCTTCCAGCGATCTCTGGCGGGGCAAGCGGTTTGAGGGGTTGGAGGGGCCCGAACCAGTTTTCAGCTTCCCCGGCGGCGCCGCTTCCCGCATAAGTGACATTGACTTCATAGGGGCTTAGTGGCCAGCTCCTTTGCCCGGCGCCACGCTCCGCCATATTCAAATTCCTTCGTCTTGAAATGCCCAATTGAATTCCCGGCGAGGCTTCAAATGCGTTCTTGAAACAAAGCGTTTATGTGCGCCGGACCCCTTCAGTCTCGCGGCGGTAAAACTCAATGATTCCTGCCCGCTCGCCGGACTCAAACAAGTGTGTGAGTGCCCAAATCGCTGCGTCCGCGTGATCGGGGCTGCCGCTGCCTGAATAACCTGCTGCCGAGAAGGCGCAGAGCTGATCCTCGAGCTTCGCGAACCGGCCGGCATGATGGACCTGCCCTTGCGCATAGCGCACCGAGATCGGCTCTGCGCGCACCGCCTTGCCCCGGCTCGCGGTCACTAATCGCACAGAGACGTTAGGATCGGCCGCTTGGATTGTCGTGCGCACCATTTCGCCGCCAAAGTTGCTTTCGGCGACGATGCAGTCGGCCCGCCATTCGTGATAGGCATTGACGGCTCTTCTTCCCCAAACCGATGGCGCCTCGCGGCAGGAGAGATCCGCGAGCACGTAGCAATCGCCATCGAGTCCCCTGGCGGCGACAATGATGCCGATTTCATCTGCGCCCATGTCATCCCGTCCCGCTGCTCCCGACGGGTCAACGGCAACAACAACTGATGCCCGCTTGTTCTCGAGGATATCTTCGGGCAAACAGCGATTGGAATCTATGGTCTCATACGTCCATAAGGCTCCGTCGATTTCATCGACATAAGCTCCCTCGAAAAAACGCCTGCGCTGCCTTTCTGGAAGGTTCTGCAAGCTTTCCAGAAACTCAGCCGACAGATTGGCGGCGTTGTCGGGCGGGTTCAGAAAAGCCCGGTCATAGTTGCCGGGGTCTCTGAGAGCCTGCCTCGAAATAGGGTCGCGCTTCTCGCCGAAAAGAACATTTGTCCAATGGGATTTGCCGACCGGATTGAGATCAACATATGCCTTTTGCCCGATAACAGGAGAGACTTGGGCCAGCCGTGTGAACGCGACTAGAGCGGAAGCATAGGGAATTTGAGAGGCTTCGTTTAAGAATATAGTCGCATACTCAAGGCCTAGGATTTTCTCAACGCGCGCTTTGTCATCGAGGCCGCCAACCCATATGCGCGAGCCGTTCGGAAGAGCGAAGTAACCATCCTGCCTCCGCTCTTTGATCTTTAAATCTGGGAAGCAAAGCTCTGCAACCTGAGGCAGTGTGCCGAGGGCGATCGAAGCACGGGCAGCGTTTGCGTGAAAGCGCAATATCGCATGTCTTGAGCCTTTTTCTCTGAGAGCGCGCATAATGATTGCGCGGACGATAAGGAAAGTTTTGCCGGAGCGCGTGCCTCCAGCAAGGCAAGTATAACGCTGCGGCCCATCCAAGAGGCGGCGCGCCGCCTCTTGGCCGGGGCTAAATGATACCATTTTAGTCCTGAAGTCGATGGCGAAAAATAATTCAAGCGAGCCGCCATGGCCGGCCGCATGGCGCGGCATCAAGAGCAGGCGGCCGCTTCAGACGGCGGGCGCGCAATTCGTGCAGGGCACGCGCGCATCTAGCGCTGACAATTGATTGCATGTCAACGAGCTTCAAGATCCACTAAATGGCCTTTCTTACACCGGCTCTTGTGTTTGGATAAAGAAGGCGAGATGTTTCACGCTAACCCATCCGTCTCGCCAGTATTGGCGGAGGGAATGACAATCAGTCAGATCAGTGCTGCGGGAATAATGAATTTGGAATCAGTTAAGGGAAATGGAAGTGCTGCAGGCGCAGTTCGTGCACGGCACGCGCGCATATAGCGCTCACAAATGCTTTCCTGTCAATTGCCTGAAGAAGATGAGACTCGCTGCATCTTACAGGCCCGAGACGACGGACGAGGGAGTTCGGTAGTTGGCAACTAAGCGAAAATAACCGCTTGGGGCAGGGCGGGGCGCGAGGCGTGTTCGCACGGAGCCCAAAGTTCACATCCTCAGCACGCCAAAGCGCGTCTCTTGGATGGGGGCATTGAGCGCGGCCGAGATTGCAAGACCCAGCACCATCCGGGTGTCGGCGGGATCGATGATGCCGTCATCCCAGAGCCTTGCGCTCGCGTAATAGGGGTGCGATTGGTGCTCGAAGCGCCTAATGATCGGAGCTTTCAATGCATCCTCTTCTTCGGGCGGCAGCGATTTTCCTTCCGCCTCAAGCCTGTCGCGGCGCACTTGGGCGAGCACATTGGCAGCCTGCTCGCCACCCATTACCGAGATGCGCGCATTGGGCCACATAAAAAGAAAGCGCGGGCCATAAGCGCGCCCGCACATGCCATAGTTGCCAGCTCCGAAGCTGCCGCCGATGATCACCGTGAATTTCGGCACGTTCGCGCAGGCAACGGCGGCAACCAGCTTTGCGCCGTCCTTCGCAATTCCTTGGGCCTCGTATTTCTTGCCGACCATAAAGCCTGTGATATTCTGCAGGAATAGGAGCGGAATTTTACGCTGCGCGCAAAGCTCGATGAAATGCGCGCCCTTGAGCGCCGATTCGGAGAATAGAATCCCATTATTGGCGAGAATCCCGGCTGGATAGCCGAAGATATGCGCAAAACCGCAGACGAGGGTCGTGCCGTAAATTGCCTTGAACTCGGCGAACTCGCTCCCATCGACAATTCGGGCGATGACCTCGCGCACATCATAAGCTTCGCGTAGATCGGTCGGAACGATGCCATAGATTTCGTGCGGGTCATAAAGCGGCTCGCGCGGCTCGCGAACCGCAACTCCGGGCGCCTTCGTGCGATTGAAAGCCCTGACGAGTTGGCGCGCGATTTCAAGAGCATGTGCATCGCTCACTGCGTAATGGTCCGTCACGCCAGAGATGCGCGAGTGGACCTCGGCGCCGCCGAGCTCCTCGGCCGAAACGTCTTCGCCGGTTGCTGCTTTAACAAGAGGAGGGCCCGCCAAAAAAATCGTGCCTTGGTCCGCAACGATGATCGCCTCGTCGCTCATGGCAGGAACATAAGCACCGCCTGCCGTGCAGCTCCCCATCACGATCGCGATCTGCGGAATACCTGACGCTGACATGCGGGCTTGATTATAAAAAATACGCCCAAAATGTTCCCGGTCCGGGAACACCTCGCTCTGGCTCGGGAGGTGCGCGCCGCCGCTATCGACGAGATAAATGCAAGGAAGATTATTTTGTCGCGCAATCTCCTGCGCGCGCAAATGCTTCTTGACGGTGAGCGGATAATAAGTGCCGCCTTTCACGGTCGCGTCATTGGCAATGACGACGCATTCCTGGCCGCAGATCCGTCCAACACCGCTGATCAATCCGGCCGCAGGGAGATAATCCTGATAAACCTCATAACCCGCAAATTGCGAGAGCTCCAGAAAGGGTGCGCCAGGATCGAGCAGCGCGGCGATGCGCTCGCGCGGCAGCATTTTTCCCCGAGCAATGTACCTTGCGCGCGCATTCTCACCGCCGCCCTTAGCTATGGTTGCGAACTTCGCCCGCATGTCCGCAACGAGCGATTCCATCGCGGACTCGTTGGCCTTGAATTTTTCGCTTCGAGCAAGCGCAGCGGATTTAAAGATTGTCATTGAGCTAATCGCCGCCGAACAGCTCTCGGCCGATCAGCATGCGCCGAATCTCGCTCGTCCCTGCGCCGATCTCATAGAGCTTCGCGTCGCGCAAAAACCGCCCGGTCGGGAACTCGTTGATATAGCCATTGCCGCCGAGAAGTTGAATCGCATCGAGTGCCGCCCGGGTCGCATGCTCGGCAGCAAAGAGAAGGCAGCCGGCGGCATCCTTGCGCGAGACATGGCCCGCGTCGCAGGCGCGAGCAACAGCATAGGCATAGGCGCGGCTCGCGTTGAGGCCCGTGTACATATCGGCGAGCTTGCCCTGAACGAGCTCAAACTCGCCAATCGGCTGACCGAACTGCTTTCGCTCGCGCACATAGGGCAGGCTAATGTCGAGACAGGCCTGCATGATGCCGAGCGGGCCGCCCGCAATCACGACACGCTCGAAATCGAGCCCCGACATCAAAACTCGCGCGCCATCCCCCGCGGCTCCAAGGAGGTTTTCTTCCGGCACTTCGCAATCTTCAAAGAGAAGCTCGGAGGTCGGCGAACCACGCATGCCAAGCTTATCGAGCTTTTGGCCGGCACTAAAGCCCTTGAAGCCGCTTTCGATGATAAAAGCCGTAATCCCGCGCGGCCCCGCCTCGGGATCGGTCTTGGCGTAGACAACGAGAATCGAGGCATAGGCCCCGTTGGTGATCCACATCTTAGTGCCGTTCAAGACATAGTGGCTGCCTCTCTTATCGGCGCGCAGCCGCATCGAAACGACATCGGACCCGGAGCCGGTTTCTGACATGGCGAGCGCTCCAACCTGTTCGCCAGAAATGAGCTTCGCAAGATAGCGGCGCTTTTGCGCCTCCGTGCCGAAACGGCGGATCTGGTTGATGCAAAGATTGGAATGGGCGACGTAGGAGAGGCCGACAGAAGCTGAGGCGCGGCTAATCTCTTCCATGGCGATGCAATGGGCGAGATAGCCAAGCCCCGCACCGCCATAGTCCTCGTCAACCGTAATGCCATGCAGGCCAAGTGCGCCCATTTGCGGCCAAAGTTCAACCGGAAACTGGTCGGTGCGGTCAATCTCGGCGGCCCGTGGCGCGATTTTGGTGGCCGCGAAGGCGCGCACACTCTCGCGCAGCCTTTCAAAATCGGGATCAAAGGAAAAATCGAGGCTGTTTCGCATGAGCTGACTCCGCCAGTTTTCACGAATAGCACATTTGCTGTAGGCCCGGGTGGGCGGCCAAGAGTCCTTTTGGTGTCCACCTAGCTCCTTCGGCCCAGTGAGGGCCCGTTGGCGAGCCTTCCGGACAGGTGCGCCCGCGCCCTTGCTGTGACTTCCGGTGCCATAAAACTTGCCAAAGCGCCAAAAAAACCGATATGAATGATTATTCTATTCAAGACCTGGAGATTCGCCATCGGGGGCGCAAAGGATTTTCGAGGCTGGGCCGCACGTTTGAGGGTGAGACCTACCTCCTCGATAGCCGGACTGGCTGGATCTCAGCGCACGAGCCAAAGGGCATCTGATCAGGCGGATCTCCAAAGGCGTTCGAGGGCATCGGTTCACGAGCCCGGATATGTAATCTCCGCCTTGCCGTGCATCTTCGGACAGGCGGGTAGGTAGTGATGCGAAATGGCTTTTCTCGCGGGCAGGCCAACTGCCTCCGCGCCCAATTGGAATCCTGCCCCCGCGCTTAAATCGTTAGCGGGCCGCTTTGTCTCCGTCTCCGGTGCAGAGAGCTTCGGCCCCGCGGACGAGAGCGGGGATTCGCACGGAAACGTCACCCCCTGCCCGGGGCGCCGGGCGGCGGCTCAACGGCCCACCCGCCAAAAGGCACCATTTCCTCGGTTTTGTCTTCTCATCAACCTGCTGATCCAGCGCGTGGCGCGGCCGCGGCTTACCTGGCCTTCGGCCCCCCATCCGGACGTCACCAGGCCTCCGCGACAGGCTGGCCGCCACGCCCCAACGAGCTTCACATGGCCAACAAAATGCTTATCGACGCCTCGCATCCAGAAGAGACGAGGGTAGTCGTCGTCCGCGGTAACAGAGTCGAAGAATTCGATTTCGAATCCGCTAGTAAAAAACCACTTCGCGGCAATATTTATCTTGCCAAGGTCATGAGGGTCGAGCCCTCGCTGCAAGCCGCATTTGTGGATTATGGGGGTAACAGGCACGGCTTTCTGGCCTTTTCGGAGATTCATCCGGATTATTACCAAATCCCCGTCGCCGACCGCCAAGCTCTCCTTGAAGAGGAAGCACGGGCCCAGCGCGAGGACCAGGAGGATCAGGGCCGGGCGATACGGCGAAGTCGCCGCAGCCGGCGCGGGCCCGACGGGCAGCGGGCCGAGAAACGCCGCGCACAAGGCGAAGAGATTATCTTCGGTGAAGTTGAGGCCGAAACGCCAGGCGGGCTCGAGGACCGCATAGCTCCAGAAGCCGCGGGGCCCGTGCCTAGGGGAGAGGTGGCAGCAGAGGAAGGCCTTCTGCCGTCCGGCCCCGAGCGGGAGGAAGCGCCGGACGGCGCGAGCCGGGCCGAAGCAGCGCCGCCAAGCGAAGAAAGCGGCCCAGGTAGACAAGCGGGAGACATGCAATCGGCCGAAACTCGGGCCGAGGATCTAGAACTGCAACCGCTGGAAGAAGGGCCTGACCGCGATGATGAAGACGGCGGGGCTCCGGAGATTGACCAGCTTGGCGGGGATGCTCTGGAGGAGATGCCCGCCCGCCCGCCGCGCCCGCGCCGCAGCTACAAGATCCAGGAGGTGATCAAACGGCGCCAGGTCCTGCTCGTTCAAGTGGTTAAAGAGGAACGTGGCAACAAAGGTGCGGCACTCACCACCTATCTCTCGCTTGCAGGCCGTTATTCGGTCTTGATGCCGAACACGGCGCGCGGCGGCGGTATCTCGCGCAAAATCACCGATTCCGCAGACCGCCAGAGGCTCAAGGCTATTGCTCAAGAGTTGGATGTGCCGGAAGGCATGGGCGTGATTGTGCGCACCGCCGGGGCATCGCGCACAAAGGCCGAGATTAAGCGCGATTTCGAATATCTACTGCGCATGTGGGAGACGGTGCGCGAGACAACACTTCGCTCAAGCGCGCCGAAACTCGTTTATGAGGAAGGCTCGCTCATAAAACGGGCTATTCGCGACCTCTATCACAAAGACATCGACGAAATCGTTGTCGCGGGGGAGGAGGCCTATCGCGAGGCCAAAGAATTCATGCGGCTGCTTGCGCCGAGCCATGCCAAGATGGTGCAGCCTTACCGCGAACCTCAGCCGATGTTCGCCAAGTACGGTGTCGAATCGCAGCTCGACGCGATGTTCTCGAACCATGTCACACTGAAGTCGGGCGGCTATATCGTGATTAATCAGACGGAGGCGCTGGTTGCCATCGATGTCAACTCTGGCCGCTCCACGCGCGAGCATAACATCGAGGACACGGCGCTCAGGACCAATCTCGAAGCCGCTGAGGAAATCGCGCGCCAGCTCAGGCTGCGCGACCTCGCCGGGCTTATCGTAATCGATTTTATCGACATGGAGGAGAGCCGGAATAACCGGCTTGTTGAGCGGCGCCTCAAGGAGGCTCTGAAGAACGATCGTGCCAGGTTACAGATTGGCCGCATGTCGGCGTTCGGGCTTCTCGAGATGTCCCGCCAGCGCATGCGCACTGGCGTCCTCGAGGGTTCGACAATTATCTGCCCCCATTGTGCAGGTGCCGGAACTGTCCGCTCGACTGCTTCGATCGCGCTGCATGTTTTGCGCGGCCTCGAAGACGCTCTGATTAAAGATTCGGCTTATGATATTGGTGTCAAAGCCAGATCGCCGGTCGCGCTCTATATCCTTAATCAAAAGCGCTCGCATTTGCAGGACTTGGAAAAGCGGTTCGGCGTATCGGTGACGGTCACGGCGGACGATAGCCTGACCAACACCAATTATTACACCTTATACCGCGGTGAGCCTGCGGCCGGATTGAGGGATGGACCCTCCCGTCTTCCCGAAGAGGCGCCAAGTCTCGTGCCTGCTGACGACGCCGCCCTGAGTCCTGCGGTGGAACCCTCGGAACTGGCCGAGGAGGCCAAGGCTGGGTTGGCAGTCGAAGAGAGAGAGGTCCGCGATCAGCCAGACGGCGACACTGAAGCCTATGCCAGGCAAAGGCGCCGGCGCAGGCGCAAGCGCGCGAGGGGAGCGGACCGTGAATTGCCGGCAGTTTCTCCCAGCGCACCTCAGCCGCCGGACGATGCCCTGCGGGCCGTCGCCGAAATTGGCGGGCTCAATCCAGCAGCCTTTAGCATGGCCGGGGCTCAGAGTCGCGAGTCAGACTCGCCCCTAACCCAGGGGGCCTCCGGCCTTGACGCGGCCTCCGGGCGAAAATCCGCTGCTGACTTGCCAGGCACACGGCAGTCCCGTCAAATCGGGGCGAGCCCAGCGGATGAGCCAATTTTGATTGAATTCGGCCCCGACCCTGGCCATTCTGATGTGGAAGGGGGTGCTTCGGCGGCCTCTGAAGAATCGGAGCGAACGCTCATCACGCCCGCGCCTGCAGAGCCGGGCGAGGGAAAAGCGCCGCGAAGGCGGCACGGCCAAGGTGCACGCCGCGTGCGCGGCGCGAAGCCTCGCCGGAAGGAGCTACCTCAGGCGACCGAGCCAGCTGATCAAATGCCAGGTGAGGCTGTTCAGGTCGCCACAGAGTTCGCGCAGGAGCATGGGCACGAATCCGTTGGCAAGAGCGGCATGGCAATCGTGCCGGAACCAGAGCCTGCTCCGTTCGCAGGGAGCGCTGCCTCCTCCGTACAAGAGGAGGGGCCATTCGCCGCCCCGGAACAGCCGCAAGAGCCTGAATCGGACATTTCCGAACGCCCGAAGCGCACCGGCTGGTGGCAGCGGGCGCGGCCTGGCGGGCGCGGCTAAGTGCTTTCCAGCCCCGCTCTTCACGGGGGCGCGGAGGCTGCGGCGCGCGGCAAAGCAGCTTGCGAGATTGCGGGCGAAGGATGGGCAAGCCGACAGCAGTACACGGATCAGGGGCTGAGGCCGAAGCGCTCCGTCATAAGGAGAAGATGGCCAAGCGCAAGGCCGCACAGGACGCTGAGGTCGCCTCGAAGGCAATTGCGCAAAAAGGCTTGCTCATCGTCCACACCGGCAAAGGCAAAGGAAAGTCGACGGCGGCCTTTGGGCTCCTTCTGCGCGCCTTGGGTCACGAATTGCCTTGCGGGGTGGTGCAATTCATTAAAGGCGCCTGGCAGACCGGGGAGCGCAAGGCGCTCGCCCGCTTCTCCGATCTCGTTTTCTGGCATACGATGGGCGAGGGTTTTACCTGGGAGACACAAGACCGCGCTCGTGATATCAAAGCTGCCGCAGCGGCCTGGGCCAAAGCGAAGGAGCTTATGGCCGACCCGAGGATAAGGCTCCTCATTCTTGACGAATTGAACATCGCTCTGCGTTACGATTATCTGCCCCTCGGCGAGGTTATAGCGGCGCTAAAGGCCCGCAGGCCCGGCCTCCACGTTATCATCACTGGCCGCAACGCGCGGCCCGAGTTGGTCGAAGCCGCCGACCTCGTGACCGAAATGGGTCTCGTAAAGCACCATTTCGCCGCTGGCGTGAAGGCGCAGCAGGGGATCGAATTCTGAGCACGCCGCGCCATGCAAAGACGCTTATGGTGCAAGGCACCGGCTCCGGGGCCGGCAAGTCGTTGATCGTCGCGGGACTTTGCCGGGCATTCCGCAACTGCGGGCTCAGCGTGCGCCCTTTCAAGCCGCAAAACATGTCGAACAATGCGGCTGTCACCGCCGACGGCGGCGAGATTGGCCGGGCCCAGGCGTTGCAAGCAAGAGCCTGCGGCGTCGCCCCGAGCCGCGACATGAACCCGGTCCTTTTGAAACCCCACAGCGACAATGGCGCGCAAGTGGTCCTGCGCGGGCGCGTGCTCTGCCAGGCCCGGGCGCGCGAGTTTCAAAACCTGAAGCCAACTCTTTTGCCGGCCGTTCTTGAAAGCTTCGAGCGGCTTTCTGCAGCCTGCGATCTCCTCCTTGTGGAGGGAGCAGGCAGCGCCTCGGAAATCAATCTGCGCCAGGGCGACATCGCCAATATGGGCTTTGCGCGGGCCGCCAATGTCCCGGTCATTCTTCTGGCCGATATCGAGCGCGGCGGGGTGATCGCGCAGATCGTTGGCACGCGGTCCGTGATCGATCCGGCCGACGCGCAAATCATCGCGGGCTTTCTCATCAACAAATTTCGCGGCGATCCCTCGCTCTTTGCGGACGGCATGGGACAGATCGAGCAGCTCACCGGCTGGCCATCGCTCGGCCTCATCCCCTTTTGCCCCGAAGCCGCGCATCTGCCAGAGGAAGATTCGCTTGGCCTCTTCAGGCGAGAAGCCGCGGGCTCCGGTGTCATCACGATCGCTGTGCCGGTGCTGCCAGGCATTGCCAATTTCGACGATCTCGATCCGCTTTACCTTGAGCCCGGTGTCCGCGTCGTGATGGTCAAGAGCGGGCGCCCGCTCCCCGCCGAAGCCTCGCTCGTCATCCTTCCAGGTTCCAAAACAACGATCGCCGATCTTGCGGCGTTCCGCTGCGAGGGCTGGGACATCGACCTTTACGCCCATGTACGCCATGGCGGCCATGTGTTCGGCATCTGCGGCGGCTATCAGATGCTCGGCAAAGTAATCCTCGATCCCTTAGGGCTCGAAGGCCCGCCGGGCGAGGCGCACGGTCTTGGTCTTCTCGATGTCGAGACAGTCCTCGGAGGCAAAAAGGTGCTCTCGCCGGTGCACGGCATCAGTGCCGCAGATAACGTCCCGTTCGACGGCTACGAAATGCATCTCGGCCGCACCATCGGGCCTGATTGCTCGCGGCCTGTGGTGCACATCAGCGACGGGCGGGCCGATGGCGCGCGCTCCGCCAATGGCCGCGTAAGCGGGTGTTATGTGCATGGGCTTTTTGCTCATCCCGCGCAGCGCAGCGGTCTCCTCGCCCGGCTCGGGGGCAAGGGCTCTAATATCCTCTACGAAGAGACAATCGAGGCCGCACTGGATGCGGTCGCCTCGCATCTCGAAGAGCACATCGAGCTCGGCCGTCTGCTCAGCATAGCGAGATAGAAGCCGCCGCGACGAGCAACACGAGCCAATGGACAACGCAAGCGCGTTTATAGAGCGCCAGCGCGCGCGCAATATCCGTTGCGCTGGTCTCTTTGCCCGAGCCGATCCATTGATCGTCCACCAAAATCTCGCCGTAGGTGCGCGGGCCGCCGAGCTTGACGCCGAGCGCGCCCGCCATCGCGGCCTCGGGGAAGCCCGCATTGGGTGACGGGTGGCCGCTCGCATCGCTCGCGATTGTGCGCCAAGCGGCCGCCGCAGAAGCACCCGGCGTGACGAGCGCCGCAAGCATGATCAATAAGGCCGAAAGCCGCGCGGGCAGCAAATTAGCGAAATCGTCGAGCCTCGCCGCGGCATAGCCAAACGCCGCATGCCGCTTGGTGCGATGGCCGATCATGCTATCCGCGGTATTGAGCGCTTTGTACCAGATGCCGCCGGGAAGCCCGCCAAGCACTATCCAGAACGCAGGAGCTACCACAGCATCGGAGAAATTCTCGGCAAGGCTTTCGATGGCAGCCCGGGCAATACCGCTTTCGTCGAGGATTGAGATGTCTCGTCCGACAATCCTTGCGGCGGCGGTGCGCCCCTCAGCCAGTCCCAATTCTAGGGCCTTCGCGACAGCAAACACATGGGCGTAAAGACTGCGCTGGGCGATGAGGGTTGAGCCAGCAATGGCGCTCAGGCCAAGGTTCAACCATAGCGGAAGAGCTGCCAGTCCGGCGCACAACGAGCTGGCGCTTGCCCAGCCGATCAAGAAAAGCAAAGCGAGTGCGGCAAATCCCGCCGCTCGCCGGGCGGCGAAAGGATAAAGGCTCCGGTTCAGTTTTTCGTCGGTGAATGCGATAAGACGCCCGGCCCAGGTGACGGGGTGGCCAATGGCTCGGAAGAGGGGGTCGGGATACCCAACGCCCGCCTCGATGATGAGAGCGAGGAGTGCGAGCCTCAAATTGGCGGAAAAATCCATTCGCGGGCAGCTGCATTAAGGTGACTTGATGAGATCAGAACCGGCCATTCATCTCTTCACGGCATTTTCGGCGAGGCGGGGCCGCGTTTGTCAATGACAGCCCTATGGCCGCTGCCCGAGGCGGTCGCAACGCGATCATTGACAAGAGGCACGCTTGCCACTTGGCCGCCGCAGATGAATGGCGATTTGTGACTGCGGGCAGCAATGACGGAATTCCCAGTCTCAAACTCGTTCCACTTATTAGTAAGGAACTTGCCGCTCGCCGGACACGGAGGAGGTCTCCTTGCCGCGCGGCAAGCCTATCCGCAGGCCCCAGAGCCTTGGCTTGATCTCTCGACTGGTGTCAGTCCCTACGCCTATCCGTTTGAGAGGCTGCCAAAGGAAATCTTCACCCGGCTGCCGGAGCCCGAGGAGGTTTATGCGCTCGAGGCTACCGCGAAACACGCTTACCAGGCTCCCCGCCACGCGGAAGTCGTCGCGGCTCCGGGCACGCAAGCGATCATCAATTGGCTGCCGCGCTTGGCTACAGCCCGGCGCGTTGGAATCCTGGGCTTCACCTATTGCGAGCACGCGCGGCGCTGGGACGAAAGCGGCGCTTATGTTGTCGAGGCCGTGGAGCTTGCAGCGCTCAAAGGCAAGGATGTTGCCATCGTTGTCAATCCGAACAATCCGGACGGCAGGGTGATACCGCCAAGCGAGCTTTTGGAGCTGGCTGGAGCTCTTGCAAGCCGTGGCGGTCTGCTCATTATCGATGAAGCGTTCGCCGACTTCCTTGGGCCCGCCGCAAGCCTTGCTCCCGTTCTCCCCTCGCGGGGTGCAGTTGTCCTGCGCTCCTTCGGCAAGACTTACGGCCTTCCGGGGCTGCGGCTTGGCTTTGCAATTGCGCCACGGCCCATTGCGGAAAAGTTGCGCGTTGCGCTTGGCCCCTGGCCGGTTTCCGGCCCGGCAATTGCTGCCGCTGAAAAGGCTTTGCTCGATGCGCAGTGGCTCGCGGCCGCGCGGGCCCGGCTTGAGAAGGATGCCGCCGCGCTCGACGGGATTTTGGCGGAAGCGGGGTTGGCGCGCGTGGGCGGCACCCCCCTTTTCCGGCTCGTGGGCCACAAGAATGCGCAACGCATTTTTGACCACCTGGCGGGCGCGGGTATTCTCGTGCGCCGCTTCGCCGCCAGGCCAGACTGGCTGCGATTTGGGATCCTTGCGCAGGAGAAAGACCGGGCACGTCTGCGTGCCGCGCTTCGGGCGGCCCTATAAAGTCACGGCCGCCCCTGGCATAAGCCTTGAGTCATCGCGGTCGTTGATTGGTAGGCAAGGAACGAACTCCACGTGAGATTGACGGCAAGAAGTTCTCCGCAAGCAACCGGATTCTGTTTGGCCGCGCTTGGCGCGGTTTTGTTTTCCACGAAATCCGTTCTCATCAAGCTTGCTTACGCCTATCCCGTCACGCCCGTGACCTTGCTGGCATTGCGGATGGCCTGCGCGGCGCCTTTTTATCTGATCGCCGCCAAGCTTGCGGGCAGGAACGGATCAACTCTGCGCAACCGCGATTTGCTCCAGCTTTTCTTGTTTGGCTTGATTGGATATTACGGCGCAAGCTTCTTAGATTTCGCCGGGCTGGCCTACATCTCCGCAAGCCTGGAACGGCTCCTTCTATACACTTATCCGGCGATTGTTCTCTTCATATCTGCTTTTGCTTCTGGCAGGCCGGTTTCGCGGCGAGACCTTTTGGCCGCGGCTTTGACCTACGCCGGCGTTGGATGCGTCTTCGTCAATGGCGGACAATCCGGCGGAGCTTCCCGTTGGCCCGGCGTTATCCTCGTTCTCGCGAGCGCGTTCGCATACGCGGTTTACCTCGTTGGCAGCCAACGCATTATTCCCCGCCTGGGCGCCTTGAGGTATACATCTTTAGCCATGCTACCGGCCGTGGGCGGCACCATGCTGCATTTCGCTTTCTCCGGCGCTTTTGCGGACCTCGCACACTTGCCCGCGCCTGTTTACGCCTATGGCTTGGCGCTCGGACTGTTCGCAACGGTCCTGCCAACTTTTATGATCTCGGCGGGAATCGCGAGAATCGGCGCAGCCAAGGCCGCCATGATTGGAGCGCTCGGCCCGGTCGCGACCCTTCTTCTTGCTTGGATTTTTCTCGGCGAGGAGATCACGGCCGTTCAAATTGCAGGCACGGTCTTAATCATAGTTGGAATTCATGCAGCCAGCAGGGGGGATCGGCCCAAGGTCTGACGGTGCTCTGGCGGGTTTTGGCAAGCCTGGCGTCGGCAAACCTGCTGGTCGTCTAAATTAAAAACTTTCTAAAAAAGTATTCCCGGCCTCAATCGCGTGCAAAACAGCTTGCAACGGCCGGGCAAGGCATGCTTTATATTTATTCTGTATCACAATTGAGTCGGTTCATAATTGTATTCGCAAATCTGGCGGGTGCAGTTAAGCTTTGCAGGGCGGTGGAATGAAGGCGGATCTCTTTGGCATCCTATGGTCCACAGCCGCAATCGCCATCGTGCAAGGGGCCGCAGCTAAAGAATATCCCGTTGGCGTGCCGCAACAAAAGTTCGGCATGGAGATCAGCGCGGTCTATCTGCAGCCGATCGAGATGGATCCGCCCGGCATCATGCGCGAGGCGAGCCAGTCCGATATTCATCTCGAAGCCGACATCAGAGCCGCCAAAGACAACAAGAATGGGTTCGCGCAGGGCGATTTCATTCCCTATCTCGCAGTAACCTACGAGCTCATCAATTCCACGACCGGCGAGACCCAGAAGGGCGAACTCATGCCAATGGCCGCGAGCGACGGACCGCACTACGGCGATAATATCAAGTTGACGGGGCTCGGCAAATACAGGCTGATCCTAACGGTTGCGCCCCCAAAGCAGAATTTTGGCCGCCACATAGATAAAGAAACTGGCGTTGCGCCTTGGCCCGGCGACTTTACGGCCGACTATGAATTCACCTATGCCGGAATTGGCAAGAAGGGGGGCTATTGAACGGGTTCGGTAAGGCGCGCCGCATGGCTAAAAGACCAGCGATTCTGCTAGTTCCACTTTCTTTGTGCTGTACCATGACAGTTGCGTTGTCCGGAGGCGAGCCGGCCTTCACCATCACATTCAAGGATGGCGTTATCTCGCCGTTGCGCATTGAAGTGCCCGCGAACACGCGGTTCCAGCTCGAATTGCGTAACGCAGGCGAGACACCGGCGGAATTTGAGAGCGCCGAATTGCGCAAGGAAAAAGTGCTCGCACCTAAATCGAGCTCGGTTCTCGTGTTCAGGACTCTCGACCCCGGCGAATATTCTTTCTGCGATGATTTCCACCCCGACGCGCCGAAAGCCGAGCTGGTTGCGAAATGAGCTGCAGGTCCTCTGATTCCAGAGTAGGGAAGCCCTGCGCATGACAGCGCTATTGGATTCGACTTCGCGCTCAAGGCTCCCAGCGGAGGGCAAGTGTAAGCCGCGCCGCAATGCGGCTTCGCGGTTCTTCTACGCGCTCGGCGAGGCGATGCGGCACCATCAGCGGCTGGTCCAGGCCTGCCAATGGACCGTCGTTTTGGTTTACCTCGTGCTCGTCAGCGTGCCGGCCTTTCTCCCCTTGCCTGGCCGGACCGCGCACATCTGGAATAATCTCACCCTCTTTGCGCAATTTGCCTTCTGGGGCCTCTGGTGGCCGTTCGTGCTCCTCAGCATGGTGCTTTTTGGCCGCGCGTGGTGCGGGATCTTTTGTCCCGAAGGGGCGCTGAGCGAAGCGGCAAGCCGGATCGGGCGCGGCCATGCCATCCCGCGCTGGATCACGTGGAGGGGCTGGCCTTTTGTTTCCTTCGCGCTGACCACGATTTACGGCCAGATGGTCAGCGTCTACCAATACCCGAAACCCGCCCTCTTGATCCTCGGCGGCTCGACCTGCGGAGCCATGGTCATCGGCCATCTCTACGGACGCAACAAAAGAGTCTGGTGCCGGTATCTCTGTCCCGTCAACGGCGTCTTCGGCCTGCTCGCGAAGCTAGCCCCCGTGCACTTCCGCGTCGACAACGAGGCTTGGGCGCAGTCGAGTCATCCGGGGAGGGCCGGAGCGCGCGTAAATTGTGCGCCTCTTGTTGCCATCAAGACGATGCGCGGCGCCTCGGGGTGCCATATGTGCGGGCGCTGCAGCGGCTTTCGCGGCGCGATCGCCCTTTCGCCGCGCTCACCCAGTCACGAGATCGTGCGTGTCGCCGGGGCTGCGCCAAGGCCCTGGGAGAGCGCGCTTATCATCTTCGGGCTCATGGGCATCGCCGCCGGCGCTTTTCATTGGAGCGTGAGCCCGTGGTTCATCGCGCTGAAGCAGGCGATTGCAGGCTTTCTCATCGATCACGATATGCTCTGGCCGCTGCGCCTGCAGCCGCCTTGGTGGATCTTGACGGATTATCCGGCCGTCAACGATCAAATGACCTTTCTCGATGGCTCCCTGCTTTTGGCCTATATTCTCGCCACTGCCGCCATTATGGGCGCTGCGATCTCATTGTGCCTCTGGCTTGCCGCGAGGAGCCTCGGGCCTTCGCCCGCCGCGTGCTTTCATCATCTCGCGCAATGCCTCATTCCGGTTGCGGGCTGCGGGGTCTTTCTGGGGCTGAGCGGCATCACCGTCTCGATGCTGCGGACGGAGGGCTTCGAACTCGGATTTGTCGGCCCGGTGCGGGCGGGACTGTTGGCGGGCGCGGCTTTATGGTCGGTTGCGCTCGCATGGAACATTGCGGGGCTGAGCGCTGGAAGCCTATCGCGCCGGATCGCAGGTACTCTCTTTGCCGCCCTTGCTGTTTCGGCGGGCGCGGCGAGCTGGGCGGTTTATTTTTGGGTGTATTGATATGGCGAAAAAATGGCTGACGATCCTGTTCTTAAGCGTTTCCGGGCGGCGCTGACCGAAACTTATGGCAACCGGCTTGAGCGCGTGGTGCTGTTTGGCTCGCGTGCGATAGCTTCTGGAAGGAAAGCGGCCGTCTCACAGAAATCGAGACCAGCATTCTTTATGGCACAGCCTTCGATTGAGTTCGCGGAGTTATGGAGATTAATATCGGGGTTCGAATATGCAGCCGAGCCTGGTGGAAACAGTGGACAGTTGGTTGTTGCAGGTGGCCGCAAACTTCTTTGTAATTTCAACGATAGGCTTCCCTATCGTTGGATCATCATCGCCGCGCATGATGCCAAGTTTCTTCGCAATCATTGAAGTGACTTCATCCTGGGTGAATTCTGGATTGAGCGTAAGGATTAAGCTCCCCAACTGACCAACAAAATGAAATAGGTTCATCGGGTCCTTGCGTGAACCGCTTATGATCACCTTCTTCACTTTCCCTCCATCCATTGAAAGTAGAAGGTTCTCATTTAGTTCGAATTGACCATTCGCCAAGTCAAGTTGCTTGAATGCTTGTACCGATGTTCGAAAATTCGTAATATCAAAGTTGCATGAAATTTCGTCGTTAGCCTTCTTCGTACACGTCTTTATAAGGTCACCATTATCTGACTTGAGTTGATTGTTGTACTTTTGGCGAAACTGTTCTAGAGTAAAATCAAAGGTTTGAGCCGTTAGTGACTGCTCGAAGGCCAAAATAATTAGCGTGGCGATAGCCAAGGGTATACAGGTCTTCATAGACGAAGGCTCCTAGAGAGGTTCGAAGGGTTTAATCGAGAATATTGGTAGCGGCCTGTTGGTCCATGGGCGTGCCATGATTTTTTGTTCGCGGGATCTCATCAGAGGAGAGCCGCCTCCTAGCTGAGGCATTACCTTATCTTATCCTTCGACACGCAAACAAGCCGCGTCACCTTCCTGGAGTTCTGGATGTCCGGCCCAAGGCCGGGTAGGACCGTTGGGGCAAAGGAGCATCGGTAAAAATTCTGAATTTGAAATTCCGCCCGCGACGCCCGCATTTACATGTTGTTCTGCATCTCTCGGCTGCGAGTTTGGCGAGCGGGCCTGCTTGTCAATGATTGCTTCGCAACCGCCTCCGGCGGCGGCCCAAAGGGCCGTCATTGACAAGCGTCTGCCCGCCTCGCCGATAATGGCAGCCGTGAGATGAAGGGCGGAGTCTTACGGGCATTACGCGCCAGCATCTAGACTTTGAAGTCATCGCGCCACCGGGCGGAAAAGCACTGAGCTGCACCCTTCTCCCCTTGCGGGAGAAGGTGCCAAACGAAGTGAGGCGGATGAGGGGGAGGCGTCGTCCTTCACCCGGCCTTCGGCCACCCTCTCCCGCAAGGGAAGAGGGTTTCTACCGCCCATTGGGTTTCCACCGCCTCGGCCCGCCCTTTGCCCTGCCCCCGCGCGGCTTTGCTTCGCCGCCGCCGAAATTGTGCGGGCCCATCTCGGCATCGCCCGGCTTGTGCGGCCGGCTCACCGGAAGAGCGGTGTTTCCATATTTGCGCCCGCCCGCAAGAGCGCCCGCCTCAAGATCGCTCTGCCTTGAGACCGGATCATCGCCAAGCGCAAGTTCAAGCGCTTGCAGCCGCTTGATCTCGTCGCGGTAGCGCGCGGCCTCCTCGAATTCGAGATTGGCGGCGGCCTCGTGCATGCGCTTTTCGAGAACAACGATAGATGCCTTGAAATCCTGCGCATAAACCGCTTCGCGCTCGCTTAAGCCGCGATCGATGACCACATGATCGCGCTCATACACCGAGCCCAAAATATCCGCGATCCCGCGCTTGATCGAAGCGGGCGTGATGCCTTGCGCCTCATTATAGGCTTTCTGCTTCTCGCGTCTGCGGTTCGTCTCAGCGATGGCGCGGGCCATCGAGCCCGTCTCGTGATCGGCATAGAGGATCACCTTGCTGTCGACATTGCGTGCCGCCCGGCCAATCGTCTGAATAAGCGAGGTCTCGCTGCGCAAGAAGCCTTCCTTGTCGGCATCGAGAATTGCCACGAGCCCGCATTCGGGAATATCGAGCCCCTCGCGCAGAAGATTGATGCCAACGAGCACGTCGAAGGCGCCGATCCGCAGATCGCGGATGATCTCGATGCGCTCAAGCGTATCGATGTCGGAATGCATATAACGCACGCGCACGCCGTGATCGTGCAGATATTCGGTCAGATCCTCCGCCATTCGTTTGGTGAGCACGGTGGCGAGTGTCCGGTAGCCCTTTGCCGCCATGTCGCGGACTTCGCCCAAAAGATCGTCAACCTGCGAGCGCGCGGGGCGGATCTCAACTGGCGGGTCGATAAGTCCCGTGGGCCTAATCACTTGCTCAACAAAAACTCCACCGCTGCGCTCCAGCTCCCACGGCCCGGGAGTTGCCGAGACATAAACTGTCTGAGGCCTCATGGCATCCCATTCTTCGAAGCGCAAAGGCCTGTTGTCCATGCAGGAAGGGAGCCGGAAACCATATTCGGCAAGCGTGGCCTTGCGCCTGAAATCGCCCCGGTACATGCCGCCGATCTGCGGGACGGTGATGTGCGACTCGTCGGTAAAGACGAGCGCATTGTCGGGTAGATATTCGAAGAGCGTCGGCGGCGGCTCTCCAGGTTTGCGGCCGGTGAGATAACGCGAATAATTCTCGATGCCAGCGCAGGAGCCTGTCGCCTCCAGCATTTCGAGGTCGAACATGGTGCGCTGCTCGAGCCTCTGCGCTTCAATCAGACGGCCTGCATCATTGAGTTCGGCCAAGCGCTGCTTTAGCTCTTGCTTGATGCCTCTGATCGATTGCAAAAGGGTGGGGCGCGGAGTGACATAGTGCGAATTGGCGTAGATTTTGATGAATTGAAGGTCTTGAGTCTTCTTGCCGGTCAACGGATCGAATTCGGCAAGCGTCTCGATTGTGTCGCCGAAGAAGCCGATGCGCCAGGCGCGGTCCTCGTAGTGGGCCGGAAAAAGCTCGATTGTGTCGCCGCGCACTCTGAACGTGCCGCGCACGAAATCGCCTGCGGTGCGCTTATACTGGAGCTCGGCCAAATCTTTGACGGCTTGGCGCTGATCCGTTCGTTCACCAAGCGTCAGCGTGAAGGTCATGGCCGTATAGGTCTCGACCGAGCCGATGCCATAGATGCAGGAGACCGAGGCGACGATGATCACATCGTCGCGCTCAAGGAGCGCGCGCGTTGCCGCATGGCGCATGCGGTCGATCTGCTCATTGATCGAGCTTTCCTTCTCGATATAGGTGTCGGTGCGCGGCACATAGGCTTCGGGCTGGTAGTAGTCGTAATAAGAGACGAAATATTCGACGGCGTTATCGGGGAAGAAGCTCTTGAATTCGCCGTAGAGCTGCGCCGCGAGTGTCTTGTTGGGCGCCATGATGAGCGCGGGACGGTTGGTGCGCGCGATCACCTGCGCCATCGTATACGTCTTGCCGGAACCGGTGACGCCCAGCAGCACTTGATCGCGATCTTGCGCGGTAACGCCTTTGACCAGCTCTTCGATCGCGGAGGGCTGATCCCCTCTTGGCTCATATTCGGCCACGAGGCGGAATTTGTGGCCGCCCTCCGTCTTGTCTGGGCGCGGCGGCCTGTGCGGAGCCCACGGCTTTTTGTTGCGGATGTTTGGGTCGCCCTGCTCAAGCAGCTCCTTGAGCGATTCGACGGTTGCGGCGGCGCCGCTCCTGCCCCTCACGTGATAAGGAGGAACGGAGAGCGCGAGATCAAAGGATGCTTGCGGTGCCTCCGAGACGCTGGGTTGGCGCTCGGTAAGGGCGGGGTTCAGAAGGGCCGCAAGATGTTCATCGAGCGGATGCAGCTCGGGCCTTGCGGCTTTGCCGCGCGGGCTCTTGCGGGAGGAGGGAGGCTTCACCATGCTGCCAATATGGGCCGAATCGAGGATTGACGAAAGCGATGCGGTGAAAGGCGAGCACCTAATTCGCCGCGAAGTCTTCGAACCAAATGGCCGCGATTTGCTTAATTGGATTTTGGGCAACTGTATACTTGACTGACAGACGGGCAACGGAATTTTCCGGCTTTTCGTGGAAGGAATGTAGGGCTCGCAGCCTTTCTTGCCCAGGGCAGCCCTGAACCAACTGCTTCCATAGCCACGGTCAGCAAGAAGTGCTTTGGCGGGCAGTAGGGCGTTGAAGATCAGCCGCGCGCCCCTATGGTCGCTCATTTGGCACTCGCTGAGCAGCAAGATGAGGGGCTTGCCCTCGCCGTCGCAGACGGCGTGCAGCTTTGAGTTCAGGCCGCCTTTCGTGTGCCCTTTTTGAGAAGGCTTGCCGCCTTCCCGCGCTATCTCGCCGAGTGGGACCACAAATGGAACACGCGCAGGATAGCCGATGCGGAGCGGGCTGCAATCGCCCTTAAAGCTATCCAGGGAACGCCTCACGCATCGAATACCTCATCGAGCCGAAAACGCTTAAGCAGAAGGCGCGGCACTTTTTGGTTTGGCGGAAGCGCCGCCTTTCTGGCGCTTCTTCCTAGCATTTCCCTTCTTTGATTATCGGCCTTACGTGGCTTGGGTAGAGTGGTGAGGAAATCCTTTGCCGGAATTTGGGTGATCGGCCTTTTGATAATAGCGTGGCATGGTTTAAAGCATGGGCTGCATACCGCCCGGCTATCGCGTCGCGGAGAATTGGAACTTGAGCCAAATGGCCGTGATTTGCTTAATTGGAGTTTGGGTGATCAGCCTTTTAATAATAGTGTGGGCGGTATGGACGGCTGCCGAAAGGGACGATGAGTAAAAACTGGCTTTTTCACCTGAGCGTAACCGGTTTTCGGGACTGACCTCTGGTGCTCGTCCGGAAGCAGCGGCGGAACTCGGTTAAGGGCACTCGAAAGCTTTCCAGTTGGTTGGACCATCAAGCCCAAAGGGCGGCTACGATCCTTCGGCCGCAGCTTGGCGGCCTTCGCCTTCCAATCCTCAGGGATGCGCCGTTCCTTGATCACCCTGTTTTCTTCATCCGTGTTGCGCTGACGCGGCAACGAGCGTGGCGTCGACGATCTGCCCGGACATAGCGATATAGCCAGAGGCCCGTAGCGCCGCGTCGAAGCGCTCGAGCAGTGGATTGATAGCCCCCGCTTTCGTCAGCTTCTCGCGAAACAGCCAGAGGGTCGGACGCCGGCAACACGATCCGCCCAAGTCAAGCCAAGGAAGCGCAGGAACGACATGCGATCTTTGATAAAGAACTCGGTGCGTTCGTCCGAGAGATTTTCCATCGCCTGGATCACCAGGATTTTGAAGATCTGACCGGATCGAATGGCGGTCGGCCGCCATGCGGGCCGTCGGAATAGGCCAGCGCCGCGAGGAGACCGGCGCGGAACGTCTCAAAGTCGACCGCCGCCGCGAAGGCCTCCAAATGATCGCCGAGCCCGCTCAGACCTTTCAAGCGCTCGTTGACATCGAAAAATCCAGGCTGGCCGTGCATCGACTCGTCTTCGATTCCTTCAATGCGATGGAATCAGAAATCCCTAGCTTCGCCAGTTTTTCGAAGTGTCCAGTGGGGGATGCCGGCGGGCAGCCGCTCCCCGCGCGCGGCGCCGATGTGGGCGGGCAATATTCACATATCCAGGTTTTGCCCTTGAAGACGAGGCGCCCAGGATCGAGATCAAGCTGGCCCTGCCCGCCGTCAGAGCGTTGGGCCGGTCCTGCCCGTTTGTAATCACACTGCGCCAATATTTGGCGCCAATCCGGTTATGCGCCGCAGGTTTTCAACATATCTCTGCTCGCGCACACGAAGCGCGGGAATTAGATATAAGAATGCGCTGCTGAAGTGGCGCATATAACTTCCGAAATCCGGCTCAAAAAGATTCAATACAGCGATATGCGCGAGAAATAGAAAAGCTAGTAGCCTATGCGGTCCTTGCACCAATCGAATGCCAGCAGTGACTAGCCAAGCGTATATGATCACATTCACGAACAACACTATTTCGTTTGGGGTCACATCCATCACAAACGGGAAGTTGAGAAGGCAGAAAGAATAGAGATAATTACCAAGAAAATGAATAGCACTGTCTGGAGCGAATAGGTTAGGGAACATGGTCCGCACGGCAGGTCTAAATTCACTACTCAAGTCGAAATAGACCGCATCACGCGGACCTTCAAGGAGCTGATATACGTACTCCGGCAAGATAAAAATGACCAGCAAAAAAAGCAGAAGAGAAACTAAACGCATCACGCTCTTTAGTCTGTCTAGGAGTAGAAAACCTGCGAAGGCAGCCAAGATGAGAAGGTAATAGGTTCGCAAGAAGATACCAAAAGCAGTGTAAGCTCCAAATATCGTTAGCAGCACCGGAAATGACGTCGCGCTTCGGCAAGAAATTAAGTATATTAGAAGACTCATAGTAATGACGAGCGTATCCTTAGTAGGAGCCATCATGTTCAAAAGAGCCAATGGGATCATGACAGGTATGACGAGCACCATGCCCCGGTAACTCGCTATTTGCTTCAATATGCACCATAAAACATAGCTGTTCAGCAATTCTACAAATACATCGGTAGCATCTTTCGGCAGCAAACTGAAAATGGCCGACACGGCGGCGAACGAGGAGTCGCCTTCGATACTCGACGTCCCGTCAACTAAGCTCTGGATAAATTCCGCATCGCGGAGATATTTTTCCGGTATTACCTCGGGGAACACGAAATATAATAGTGCGTAAGCGCAAATCCAAAAAAAAGCGAAGGCTCTAATAGTAAAGCTGTCAGGCACTGAGGGCAGCGCGAACGGTTTCACCTACTCAGGTCCGGTACTGGTTACATCGATGGTTGAATCGGGGGACGTCAGCGGGATCAATATGGGATCCTCAGAAAGAGCGTAGGAATTATCACGGCTGTCCTCTCGAATCCGGATCGAAGCTTTGCGCAAAGACCAAGCAGCGAGAAGCTGTCGGCCGTCCGGCTGCCGAAGCAGCAGCAAGTAATCGCGGGCTTCTCCGGCCGCAAGCCGGCGTTCAACAACGGCATCCCGCACGCGAGGTAAAAACTCTTTTAGCGTGTTATAGGATGGTTTGCCCCGATTTTCGTAATCGCGCAGGCCGAAATGCCGTTCGGCGTCATAGAGCCCGGCTTCGCTGCCCGAATCTCGCCATTCGTACCAGATCGATGCGGGAATTCGTTCCAGATTGTTAAGAAGGACGTAGCGTGCCGTATAAGCGGCTTGCTGTTCGGGGGTGACCGCCGCCAAGCTATATCCCCATTCTGAATTAATGAACGGCAGCGGCTTTTTGCCCGCTGGCGTATGCTGGTTGATGAAGGTCCGCATTGCCTGATAATCATCGGAGACTGTCTCCGGAGGCGTGGACCGGTACGGATGAATGCTTAGGGCATCGAGACAAGAGGCTGCGGGCGACTTCAAAATGGTTCCGAGGAAATCTGGACGCCAGTGAGCGGAACTGGGCAAGTACGCCAACGCCGGCCCGATAACCGTTGCCTCCGGCACAGCGTCTTTGATAGCAGAGCAGATTGCGCTGAGGAACGAGGTGAACGCCGCCCCGTCCGCCTTCGGCGGCCAGCCGCCGTTTGTGTCCGGCTCGTTCCAGATTTCCCATATGACATCCTGGCCATTATAGCGTCGCACTGTTTCAGCGGCAAAGCGTTTGAATGCCTCAAGGGCTTCGGATGACACCGGCGCCTCGGGTAGCTGAAGGGAAATTGGGGGGGGTGCGGGATCTTCAGGAGCGACGTCGACCAATTTGCTATACGCTTCATGAAAGCCATTTAACTCATAAATGACGCGCAGCTTTCTGGCACGAATTTCCTTCATCAGCGCATCAGCGTTAGACCAGTCGTAGCTCCCCTTCTTGTGTTCGATAGCGTTCCATGGATACCCAAAGCGCAGATAAGCCGCCCCCATGGCTTTAATATCATCTAGTTCTTCAGGCGTTATCCGCCATTCTTTAACTTGCACGCCGAACCCTCCGCCAATCGTCTGCCCGTTGGAAGGCAAGGGCGCGGCAATACTGGGCAAAACGAGCAAACCCAGACTGAGAAGATTCGCTAGGCAACGAATGGACTGATTTCGGAAGGTCATAACGAATTTTCGTGTAACGAATAAATTCACTTGCGTTAAAAAGCGTCATCCCGACCGGGACGAGAAGGGCGGCTACATGCCATGCTATACCCAGAACTATCCTGGCCGTGCATTGCTTCTTCCAATAAAGTGAATTTTTCCCATGTTGCAGCGCAGCGCTTTTTGTGCGATGGTTATGCATAATCCCAGAGACAAAAATAGGCAATCCTTAGCGGCGTTGGGCGGTTTCTGGCCATTGCTAGCCGTTTTGAGTTTTGGGCTTTGCGCCCGTTTGACGCGGCTATGCCGTTCCCGCTTAGACAGATTTGGATGGCTAGAAGGTCATTTTGATGGAGTTCTCAAAAAACATCCCTAATTTCAGGTTGCCCATTGCCGAACCGAATGCCCAGCTGCAAACTCCCATTTTTCATTACGGTTTGATCGTCTGGCGCCGGCGCATCTCGGTTTTGGCTGCCATTAGCGCCGCTCTGTGTCTGGCATTGGTATATATCACCGCTGCCCCGGCCCGTTACACAGCGACAACAACAGTGGCCCTCGATGCGCGGCGGTTGCCATTTGCACAGAACGAAACTCTCCCGGATCTCTTAGATTATGACTCAACCACACAAAGCCAGGTGGAGACGATCAAATCCACCAACGTTGCTTCAATCGTGCTTAAGAAGCTGAAGTTGACCGAAGACCGGGAATTCGGCGGCCCTATGACGCTCTTGGAAAAGCTCGCTGGCGGCTTGGTCACTGATGAGACGGCGGACCCCCATGAACAAGCGCTGCGCCTAGCAATTGAGAGATTTGAAAAAGCGTTGCATGTCAGCAGGACCGGACCGCGCAGCTATGTGGTTGAAATTTCCTACACGTCCGCCGATGCTAAGAAAGCGGCGATGATTGCGAATGCGACCGCTGAAGCATACATCGAGGATCAGATCCAGGCCAAATTCGAGACCGCGAGCCGCGCAGCCAAATGGCTCCAGCAGCGGATTTCCGAATTACGAACGCAGGCGACCAACGCCTTTAAGACCATCCAGGATTTTAAATCCCAAAATAACCTTATTGTTAACAGCGATGGGAAGCTAGAGACCGAGCTCGAGCTTGAGGAGATGGCGGATTCTCTTGCCAAAGCGCGAGCTGAGACCGCATTGGCCCAGTCGCGCTTGGCGGAGATCGAGGCTGTCCTTGCGAGTCCAAGCTCGGATGATGGTGTGCCTGATGCAACGGTGACCGATGCTCTCAATAGCACAGTAATCACGAAGCTCCGGCAACAGTACCTTGACGACAAGAACCGTGCGAACGAATGGGCTTCCCGGTACGGTCAAACGCATCAGGCGGTGATCAATCTTCGATCCGATATGGCAGGAATAAAACGGGCCATCCGCGAAGAAATGCAGCGCATCGCGGAAACCTACAAGAGCGATCTTAAAGTTGCTCGTGCCCGAGTGGAGGCTATCAGCAAAAATTTAATTGAGGTCTTCCAAAACAACAGCGGGAAGCGCCAATCGCAGGCAAAGCTACAAGAATTGGAAACTGCCGCAAATTCTTACCGCTCCATTTATGAAACCTTCCTCAGCCGGTACACGCAGGCGGTACAACAGCAGTCCTTTCCATCGACGGAAGCGAGGGTCATTTCTCCTGCGACCCCCGGAAAAAAAACCTCTCCCAAAATCGTTTTCGCTCTGGCGCTCGCTCTTGCTGGAGGAGGGGTGTTGGGCATTGCAACAGCCCTTGTTCGCGAGCGGATGGACCGCGTCATCTATTCGAAAGATCAGCTGGTCCGGGAAATGGGCGCCACTTGCATAGCGGTTCTCCCTGCCGCAGATCACCGAAATAGCCAGATCAAGAAGGGATTTGGCTCATCGGGAGCCAAAGCACTCTACGAAGCTTTGCCGAAAGAGATTTTGCGAAGTGAGAAGGCTGCCGGTGTGCCGACGTTGCTCTATCAAAGTGAAAAGCCATTCTCTGCGATATCTGAGGCGCTCCTCAACATAAAGGTGGCCGCGGATATTGGAAGCATCTCGCGTGAAACACGTGCCTTGGCCATGGTCTCGGCACTGCCGGGCGAGGGTAAGTCGAGCATTGCCTCGAGTCTTGCTGCGGCAATTGCTGGCTCAGCCCGCAAGGTATTGTTGATCGACTGCGATCTGCGCAATCCCTCGTTAACACGCTACTTCGGCATGGAAAATCGCGCTGGTGTACTCGAACTGCTCCAGGGCCTTGGGAGCATTGAAAGCTGCGTGAACCGTATTGACCAGTACGGGTTCGATTTTTTATGCGCGCCGAGCAAAGTCCCACCCGTGCATACTGCCGATCTCCTGAACTCCGAGGCAATGAATGGATTATTAGCGAGTGCCAAGGAGCGGTACGATTATCTAATTATAGACCTTCCACCAGTCATCCCAGTGAGTGATGTTCGGGCCTGTGCGCATCTATTTGATGCATTCGCCTTTGTGGTGGAATGGGGCAAAACCTCGGTCGATGATCTCAATGAAGCAATGCAGATCGCACCTGGCGTCCGCGACCGGCTTCTCGGGTTCGTATTGAACAAAGTAGATGCAAAGTTCATGCGCCAGGCTAAAGGGTATGGGTATAAATATGGTCATTACGCCCGATGAGCGTAGAGAGTTGGCCTGCTGACCGGTAGCTGCAGCAGCATAGCTTTAGGAGGTAAATCCGAAGAAGCTTGTAGCGGGTGATTGAACCCTAAGCATGAAGGATGAGAGTGGTTAACATGCTGAACATTAAAACTTTTATTGGCATTGCTACTGGTTCGCTGCGCGGCCTGCATAAAAGACTTGGTGTGTTTATTGTTCTCGGCATGGTGGCTGGTACAACTGTGGTGCTTGCAATTAATTCGCATATCTCAGACGTGCACAATATGGAGAAAGATCATCGCGCCCCGATCGACTATGGTTTCGGTCCGGGCAAAGGGAAGGGAATGGGAGCACCAAATCTCATCCTCGGCCAAACCCCGGCAATCCCGCAAAGCAAGCTCCCCCAAACCCGGGCAATGCCGCAAACCGGCCACGCAGTGCCGCAAGCTATACCGAGTGGCGGAGGTTCAGGAGGCTATTTCGCCGACCCGGTAACCTGGCCCCTTATTCCCCTTCACATGGCTCTCCTGCCCGATGGGCGCGTGATGAGCTATGGCACCGATCAAAACGGCAATCAAGGGGGGCAGATCATTTACGACGTCTGGACTCCCAGCCTTGGGACCGGATCCTCCTCGCACAATGTCCTGCCGAATGCGACTAACACAGACATCTTTTGCAGCGCGGGATCGTTGCTTGGGAGCGAATTTCGCAACGGCGCTCAACTATTGATCACCGGCGGCGATGTGACGATCAATGGCGTGCGCAACTTTGGGGGAAGTTTCGTCAATTTCTTCTCCCCGGCCACAAATACGCTGAGCCCGGCGCCGGCGAGGATGAATTATGCGCGCTGGTATCCCACTATCACTACTCTGCCTAATGGCGATAAGTTCCTTATGGGAGGCTACGATCAGACCCAAACGCCTACCTTGACACCCGAGATCTATCATTTGTCCACCTCAAGCTGGACGACACTGCCCGGAATCTCGATTGGCGGAACCGTCAATAATAGTACGAATACATGGGAGTGGTTTTATCCGAGAGGCTTTATCGGCGCCGACGGCCTTGTCTATCTCATTCAAAATAGCGGCCAAATTTTTAGGCTCACCATTACTGGCTCCGGGACCATGACAGATACGGGAGTGCAGGCATTCGCCGGGTGGGCCTGGTATCCCACGCTAATGGTCGAACCGTACAAGGTGTTGACAATTCGCCAGTCCTTTAACTCCCCCTCCGGAGACTTTGTCCAGCTTGTCGATCTCTCGCAGCTCGACACCTCCCAAAACCCGCCAGTGGTGAAGCCGCAGGTGTCGATGCTCGCCCAACTCGGCCCGGACCCCAACTCCCCCGGCAACGGCTTGGACCGCATATGGTCAACGGCAACATTGCTTCCTGATGGCAGGGTCCTCGTCACGGGGGGCTCCTCGGTTGTAAATCAATTGGTCAATGCAGCTGGTCAATCGGTCGTCTACTATCAAGCGCAGATCTATGATCCGAGCACTAATTCGTGGTCTTTCGGCGCCTCCGCTCAGAAACCCCGTCTTTACCATTCGGGGGCACTGCTGCTTCCAGACGGATCGGTTCTGACAGGGGGCGGCGGAGCACCAGGCCCGATCAATGAGCTAAACGCGGAAATTTATTACCCTTCGTATCTCTATTTGCAAGACGGCTCCGGAAATCCCGCGCCCCGCCCAAATATCGTTTCCGCGCCGTCGACCTTATCCTTAGGCCAGACGTTCACGGTGACTATGGGCTCGGGCACTGTGAATGCGGTCGGATCTATCAGCCTCATTAAATTGGGATACAACACCCACTCCTTCGACCCGGAGCAGCGGCGGATCCCGCTTTCTTTCACTCAGAGCGGGGGAACAGTCACTGCAACGCTGGGGAATGACGGTCTGGCACTTCCCGCTGGATTTTACATGCTCTTTGTCTTCAATACCGCTGGCGTACCCGCTGTAGCGAGTATAGTAGAGATCGTCCATCCGTTACCCGACCTGATTCCAACGTCGCTCTCCTACAGCGCCGCAACCCAGACCTTCACCAGCGTCATATCAAATCAGGGTACGGCCGCGACGCCCAACGGGTGGCTCGGCGTCATTTACTCGGTCGACGGGCAATATTGCACATGGGGTGGCGTGACCAAATCTCTGGCAGCCGGCGCATCGCAGACCATCGGCACTGGCGGCGGCCCGTGCGTGATCCCCGCGGGCACGCACACGATTAGCGTATTGGCCGACGATCAAAACCTCATCACTGAATCCAATAAGAACAACAACACGCTTTCTCAGACCATTACCGTCGCTTCAACACCGCTCCCCGATCTGGTTCCCACGTCGCTCTCCTACAGCGCCGCAACCCAGACCTTCACCAGCGTCATATCAAATCAGGGTACGGCCGCGACGCCCAACGGGTGGCTCGGCGTCATTTACTCGGTCGACGGGCAATATTGCACATGGGGTGGCGTGACCAAATCTCTGGCAGCCGGCGCATCGCAGACTATCGGCACTGGCGGCGGCCCATGCGTGATCCCCGCGGGCACGCACACGATCACCGTACTCGCCGATAACCAGGGTCTCGTGGCCGAGTCTAACAAATCCAATAACACGCTTTCTCAGACGATTACCGTCGCTGCAACGCCGCTCCCCGATCTCATTCCCGCGTCGCTCACTTACGACCCCGCGACCCAGACCTTCACCAGCGTCATATCAAACCAAGGTACGGCCGCGACGCCCAACGGGTGGCTTGGCGTTGAATACTCGGTCGATGGGCAAGGCTGCACTTGGGGTGGCGTGACCGAATCTCTGGCGTCCGGTGCATCGGTGACCATCGGCACTGGTGGTGGCCCATGCCCGATCCCGGCTGGTATGCACACGATCACCGTACTCGCCGACGATCAGGGCCTCGTGGCCGAGTCCAACAAATCCAACAACACGCTTTCTCGGACGATCACCGTCTCGCCGTGAGAAGCCGTTTCGAAAAGGACTGAGGGGCGGAAGGGCATGTGATTCCAAAGTGTAGCCGATTCACCTTGCACGCTGGTCCAAGACCGCCTCCATCGCGTGCGGAGGCGACTGAATCGATATCGGCGGTAATATTGGCGCCAGGTTTGTCTCAATCTCGGTTACGGAATTAGGTACTCTGCCCACGAAGTCTTGACCGGTCTTTAAGTGACTATGCAGCGCTGCGGCATTCGAGCTCTTCAAGCAATGCCAGATATTTCTCGCCGCATCTGGACACCGTGAATTCACGTCCCCGCGCTTGAAGGAACTCCCTCGAAAATCGCGGCCGTTCGAGAGTGTCCTGCATTGCCCGCGCCAATGCCTTGACGTCACCAACCGGGACGAGCGTCCCGTATTGACCATGGCCAAGTACTTCCGCAGGTCCGTGCGGACAGTTGGTGCTAATGACGGGAGTCCCGCAAGCTAATGCTTCGGCTAGCACATTGCCCAGTCCCTCGTAGATCGACGACAAAACAACCGCGGTCGCACGAACCATGAATGGTAGCGGGTTGCTTTGGAAGCCTGGCAACCTAACTCGTTCGCTGACTCCGAGCTCTTGCGCCAGCTTTTCAAGAAGCGGGCGCAGCGGGCCCTCACCGAGGATTATTAACCTTGCTTCATGACGGAGTGGGAGCTCAGCGAAAGCACGCAGCAATGTATCGAAGCCCTTTTGCTCCACTAGCCGTCCAGCAGCGACGAAAACCGGTAACTCCTCACGGAACCACGGATGCTCCAGGGGCATGCTGGCCCGGAGATCAAAGTCAGGTGTCACAACACCATTGTAGATGACGGCGGGATGTCGATTCTGACAACTTACCACAGCGGCAAAATCGTCGCGCACCCCCTCTGATACCATGACTACAGCATCTGCCTTTTGAATCGAAATCCGATAAAGCAAAGGAAGCAACCGATACTTCATCCCTCTCTGCGCTTCGGCCGATAGCGTGTTATGCAAAGTGACGACCAGCGTGAACCTGATCTGGGCCAGCCGCTTGGCCCAAAGGGCGACGATGTTATTTTGCCCTAAATGAGACAATAGAAAGTCAGGTTTGGATCGGCGCAGGTACCCAATGAGGCGGGGCAGGACCTTGAGAATCTGGCGGCTTCCAAGCGATACGATTTGTATGCCCGGAGGCACGATAGACATTAACGGACCATCGGCACGATCGAGAAGCAAGGTAACGTCCACCCCCTGCTGCTGAAAATATCCCGCGAGATCAATCTGTAGCCGTTCCGCCCCCCCACCATCTAAGCCAGGGAGGTATATGGCCATTCGTCGGCTTCGCATATTAGCACTTCCATTGATTTGAAATTCGTCTAATTAAAATAGCACGAAATCCGAAAAGCTTTCAATTTATGGGAGAATCGCGCCTTTCGGTTTTAAGCCGCCGGTCTTCTCCATCGATCGCATGCAAAGGGCACGGGAGTTGCTTCGTCCATTTCGTGAATCCGCCGCCACCAATCAAGCATGTTTATGGTTTCCCAAAGAGAGTTGACTGGCTACGATGCCCGGATAACCCATGCAGAATGCATTCATCGGAAGCTTAAAGGGCGCCTGCACGATGATCTCGTTAGGGTGTTCGACGACGTCTCCCATGTGCGCCACGTCCGGCCGATGGCGGCACCACTACAAAATCGCCGCACGCATTCGTGCCCGGCAGATCAACCCGGGCGGCCTCGCGCCGGGCGCCCGAGCGTTAAACCGTAACAGAAATATTCAGCAACAAGACTCTCATTTTTGATGGGAGAGTCAAGGGACTGAGGTCAATTTGACTCAGATGAATTGCGCGGCAAGCAGGACGCCATTCGCCAAACGAGCGTCTTGCCCAAGTTTCCAACGCTGCTTAGATTGCCAGCTGGCAGTGGCGGAATCAGGATCGTTACCAAGCCGGACGCGGACATCGCCGCTGGCGTTCGCTGTGCATTACAGACAATGGATAAGAGCTTTTGCCCGCATATCGAGTGGTGAATTTTAGCAAAGCTCAATTCTTGAATGTGCTTTTGCGCGTGCTTCCATTGGCGGCAAAATTAGCCCTGACATTTTATATGGGCCGATATCTCTCGCTTGCCGAAATAGGCACCTATGGGCTGGTTTTCGGCGCATGCATGATACTCAGCTCTGTTTTAGGACAAGGCTTTGGCTACGTCGTCGCACGTGACATCGTGGGCGTGCCGCCAGTTGTGGCGCTTCATAAGATGCGTGATCAGGCCTTGCTTTACGGGGCAAATTACCTTGCCTTGGCCGGGGTCGCCTTTGTCTTGATCGAATGCGGGATCAACCCCGTAGCCCCCGAGTTCATCATATTTACCGTCGTGATCACGATGCTCGAAGGGTATGCAGAAGCCGTCTACGCCAATATGAATTCGTTGAACCAGCAGTTGATGGGAAGCGTGCTTTATTTTGTCCGCGCTGGCCTTTGGGTCATTCCGGCCGTGCTTCTTGGCTTGCTTAACCCGGAATGGCGCACTGCGGAGATCATAGTGATTGCATGGATCAGTGGCGTGGCCGCGAGCCTTCTTGCTGCCTTATGGGTGTGGCGCCGAATGCCTTGGCGCGAATCAATGCGCAGGCCTATCGACTGGAATTGGTTGCGCAATGGCTTGAAAAAGAGCAGCTTGATATGGCTTGGAGCAATGGGAATTAATGGAGGTGTTTATGTCGATCGCTTTATTATTGAACACTACCTCGGTATTGAGGATGTGGGCATTGCGACCTTCTATTCATCGTTCGCCTATGCGTTACTGCCCCTAACCCAAAGCGGCATTCTTGCTTTCGCTACCCCGCGTCTTATCGCCTTGCATGGCAGCCAGCAAATCGAAAAATTCGATCAGGAGGTGCGGCAAGCCACAAAGCAGGTGGCATTGGCCGCTGGCATAGCTGCTTTAGCACTGGCGGTCATAGTCCCGGCGCTCGGCGTCTACACTCACCCGCCTGCATTGCTATATGCCGCTCCGACCCTATGGCTTATGTTGTCCGGCACATGGATCAGATCAAATGCAGAGACAATTAGTTGTGTGCTTTATGCGCGGCACCAAGATCGCGCAATCTGGCTCGGAAATTTTCTGTTTCTGATCCCGGCGCTAGGTGGAAATGCGTTTTTTGTGCCCCTGCTCGGTTTGCCGGGCATCGGCTGCTCGACGATCCTTGCTGCAAGTTTTCTTCTTCTCTGGCGCTTTGAACACGTCCGGCAATATGACAAAAAGAAATTGTGTTCCTTATTTCGCAAACGGCGATCGATACTTGGAAACCAACCGGACAAGGCATCTGCTGGCGCAAAGGATCATCCATAAAGTCGGTAGTGACGCTCGGGCAAAGGATGGGCAGCGGCTTCGCTTCCTGCCGCGCGGTTGCGCCCTGCCGGCGCTTCACGGTAAGACCTTCATCTCCATAAAGCCGCCTGAGCTGCTTGTAGTACATTACATTCCTTCCCGGGCCAGCATTATGCCGATGCGGGATAGCCTGACCGGCGCGGCTCACTGACACTCTCGTGCATGCGCTGCGTCCAAACCACCCAGGCTGCAAGATCCGAGGATCCGCCGCTTTAATTTGGGCGAGCAGGGCGGAATTTGAAAAATCTATCTCGGAACTCAGCTCGCGCCTGCCCTCAACAAAGCATATCGTCATCATTGTAATTGGCAGCCGACAGGAGCCGGCTGCCAATTAAGAGGCGCATATGGCGCTCTAATTGCCGATCTTTAGAGTGAGCGGCACGGTGGCGGACGTACCGCCGGGCTGCCCGGCAGGGACTGAGAACGCCATGACGTACACCGTGTTAGAGCCGGCCGGAAGCTTCGTCGTGTCAAGCGTGAGCGTGTAGGTCCCGCCGCTTGGAGTGATATCTGGGCACGCCTTCGTGAAGTTGCTCGTGTAGCAGGCGACGTTCACCCACTGGAAGCCAGCTGCGCCCGTGATATTTACGGAGCCCGAGACGGCGGCTCCGTTCGCCGGGCTCGATACGGTAAAGGCAGCCGAGGGCGCGACCGTCACCGTAGTGCTTGCTCTGGCGGTGCCGCCGCTACCCGTGCAGGCGATGGAGTAGCTCGCCGTCGTTGCAGGCGAGACCAGTACAGTGCCTGACGTTACGCCGCCGGTAGAGAATCCGGCGCCGGTGCAAGAGGTCGCGTTGGCGCTATTCCATGTAAGAGCCGACGTGCCTCCCGAGACAATCGAGGCCGGGTTGGCTGTCAGGCTGGTAGTTGGCGATTTGTTGATATCGAGCGTGAGTGCCACGGTGGCGGACGTACCGCCGGGCTGCCCGGCAGGGACTGAGAACGCCATGACGTACACCGTGTTAGAGCCGGCCGGAAGCTTCGTCGTGTCAAGCGTGAGCGTGTAGGTCCCGCCGCTTGGAGTGATATCTGGGCACGCCTTCGTGAAGTTGCTCGTGTAGCAGGCGACGTTCACCCACTGGAAGCCAGCTGCGCCCGTGATATTTACGGAGCCCGAGACGGCGGCTCCGTTCGCCGGGCTCGATACGGTAAAGGCAGCCGAGGGCGCGACCGTCACCGTAGTGCTTGCTCTGGCGGTGCCGCCGCTACCCGTGCAGGCGACGGAGTAGCTCGCGGTCGTTGCAGGCGAGACCGGTACAGTGCCAGACGTTGCGCCGCCGGTAGAGAATCCGGCGCCGGTGCAAGAGGTCGCGTTGGTGCTATTCCATGTAAGAGCCGACGTGCCTCCCGAGACAATCGAGGCCGGGTTGGCTGTCAGGCTGGCGGCCGGAAGCGGCGCGCTGCTGCTGGCACCCATCTCAAGGATCGCCGCTTGGTCGGTGATACTGAGTGTCACGCTCGACACGTTGTTCCAGGCGGTCTTCGGGGTAGCCGATGTGAGCGGATCGTACTGATTGATGTGACCCTGCGTACTCGCGAAATTGACCGTAACCTGTACTGGGCTGAACGAATCATAATAGTTCTGCTCAAGCCACATCGCCAAGTAAAACCGGCCATCGCGCTTCTGCAGCAGCGTATGGTGAAATTGCGATGGGAGACCGGCTGAGAACGTGTAATTAAGGGAGCCGGGCGTGAACGGTGGCCCTGGGTCCTTCAAAATCGCGATTTCATTGCTGATCGCGGTGTACGCCGGCTTGGGGGAACCATCCGAATATAGGATGCCAAAATTAGCCTCACCCCCTGACGCGCTCGTGTCGTCCAGCAGCTCATACGCGTACACGGCGGCGGCGCCGTGATTGAACCATTCAAAAAACAAGCGGCTGTAATATTTGCCCGTTTGCTGGACGGTGCCGTCCCCGCCGCCGGGGACGGTTGTGTAACCGGTTTCCGTTACCATGTATGGCAAGCTGCCAAAGGCTGGTGTCATGCCGGACGGGAACACCCCAAAAGTGCATGAGGGGGCATTTTGAGAGCAATAGACATGCCAATTCCCATGTGTGACATAGGGTGTAACATTGCCAATGAGATTTGCGTCCGCGTTGAGGTGTGCTGGGTCGTACCGTCCATACTCGTTTAAGCTCGGCGAAACGATGGGCAGAGCCGTAAATCCGGACATTCCTGCAACCGTGGTGCGCAGATATTTAGAATCGGCAACAAACTGCTGGTACCAAGTGGGGTTCGAATTTGTCCCGCACCATCCCTGTGCCGGGCCAATTTCATTCATGCCCTCGAAGCCGTCTATTTGCGCTGCCTTCCAGCCCCAGCTCACATAACTGGCCGGTGAATTCGCAAATGCATTCGTGCAAGAGGCGCCTTGCGTAAGTAGAAACCTGACCTGGGTTCCCGTTGCCGCCAGGATAGTGCTCATAAGGCTTTGCGCTTTGTTAGAGTCGGCTTGCGTCCAAAAGCCATCGCGAATGTGTCTGATCCCAGCCGTTTGGATCCTGTTCAACCATGTCGAATAGAGAGACGTGTAATTTCCTGAGTTCGCTATATGAGTCTGGACACCAATTGTGTCGACAAAACTGTCGGCCATGCGCGCCGTTTCTGCGAGCGCCGGCGGGGCTGAGAGGGTGAGCAGAGACGCAGCGAGGCGCAGGCGCGCCGTTTTGCCGTACATGAGGAGGCTCCGAATTTAAGACAAATGAGGATAATCGTCAGCCGAGATAAGCTGACAGCCCAGAAAATCACGTTCTTAATGTCAATAATATGAAATAACGGTAGCGGTCACAAATAATTCGTATATAAGGCGACTGCGCGGCACAGTTCTTGCACCCGTTTGGCTGCCGTTAAGAGGGCCTCGGCCTGGCAAGAGGTGCTTTGGCAGGAGAATTGGCCTTGGCTCTGGCACTATGAGGGCTTCAATGAGGCCGAGGCGCGCGCGCCTCGGATGCTCGCGCAATCCTCGCCCAACGCCGCCGCATCCGTGGCCGCTTCAATGAGGCCGAGGCGCGTGCGCCTCGGATGCGAGGCGCCCCAGGAGGAGCAGGAAGCCGCCCCGCAAGCTTCAATGAGGCCGAGGCGCGCGCGCCTCGGATGCAATGGATTGGACGCACGATTACGCCAGAGCTGTTAGCTTCAATGAGGCCGAGGCGCGCGCGCCTCGGATGCGGGGGGAGCGGGAGGCGGATGCGGCGGGGCTGGGCGCTGCTTCAATGAGGCCGAGGCGCGCGCGCCTCGGATGCTCCCACCCTACAAGCCATTGGACACCCACGCAATCTCGCTGCGTTTTCGACCGGTGGCGCTCAGGGACGAGCAAAGCGTGCTGGATTCCCCGCGCGATAATATTGACCATGTCAAACAGCCCACCATTTCAACAATCTAGCAAGATTCGAGCGGGTGTGGAGTTGCTCGCAGCACATCGCCACTCGAAAGCACCCGGCAGTAGCGGAACCCCTACGGTTAAGCCCGCCCCCCCTTTTCGGAATCGCGAGCGATTTTATCAGATTCCGCTAAATGACAGTAGCCCGGCGTTCCATTTTCGAGAATGTCTTGCCGATGCTCTCGACAGCCAGCTCGATTTTATCCGCTGGCCCGACATCAATCAGGAGCACGTGGTCCTCGCCGTTCTTTATCAGCTCGCGCAGCCGCGTCTCGAGCTCGGCGCGGCGCCGCCGCGTGAGCCGGCACTGGAAAACGGAAAGCTGCAGCCACTCGCCATAGCCGTGCATGGCCTTGAACACGCGCCGCCAGCGCTTCGGGTTGGAAATGTCGTAGGTGACGATAAACAAGCGTTCGTCCGTCATCGGGCATGCTCAGCGCGGCAGAAAATGCGGGTAGCGGGGCAACTCGCCCAACAGGAAGCGTGAGAGCAGCCGCGCCTGCACCAGCACCATGCGGCGCATGCTCACCTGGTAGCCGAAGACAGGGTGTGTCGTCTCTTGCGACAGCCGGCGCTCGAACGCTTCGACAAAACGGCGGCGCCCCGCTTGGGTCAGCGCCGTACCCGTGACCGCCACCACGAAATCGCTCGGCCCAACCTCGCCGGTGTTGACCGCCGACAGCACGACGGAATCGGCGATGATGGCGCGGAACGGCTCCATGAGATCGAGCGCCAGCGCCGGGCGGCCATAGCGCGGCGCGTGATAGAAGCCGCGATAGGGATCGAGACCGGCCGAGGCGAGCGCGATCGTCAGGTGCCGGGTCAGCATCGCATAGGCGAGCGACAGCATCGCATTGACCGGGTCCGCCGGCGGCCGCCGGTTGCGCGCCTCGAAACGGAACGCCGCCAGCTCGCCCGTTCCTTGCTTGTCCTCGGGCGGTTTCAGCAGGCTCGCGAAGGCACGGAAATAGACAGCCGCCGCGTCCCCTTCGACGCCGAGCAACTGCGCCGGCGTCGCCGCGTTGTCGGCGGACTTGCGCGCGGCCGAGAGCCGGTCGAGAACCTCCTGCCGCTCTTCCGCCGTTCCGCGCCAGTTGCGGCGCAGGAGGGTGCGCTGGTTGGCGATCTTCGCCGCGACCAGGTCCTTTGCGAACCTCAGGCAAGCGGCCTCGTCGAAGCTCATGCGATATTGTGCCGTGCGGACCTCGACATTGCGGTGGCCGATGCCGTGAGCGACGCCGCGGAACCAGCCGCCGTGGCTGTGGAAGGTGACCGGGATCTCGCGCTCAAGCAGCGCCGCCAGCGCCGGCGTGGTGATCGACACATTGCCGAACAGCGCCACATCCGAAATGTCGATGAAGCGCACCAGCGCCTCGCCATTCTCCTCGTCGGTGATCTTGAGCGTCTCGCCCTCCTTGCCGATCCGCGCATGCTGCGATTGCACGACGAGCGGAAGCGCCTCGTCGGGCGGAACGGCGATCGTACGCGGCGCGAGAGAGGAGCCAGAAAGTGCGCGTACCTCGTCCGGCAGGCAGACCGTCACGAGCGCGCAGCGCGGACATTTCGGGCTGTCCTTGAGCGGCGGCGGAATGCGGCTTTGCGAGACGGTCAGGCGTAACTCGCTGACCGCCGTTCGCGCCGCCATGCGCAGGGAATCGTCCAGCGCGATACGCACGCGCTCCCTGCTCTCGGCATAGTAGATGGCGCCCTCCTCGACGCGGTAGCCATGCTCTTCCAGAAGCAGCGCTTGGAGGCAGATC
>Ga0209062_1000884_pt1 | contig 67286 bp, 53 predicted proteins | sample Coa_R2_2_FD_187158 | JGI IMG/M metagenome (GOLD analysis project Ga0209062, IMG submission 187158) | Surface soil microbial communities from Centralia Pennsylvania, which are recovering from an underground coalmine fire - Coalmine... | ecosystem: Environmental > Terrestrial > Soil > Unclassified... | reverse complement strand
ACCACGGCCATGAGGTCATCAACCCGAAACTGCCGGACGATGACTTCGCGGAGGCGGTCAGGATCGCCCAGACCGAGTTTGACAAGCACCAACCCCAGGTGGTCGTCGGCTCTTCAAGGGGCGGTGCCGTTGCAATGAACATCAACAGCGGCGAGGCGAAGCTCGTCCTGCTGTGTCCGGCCTGGAGGAAGTGGGGAATGGCCAGGACGGTGAAGCCTGGCACGGTGATCTTGCACAGCCGTGGCGACGATGTGGTGCCGTTCGCTGACAGCGAGGAACTGGCGAGAAACAGCGGGGAGACGTTGATCGAGGCCGGCACGGATCACCGGCTCGCTGATCCGGAGCCATTGGAGTCGATGTTGAAAGCGTGCGAGGCTGCCAAGCCAAGGTGACTGCACTCGACGCCCAACGTCGGCAAGTCACGGTGGGCTTGGTGACGTGGCAACTGGCCCCGTGGTAGCTCACTGCCGGCTATCTCCTTGGTACTCACTACCCCTGAACCGCAGTCTGACTCCAGGTGTCCGATAAACAAAAGGTCACCGGTATTTGAGGATGGTTGCGACAAGAAGGGTATCATGGACATCCGCGAGTACAACCGCCGAGCTTGGGACCGACAAGTCGAAGAGGGGAACCGTTGGACCGTGCCGGTTGGGCCAGAAGTGACAGACGCTGCCCGGCGCGGAGAGTGGTCGGTTCTCCTCACTCCGAGCAAACCTGCCCCGCGCGACTGGTTCCCGGCACTCGCCGATTTGGATGTTCTCTGCTTGGCTTCTGGCGGCGGGCAACAGGGGCCGCTTTTGGCCGCTGCCGGTGCCAACGTCACGGTGTTCGATAACTCCCCAAAACAACTGGCTCGCGATCGCGAGGTCGCTGATCGCGACGGATTGAGGATCACGACAGTCGAGGGGGATATGCGCGACCTGTCGGTGTTCGCGGATGCCTCCTTCGGGCTGATCTTCCATCCCTGCTCGAATTGTTTCGTACCCGACGTATTACCGGTCTGGCGCGAGTGTTTCCGCGTGCTGCGATCAGGCGGTGCGCTGCTCGCTGGCTTTGCCAACCCCGTGCTTTACCTCTTCGATGACACGGCCGCGACGGATCAGAGAGAATTGATGGTGAAGTATCCGATCCCCTACTCAGACCTGATGAGCCTGACCGACGCGGAACGCCGACGATACACCGACAAACACGAACCGCTTGTGTACGGGCACACGCTCGACGACCAAATTGGCGGGCAATTGGCGGCTGGGTTTATGCTGACCGGATTCTTCGAGGATCGCGCTTCCGATCATCCGCTGGCAAAATACATCGCAACATTCGTCGCAACGCGGGCAGTGAAGCCGTGAAGTGATCCGCAAAGCGCTTAAGTAATTGGGAAAGATAGACTGGCAACCACCAAAACCAAGCGAATTGGCGAGGAGTTGGACCGGATAGATGGGTTGTACGGGCCAGCCAGTCGGGTAAAGGGTTTCGCCATCGTCTCCATCTCACTCACGCCACCGAACTGCGAGTACCCCAGATCGCTCGACCAATTGCCGTACAAAGTCGGGTACCGTCCGTTCCGTCGCTCGTTGACGTCGGCACACTAGGCACGAGATCGTTCGCAACAGCACCGCGCCGTCGCGACGGTAACTCACATCCCAATCGCTTACCGACGCCCCACATTGCTCCACGAGCGCGCGAACTTCCTCGTCGGTGGGCCCATCCGAACCGATCCTTACCGCGAGCGTCCCTCGCCGCTCCTGGGGGAGACTGATCTCGAAATGTTTGAGCGTCCAGAGAGTCAGTAGGCCAATCCCCAGAGCAACCAAGCCGAGACTATGCTGACCACCGCCAAAGCACAAACCCAGGACCGTTGCCAGCCAGAGGGTCGCGGCGGTAGTCACACCGTTGACTCGGTCGCCACGTCGCAGGATGGCCCCAGCACCGATAAATCCCATACCGGTCAACACCCCCAGCGGCAACCGCATCAGATCAAGCATGACCAGCGAGTCCGGAGGTCGGCCTGCCGTGCCCAAGAGTAGGTTCACCTGGATCATCGAGACCGATGCAGCCAGAGTGACCAACAGGGTGGTACGCAGACCGGCAGTCATGCCCCGTTCGGTTCGGTTGAGACCCAGCAGCCCGCCCGCCAAAAGGGTGAGCACCAAACGGAGTGTGATCTCTATCCAGTCGAGGGTGATTGGCATGTGTGGGAGCCGGGTATGGGGCCGACGGGTATGGGGCCGACGTGTTCCGGAGTGTTATCGGGAGGAGTCAGCAGGATGGCAGGCAATTCGATTCATTGAGGGTCCAAATCGGTATCGGCCGCAGTAGTAACAGGAAGGCCTTGCTCGATGTGTGCATGGTGGCTCTACCCTCGATCATTTTCTGTTCGCACGCCGTTGCAGGGTTCGTTCGCTCGCCGGACTGCTCCGGCTCACGAACCAGCTCGGCTTTTTACCGAGCTTGTTGCTACTCCCATCCCAAAAGCCTTTGGTAATACTCCACGTCTTCCTCTGCGACCTGCTCCCATCGTTCTTCGTGTGTGAACGTTTCAACCCTCTGACCAGATGGTCCCATCGCTCGGATCAAGAGCGATTCAAGGTCTTGGATGCCTTCAACCGGATTACTGAGTCTGACTGACGGCATTTCTGCCAGCTCATCAAAGCCGGTATCGTAGTCCTTTCGCTTGAGAACTCTCCTGAAACCGAACCATGAGAACCGATCCCATTCGGAATAGTCGTGGTTGTCGTGATGCTCTCGCAGACGAATACCCAAGCGGCAAGAAGTCACGATACCGACGTAGAACACGCCATAGTTGCCGTAGAGGATGTAGATACCAGATTGTTCACGGAAGTCCGCCAAGCGCAAGCCGGGCTTCCGCTCACCCCGCCGACCGATCAACCGAAAGCCTTCCCCTGTGCCTTTGCCGGGATGCCATTCCACTTGTTCACGCCGCCAGAACAACCCGTAGTTCAAGATCGACATGGGCGAACCCTCTCGACATTTGTGGGAAAATCTGAGTTTCCCACAAGATCACAACCCATCAAACAGGATTTTGACTCCCTTTACCATTCTTGTATAGTTGTGTACAATAGAACAGATTTGGAGCAGGTTGCTTCAGGCAACAAGGTGTGACTCATGCAGAAGGCGGAACGGGGTGACAAGGTGGCGACATGGAAAACGGAAACAGGCTGATACGCGGTCACCTACTTGCGGATTCTGACGCAGTGCGTTGGTACGTTAGGTTAAGATCGTCCCACCGTCGGCTGATAATCGAAGTCCTGACCAACCGCGACTGACGGAGACCTGATAGGGCGGTGCAGCGTGAACCGACACATGGCGCGTCGCGTCATTCTCTCTCGCCCAAAGAGCAGACAACATGCCGGGACATCCGAATTGCTTCGCCCAATCGCTCTGTAACTGCGCGGGGGATATGAGTGGAGAACACTATGTCTCCGCTGCGATCTTGCGCGCCGTGTCGCAGGCTGAAAAGGCTGTGCGCGTGAGTGGGTTGAAGTGCGTGCCTTCAGGCGAGACGCGGGCAATCGGAATCAAGAACCTCGTGGGCAAAATCCTCTGCAAGCATCACAACTCGGAGTTGTCTCCGTTCGATGCGGCGGGATTGGCTTTCTTCAACGGGATGGAACGCATCCTGGTTCCGGATACCCCCATCGCGCCCCTGCAAGTGAGCGGAGATCAACTGGAACGGTGGATGCTGAAAACACTCATCGGCGGGCTGTACTGCGGTCAGTTCCCGACGCCGGAAGGGATGAACTTGAAAGATGTCTGCCCCCCTGATGCATGGCTGGGTGTGTTGTTCCAGAATCACCCGCTCCCGCCGCGCGGCGGGCTGTACCTGATTCACGGGGAAGACGGCGAACAATTCCGGATGGATCACGAGGTTCTGAAGTTCGCGGTTGTTCCCGGTCGGAGTGCCACAACGGGAGAAGCAGTCATCACCGGATTGCGGATGTGGGTTTTCGGTATCGAGTTCTATCTGTGCATGCACAATCTTCCCGACCCGCTCCCCGAAGGGTACCGGTTGCGACATGCGATCCTTCGGCCCACTCACATCACCGGGGGCGCGGCGGACGAAACCCTCATCCTCGACTGGGTGGGCAATACGGAAGTTCGCGGGGTTGCGTTCACCGGGCACGATTACCAAATCGTGACGCCGTAGGCACGGGCGCACGAAAACGAACGCGCCCGACCGTCAGTGGATCGGGTGAGTTCGCTCGCTCCTACTTGGCCTATCCTTGCTCGACGTAGTGCGTGATGCAGTTCCCGTTAATGTGGACTTCGCACCACGTCCCATTCCCACGGAACGCTGATACCATTCCGGAATACGGGTCTCCGAACTCGAAGTTTTTGGTTCCTGTAAACTGCTCCCGGCGCTGTCCCTGAAACCACCGGGGGAAGTCTGTGTGAACGGCCGCAAATGCTTCGTCCCTCGTGGTGAACTGCGGACTATCGTAAATGTTGATGGCCGGTTCCATAATGCACGCTCCCTTCTGCATCTTCGGGTACATCGGGTTACACTTTCCGCCACTCTAACCATCCTGATTGTTCAGGCTTCACCTCATCCGCTCAACATCCGTTGCAAAAAAGAAAACGCGCCGATCTTTCGACTCCACGGCGAAACTAGTTGTGGTACAGTGGGCAAGTCTTCAGGAGGCAAACCCATGCCGCTGCATTCGGCCATGATCGGTGGTGTCCAAGTTGCCGGGTTCCGGTACGTCGTCTATGGCCCAAAGAGAGGGCTTGTCAGCACACACCGCACAAAGAAAGCCGCCTTCCGTTCGCTGGCCCTTGATGCTCGCGAGCGAATGCTGCTGCTTTCCCCATCGGATGCCCAAGTGTACTTCTGGCGTGCGGCGGTGCGTGCGTGGGAACTGGTGGGCGAAGAGTTCGGCGTTGAGCTTGTCGAAGAGTCCTCGAAGCCAGATGCAGTGATCGAGGTAAACGTGAACGTGCGGGGTATGGAGTGAGGCTTGAGCGGGATTGAACTTGTGAGTGGCAGTGCGTACTCGTTACTTTTCCAAATTGTGCCATTCGTCATATACTTTGCGAATTGCCTTAAACTTGGACGATATGGTGTCCAGCTTGTTCTTGATCCCTTCTGGTGATCGCTCCATTAGCTCTTGGATTTCGTTGAAATAATACTTCTTGAACCGCACCTTCTCTACCTTCCCGTCGAGGTAAAGTCCACACGCGGTTTCATAGATGTTCAGCAGTTTTTCGATGGCGTTATCGTATTGAGATTCCATTCCCTCTAATTCTCGCTGTTCGGCCAGTGTCGGTTTTTTGCTCCCCACCTGATTTCGCAGAACCAACAATTTGTGTAGCACCTCCTCAAAATCCTTTCGTGCCGCGTTGATCTGGCCCAGCAACTGAAGGTCAGGTCCAGCAGCTGCAAAACCCCGCATGATTGCGTTGTGTGACATCGTCTTCATTAGCGAGATGATAGCCAAGATAAGTGCAATGAATGACACAACAATGCTGATGACAGCGAGCAGCTCTTTCGTGTCCATGTTGCTACTTCCTCAATGCTGCGAATAATGCTTCGATCTGCTGACACATCGTCATTAACGCTCCGAGACTTTCTCTCAACCAGCCGCTATACTCATGCGGGAGATTCTCGCGCAGCAGCCGGCCGAGTAATCTAGCCTCGCATCCGATGTTCCATGCAATCAAATCAATGAGTTCTCCTCGATCACGTTCTGTGATGAACTCATTCGTCGCTGTGTACTTTAGAGAATCGATTCGACAGGCTACGTCTCGAATCGCCCTGAGCAAGTGCGACTTTTGCCAGTCTTCCGTAGTTTTAAGTTTTCCCTTTTGCCACTCACAGCAATCCTTCTTTGCTGCGTCCCGTAACGCCTCTTTGTACTTCCGCGCAAAATCTTCAAGCCCTTCCATTTTGTCACCCTGATTAACTCTTGTTCCTCAGTTGTTGAAATAGATTTTCGATCTGTTGTGCCAATTGCATTAGGGCTTCGTTACTGCCGCCCTTGACGAACCACTTGTACTCATTCGGATGCGAAAGCCCTAGCTGCCGGGCGGTCTTTTCGGCTATTGCTTCCTTGTCGGCGGCGGTGAGCGCTTCAGGCGTTGTAGCCTCTTTTTGTGTCCCGCCTGGTACGCCAGCGATGGACTTTGTATACACAAGGCCACTTAGCTCGTCGATTATCTTTTGAATTTCTGCCGACAAGTTTTCTCGCCACGGCAGGACGGGTTTCCCCGCGATTCTTACGTCTGCAAAGAAATCTTCAATTCCACGATCCCGCACAACGGCTGCCTTTATCCGTTCGGCGTAGTCGGCAGCGATCTTGTCAAAGCTCGGCACGGCCTACTCCCGCAGTCTGTTCACCCGTTTACTCCTCCTTCTTGTCGTATTCGTTTTAGGTTTTTCGACTACAGTTCGTGTCCTCCTCACCTTCTCCAGGTTAGCCCCTTTGTCCTCTTTAAGGATAAATCCAGTCAATCTGCGGCATCGTTTCCAGCATCGCGCCGACGAGCAGTCCGAACAGCCCACCGACGCAAACAAACTCCCAGTTGTCGCCCCTGAACAGCGCGACCGCGACACCGAATACGAGAACGCAGAGCACGAGGCAAAGGCGTTTCATGCCTGCTGAACTCCGGTCTTCGGTGTCGCCGCGTATTGGCCTTTGCCGAGATGCACCTGCCGCTGGACAAGATCGCAACTGGTCCGGCGGACGAACTCGGTTTGGGGACGGGATTCGAGGCGCACGGATGCCTGGACACGATGCTTCAGGAGATGAAGCGCGAGGCGTGTACAGCGCCATGCTGGTGGCTGCTGGTCTGCGGAGTCCGGTGGTACGCAACCGCAACATGGCGATCAACGCCGTTGAAGGACGACCGGTCGGCGTGTGGGGGCGAGATGGTGGTTCGCGCAGTCAAGCAGGTTGTTACAGAGGAACCGCGTGACGATATTCGCGTGCGGTTGACCGCCCTGGCCACAACGGTCGCTGAGACGACGTGACGCGGCCCTTACCTGGCGCGGTTAGACGCCTTCACCTACCGGCCTTTCGTCACCGTGCTCTGACGGGAATAATACGGTGGGATATTTTTCCGTGGTTATCCCACGTCAGTCCTGCTAACACACCTTCAGGGGGCCGCCCGGATGCTCGGCGATATGTGGCAGTCCGCAACACAGGTTAATACCCCAGTCGCTTTGCTTGCGTTCCTGATCGCTGCTGGTGCTTTTGGCTTCGGGGTCTGGGTGTGGCGGCGATACTCGACCATTAACCACACTCCCGACCAGAACAAGCGGGCGGAGATGCTGCGTGACCTCCTGGGTCGGTTTGCTCCCGACATGGAGAACCTCACCCGCGAGCAGAAGGATAGAATCATCAACAGACAGATCACCTACGGCTTCATCGGGACGATAGTGTTCGTCTTCGCGGCGTGGAGCATCGCCATTGGGATTGTCTACGCGGCCATTCACATTTCCAACAACCAGGTACGGGCGGCAGAGGAGCAGAAGACGCCTGACGACAAAGCCGCACCGCACCCGACCCCTCCAGTGGTGCTTGCCTCATCGCTTCCGCTCGGTCGCATGGAGAACTTCCGTGGCGATGCCCTTATCCACGAGAGTGGGGAGAAGTACAGGAGCGGTGACGTATTTCGTCTCTTCGACCGACAGGAGCGAGAGGTGGGCACTGCCTACCCGGTCATCGTTTTCGATTTGGTTAAGTCCAGACCAGGCGTCGTAAAACTCGATAAGACGCGTGTGAATTGGACACCAGTGGAATTGCGGCCCATCACTCTGACGAGCACTGTCTTCGGGAACTTTAAGCCGCCGCTTACTTTCCTTGCCAAGTTGAACCGGAAGCTGGCCGGACAACCGACCGAGACTGTTGCCAATATCAAGATCGCCGACGGTATTACCGATGGTTCAATCGACTTTTCGGACGAATTGCCTGTGAGGAAGTGCCGCGTGGAGTTCGAAGGGACGCCGGGCTTGTACCGTATCAATAGTGTCGAACTGGACCTGGCTGACATCCGAACAGAGCAGAAGTTGACTTTGAAGAGTCCTTTCTCAGTTTTTGTCTACGTGCTTCCACCAAAGTAGCTGGTATTCACGATCGCGATATCTTTGGGAGCGTCTGCGCCGCGTTCACATGCCACTCCTCGACGGGCTTTCCCTGCTCCGCGACGAGGGTGCTCGACCAGTTTATGGGCAAAGTAAGTGATGGCGGTCTGGACAGTATGGCCCTACCACAGATACTCGTCATGCGGTTTGAGGGTTGTGGCCTCCAGAAGAGAGGCCAGACACCGGTCGCGGAGTTCCTGAGCTTCGAGTGGTAGGGACACAGCTCCCCCGCGCAAGACAGGCACGAAACGGTGCAACCACGCCGATCTTACAGCGAAGCACTCATTGTCCCCAACATCCCCACCGACTTTCCAAACCACTCGGCTTCCGCTTGAACAATGTGTATTCTGCGATTCCATTGATGGCACAGAGCGTGTCGCCGTCAATCGCCAAGCGGTGGAGGATCAGGTCGAAGGCGTCTGTGTCTTTCATGCCGCTGACGGAGAAAGGACTGTTCTTGATTTTGACCGACTTGTATTCCCACTTCGGGCCGTCCTTGAACTTGCGAAGCAAAATACCGTAATCGCTCGTTGCCAACACTTCCCAACCATCACTACCCTTCAGAGCCTCCATGAACTCGGTTTTGCTCCAGTCGTGTTGTGCCCCTGTCTCGGCAAGCGTCTGGAGAAGGCATGCGAGTCCTTCAACTGGTCTTGCGATTCAGGACTCCCGGCTGTTGGATCAGAAGCGAGAACCTACGGTCATCTTCGGGAAAAGGACCGGATTGCGGCACAAAGCCGAACAGTTCCTGAAAGCACAACCCGCAGACGGGGAAGATTTGATGAATGCACTCTTCGAGAGCATTCAGTTGCGCCTCATCCATCGAACAATTCACAAGTCGATACCGCTCCATGAAGTCCTGTGAAGCGACACAACCGAGCATGGGCTGTCCGTCAGCAAGCAGAGTGACGAGTGCATACGGGATTGGAGTCCCATCCTTCTGGTGCATTGCCCAAGCAATGTCTTTGGAGACGAATAGACTGGAATAATGTCCGCCATGCACCCTGCACATAATCATGTACCACCTATCTTTCCGGAACGGCTAGGACTTGCCCAAGACGAGATCAACAGCCCAACAACCCCGGACATGCTCGCTCGGTTGCCTACAGTGACGCAAAATATCGTCGTTGTCACAACCCTCGTCCTGAAGTGCATCAGCCAAAATCGGGAGTCGGTCGTATGCCCTCTCCTTGTATATCCCTTCCGCAAGCGCCAATACCGTGGATGTCCGCCAAGTGGGGTCAACGACCACAGGTCGAAGCGGATTACCAAATAACTCCCGCATCAAGTCGCAGTTTGCGGCGAGTTCCTTGACGTTGGCGACCCCTTCCGCCGTCCACGCCGACCGCTCCGCATCATCACTTGCAGTCCAGGCCGCTGCACAGGCCCACCGGATCGTTGCCGGCGCACCTCTATGAAACGTAAAAGGGGCCTTCCGCAACACGTCTCTGATGTCGTAATCCAGGGCCATGCAGATTTCGTCCAGGGCACTCATGGAGTTGATGTCCGCCTTTTCCAATTCCTTGAAGTTGGCCAACCCATCGGCATACAGCTCTCCGACTTCCACCGCTGCCCGGCTCCGTTCGTCGATCAGTTGATGCCATAGGCGGCGACAGCAGGCCACGGCAAAGAGACGCAACTTCCGATGGCTGTCGAGGCCGCGAGACCGCAGACAGTATAGCATCGGTGCAACAAGCACTGCGTTGAGCCACTGTGCCTCGGTCATGCTGTTCTTCCGCATCAGTGATACTCACCGTTCACAGTTAATCATGCCGCACGGAGTGCCAGGGCTGCGGACGCTGCAGCCACCAAGTTGCCGTTCACGGCCACCGCCTCGCGGAACAGACGCTCTCGCTCACTTGTATCCTGTGTCAGCGTTGCCAACTCCGCCAGCAGCCGGGTTCGCACGTCGGAATCGGGGTCCGTTGCCAGACCGGCACGCAGAGCCTCACATGCCTCCGCTTCGCGGCCTACGCGGGCAAGATTCTTACCCAGGTGGAGTTGTGCTGGCGGCAGACCAGGCCGCTTTTTCAGCAACCGCTCTGCCAGAGTCACTTTCTCAGCCGACGAGATCTGACCATCTTCCAGGACGTGCAAAGCTGCAAAGTCCTGATCGTCGAGTCGGCCAAGAGTGAGTTGGTCCGCCACCCACAGATCGGAGTGGCACTGGAACCAACCTGGGGCCAATTCCTCCACGCGGCGATACGTATCGGCCGCATCCGCATACCGGCCCAAATGGAGGAGGGTGAACGCTTCGAGATAACGGCAGTGTGGATCAAATCGGTCGGACGCAGCGGCTTCGCGAAATGACGCCAGCGCCTCCTCGTGGCGCCCAGCCGTTCCCAGTTCTTTGCCACGCTCGGTATGAACGACCGCCGACCGGAGCGTGATCCGATTCCGCTCAAACACAAACTTCACCCGCATGTCCCCAACCGGTCGCACTTCATCCACTTCGTATGTGGAACCGTCCACAACCACGACTATGCGGTTAAGCGGCTCACCGGACCGCACGATTCGTGCCCGTGTCCGCCATCGTACTGCGTCATGGTTTACACCCTGGGCATCGAGCAGAGCAGCCATCCGTTCGGCGTAGCCGGCGGCGCGTTCCCCTTGACCCAGGTAGCGGTGTGCTTCAAACAACGAACCCAGGTAGGCTGCGATTCCTTCTGTGTCACCAGTCCGCTCGCATAGGGCCAGGGCTTGCTCAAAATGAGGCACGGCCTGATCTGCCGCTCCAGCATAAAAGTGACACTCGCCGATGCAGCCATGCGTGATCGGCAGATAGGTATCGACTCCTGTTCCTGACAGTCCCCGGCTGTCGATCAAGGCATCTGTCAGTGTCGTGCGGGCCTCCGCGTAACGGAGAGACTCCATCAGTTCACGGGCCTGACGTAAGGCGGCCTGCCACTTCACGAGTGGGTTCGACTGTGGTGGACCAGACAAGGCAGCCATCAGGTCTGGTCGGCCAAGTTTCTCAGCAAACGCCTGAGCAATGGCAACCATGCAGTGGACGTAGCCCTGGATCGCGGCAGGGTTGGCGCGAACAGATTCCGGCACGCGTTGCCACGAGCGGAAGTGTTCAAGGATGGCGGCTTGGTTGATCCGGGCCAGCCGTTCGAGCCGATTGGTGTCACCGGCGCGTGCAGCCGAAAACAGCTCGTCGCGCAAGCGGTCGGGGTCGGTAATAGGGGAGTCGCCTTTGCCAAAGAGCGAGCCAAACAGTCCCACCGTTGGGCCTCCAGGGTCCGTATCGGTACAGATCCGCAGTTGCTCCAGGTTACATCGCGGCGAGGATTGCGTCGAGCAGCCAACACCCGGCAACATGCGGTCCAGGGCCATAGCAATGTTCCAGAACGGCTGTGTGATCGCAACCTGCATCTTGCAGAGCATCACCCAATACCGGCATCAAGTGAAACGCGCGATCCGTGTGAATGACACGACGCAGTGTAAGGACTGTTGAAGAGAGCCACTTCCTCACAATCTCGACTGGGTGGAAGGGATTTCTGAACAACTCGCGGAGCAACACCACCTGGTCGGAAGCAGCTACTGGGGCGCCGCTGGGCACACCGCCCATGCGAAGACGCGCATGAACCTCCGCCGCATTCACCGCAAGACGTGCCGTCTCCGTCGTATCCCAAGCGCCCGGCGGATACCCACCCAACGTCCACACGGGACGAGTCGCGCGGACGACCGCTTCGGCCGTCCGGCGTGCGGACCTTAGATGCTTGGCATTCACCAGTCCGTCGGCGTATCACTCGATGGCCTCAACTGCTTGTTGCGCGATTATGGGGAGTAAGTTCCAGCGAAACCGACAACACGCACAATAGAAGAGCCGGAGTTTTCGTTGGACCGCATGACGCGGCATGTGGAACACGATCCCCCGGTCGGTGGTGAGATGAACAATGCAGCGGAGGATAATACCGGGGTCCCCGCTTTGCCATTCGACTTCGGTTGGCCGGTACCGGTAGCGGGGCGCGGGTTGCGGTTGCTCGACGAGGTTGGCTGCGAGTCGCGGGTCGATTGGTCGCCGTTTGCTTTCCCGGCGGTGCCACACGCTGCGTAAAGAACCCGACCGACGGAAATGTCCCCGAAACACCGTGATGCCTCCCAGATGCCCGGCCGATTGGTCCGTGACAAGGGAGGGCAGATCGGGGAGCGAGGTTCGCTCCGGGTGAGTTACGCTATCGCCGTAGCAGTCGGCGGATCAATGCCTTCCGATCCTTCTCGTAATCGACTTCCAGTTTTTTCAGCTTCTTGAGACCGGCGAGGTGTTCGAGTCCGGCGTCGGTGATCTCATTTTCAGTAAGGTTCAGTTCTTCGAGCCCCAGAAACTTGCCGAGGTGGGGCATGATGGCGTCGCCCAGCTCGCAGTTGAACAGACTGAGAATCTTGAGACGCGGAAGGGAGGCAAGGAACCTCCCGGTGTCTGGCTCGATGGTTGCTGTGGACCACACCCACAACTCTTCCAGACCGACCATGTGCCGCAGCGGTTCGAGGGTAGTGATGCCTGTCTCCACCAAATGCAACTGCTTGAGTGCCGTCAACCCGCGCAAATGATTCAGCCCAGCGGAGGTCAACGCCCAAGTCTCCGAAAAGTGTAGCCACTCGATTTCTGGAAACTCGCGCAAGTACGCCAAATCGGCGTCCGTTGTACGTGTCTGTGAGAACCGAACACCGACGAGTCGTCCGCTCTCAACAGTGACATCACCGAGGTAGCGGAGTGACCGGAGGGCTTCCGCCCGGCGCTCTTCTTGGGGCAACTTGTTGAGCCGACGGTTTCGCTTGATCTTAAACGTTTCGAACTCTGGGATCGCTCGATGCCCCCAGTCGTAGTGATACACCTCCACCAACTTCGGCAAAACTGCTAGGCGTTTTAGTGCCGCCGGAGTAACAGCCGTGTTGGAGAGCCTCAACTCGCGGAGGTTCCGTAACGGTTTGAGCCGAGCCAGACCTTCGTCGGTGACCCGCGAATCATCGAGGGTTAGTTCCTGTATTTCCGGTGCACCAGCAAGATGTCGCAGGTGGTCGTCGGTAACCGCAATCCCGGTCATGCGGACGCGGGCAAGAAATCCACGCTCGAACTCGGTTTCGTCAATCACCGGTTGGATCGCCGCTAACCCCGCAAGCCACTCGTCGGAATGCTGATCGAGCAATTCCCGCACGCGAGCCGCCAACTTGGTGATTCGCTTCTCCTGCGTCTTAGTCCGCTTCTCACGTGATTCGGCGAGTTGAGCCAGTTCGACCTGCACGCGGATGAACTCCGCCCGCGCCGACTGTCCGTGTTCATCGAGCCAGTCCGCGTAAGCCAACCGTGGCGTGTCGTCTTCGGGCAAGTCGAAGATCGCCTCCAAGAACGCTTCCTGTTCGGACGAAGATTGCTGCTCGGCGGCAGCCAAGCGTGCCGCAACCGGCCCATTCGACGGTGGATTATGCTTGAGCAACTCCGCGATGTTCCAGCCGAAGAGTCGGAGGTTAATGTCCACCGCAGTGATCGTGTCGGGGGTAGGCCAGAAGCCAACCCAAATGAGGTAGTCCGCCTGGAGGATCAGACGCTCGCGGCCAGTGTGGGTGTCCCACAACTTAATCCCCTTCCATCCGGCCGTTGCCAACAGCGCCCCGTCAGGCGAGAACGCGAGGTCACACACGTTGCCAATGTGACCCTTGAGGAAGTGACGTGGTGTACCTGTCGCGGCGTCACGAAGAATCGTGGTGGTTTCGTCGCAGGACGCGATGATGGTCCCATCAGGCGAATACGCCAACGCTATGCGCGAAGCCTCGTGACCGCTCTGCCGCCACCGCAATCGTCCCCTGGTGCTCCACACGGACAGTTCGGGTCTGTGGGCAACGGCCAACGAGCGGCCATCGGGTGAAAACGTGAGGTCTTCGATCCCTGAGTAAATGTTCCCAAACCGGCGGATGAGTTGCCCGTTGGGTGCGAGAAAAGCGATCTTGGTGTGATCTCCGCCCGTGCAGACGTCGCCAACGGCGAGCAGGCTGCCATCGGGCGAGAACGCGACACGCCCAGGTCGCAGTCCGACGGTACGAGTTCGATGCGCCCAAGTGCCGGTGTTCCAGAAATAGACAACGCCGGAGTTCCAGTCCCGGCCACCCACGGACACGAGCGTTCGGCCATTAGGCGAGAAGGCCACGCCGTCCACCTCTGTCGGTTTCGTACCGCGCAGCCGGCACGGCTTTTTCCGATCCGCGTTCCAGACGAACAGTTCGTTGTGGTCGCCCCCGCTCGGAAACAGCACGGCGGCGAACGTGGTGCCATCGGGTGAGGCTGTAACGGCCTGCGGGCTGAGATTCTCCCGCGTGGTCATGGGAACAGGGCCGTAGTCGGGCGGATGCATGTCGCGTGCCGGTGCAGTTGTGTTCGGACAGAACCGATGGGAACAGGATACCACGATCAACATGTCCGTCGACGCGGAGTTGAGTGCTGCGAGAGGCGGCTGTCACGCGAGGTTGCTGTGGTCGGTCTGCTGGGAAAAGCACCAATCTTGTGTGCGTTCACACTAAGGGGTAGATTCGCTTTGACCGATAAGTGAACCTCTGTGGACCCTTCGCTGTCCTCTTTCAAACACACATCATGAGGGTGGGTACCGTGGGAATGAAGCATAAACCTTGTGCCTATTGTGGGCGACGTGAGTACCCACGCGAGAGAGGACACATCATCCCCGACTGCATGTATCCCTGCGGAGGTGACCCCAAGGTTCAGCGTCCGACTGTGCCGGAGTGCTCGAAGTGCAAGATGATCTGGCAAGATGCTGAGGCACATTTCCGCACCTTCATCGTGATGTGTGGTGATCCCAATGCTCAGGTCCTCGCGCTCTGGCACGGGCCGATTCTGCGAAGTTTCACGAAATCCAGTGGGCGGCGATGGGTTCAAGACATCTCCGAGCAGATGGTTCCCGTCGAGACCCCGACCGGGCCACGCCACATGCTGTTTCCGGAGAGGGACGAGCGAGTGATGTTGGTAATGCGGAAAATTGTTCGAGGCTTCTGCTCCTACCACAAACTGGAGCAGGCCATTGCGGATAGCCGCGTTGATGTGGTTGTAGCAAGGGAACCGGTCCCAGAGATGTTTCACGATGACTTCACCCATTTCAGCTTGGGCGATCAGTTCTGCCGCTACTCGTACAGCGATTTGCGGAGTTCATCCGACGCCGATTTCCATTCGATGTGGGTTATCGAATTTTTTGGTCGGACACGGTTTTATGGCTTGGTGTCGGCTGCAAAGGAAGGTTGGCCTCGGCACGCTGCGTAAAACCAGACACAGGAGAAGCGACCCTGATCCGGAGTAATTCACACGACTGCAGTTTGTTGTTCCATGCAGCATTGGGCTTGCCATCTCAGAAAGGCACGCGACCCAAAAACGCTTCGACTTTTAGACTGGTTAGAACGTCGTGCTTCGAACACCACGCCAGACACTCGCATCGAGCCTCGCACCTCACTCACACGACACCATCGCAATCGGCAGGAAATGCTCCATATGCCAAACTACGTTTTCGCCCAGTCAAAGAGTTGAACACGCGGTTTTTCTCGAATTCGTCCTGCGTGCCCGCGTCACCGCGACCCAACCCCGCAATCGCCCCCGATCACTTCGCACCCCCGCAACCAAACCCGCCCGTTCCAACACCGCCAACCGTCCCCCCGCTGTCCGCGCCGCAATCCCAACCGCCCGTGCCAGAGCCGCCGTCGAAACGCCAACATTCTCTCCTGCGTCAAATCGGCAACTTTTGCTCGCATGGGATCATTGGCACAGGGCCGCGAGTATTGGGCCTGGGTCAGGAGGCGGGTGCCCAGGAATCATGCCTGGTGGATAGGTTTCGGCAGCGGCCCACAGCGCCGCCAACTTGCGGTGGCGTTTGTCCCAGTTCGCCGGGAAACTGTACTCATACCACTCACGCCGAGATTCGGCTCGACGCACGCTGACCCCCATCGCCGCCAGAACAGCATTCGATTGCTCAGGGTTTTTGAAACTCTCCAGCCGTTCCCATTGGCCGGTCTTGGCGGGCGCAGGCAGTTTCCAGCCACGCGAAGTCGTAATGGGCCTGAATCGCCGGTCACCGCCTTTGGCCGGCGGAGTAATCGCAAGGATCGCCGCGACCATCTCGGCGGTCGTAAAGTCCGTTACCCGGTTGGCGCGGGGGAATGGCACGGTCGCAACCACGAGAGCGGTGTCATCGGGTGCCGCAATGCGGGCATATTGACCGTCGTGCCGGGCGACGTACTTGGCAATGCGATCGCATTGGTCGAGTGGTCCGCGCCACTGGAAGGCAGCACGAGGCATCTCAAGTGTGTCCGCCGGCCCCGACCAGATTGCTAGCGGTGGCATCCAGAAAACACGATTGAGGTGTCGTGCCCATTCGCCCATCATGTGAGGTCGGCACCCCTCACAGGTCCACCGGCGGCACCGCAGTGTGATCCCGATGCCCTGAGCGTCCCACTCGCGGTGGCCGCAAGCGACCGTGTATTTGGCGGGGCATGGGCGTGAACGGGGTAGAGCCGAGAGGGGGTTCGGGACGGGGTTGACGCTGTTCCGCTCGGTTGTGGTCGGAGCCGGGCGCGCACAGTTAGTCTTATGTAAAGGGTCTCCGGTACCTGCAACGCCGTCCTCTACGCTATCTCTATTACAGACTAACTGTGCGCGCCCCACGCTGGTCTGATCCGCCCTTTCAGACGCAACTGTATCTGAATCAACCACTTCCGGCAGAATTGCCCCATCCGCCACGGTGATCGAGCACACACCACTGTTATCGGGGTGGGTGACGCCATCGTTCCATTCGCAATACCGCGTGCTCGGCTCGGTGTTCCGCATGAACGTCCGCCGGACAAACTCGCGCCCAAGTGCGTGGCGCACCTCCTCTGGTTCCTGGTCGGGACGTGCAAGCCGCCAGCCCAGCCATTCGCGCGAGTCTTTCGCGAAACCGTATTCGGCCTCGCGATACCGCTTCATTCGATCATCATCGTTGGCGAGGGGCGCGAGGTCCTCCCGGTCAACGTCGGGCGCGTACCGGGAGTAGATTGGGCGGCGGAGGGTGTTTGCCAGTTCGCGTGCGACTTTCGCCATCCCCGTTGCCCCGGCCCCGCCATCACGGTCAATCATGCAGATGATGCGGATATCGTCGGGAATGGACCCCTTTTGCATGGCTCGGCCAATCAAAGCAGCAATTTGGTCTGGCAAGCCCCCGGCGGACGGGATGCCCAGCGCGCTTAACCCCAATGAAGTTAGGGCAGCCACATCGGACCCACCCTCCACGATAAAGAGATAGCCCGTGGCACGCGCCAGATGCGCCCAGTCATGGGGGACAGTAATTCCACGTACGCGGCGAGCAAGGGCGCGTTTGATCCCATCGCCCCGCCGATCCGCCGATACAGCGGTGACTCGGTTGTATTCGACAAACCGGCACTCCGGCCATAGCGAACAGGAGCCATTTCGGTCGATGGCGTAGGGTGACTTGGTGCCGGGACAGACATAGCCCACACCCATCGCAATGAGTGCATCACGGTGAACATGCAGTGACTCGGCGATGCGATCGATTGGAGTGACGGTGGGGCCAGTGGGATCATCAATCGGATCGATCGGTTCGGGCACAAGTGCTGCATGGTAGTACGCTGCCAGGTCAGCACCGATGTCCTCGCACTTTTTTTCTTCACGCTGGCTTTCTTGTTTTGGTCGTCGGGTTTGTTTCGCCTGGAGCGGGGTTTTCCGGTAGGCATCGTCGCCGGGCAATGCGACGCCGACCTTCGCGGCATAGTGCCGACGAGCAACCTGCCAAGTCGCAAAGTTACCGTACTGAGCGGCGAAGTTGAATAAACCGAGCTTGAGACGGTTGTGTGCCAGGTCGTTGTACATGCCCCGTTGCGGCCCACTGACACACACGGCGGCGGAACCGGGCGATTTTTCGTCTGTGCGGTCGATGGCGTAACATTCCAGCCATCCGCTCCGCTTTGAACGACTGAGGAAGCGGACGCCAAGGGCTTCATATTCCTCCCGGATGTCGAGCCGTTCGAGAATTTCGCGATCGATCGCTTGCCACTCGGCGTTTGTGGTCCGGCCTCGGACACAGACACGGGGCGATTGTGAGGCAGGTGGCGCAGGCGCTGACGCACCAGCCGCGTCATTGGCGGGGTTGCCACCAGACGTGGTGTGAGGCATGATGTGGGCACTCCGTTCTTTGCGCGGCCGCTGGTAACGGCTGGGCGATGATGTGGGCGGGGGAAGTGTTTTTGCTGGCGGCCGGGAGTAACCCGGCCGCCGGAGTTTTTATTCAGAGGTGCTTGCAGGGTTGTGACACTTGCTGGACACGATATGTGCGTGACGTGCGAGATACTCATCGCGAACATTCGCCATATCACGAACGCTGGCGACAGTAGGGATATCCTCTTCGGTCCACAGGTAATATCCGTGGCGGGTTCGTTCGCGCGGGGTCAGCAGGCCACGATGGACCCACGCGCGAATCTGTTTGCGGGTCACACCGAGCCGATCAGCGACATCCCCAGTGGTCAAGAATGGACAAGTTGTCATGCGGATCACCTGATCTGACGTTGAAGGGAAAGGCGGTGTCCCGCCGCGTGACACATCGTAAGTGCGCGGGAGGCGGTTGCAAACCCGTGTTGGGTAGATGTGGGAGGGTGTGAGTATGTGCAGCGCTACGCGGCAAGGTTGGGGCGACGAAGAACGTGTGGCGGTTTGGTCGGCAGACCCGGTGATCCCGTGTACGCCGGGACCAGTCTAAAAATCTAGCCGAAATCGAGGTGCCTTTATGCGACGGTCATTTCCAGTTCCGATGAGGAGGGGGTGGGTTCGTGGCCGAGCGAGCGATCTTACAATTCGGCAACACCTTTTGGAGTTCCGTGCCGTGCTGCTCCGTTCCCGTGGTGTGGCTAACGCACGGGCATTTCACGAAGGCGGTCACTCATTTTTCTCGATGCGATCCCACCACACAAACACAGCGACCGTCGTGCCGCCGTGAGTAATGGGCAGAGTCGCTCGAACTTGGATCGGGTTCGACAACAGGAACTTCTGCAACACGTCGGCCAAAGCAACATGCAATTCATCCTCCGGCGGTGGGTGCGTCGGATTGGGAATGAACAGCGTGCAACCCTCACCGACCGGACAGGCATCGATCATGCCCTTACCCGCCAAACCGTTGCCGCCGGGGTTAATGCGATTGGCCATGCTCTTCTCCCTTCCTCTCTTCCTCCCTATTGACCATGTTTACCGGTGGAATGCTGCCTTACCATGAGATACGCTCGATATCTCCCATCGACTTCGCCGACTCGCACCGCATGGTTTCATCCGTGAGTTCGTCATGAACCCGTTTCGAACACCCCTCGATCCGCCCCCCAAAGCCCGACCACTCTCCCTCCGGCCGCAGCGTCGACCCGATCTCACCATCGAGCAAATCCTGGAGTGGTGCGATGCCTTCCATGCTCAATTTGGCCGATGGCCGATGTGCATCGACGGAGCACGCGGCTTGCCCGACACCACTTGGTCTGCCGTCAACACGTGCCTGAATCGAGGTCTGCGCGGCCTCAAACCTGGCTCCTCGCTGGCCAAGCTCTTGTTCGTTCATCGCGGACGACGGCACAAGGGGTCTTTACCTCGGCTCACGCCCGCTCTCATTCTGAAGTGGGCGGACGACCACCACACACGCACCGGAAAATGGCCCAATCAATATTCCGGTCCCGTTATGGCGGCACCGGGCGAAAACTGGTCCGCCATCAACGCGGCACTGGAGGTGGGTACCCGTGGCTTGCCGGGCGATTCCTCCATCGCCCAACTGCTCGCTGCCAAGCGTGGAGTTCGCAACCACATGGCCCTTCCTCCACTCACGATCCAGCAGATCCTCAAATGGGCCGATGAGTACCATAAGCGCACGGGAGACTGGCCCCATAAAGACACTGGCCCCATCACAAGAAAACCAGCCGAGACATGGTTGGCAGTGGAGACGGCCCTGAGCAAGGGGAAGCGAGGACTGCCCGGTGGCAGTTCGCTGGCGCAGCTTCTCAAGAGCGAACGCGGCGTGCGAAACATTGCTGATTTGCCCTGTTTGCAGCACTGGGAAATCCTGTTGTGGGCCGATGCCTATCACGAGCGGACGGGGCGGTGGCCCACTCCGAAGTCAGGACCGATTCCCGAAGCTAGGGGCGAAACGTGGTCGCGGGTGAATACGGCTCTGGTGGATGGACTGCGTGGACTGCCCGGCGGTGACTCCCTGGCTCGCTTTCTGCACCGCCGCCGTAATGTGCCGAACAAACACGGTCGGCCGCGACTGTCGAAAAAGCAGATTCTGCATTGGTTGGATGAGCATCGACGCCGTACGGGGGAGTGGCCCACGAAAGCGTCCGGGGCAATCGGTGGCGCCGACGGTCAGACATGGGGTGCGGTGAACCATGTGCTGGGTCGCGGTAGTCGTGGATTGTCGGGTAAATCATCTCTGGCTCAGTTGCTTGCCGAGTCACGTGGAGTGCCGAACAAGTCAGTACTACCATCACTGACTCACGAAAAGATTCTGGAATGGGCGGATGCTCATCACACACGCACGGGCCGCTGGCCGACGATCCTGTCGGGTTCTGTGGTCGGTGTGCCGAATGAAACGTGGTTAGCGATCAACGCGGCATTGCGGACGGGCAATCGTGGATTGCCCGGTGGCGACACGCTGGCGCGACTGCTGGCCAAACATCGCGGGAAGCGGAACCATCTGGCTCTGCCTCCTCTGACGATTCGCAAGATCCTGGCGTGGGCGGATGCGCATCATGCACGCGTTGGAACGTGGCCGCAGATCAAGAGCGGGTCAATCCCCGAAGCGCCGGGCCAGACATGGGCGGCGGTGGACATGGCGTTGCAGGTAGGAGTTCGCGGACTGCCGGGTGGCGACTCACTGGCCCGCTTACTCACGCGTGCTCGTGGGGTGCGGAATCGCAATGCTCCACCGAGGTTGTCCATCGCGCAGATCAATCGCTGGGTGCGGGCACACTACCGCCGGACGGGTCGCTGGCCCAAGCGGAGCGACGGACCGATCCCGAATACGCAAGGCGAGACATGGTCAGCAGTGGCCACAGCTCTTTCCACGGGACTGCGGGGCCTAACCAGTGGAACGTCTTTGACGCGGGTGGTTGAAGCGTGTCAGAATTCCCGCCCACGTTCATGAAAACCTGATTCGGCGGTCGTGCATCGCTCGCTACGGGTGCTTGAATGAGAGATGCCGCTCCGTCCGAAAAAAACGAAAATCGATTTGCTTTCGAGACCGCAATTGCGCACAAGAGTATAGTATCGCGTTTGGTGCTTCTCGCGAGTGCGGCATTCAAGAAGGATGAGGCATTGTCCTCAAGATGTCAGGCTTCCACCTGACAAGATCCTGACTTGCGGAGACCGGCAGCGTCTCGTGCATCTGTCCTTCACGGCACTGCCACGCTTGATGAGTTGAACTGCCTCACCAATTCGCAACACTATTGTCTCTCTCGACATCCGCCACAGCGGTCCGGCTGTGGCTGAAACATAACGATGAACTGCTGATTCACAATGCGTGAAGAATTCCGAATTACTGCTTGACAGCGTATTCGTTGATCTCGAAGATCCACACGATCACATTGGATGCGGCGTACGCAAACAAGCGCGCGTGCGCGAGTAAGATCGCTTGTTGGGACTGCGTTTCTCCACCGCTGAGGATGGCAACATGCGTTTCCGCACGCTCGCCCGCAGGCTCCGCTCCACGTTCACGTTCATCGGCCGACAAATCCCTCTGGCTTATACACTCGTCGAACGGCTCTTCGTTTTTCGCTCACGTTACCGCGAGCCGGGTGATTACTCCGCTGGCTTCGACCGCGTGCAACCGCAACTGGTTCCACTGGAACCACGCTTTGTGCTCGATAGCCGGCCCTTGCCCAGCCCGATCATCTTCGCCACCAACGCCACCGGCACGCTTGACGAGTACAACGCTCTCACCAGTACACTCAACTTCAGCGTCACACCCTTCGGCAGCATCACGACCGGACTCCATGTCGCGACTGGCGACCTCAATGGCGACGGCTTCCCAGATGCCGTTGTGGCTCAGGGACCAGGCGGTTCGCCGCTCATCCGCGTGATCGATGGGGTCACTGGCGATCCACTCTCCGGTCCGCTCGGCGGCTTCCTGGCGTTTGAGCCAACCTATCGCGGTGGGCTGAACTTGGCGGTGGGCGATGTGGAGGGAGTCGGCAGCCAGGACATCGTTGCCGTCGCTAACCGCATTGACGGAGCCGAGATACGCATCTTCTCAGGGGCCACAGGTCAGATTGTTTCTGACTTCTTCGTTTCTGGTGCGGAGTTCGCAAACGGCAGCATTGCCGTGGGCGATTTCCTGGGTAATGGCAAAGCTCAGATCGCCATTGGAGCGGGGCCGGGAGGTCCTCCACGTGTTGAAGTTCTCGATCCCTTCACGGGCACGCCCGTCAGCGGACCGCTCGGTTCCTTCCTGGCGTTCGATTCGAGCTTCCACGGCGGGGTCGTTGTTGCGGCCGATTCTCAAACTGATGTGGCGACGGGTGGACCGGCCAATTTGCTGGTTGGGACGGGTCCAGGTACCCCTGCGCAAATCAAGTTGCTCAGTTCCGCCAGTGGCGATGTTCTGCTGAACCTGACGCCGTTTGGCTCGACCATGACCAGCGGCGTTCAGCTTGGCATGGCGTACATCAACGATGACTCGATCCCGGACATTGTGGTTGGCTCGCAGGGCAATGGTCAGATTGCTGTCTTCGATGGCCAGACGGGTGAGCCGTTCGCCGGTGCGATGGGTTCGTATTCCCCCTTCGGCGATACCAGCGCTGGCATTTCCCTCACGGCGGCCAACGATCCGTTCTTTGTGTTCTTTACGCTCAGCACGTTCTCGCCGTCAGTGACCGAGGGAAGCGATGCCGTGGTGGATTACTCGGTGGAAGTCGCTACCGTTGTTCACGAGTTCGATTACACAGTTAACTGGGGCGATGGAAGTACATACACCCAGAGCGATACCAACACTTTTGGTTCTAACATCGACGGCGGCGGCTTTGGGCACACCTACACGGCGGCGGGTACCTATACTGTAACCGCGTCGGTCTCGGTGTATGACCCCAGCGCCAGCAGTTTCGAGACCGATACCGCCACAGCAACCATCATTGTCGCCGGTGGTTCGGGTGGGTCAGGCGGGTCTGGTGGGTCAGGCGGCTCCGGTGGGTCTGGTGGCTCTGGCGGGTCGCTGGGTGAGATTGGGAGTTATGTCTGGTACGACACTAATGCCGATGGCTCACCGGATGATGGCGAGGTGGGTGCTGCGGGGATCACCGTCTCACTGACGGGTCCCTCGGTCTCGGAATCCACCATCACCGATGCCTCTGGGGATTACGATTTCACGGGTCTGGGAGCGGGCACCTACACCGTCGACTTCGTTGCCCCGCCAGGCTACAGCTTCAGCACACCCACTGGCGGTGAAGAAATTGTCACCCTGGCAGCGGGTGCAACCGACACCGCCGTGGATGCCGGGTTGGTCTCCACTTACGCAGAAATTGGTGAGACGGTCTGGTACGACAATAACCGCGACGGGGTTCAGGATGATGGTGAACTTGGTGCGTCGGGCATAACGGTGACACTGAGCAGTGGCACGCTCACCGAGACCGCGACCACGGGTGCTTCGGGCGATTACGACTTCACCGGTTTGCAAGCGGGCAGCTACACCATCAGCTTCGCGGCCCCGCCTGGTTACGACTTCAGCACACCCAGCGGTGGTGAGACCATTGTCTCGGTGTCCGCCAGTGAGGATTACGATACCGCCAATGCGGGTCTGATCCCACCACCGGTACTCGATGGCCAAGTCATCATCCCGGTGAAGGGTGAGGATTTCAACGGCACGGTGGCGACGATTGAGGGGACGGATTGGTCGGCGGGTTCTTTGGATGCCACGATCCAGTGGGGCGATGGCACCAGTTCGGCCGGCACACTGGTCAGTTCGGGCGGCACAGTCTATGTGACGGGCGATCACACGTACACGCATGAGGGTCAGTATGCGTTGGCGGTACGGGTCAGCGATGCCACCGACAGCAGCATTTACAACGACGCGGCGGGTCTGGCTTACGTGCTGGCACCGACCAACCACGAGAGTTTCCAGCAGGTGGAGTCGGTCTCGGCAAGTGGCGGCGGGGCCATCAGTGAAGACGTCACTCTCACGTCCGGTGGCGGCTTTGAGGCCACGGCGATCACGACGACCAGTTATACGCTGTCGGAACTGGTGAATGAAACGGGCGATTCGTTCAATCTGAGTAGCACCGGCACACTCCAGTTCTCGCTCAATGAGAGCGAGTCGGGGACGACGTTCGTGCAGCCGGACTCGACGCTGTCGTTGTCGTTGTCGGAGTCGGCCACGCGGTTGGAGTCGGATGCCAGTCCGTCGATGAATGGCACCACGACCGAATACGACAGCCTGAACTATACGCTGAGTCAGACGGGTACCGGCGCGAACTACAGTTGGAACACAACCAACGATGTGGCCGATTCGACGCGTTATGAGACCGAAACGGTGGCGGACGGCACCTACACCGCCACCGACACGCAGTCATCCACCCAGAGTGGTTCGGGCGTGAACGATGCGACGGGTTCGACGTACTGGCTGGCGAGTTCGGGGACGGAGACGGATGACCGAACGGAATCGGGTTACCACGGACCGAACTCCTACACGAACATTCGCAGTGAGTCGGGTATGGTCAGTGTCAGTGAGAGCGGCGGGTTCTGGGATGACGAATTTGCCCACGATGAGAGCCACGGTGGGACGTACAGTCTGAGCAAGAATATCACCAACCCTGGCGGCAACAGCACCGAGACCGATACGGGAACTTACTCGGATTCGCTTTCGGGTAATGGCACCGATCCCGGCGGCAGCGTCACGTATGTATCGACCAGGTCGGACAGTGGAGGGAGCGGCTCGGCGACGGCAACGCAGACAGGTGCGGTGACGACATCGAGCCTCACGGGGTTGAGTCATTCGGAGACGGTGACGACGACGGGCAACGAGGGTGGGGGTACGTTCACGGTCACCGATGCGGTGGGGGATGACTCGACCACGACGGCAACGGAAGTGAACCAGGGTGTGACCTCGACGCAGACGACGACCGCCAGCAGCAACACTACGCAAACCGAGACGGGCACGGCAGGGGTTGGCACGTATTCGCTCAGTGGCAACAGCGGTGCGACCACGACGATTGACGGCTCGATGGTGGATCAGGGCGTACCCAGTTCGTGGGGTTCGGTCGAGGTTGATTCGGGCACTCGGACGCAGAATGGTGACCGGCTGACGGGCGGTTACACCTTCACGCAGACGGCGACCGCGAGCACGACCTCGTCGGATGGCTCGTTGAAGTCGGCATCGCAGACGGGCAGTGGTGTGACGGGTCTGCATACGATCAGCCAGTCCGATTCGGGCAACCAGACGACGACCTCGACGGTCACGCAGACTGGCGACCTGGTGAGTGGGTCGTACAGTCTGCACGAAACGGACACGACCGGCTCGACCACAACGGCTACCTCGATCGACGACACCGATGCGACGGGAACGCTGGGTTCGACCTCGGATGATGATGCGACGGATGCGAATGTGGGGACGGTGACAGGCACGGTGACAACCGACAAGACGGGGAACAAGCTGTCGGGCGATTACAGTCTGTATCAGGTGAGCAGTTCGAACGGGACCGCAACGGACACATCGACGGAGAACGTGAGCGCGATTCCAGGTGATGGCGAGAATAATGACGATCTGACGGTGGACACATCCACCGATATGGTGGTGGGTGGTACGACGGTGAGTGCGACCGGCAATGAGGTGACGGGCGATTATACCCAAGTGGTGATTGATAGCAGCACCGCGACGAACTTCGACACAGCGACTGACACGGTGACGGATCATGCGGCCAACAGCTCCAACGACACCAACCTGGATGTGAATCGGACGACGGCTTATCAGACGAGTGGATCGACCACCACGCAAACCGGTAACGACGACACGGGCAGCTACAGCGAAACGGCGGTGGAGTCGGATTCGGGCAGTCAGTTTGAAACCGAGACGGACACCGAGACCGACAATCTGGCCAATGGTGAGCACGATCTGCTCACCAAGACGGACATTTTGAGTGCCTACCAGACGAGTGGTGGGACACTGTCGCAATTCGGCAACTTGATCAGTGGCGGGTACAGCGAGTATCTGGTGTCGAGTGGTTCGGGCAGCGACTTTGCCACGAGTACGGATACCTCGACGGATGATCTGGCGGATGGTTCGACGGATGATGTAGTCGATACCGAGAACGACAGTGACTACCAGACCAGTGGTGGGACACTCAGCAGCACGGGCAACGAGGTTACGGGCGACTACAGCGATTACGAGATCGACAGCGCCACGGCCACGGATTTCGCCACGGGTACGGATACGCCCACCGACACCATGTCCACGGGCGAGCATCTGCATGAGCTGGTGACGAATCTGAGTACGGCCTACCAGACGAGTGGTTCGACCACGACCAGCACCGGCAACCAGATCAGCACCGACTACAGCGAGCATGTGGTCAGCAGTTCGTCGAGCACGGATTCGGCAACGAGCACAGACACGACGACGGATGATCTGCGTGATAGTTCGGTGGATGATGATGTTAATGTGGAGGGAGATACCAGTTACCAGACCAGTGGCGACACGACGGACGCCACCGGCAACGAGGTGAGCGGCAGCGCCAGTGAGCACGAGACATCGAGCAGTTCAGGCAGCGATTATGCGACCAGCACGGATACCACGACCGATCACCCGGCCGATGGTTCAACGCTCAATGGCGTGTTGAGTCGCTATGAGAGCGTGTTCCAGACCGGCAGTTCCAATCTCTACAAGCTCAGCAATGCTCTGACCGGTTCGTATTCGTCGCAAGAGACCGACACCAATAACAGCACCGATTACGGCTCGGATACGAACAACTCAACGGATGACCTGGCAGACAGTTCGACGCAGTCCGACACGAGCACCGATAACTCCACGGACACCGAGACAGACGGTTCAACGGTCACGTCCACGGGTGACGGCGTGACAGGTGTGTACAGCGATTACGAGATTGACTCCAATTCGGGCAGTTCCACGGATACGGGCACGAGCAACGCGACGGATGACCTGTCCAGCGGACACGGCACAACGACCGACAGTGGCAATGATCTGAGCACGAATTACCAGACCAGTGGCGACACCACGACCAGCACCGGCAGTGCCATCACTGGGCTGTTCAGTGTTCACGAGGTCAGCACACTGTTCTCGACTCTATTCGGCACAACTACCGATACGCCGACTGACTCATTGACCGGCGATCCCACCCAGACCGAAGTGAATGTCGATCTGAGCAGTGCCTACCAGACCAGTGGGGCAACGACGGATGAAACGGGAAGTGAGGTGACGGGCAACACCACCACGACCGCGACGGACACGGATTCGGGGAATTCCAGTGACACCACGACGGACACGGATGTGGTAAGCGGAGCCACCACGACTCAATCTGACACGAACATTGCAACGCAGTCCGATACGAGTTCCGACACGCAGACAGAGAACGACATCACTGGCTCGTACTCGATGTTCGAGACCGGCAGTAGTTCGACCCCAACGGATTCGGATGTATCGAGCGATCAGGGTTTGGCGGGCACAGGAACAACGAATGAATCCAATACCTGGACGGTGATTGAGTCGGGCAACAACTACACCGGCGCATACACCATAACCCACATCAACACCACTAACTCAACGACACCGATATCGGGAACCGATGCGCGGGGAACGTACAGCGGCACGCAAACTGATGTGAGCAGCAGCACCGATACCGAGACGGGCAACAACATCAGTGGAACGCATACCGATGTGCAGACCAGCACGGACTCATCGACGGTAACCAAGACAGGTGGCGAGAGTGGTACTTCGTATACGCAGACGGTGACGAGCACCGATAACTCCACCACAACTCAGATGTGGAACGATAACACTGACATCACCTCGCAGACGGCGATCGACACCAATTCGTCCACGACCACGGAGACGGGCAATACCTCGACGACGAATTACACGTACACGCTGACGGGGAGTGGCACGACCACCACCACCGAGACTGATGACAGCGTCAGTGGGATGAGTACGACCACGCTGATAGCCAGTTCGACATCGAGCCTGCACGAAGTGGGGAGTGAAAGTTCTGGTTCCTACACCATCGACAAGACGACAGGCAACTCGGCGAACACGACGCAGACGGCTGATGCCCAAACGGACGAATACAACCTCAACGGCACGACCGGCACCAGTTCCACAGCAATTGAATCTAACACCCACGGAACGAACTCCGCTTCGTTCACCGAGATTCTGTCCGAAACCAGCACGGAGAGTGAGACGGGCAACGAACTGTCCGGTCAGTATGTGCTCAGCGAGTCAGGCACGCAGACCGCAAACTTCGTGGACGCTGGGACAGATTCGAGCGGGAGCTTCCATGTGACAGAAGGGAGCAGTGGTACCTTCTCGCGAACGACCGATGGTGATGCGAATACCGGTGCAACGAGCATTGCGACGACCACGACCACGAATTACAGCATGACGGAGATCGTGTCGGGGGCCAATTCCTACACGATAACCGAGAACGGTGGGGATACGACAACTTCGACTGAAACCGAAGATACTGTGACGGGTAACGATACGCAGGTGGAGAACGGCACCGACTTGTACACTCTTGGCGAATCGGGTACGCTCAGTGGAGCGTTCAGTGATACAGTTACTGGAACAGATGTGTACGCTTCCACTGAGACGCTTAACCTCGACGAGCAGACTTATACCCAGACCACAACCGGCGGTGGGGACTGGACTCGCACGGACACAGGTGGAACATTGGCGAGTGGATCAGGTACGAACGCCTACACGCTGGTGGAGAGTGGCGATCAGGCTGCAGGCCACTTCAGCCAGAGCGAGACGGGGATGGACAGGTATGGGTTGATAGAGCAGTTCGACAATGTGGCGAATACGGGCAGCGGGACCACTCCAGGGAATGTCACCTTCCACAGTCACGGATTAGCTTGGAGTGATCCCAGCAGCAGCCTCGTTTTCAAGACAAAAGCAGAGGCTGATAAGTTGGTAAAAGACTTGATTGACTTTGGAGCAAGCAAGGATCGCGTGAAAGTAATTCAGGTAGGTGCTGCCTTTTACGTTTACACGGACGTTCGAGATCAGGTTGCCCTCTTCAAATACGCAAACCAACTGAAATCGGGAACCGTGGATAAGTTGGGCGAGCGGGAGCAATTCCTCTTGGCTTCGGGCGCGTTGGGAGAAGCCAATGCCCGATATTTCCTCCAGGGAGGGGGGGGGGTCTTTACAAACCTCGGACTCCTCGTGGCAAGGCAACAACTGGCGACACCCGATGCGAGCAAGCCCGTCGTGCTCGATGTTGGTGGGGAAGGTCGATATTTCGCTGTTGGTACTGTAAGTGCCAATCCTTCGAGTAAGTTTGAAACTGGAGGCACCACCACAAAGCTGATTATTCCCGCGCCACTGCGCTCGAAGTCTGATATCGCAGTGGATCCAGCTACGGGTCTGACTGAAGGGGGCAAGATTCCGCTGCACTTTTTGGCTGCGGGGGGCAAGCTCGCCAAGACATTTGCTCCTCAGTCTGTCGACGTTATTCGCAGGCAGTCGATGGCAGGAATCGCAGATAGTCCGGCCGGTATCAAAGATATGCTGAAGATCCTCAGACCAGGAGGGTTCCTGATAATCGATGAAACTGGAAATAACTACGGCGATACTTTCTATGATCGTCTGGTTACTGCGTATGCTGACTTCTACAAGACAACAGAGGCAGACGCGAGAGATAAGATTAAGGCGACACCGCCTCCGGGGCCGAGTGGCATTCCACTCGGTCAGGAGGTAAAATTCAGTTACGATAGGAACGTGGCGAACACAAAGCACAGGTGGGTATTCCAAATCGGAACGCCGATTGCGCCATTTCCTCATTGATGTGCTGCTTTGTTAGAAACGAGTAGTCTGATCTGCCTGAGCAACACAATGAAGCCAACGACTCGTCAGCTGAGGTATGACTACCTCCTGCGAGATCCCAATTTGTCCGAGTATTGTGTTCTTCAAAGTTGCCTCAACGTTCCCGAAATTTGGCCCCACGCCGAGACTCTTTTCCTGACTGAGCAGGAGCAACGCGATGCGAATCGAACGAATGGCCAAGGCTGCGCTACTTCTTCTCATTTTATCGGGAAATGAACCCATTTATGGACAGCAATCTTCTTCTCTGCAAATAGAGCGGACTACGATAGAAAGCTATCAAAAACTCGGCGGGACGTATGGGGGTTGGGTAAACACGCCTCAAGGTATGCAATTCCAAGCAGGATCGACGTTTGCGGCTGCTGGGTTACCCGGCTTCTCGTTTGCGCGTGCTCCCACAGAGCGTTTGGCGCCAATCAAAGTGCCATATGGTCTTCAGTTACGATTCTCGGATGATGAAGATCTGAAGCTACTCGCGTCCTGGAAGGCAGAGGCGCGGAATAAACTTGTTTTCCTTGATATCTCTTGGTCTTCTGTTTCGGAAAAAGGGATTGTGGCGCTTGGGCTGATTCCCAATCTGACAACATTATGGGTTGACGGTTCAAGTTTAATGGAAACAAGCAGCAAAGCCCTCGCTGGCCTTACTAAACTGCGTACGCTTCGCATCAAAGGGGGGAGGCAGGTTACTGATAAGGTAATCGAGAGTCTAACACTATTACCCAGTCTTACGAGCCTCGATTTGTCGGAGACAGGAGTGACTGATTTAAAAGGACTCAGCTCCCTGAATTCTCTCACGTCAGTCAATCTCGCGAAAACCCAGATCGGTAAAAATGGTTTGAAGGAACTCTCACGTCTCCCGAAAATAACATCACTCAATCTACACTTCACTCAACTAACCGGTCAGCTCAGTGCCCTCCCTCGACTCGACACACTCACGACCCTCGACTTGAGCCAATCAGGTATCTGCGATGAAGACGTGGGAAGCTTAAGACCATTCAAGCAATTGGTTTTTTTAGACGTGAGCGGAAATGCAATTACTTCTGTGCAGCCGATCTCTTCGCTCAAAAACCTCGTTGCGCTTAATTTGGCAAACACAAAGGTCACAGATTTTCATGGGCTGTCGGATCTCAAGAAATTAGCAATCTTGCAACTCAGTGGATTATCTCTAGCCGATGCAGATATGAAAGAAATTGGAAAGTGTACGACACTTTCCCACCTAAGTCTCGATCATACCGATTTGACCGATGTTGGCCTTCAAGAGGTGAGGTCGCTTCGCAACTTGGAATCACTTCGGATCGATTGGACGTGCGTTTCAAGCAAGGGCTTAAAATCACTGGCACCACTCAAACGACTTGAGACGCTGCGCCTTACGCGGGGGTATCATTTTCATGTTGCGCCAGGTGGCAAGATAACAGATGAGAGCGTACAAGTACTTCGCGAGATCGGCTTGCTTCATACTCTCAATCTGGCTGAAGGCGATCGTGGTGTGAGAGCCAAATCACCGAATGAAGTGATCTCTCTTGATTTGAGGATGACAGAGGTAACCAATAAGTGTCTAAAGGACTTGGCGATATTCGAGAACCTCAAAGTCCTCAGGATGTCGCTCCAGTCTTTGGATGACACAGAGCTTCAAGAATTGCATCGGTTACCCAATCTTATTACTCTCGATCTCAGCGATAGCGATATTACTGACATAGGAGTAAAGCAGTTGTCTCATCTGAAGCATTTGACCTCCCTAAATTTATCGGGTACCAATGTGACTGATAAGTGTGTCAACTATTTGAAGGGCATCACTTCCTTGAAATCTATCGATCTGACATCGAGCAATATTACAAAATTGGGGCGAGCCGAACTTCGCAAGGCATTACCCGATTGTCTCATTATCGACCAAGACGAGATGAAATAGGGTCATCTCCCTCAAATCTGAAGGATTCATTGCCCTCCCCCAACGCTCGGACGTGTACCTACCCGCAAAGAGTGAAAACCGCCGTATGCCCGTTATCGTTCCTTCTCCAAAAGGCCATCCAACCTCCGAAGCTGATCTACTGTCTGATCTCGCAGCTCAATTTCGCAAGCAGAAGCCGGACTACGCCTCGCTCTTCAGCCTCTTTGCCGAACTCGCCCATGCAGCCGGGTATGATGATCTCCATGCCGAGTTCACGCGCCGCGCCACAACGAGTACGCCGACTCCCTCACCAGCTGTCCACAGCCCACCTCCCGAAGCCGAACGCCAACAACAACTAGGCTGTCGGCTGATTCGCGAAAGGAAGTTCACCGAAGCCGAGCAAGCATTCCGCGAGGCCATCCGCCTCGATCCCAAACATTCCGACGCGCACGGTAACCTAGGCGTCGCGTTCGCCCACCAACACAAGCTCCCCGAAGCCGAGTCCGCTTTTCGACTGGCCATCCGGTTCGATTCGGCGAACGTGACGATGTACGTCAACCTCGCCACCTGCCTCAGCCAACAAGGACGACCCGCCGAAGCTGAAGAGTGGGCGCGACAAGCCATCCAACTCAAACCTACACTCGCCGAGCCACACCGTATTCTCGGCTCCGCACTCGACACACGCAAAAAGTACGAACCCGCCGAAGCCGCTTTCCGCGAAGCTGCTCGGCTCGAACCCAACCACGCTGAGGGACGATTCCGACTCGGCCGCGTCCTGGCGCGACAGAAAAACCACAAGGACGCCGAGACCGAATACCGCGAAGCGGTTCGACTCAAACCTGACTTCACAGCAGCATGGGCTGCACTGGGCCAAGTCCTCACCGATCTCGGCCAACACGCCGACGCCGTGGAGTGTGCCCGCAAAGCGGCTGAACTCGATCCCAAATCCGCCGACTACCACAACAGTCTGGGCGTGGCGCTGGCTGGCTGTGAGAAGTTCGCCGAGGCTGAAACCGCTTACCGCGAAGCCATTCGACTGGCTCCCAAGCTCGCCAGTGCTCACAGCAACCTTGGCAATTCTCTGCGTTCCCAGGGCCGACTCGACGAAGCCGAAAAGAGCCTGCGTGAAGCACTGCGACTCAAACCTGACTATGCCGAAGCCCACAACAACCTGGGCATTGCCCTGGTCCAGGCTGGGCGTGAGGAAGAGGGGAAGAAGCACTACGACGAGGCCATCCGACTGCGCCACGACTATCCCGAAGCCCGCATGAACCGCTCACTGTCCTGGCTGGCCGATGGTGACTTCGCACGCGGTTGGCCCGAATATGAGTGGCGTTTCAAGGTCAACAAAAAGCACAAGCCACCGCCGGGTCCACGCTGGGATGGCTCACCGCTCAACGGCAAGCTTCTGCTCATTACCTCCGAGCAGGGACTGGGCGATTCCATTCACTTCATCCGCTATGCTCCACTGGCCAAAGTCAGAGGAGCCAAAGTGCTCTTTGATTGCCCCGATGTGCTGGCCTCGATTCTGGCGAGCTGTCCGGGCATCGACAAGATCGTCAACCGCAGCAAGCCCGGCGTCAGCTATGACACTCACATTCCCCTCTTGAGTCTGCCAAGTATCTTCGGCGTGCCTCCCGAAGCCGCAACCGCGACTGTGCCCTATCTGACTCCCGATCCCGCTCGTGTGGAGTACTGGCGGCAGGAACTGGCGGAGGTGCCGGGTTTGCGGGTGGGCATTGCGTGGCAGGGAAGCACCATCCACAAGGGCGACAAACTGCGTTCGGTGCATCTGACACGATTCGCTCCGCTGGCGGCTGTGCCGGGAGTGAGCCTGTGCAGCATCCAGAAGGGGACTGGCTCCGATCAACTGACCGACCCCGCCGTCGCAAGCATGGGAGTGAGGGATTTGGGTGCCCGCACGGCGTCGGAAATGGCCGATGTCGCCGCGGTGATGATGAACCTGGACTTGATTGTCGCGGTGGACACGGCGGTGGTGCATCTGGCCGGTGCGTTGGGCAGACCGGTGTGGGTGGCGTTGCCCTTTGCGGCCGACTGGCGTTGGCAGCGGCAGGGAGAAACCACTCGCTGGTATCCCACCATGCGACTCTTCCGACAGACCACACGCGGCGACTGGGATGGCGTCTTCGGCCGGTTGGCAGTGGCTCTGGCGAGTGCGGCTCGCGCCAAGGCAGAAGGAACGTGGGAGAACACACCGGAGGGGGTGTGAGGAGTGCAGGCGTGAAGGAACCGAGCATCCTTACTCCTGCACAAACTCGTGTTGTGCGATTGTAAGCGGGAGAGTGATTGTGTCTCCGTCGCCCAATCCCGTTCTACTGTTCGCTTCCTATCACGCTTACCTGGATCACTCCAGCGGCGCAGCATTGGCCACTCGTGACCTCTTCGAGGATCTCACCGCACAGGGCTGGAAGTGTCGGGTGGTGTGTGGACCGGCACTCGACTATCAGGATGGACGCGGACCGGCCGACGTTCTCCACGAACACCAGATTCCTCACCATATTGAATGCTGTGCACCACACAACGGTACACGCTACACACTGTTCCATTACGTTCTCAATGGCGTATCCGTCACACAGTACCGACCCGAAACGTTCGATCCACACCGACCGCCCACCCAAGACGAAGGCGTACCCTTCCTCGATGTCATCAGCCGAGCCTGCGGACGCTTTCAGCCCGACCTTGTCCTGACATTCGGTGGCCCACCCATCGGCCAGTACCTCATCCACCGAGTCAAACGCGCCGGCAAACGCGTGCTCTTTTGCCTGCATAACCTTGACTATCAGGGCCGCGACTTGTTCGAGGAAGTGGACGCGATCTGGGTACCCTCCGAGTTCGCCAGAAGGACCTATCGGGAGCGGCTCGGCTTGGAAACTCACGCCATCACTCTGCCGTGGGACCGCAACCGAATACGGGCCACGCCCAACGGCCAGGGGCACGTGACGTTCATCAATCCCATCCCTGCCAAGGGCATGGCCTGGTTCGCTCGGATTGTCCTGGAAGTCTCACGACGCCGACTCGACATTCCATTTCTGGTGGTGGAAGGGCGAGGACGGGTTCAGACGCTACGTCAGTTGGACCTGAATCTGAGTGGAGTGAAGAACCTGTATGTGATGCGTTCCACCCCGCGACCGTGGGAGTTCTATGCCATGAGCCGGGTCGTACTGATCCCCTCCCTGTGCGACGATGCCTATCCGCGAGTGGGGTGTGAAGCACTGACCAATGGCCTTCCCGTGCTGGCGACTCGACGAGGCGGATTGCCGGAGGTGCTGGGCGAAGCCGGGTTCCTCTTTGACGTGCCCCCACTGTACACGACGCGATACCTCGATGTTCCGTCTGCCTCTGAGGTCGCGAAATGGGTGGAAACAATCGAGCGGCTCTGGGATGACAGCGCGTTTTACGCCGAACATCGAGCGAAAGCGCTGGCACGAGCCAAAGTGTGGGAGCCGGATCGGCTGCGTCCTGGGGTCGAGGCGTTCCTCCGGCGGATTGTTGCCCGATAGAGATCGAACCAACTCAGGCGAGCTTCGCCTGAGACGGATTGATCAGGTCGGCACGAACATACTTCACGACACCGACGTTGAGCGAATGCACTTGGGCACCAAACAACACATGATTGGCAAGAAGACTATCAATCCGCCGACGATCACCCGCAGTGTGGTATTCGGCCAGCACAATCCGTACCCGGTTCAGCCGACTCCCCAGCGACTCCAAAACATCCACCTCGCAGCCCTCCGCGTCGAGTTTGAGAATATCCACTTCATCGAGGTTGAGTTCATCCCAGACGCGGCCGGCATCACGCAACGGGACGCGAACGCTGCCCGCCGGTGTGGGAACCAAGTGCGGCTTGATCGAGTGGGCGGCGGGGTGCTTGGGGTCCAGCAAAAGGTCGGTCTCTGCATCGGCACAACCCAACGCGACCGGATGAATTGTGACTCCACGAAACCGGGTGAGATTGGTTCGCAGCAAGCCCAGAGTTGACGGGCACGGCTCAAAGCAGTGGATAAGAGTGTCGGGATGATAGACCAGCTTGGCATAGAGAGCAAATGTCCCGGCGTTGGCACCCACATCCAAAACGATGGGTGGTCGACGCAGCCAGGCGGGGTTGATGCCACCGTACTCATGGTGCTCGAAGATTTGCTGCACCAACCACTGGTCCGAAGTGGGCAACCAGAGGGAATACTTTCCTGTCGGCGTATTCACCGTGGCCGAGACGAGCTTGTTGGTTGGTGGCGGGGCCGGTGGTCGGGTGCGAGCGAAGCTATCCGCTCGCACATGGTAACGTCCGCTGCGTTCGGGCACGTAGGTAAACTGGGCACCGGCCCGCACGAACCGCCGCCACAGATCGCTGTCCTCCTCCTGGTGGCGGTGCTTGCCCAGCGCCTCATCGAAGAGTCCAGTTCGCGATAGCAACGCGCGACGATGAACGACACCCAGCGGAACGGTGATGGTTTCCTCGAACATCGCATGAGCGCGGGCGGCGGGGTCATAGGTCGTGACCGTCCCGACCGCAGGATGATTGGGCCGCTCCTCGACCAGGTCGTACCGGAAGACCAGTACCTCACTCTGGCCCATGCGTTCGCAGGCACGAGCGAGATGATCGGGGTAGAACTCATCGTCCTGATCCAGATAGGCGACCAGTTCGCCCCTGGCGGCTTTGAGTGCCGTGTTGCGAGCGGCCGACTGTCCTCGATTGGTCGGGTGACGCAGGACACGTATCCGCGCATCAGTAGTGGCCAGTGTCGTGAGGTAATCGGCGGAATCATCGGTGGAGGCATCGTCCACAGCCAACAGTTCCCAGTTGGCATAGGTCTGCGTTTGAAGCGAGGCGATGGCCCGCTGAAGAAACCGCATGCCGTTGTACACGGGCATGATGACGGAGATCGCCGGCGCTGAAGCGGCCTGATCTGCCGAATGAGATGCGGGTTGGGAGGTGTTGAGAGAGGGCGTCATTGAGAGGAATTAGGGTGTCGGTCTGTTCGGGAACGTGGTGGCGGCACTGGTTAGTTTTGCAGGTCATCGGTTCATCAGCCAGTGGAATTGGATGGGTTCGACAGATGTTCATTCGGATTCCAGATGGGTGCCGGACGGTTGAAGTTGATGCTGTATGATGTCGAGCGAGATTCAAGGGAGTTATCACCGGATTGCCCATGCTTTACGACCATGCCTATTTTCAGAACATCCGGCACGCGTCGGAGTCATCTGCACAGGTCATTGTTCCGCTTGTGACGGGTCTGATGGCCCCGCGTTCTGTCCTGGATGTCGGTTGTGGAGACGGCACCTGGCTCAACGTCTACCAAGAAAACGGCGTCACCGCGTGCTTCGGTGTAGACGGTAACCACGTCCGTGACCTGCTGAAAATCTCTCCGGATCGATTTATCGCTCGCGACCTGGTGAACCCATTCGACCTTGACCGACGATTCGATCTCGTGCAAGCGCTGGCAGTCGCCGAACACCTGCCACTGGCTTCCGCCGAAGGGTTCGTCGATTCGCTCGTCCGCCACGGAGATGTCGTCCTCTTCTCTGCGGCCATCCCTCATCAGGGGGGAACCGGACACGTCAACGAACAGTGGCCGGACTACTGGGCTGAACTCTTCCAACGAGCGGACTTTGCCGTCTACGACTGGGTTCGCCCACGTATCTGGGGCGAAGAACGCGTGGCATGGTGGTACACGCAAAACGCTCTTCTGTTCGTCCGCGAAGGCATCCAAGCTGAGTGGGTGAAACGGTTACCTCGACCAGTGCGGACCGGGCCAATCTTGCGATTGGTCCATCCCCGGCGTTATCTGCTTGGCGTCTCTGATAACCAGACCGCAACAGAAACCCAATCAACATCTCCTCGCCCACCGAGTGTATCCGTGGCCAAGCCCGCTGGCCTCCACGATGTCGCGGTCGTGATCCCCACTGTTGGCCGATCCACTCTGGAGCGGGCAGTCCGGTCGGTGTACAACCAGGCTTTCCCCGGTACTATTCAAATCTTGCTGGGTATCGACGTTCGGCCAGCGGCAGACTCGTTTGACGCTCTCATCGCGGATGCTCCATCGAACTGTACCGTGACGGTATTCGACCCCGGCTATTCAACGTCGGTGCGGCACGGCGGGGTTCACGCAGCGCGAGACGGTGGGGCTTTGCGAACGATCCTCAGCTATGCCGCACACAGTCGATTGGTGGCATACCTGGATGACGACAACTGGTGGGCACCCGATCATCTCAGTTCTTTGACCGCAGCGGTGGCGGGACGAGGATGGGCATACTCCTTGCGTTGGTATGTCGATCCCGACTCAGCAACGCCATTGTGTATCGATCGGTGGGAATCTCTCGGTCCTGACGCTGGCTGCTACCGTGAGCAGTACGGAGGGTTTGTCGATGCGAACTGTTTACTGATCGACAAGACGGTGTGCGAGCCGACGTTGCGGTTGTGGTGCCATCCTCTGCCGGGAGATAAGAAAGGGATGAGCAGCGACCGATCCGTGCTCGGCGACCTGCGGCAGCGTGGACCGGCAGGGAGCACGGGACGAGCAACGGTGTTTTATACCCTCAATCCCACGGATGTGATGCACCCCCGGCGGCTCAAATGGATTGCACCGGCCCAGGAAAGTAGTGCAACGAATCGCGGCGATTCAGCCCCGAATAGCGCGGAGGGATTCACAGCGGACTGGTTCAGCCACAACTTGCCGGTGTGGAAGCAACACCTGCTGCCGTTGGCGGGTCAGCCAATCCAGGCTCTGGAGATTGGCGTGTTTGAAGGCCGTAGCGCCATCTGGTTGCTCGAACACATTTTGACTCACCCCGCCTCCACGCTGACTTGGGTGGACACCTTTCAGGGCTCTCCCGAACACGTGGGACGCGATCTCTCGCAACTGGAGGTGCGGTTTCGAGCCAACATTGCTCGCTTCGGTGGCAAGGCGACGGGGCATGTCGGCCGAAGTCAGGATGTCCTTCGCGGATTGAATGGCGAACAGTTCAACTTGATCTATATCGATGGTTCGCACGAAGCGGCGGATGTGCTGGCGGATGCAGTGCTGGCCTGGCCATTGCTGCGTCCAGGCGGGTTGCTGGGTTTCGACGATTACCGCTGGCGTCAGTTTCCTGAGCCGGAACGTTGTCCGGGCATCGCGGTCGATGGTTTCCTGGCGGCACACAAGGGCCGATACAAGGAAATCCACCGTGGCTATCAACTGTGGATTCAAAAGATTTGCTGAGCCGACCGCCGCAACTCGAACCCCCCTGGACAACCAGGGGCGTTTGGCTGGCTTTCCGCCGATTCCACCGTTTCCGTTATTTCCTGGAACTTACTTAACCACTGCCCGCCGAGCTGTTGCGGGTTGCAGCAGTGTTGGACGTGATTTGGACAAACCGTTTACCTTCCCTTCGATACCTCTTGTCGTTGTCGGTTGGCACCACGTCCGTCGCAGCAAGTGCGTGCTGAGCGGTTGCCTGCGGCACTCCGGCGCGCTCCAGCACGGCCAGTTCCTGCAAGCCGAGCAGCTCGATTTGGCGTTCGAGAAGTGCCTTTGCTGGGCCATCGACGGTCGCGAATCGTTCGACGAGAACACGCTTTTGAGCGGCGATGGATTCGACCACCGCACTGAAGGCAGCGAGTCGTTGCTGGACACGGGCGACTTCGGCGGCCAGTTCGACGCGTTCGGCTGCGGCTTCTGCGGCGGAAAGGATGGCGTCGGAGATAGCGGTGACGAGTTTTTCGGTGCGACCGACGAGGGCATTCATGTCATTTGCTTGCATGGTAAAACTCCTTTCGAGTGAAGTGATGTGATTGGTTCAGTGAGTGCGGCATTGCCGTGAATGACGGTCACTTTCTGTTGCTTGACGTATCCGACTTCACGGTTGGCGGAACGTAGCCGTCGCGGCTATTTGAGGCTGCCACGATCAACCCTCTGGCAAGAATGCAATACGCCAGGTCGAAACCAAACTCAGCCTGGAGCAGATGGTCCATACGATTGATGGCCTCGGCCAGTTCCTTGCTGACCAGGGTCCGTTCCACCTTGGCGTTTCCGGGAGGTGTTGCGGATTCATCTTCGGGTTTCATCGCTTCCTCCTCGTTTTGGGTGAGGGGTACTGCGGTCAGGTGTTCGGGTGCGAAGCCACCAAGCCGGATCGTTGCGAGCATCCGTACGATATCGTCGGTCAACGGCACTGGCGTGGGCATGGTCGCCGCGCGACGGCGATTCAGAGTGCAGCGGTTGCACTGACAGTCGAGTCGAGAGGCGTGTGCTTGATGGCCGCAGCCTTCGCAGAATTGCATGGTGATCGGGTTCATGTGGTGACACCACGAACACGAACGCGAAGTGAGCATTGATGGTCCTCCTTGTGAAGTGGGGCCGGCGGGCGAACCGGCCCCTGCGGTTCTGGTGCTCGTCACTCACACTGCCAGCGCCACCGCTGCGTCGAAGGCACGCGCCTTGAACTCTGCCGCCGATCCGAACCACACCGAGTGCAATCGCGAGTCGGCCTTCTGGATTTCGGACTGACCCCGTACAACGCTTTGGTGGTCGGCCCATTGCGACACTGCGTTATACGCCTGCCAGATGCTTCCCTTGATCCCCGGCAGCGAGTTGGTTTCGTCGTCGAGGTTTGCCACGAATGTGGCGAGCATCCGTTTCTGCGTGTCGGCGGCGCGGTCTGCAACCAGTGTGGTGAAGTACGTCGTCAATTCGTCGCGGGACATTGGCCGACGGGCCAAAGCCTGAACTTGTGACTCGAACTCATCAACCCGTTGCGTGATGATGCCGAGCTTGTCACGCGCATCCTTGACCCGTTGCTCCAGTGACTCGTTGTGGTAGATCGTTAATCCTTCGGTCGCGGCAGCCCGACCGAGAGCCAGGTTGAGCGTATTTGCACAGACGACCCGTACCGTGGTCGGGATCATCCGCAACGCCCGTGTGCCGTCGTGCGAATTAGCCAGCAGTACATAGGGCCGAATCTCGTCATCCCCCGCTGCCCGGATGGTCTTGGGTAAGCGAGCCAGCATCCAGATGTGCCGGCCCTCTTTAAGGGCACCAGCGGTCTCATAGATCGCGAGGCGTTCCTGCACAATCTGATCGAAGAAGTCGAACGCTGACTTGTTTTGAAAGATGCGATAGCTCGTACTGACCACACCCAGCACCGCTCCGGTGTCAGCCCGGACGTTGGCGAACCGGCCGGGCACTTCGCGGTCAACGCCATCGCGACGAGCTACGAGCGGCCACTGTTCGACCGACCAGTCGAGACCTGCAAGGCGGATGGCTTGCTCGCTGGTTTGAGCGTCAGTGACGACGCTGCCTAAACCGTGCCAAGCAGGCGTTCCGGTGGTGAAGACTGCCGCTTTGCCCGTTGAAACATCGATTTCGTGAGGCATGTGATTCCCTCCCAGAGATGTGACCCGCAGAACCCATTCATCCCCTCCATACATATTATACACCTATCGACATAGTTTGTCAAAATGGTTGCGCCCGATTTTCGCTATGTCACTCCACTGGCGTAATGACAGAGTTTGTCGCTAGACTGTCGATTGAATGCACATTGAGGAGCGACCGTGAAAACCCAACCAGCAGAGACCTTTGGTCAGCGTGTTGCCCGCCTACGCGGCGCGGCCAGCCTGACCCAAGAGCAACTTGCCGAGAAGGCGGAGCTGCCAATCGGATCGTTGCGTAACTATGAGTACGACCACCGCCGACCACGAGCCGACGCGGCTCTGCGGCTGGCACGGGCACTGGGGGTTACGGTTGAGGAGTTGCTGGTGCTGCCGTCGAGTCGGCCGGCGCGGGCAGATGTGCAGGACCCGCCGGGGTTGCGGGCGTTGAAGAGGGCGTGGGCGCGGGCGAAGGCGGAAGAGCGGAAGGAGTTTTTGGAATTTGTTGGCGGTGAAGGGAAGGATGAGAAGTCGTCGGGAGGGAGAGGGCGAAACGCACCAAAGAAGGCAGGAGAGGGACGTGGAGCCAAGGGAAAAGCCCCCTGATCAAGGTAGACCGTGAATTGGAGAACACTGCAAGTGCAACTCCTCCGGTAGATTCCAGCCGTCGGGTTGTGTTCGCAGGAGCGAGACCGCCGTTTAATTAAGAAGATTCTGTGAAAAACGGACTTGGGGGACTTGGCCTTCGCGCCGGCGGGCGCGTTAAGATGAGCCTCGGTGACCGGCGCGTCGTTGCGTTGCTTCGCTCATTCGAGCGAGTATCCACTTCGTCGATGCAACTGGTCCACTTAGTGTCGAGAAGGGTCACGGTCGGAGGTTCGAGGTATGCCATCATTGGGGACAGGCTTTGGGAAAAAGGTCGAGGTGGCCAACTTTCGGACCACTGGCGGAGACGTGGTGGCGAAACAATTTCGGCTCGCAGAGACGGAGTCCGCGCTGGCCGCCGAGCCTCCAGTCGCGCCGGCCATTCCACTCGGAAAGTATGCTAGGTTTGGGGAACTTCCCTTCCCGGCCGAGCCTCCAGTCGCGCCGGCCATTCCACTCGCCTCACGGGACTACATGAACCTTCACCAGGCCGCTGAATACACCGGTCTCGCTGAGGGCACAATCTCCAACGCGATCTCTGCCGGCAAGATCGCGAAGAAAGCGGGGAGTCGCAAAGTAATCATCGAGCGGAAAGAACTCGACCGATATCTGGATGGTAGGCCCCAAAAACCGAAACGCCGACATTGAGTTCCTTCGAGCCACCGAATACTATGCGTTTATCTGGTGGTCAAGGAGGAAGTTATGGGGCGTAAAGCGGCTTACACCGTCAAAGTCCACGATGGCGGGGAGATTGGTTTTGGTTTAGTTGTGCGTGCGGGGGCTGTGTATTCGGTTCAATTCAAAGACCTTGATGGGGTGAAGTACATCTTTCGTAGCACGGGTGAAACAGCCCGTCCGCGCGCCCTCTCGCAGGCCGAACGGATCATCAGAGAGCACTACGCTCCGCCTGGGGCGATTAACCGCCAATCATCATGGGAAGAGGTCAGTGTCAAGCTGCGTGAGCACCTTGAGGCCGACGCGGCCCGTCCCGCCACGGTCAACGATTACCTGGATACGATGAACCAAGTGAAGTATGCGGCGGTTTGCCCTGGAGCACTCACGACGCGACTCGCGCAGCAGTGGTGCAACAGGTATCTAACTGGCACGTACAGGCGTGGTAAGGGCGACGACGCGAAAGAGTACAAGCGAAGTCCTTGCACACTGCATGCGCGCGTTCGCAAACTATCCGCCATCTGGAGCAAGTATCTGATGCGTCGGCTCTGCGTCGCCGACGAGAATCCGTGGGATGGGGTGGACCTGCCCAAACTAGAAGACAAACCTGTCCGCACTTTGACCCCAGAGCAGGTTGACGAGTTCTTCGAGTGGTTGGCTGCACGCTGGAAGGGTTGGGAATTGCCGTCGCTGTTCTTCGAGGTCAAGGCAGTAACTGGTTGTCGTTTGGCTGATTTGGCGGCAGCCAAGTCGTCTGGTTTGCAAACCGTGATAGAAGGCAAAGAGGAGCGACATCTCATTAGCTTTGACGCGTTAGTCCGAAAGGAACGCAAGGCACGCGTTGGTGTCCTCCCGGCTGATCTCTTCGCCAAGTTAACGGCCATTGCGGGAACAACGTTCATCTGGGAGAGTTACTCCTCAGAGATAGCGAAGTATCTGGAACTTCGCGGAGTGCCCACTCATCGCATCAATCCGGAGTTCTCCCCAAAGCGTCTCGTTTGGTGGGCCAAAGACGAGGTAGATGATTTCAACAAGTCGCGTCCCGATAAACCCAAAATCCAGTCACACGACTTTCGAAAGCGCCTCGTGACGACTGCTCATGCGGAAGGGTTGGACGTGGATAAAGCAGCAGCGGCAGCCGGCATGACACCCGCAACGGCACGGGCCTACTATCTGGCTCTGGACCAACAAAAGGCCGCCACAGTCGTTGCTGCAAAGATCGGACAAAAACTCCGGCCGACGAAACCGCAACCGAAGCAAGACGCATAGAATCACCGCATAGAAAACAAGGTGAGTTGGGTACCGTTATAAGTGCCCAGCTCACCTTGTTTTTCACTGGTTTTCACCGCTCTTCACTGAGTTTCACGAAATTCTATGCGGAATTCTATGCGTTTTGGGGAGATACTGGGAGCACATAGAAAGCAAGAAGGCCATGAATAACTTAAATTCATGGCCTTTTCTGACAGCGAGGACGACGGGACTCGAACCCGCAACCACCGGATCGACAGTCCGGTACTCTAACCAATTGAGCTACGTCCCCAATCCCTCAAAAATCATAGGAGCCGCGCGGAAGTGCGACAAGGCTTTTTCCGTTGTGCTCTGCTCCGATTCTCTGGCGCTGCGTCCAGGGAGCCACCGCAAGGTTCAGCAAGGGAATCGCCTGTTGCACGTTCGGGAAGCCAGTTGCCATCCATAATCTGCGCAAAAGTCCCCTGACACAAACATGGATGGCTGGCACAAGGATTCCGCTACGCAAGAAACCGCTTCTACTACGGAGCACGCACGGCAGGCATATTTCCGCCGTGGCAATCCGCCCGAGCCAAGCTCGGCGGGAACTGCGCTGGCGAGAACCTCCCCGACATCACCATCACAGGCACCAGCTTCCCCGGTCGCTGCTGTACCGCTCTTCAAACTGAACTGACGCTCTACCCTTTCGTGCACCATCGTTCCGTGCTTACCGATTTCCCCTTCTGTACCGAGGTGTGGGGGCGCGGTTGTGCCGGGTACGCAATTCGGACTGGCTCGCGCACAAAGGCCATTGCAAATCGTCCCTTGTGTCGCCCAACACGCGGTTTACAATCAAGAGTAATGCACGCCACCGTTCACTTGCGGTGCTGCGTACACTCCGATCCCTTCCCGGCGCGAGTTTCCCATGGCTCAGCAGATGATCACCCTTGAGGAAGCCGCCGAAAAACTCGGCATTTCCCCCGAGGAAATGAAAAAGCGGCTCAAGACCGATCCCGAGTTCAAACGGCTCAGTCAAATCCGTGACGGATCTACCGTCCGATTCAAACTTTCCGCCATTGAGGAATTAGCACGGCAGCTCGGGATGGCGAGCGATCAGGATTTACCGCTCGCTCCAGTCAAGGAGGAACCGCCCGGTTCGGACGACTTCAAGGTGCCGGGGGCGGGCGACAAGAAGCAGTCAAAAAAGGACGACGTTCCGTTGGATTTCGGTTCCTCCGAAGAAGATGTGTTCTCCCTCACCGAAGAGCCCAAGCCAGCACCGAAGTCCTCCGGCAAGTTGACTCCCGCCAAGCCTCCAAAGAGCATGTCCGATAGTTCGGCCGCCGCTTCCGAGGGAAGTTCGGACAGCGACGTGCGGCTTGATGGCGGCAAGCCGAAGAAAGGTAAGGGGGACGAAACCGGCGTCCCCACGGAAGAAATCGCGCTGGACTTTAGCGGGCCCGGTAGCGCCGTCATCAAGGGGGGGAGTTCGGCCAAACTTTCGGCCCCCAAGTCGTCCGGTTCGTCGGGGAAGCTGTCGAGTTCGGAGGCCAGTCGCAGCGGATCGAAGCCCCCAGCTGACAGCAGTGAATTTGAATTGAGTTTGGACGCTGACAGCGATGATTTTGAACTGCAAATGAACGCGGATTCGGGCGATGAAGTCGATTTAGGCTCCATGCCTAAGGAAAAGAGCCCGGGAGCTAGTAGTGGCAAGGCTGGGAAGAGTGGAATCAACCTTCGCGACCCTGCCGATAGCGGTATCTCCCTGGAGAAGAAGGGCAAAGAGTCTGCGGCCAAGAAAAAAACCGACGAATCGGATGACGCTGATGTGGACTTTGAGCTTTCGCTCGATTCTTCCGCGATCGCATCCAGCAGCAAGCTCGGCGCTCCCAAGTCCGGCAAACTTATTCTCGACGCCGACTCAGACAGTGAGTTTGAACTGACCCTGGATGACTCAAGCGGCGGATCGAGCCTTGAACAGGCCGCTCTCAGCGCCGCCGAACTCGAAGAATCCGGTGATAAAGGCGACATTTTCGAGACCGACTTCGAAATCCCACCCATGCCGCAGGATGAGTCGGCCTCCGAAGCCGTTGCACTCGAGTCCGATACCGATCTGGACCAGGCGGACGTCGCCGCTGATGTGTCCGATGTGGTTATTGAGGAGGAGGAGGCGTCGGAGAGCGAAGTCGTCCTCCTCGGCGACGAGGATGAAGCCCCGGCTCCGAAAAGTACTTCCAAGGTCAGGCTCAAGAAAGTCCCCAAGGCGGATGAAATCGAGACCGATGTCGCACTGGATGAAGATGAAGACTCCGCGGCGACGGCGCTCAAGGGCGTGAAGTCCAAGAAGCGGGGACTTGATGAGGATGAAGAGGAAGCCGTGCCCGCGGGTGCGGTCATCGAACGACCGACGAAGCCGTGGGGTGTCGTTCCAACGCTTTTCCTCGCCCCGGCGCTCCTCCTGATGTTGGTCGGTGGGCTAATGGGCTTCGAGATGCTCAACACAATGTGGGGCTATCAGCAGCCGCGAAAGCCAGCCGCACCGATCATCCGCGGCCTCGCTTCCAACTTCGATATGGAATTGCGCGATCAGTAACGGCTTCGCTGTCGCAACACCAAGCCGCAGGGGGAGCCTGCGGCTTGTTCGTTAATGCGCTACACCGATCGCTTGCTTGGCCTCGTGCTCATTGGCATTCTCGCCGGGGTGATGGCGCGAAATGAGTGCTGTTGTCAGCGCACTTCGTAGCGACTGGCAACAGTTGCCATTCCTCCAGCATCGCAGGGCAAGAATCTGCTGTGAATCCGTTATTCTCGTCTCTGAATCGTTGCTTCAGGAAACGAATTCTTATTATTCGTTTACCATTGAGTGTCAAACTCAGGTCGCTTTCTGATTGAACTCCAGCAGATCAAGGAAGTGAAACACGAATGTCTCTTTTTCGTTAACCTGCCGGTCTCCCATTCGTTCGCCCTTTCCATCCCCGCGCAACATCACAGTAGATCGTTTCCCACCGTGCTGCTGGTTGGTACGATGAGCCGCGTCCCCACACTTTCGAGGTTCTCCCCAATATGCGTTTCTCTTACTCCTTCCTGCCGCTTGCGCTTGTCGCGCTCACCTTCACTCCGTCTGCCCGTGCTGCGGATCCGAAAGTCTCCGACTGTCTGCAGCCATACGTCGAGAAGGACGAACTGGCCGGCGCGGTGGTCCTGGTCGCTTCGCCGGACAAGGTTCTGGCTCTGGAAGCGGTGGGCTTCGCCGATCGCGAAGCGAAGATTCCGATGAAGACGGACGACCTCTTCTGGATTGCCTCCATGTCCAAGCCCATCACCGCCGCGGCAGTGATGATCCTCGTGGATGAAGGCAAAATTTCGCTCGATGATCCCATCGAGAAGTATGTTCCGGAATTCAAAAATTCGATGGTGATCGTGGACCAGGACAAGGATCACATGCTGCTCAGGAAGCCCAAACGCCCCCCCACCGTGCGCGATTGTCTCCGCCACACCACCGGGCTGCCGTTCAGTTCCGTGCTCGAAAAGCCCACCTTCGACCGCTTTCTCATCAGCGACGCGGTTCGGAGCTATGCCATGACCCCGCTGCAATATGAGCCGGGCACCAAGCACGTCTATTCGAATGCAGGCATCAATACCGCTAGCCGTGTCATTGAGGTGGCCAGCGGCATGAGCTTCGAAGACTTCCTGGCGAAGCGTTTACTAACCCCGCTGGGCATGACTGACACCACTTGGCGTCCGAACGATGAGCAGCTGAAGCGGCTGGCGAAAAGTTACCGACCGGGGAAGGGTGGTAAAGGGTTGGAAGCAACGACGGTCACACAAGTGCACTACCCGCTCAACGATCCGGCCCGGCAACCGTTCGCGGCCGGCGGACTGTTCTCCACGGCGAAGGATGTGGGGGCGTTCGGCCAGATGATCCTTTCCGGCGGAATGTATAACGGCAAGCGGATTCTCTCCGAAGCGGCCATTCGTGAAATGACCGGCACGCAAACGGGCGACATCCTCAACAAGGGGAAGGGCGAAGGCGGTTATGGTTTGGGTTTGAGCACACGGAAAATGGCAAAGAAAGATGGACCGGTGGTAGCGGGTCCGTGCGGGCATGGCGGAGCCTATGCGACGAACTTGTGGATCGATCCAGATACGAAGATCGTGACGGTCTACATGGTGCAGCACGCGGGGTTCCCCGGCGATGGTGGCAAGGCTCACGGCGCGTTCGAGCAAGCCGCCGCGAAGATGTACGGAATGAAGTAACCTCCAGCGGTTCCGATTCGCCGGTGCCAACAGGTGCCTGGGGTAAAACCCCTGGCATCGGGCAGGGGCTCCCCACTTCTGCGTATCAGTCATAACTCATTCTTCATGAGTGCTTTCCAAATCACCCGCCGGGTCGAGTTCGGCGATACCGACATGGCCGGGATCATGCACTTCTCGAACTTCTTCCGGTTCATGGAAGTCGCGGAGACAGATTTCCTCCACAGCCGTGGCCTGTCAGTGAGTTGGTTTGCCGACGGCGTGAAGTGGGGTTTTCCGCGCGTCTCCGCGGCGTGCGATTTCCAGAAACCCGCCAAGTTTCAGGACCTGTTGACGGTGGCGGTGAAGCTGGAGAAGTTGGGAACAAAGTCCGTCAGCTATCGCTTCGATTTCAGTAACCAGCGCGGTGAAGCTCTGGCCGTGGGGCGCATCACGGCGGTATTTTGCCGCTCCACCGGGCCGGACCACATCGAATCACTCGACATCCCGGCGGACATCCGGGCGAAACTGGAAGGCACATCGTGACCGAAGTGGAACCCTACCTCACGCGACTCACCAACCGCCTTCTGGAAGGCATCGAGCGCCTCCCCGCCGAAACGCGAGAGCGAAACACTCAGTATCTACTCGAAGCGCAAAACGCCGACGGCGGATTTTCCGGCCGCGAGGGTGGGTCGGATCTCTATTACACGGGCTTTGCGCTCCGTTCGCTGGCGGTGTTGCAGGCTCTCAACCCGGACGTGTGCAACAAGGCGGCGGCCTTCCTTCGCTCCAAACTGACTGGCTCGGCGGGTGTGGTGGACTTTTTTTCGCTCGTGGTCAGTTGCTACCTCGTCCCACTCGGCGGCGGGCCGGACGTACTGGCCGATGCGCCAACCGACTGGCGCGATCGCGTCGCGAGTACGCTGGAAACCTTCCGCTCGCCCGATGGCGGCTACGGCAAAACGCCCGCTGCGCCCCACGGCAGCACCTACACAAGCTTCCTCGTCACGCTTTGCATGCAACTGCTCGCCCGCCCCACCCCGGAACCAGAGAAACTCGCTGCGTTCGTGAAATCGCGGCGTCGGCCCGATGGGGGCTATGTCGAAATCTCCGCAATGAAGCGCAGTGGAACCAACCCCACCGCGGCCGGCGTGGGACTACTGCAAATCCTCGGCGAAATGACCGACGCCGAAAAAACCGAAACCGCCAACTTTCTCGCTGCATTGCCGTCTCCGTTCGAGGGCGGACTGCGAGCCAACGACCGTATCCCCGCCGCCGATTTGCTCTCCACCTTCACCGGAAGCTGGACGCTCGACCAAATCGGGTACGCGAACAAACTCGACTGGGACTCCCTCCGTAACTACGCCGAGGAATGCGAACGACCCATTGGCGGCTTCCGCGGTGGGTTGTGGGACGAACGGACTGACGTGGAGTACACGTTCTACGGCCTCGGCACGCTGGCTCTCGCAGCGCTGATGCTGGAGTGATAGCGCAGTGTCGGTACACTAACTCGTAGAGGCAGGGAACGAACCACAGAAACACTGAAGACAAGAATCAGAATTTCACCGCAGAGGGCACGAGAGGGCGCGGAGAAAAGACCAAGAGAGTTTGGTTTTCTCTCTGCCTTTGTCTCTGTCTTTCTCTCATGTGCCCTCTGCGGTGAATCCTCTTTAATTTTTTCCCTCTGCGGTGCATCCTGCTTCTTGTCGCAACGAGACGGATCGAGAATGTCTTTACTCCTGGGTGCTCAGGGACTCACGAAGAGCTACGGCCACCGGCCGTTGTTTGCGGATTTGGCCATCGATATCCGCGTGGGCGAACGCATCGGCCTGATCGGCCCCAATGGAGCCGGGAAATCCACTCTTCTGAAGATTCTCGCCGGCATCGAAACTCCGGACGCCGGCGCGCTCTCGGCACGCCGCGGAGTTCGGATTGGCTACGTTCCTCAAGATGATGTGTTCCCGCCGGGCCTCACTGTCAGTGAAGTCCTTCTCGCCGCGATCGCGGATACGCCGCTTGAAGAGCACGAACGCCACACACGCACCGCTATTACACTCACGCAAGTCGGGTTTGAAGACCACGACCAACCGGCCGATACACTTTCCGGAGGCTGGCGTAAGCGACTCGCGATGGCTCGCGCGATTGTTCAGGAACCGGATCTACTTCTGTTCGACGAACCGACGAACCACCTCGACTTGCCAGGAGTGGTGTGGCTCGAAAAGCTCCTCCGCGCTGCGCCGTTCGCGTATGTGGCCGCCACGCACGACCGAGCCTTCCTCCGGGCCATCGCCGACGAGATTCTCGAAGTGTCGCGTGTGTATCCCGGCGGTACTTTCCGTGCCGCGGGCGGGTACGATGACTTCGCCCAGAAGCGCGATGACTTTCTGGAAGCACAGGCCCGGCAGCGTGACGCGGTGGCGAATCAAGTTCGCCGCGAAACGGAGTGGCTCAGTCACAAGGCGCGTGCCCGAACCCGCAAGGCAAGTTCGCGAATTGAAGCCGCTGCCGACCGACGCGAGGAACTCGCCGAACTGAATTACCGCACCGCGGCGAGCGGGTCTGCTGGCATCGACTTCGCCGGGACGGGACGCCAAACGAAGAAACTCGTCGTGACGAAAGGAATCGGCAAATCGCTTGGCGGTCGATCGCTCTTTGGCGGGCTCAATTTGATCCTCGGGCCGGGTACAAAGCTCGGGCTGCTGGGTCCTAATGGCAGTGGAAAAAGCACCCTTCTCCGCGTTCTAGGCAAACAGCTTGAGCCAGACGAAGGCGAAGTGATTCATGCGGACGGGTTGCGCGTGGTGACATTCGAGCAGGGTCGCGCTGCACTCGACCTCTCGCTTCCACTCCGCAAGGCTCTCTCTCCGAACAGCGAAACAGTCACTTTCGGCGACCGGCAGTTGCATGTCGCGGCGTGGGCGGCGCGATTCCTTTTCCAGGCAGAACAACTCAATCTCGAACTCAGCGCGCTTTCTGGCGGTGAACAATCGCGCGTGCGCATCGCGCAGCTTATGCTCAAGCCTGCCGACTTACTGTTGCTCGACGAACCGACAAACGATCTCGATATTGCTTCGCTGGAAGTGCTGGAAGACAGTTTGGCGGAGTTCCCTGGTGCGGTTGTGCTTGTGACGCACGACCGCGACCTGATGGACCGACTTTGTACCGAGTATATCGGCCTGGACGGCAGCGGCGGATCAGCCCCTTACGGCAGTGTCGCGCAGTGGCTCGCTGCTTACGAGCGCACGACAACCGAAGCCAGCAAGCCGGTGCGTGCTGCAACTTCAAAGCCGACCGCCGCGAAACCAGCGGCCGCTAAACCCAAGAAGCTCAGTTTCCGCGAACAGCAGGAATGGGACGGGATGGAGGCCGCAATCCTGACGGCGGAGGAACTCGTCGCCACGCGAGAAGCAGAAGTGCAGAACGCGGCGAGTGGCGATCATACCGTTCTTGCCGCTGCCTGCCGGGCACTGGAAGAAGCACAAGCGGCCGTCGAAAAGCTCTATGCCCGCTGGAGTGAACTGGAAACCAAGCGATCTGGTTCGGGCTGAACCAGAGCGTTCCACAACCACCAACACCTATGCCACTGCTCGTCGAAAACGTGACGAAGGATTACCCCACGCGAAGCGGGCCGCTCTCCGTGCTACGTGGAGTGGAGATGCTGCTCGATCGCGGCGACGCCGTCGCGGTGATGGGACCGAGCGGTTCGGGCAAAAGTACATTGCTGCACATCCTCGGCACACTTGACCGACCGACAAGCGGGAAAGTGATGCTCGACGGCACCGATCCGTTCGCTCTCTCGGAATCACAACTCGCCGCGTTCCGCAACGCACGCGTGGGGTTCGTATTCCAGGATCACCACTTGCTTCCGCAGTGCTCGGTTCTGGAAAATGTGCTGATTCCCACCCTGGTGAACAAAACGACCACGCCGACAGAAACCGAAGCCTACGCCCGCGACTTACTCAACCGCGTCGGGCTTGCCAACCGGATGGATCACCGCCCCGCGGAACTGTCCGGCGGCGAACGCCAACGGGTGGCGGTGGCTCGCGCCTTGGTACTCAAACCGATACTTCTGCTCGCGGATGAACCGACCGGCAACCTCGACCGGACCAACGCCGAGTCGATTGGCGAACTGCTCATGCAGTTGCACCGTCAAGAGCAGAATATTCTGGTGGTTGTCACGCACAGTACAGAACTGGCGAAGCTCTTTCCCAAGCGATTCGAAATGAACGACGGTACGCTGCTGCCGATCCAGTGATTTTGTCTTCTCGGGTGGGCGACTTTCTCCGAAAGTCGCAGTTTGTCTTCTCGGGTGGGCGACTTTCTCCGAAAGTCGCAGTCAGTTTCTGTGAAACTGACCACCGACACCCGGAGCGTGTCGGCCACCCGAACCAGCTATTCTGGCTCTCTTTCCTCCTCGAACCGAGCAATGCTCACACCAACGAAGCTCGTCTTCCGCAACCTGGCGTATCACGCTCGCGGCAACTTCGCGGTGCTGCTCGGCGTTACGGTTGGCTCGGCTGTCTTGACGGGGGCGTTGCTCGTTGGCGATTCGCTGCGCGGTAGTCTGCGCGAGCGCGTCGAACGGCAACTCGGCGGTATTGACGCGGCTGCGTTCCTCCCCCGGCCGATACCGGCCGATCGTATCGAAGGACTACCCGGCCAGGTTGTACCAGTGCTGTTTTTGTCCGGCTCACTACAAGGACCTGGCGAACCAGCCACCGCGCCGTACCTGGGCCGCGTCACGGTTCTGGGAGTGGACGAGCGATTCAAGCCCGCCGGTGTGAGTGGCATCGACTGGACTGGAACCGAGAGACAAATTGTTCTGTCGCTTCGCGTCGCAGAGAAGCTGGGCGTGAAAGTCGGCGACAAGGTGACACTGGGAGTCGAGCGATTCTCCGATCTTCCGCGCACCAGTTCGTTCGTGAAGCGAACATCCGAGGACGTGACCGCAACAGCCGAGTTCGATGTTGTTGCGGTGTTACCGGCCGATGCTCCCGAGAATGACTTCAACCTCACACCCAATCCCGCTGCTCCGCTCAATGTGTTCGTTCCGATCCGCACGCTCAGCCGGCTTGCGCTCCGATCTACCGACGCCCGCGCCACGCTGCTGCTGGCGCGCGGGGCATCGACAACCGACCTGGACGATTCGCTCCGCGGTAAGCTCCGGATCGAAGACTATGGCTTGAAGTTCCGCTCGATTGAGTACGAGCCGAAATACCGAAGCGGCGGATACGTGAGTGTCGAATCGACGGAACTCATCCTTTCGCCGACTAACGTCAAAGCAATCCTTGCCGCCGCGAATGATCGCCAGTTGCGCGCTGAGCCAACGGTAATCTACGTCGCGGATGCCCTCTCCTTCGACAAGAAAGAGATTCCCTATCCCATCGTCGCCGGGCTCAATCCGTACGCCAATCCGCCACTCGGGCCCTTTGTGCCAAAGGGTGTGACGGATGTCGCGGATGGCGATGTTGTTCTTCTCGACTGGAAAGGCTCCGAACTCAATGGCCTCCCGGCGGGCACCAAAATTCGGATGACGTATTTCGATCCGGAAGTGGAGGGTGAGGGGAAACTCCAAACCGCCGAGTTAAAGCTTCGCGGTTATATCCCCTTCACCGGGGCGGCGCACGACCGCAACCTCGCGCCGGAAATTCGCGGCGTGACCGATGTTCGCGCCAATCTCTCCAAGTTGGATTATCCGCCGGTGCTGCCAAAGGAAAAGATCAACGCCCGCGTGCCGGACTCGCACCCGCGAGCGGTGTTTTTCAACGAGAACAACAAAGCCACGCCGATGGCTTACGTGAACCTCGAAACAGGACGAAAGCTCTTCGGCAGCCGCTACGGTTCGGACACATCCGTTCGGATTGTCCCCCCTCCCGGCATCCCGCCGGAGGAAACCATCGAGCGCCTCAAGACGGACATTCTGCAACGACTCGATTCCAAGGCGAACGGCTTCGCGTTCGATCCCATCCGCCAACGGTTGCTCTCCGCAAGCGTGGGGGGAACCGATTTCGGCGGACTGTTCCTCGGATTCAGTTGTTTCCTCATCGCCTCGGCGCTCATGCTGGTGGGTCTCTTGTTCCGACTGTCACTCGATCGCCGGGCGAAGGAAATCGGTCTTCTGCTTGCGGCCGGGTTTGCAGTGAAGCAAGTACGCCGGTTGCTGCTGGCGGAGGGGCTGATGGTGGCGATGATCGGCGCGCTGATCGGTCTTGGGTTGGGGGTAGCTTACAATCGGCTCTTACTGACGGTGCTGCTCAATCTCTGGCCGGATGAAGGCATCAAGGCGTACTTCAAGCCGCACAGTTCTCTCCTTAGCTTCGTGATCGGCTTCAGCGCCACAGTCCTGATGGCGTTCGGAGCACTCTGGTGGAGTGTGCGCGGACTGGTCAAGGTGGCTCCGCCCGCCCTACTTCGCGGCGAAACAACGGTCGCAGAGATTTCGCTGACGGGGTCGTCGCGAGTATTGAAGCTGCTCGCGCTGGTGGCGCTCGTTTTTGGCGCAGCGAGTATCGTCGCGGGGGGATTCATCGATAATCCCGATTTCCGCGCGATGTCGTTCTTTGGCGGCGGGGGGTTGCTCCTGGCCGCAGCGCTCATGGGCATGTCAATCTGGATGCGCCGTCGCCGTCACACACTGGTGAACGGCCGCGGGTTCCCCGCGCTTGCGCAACTCGGAACGCGAAACGCCGCACGCAATCCAGGCCGGAGTCTATTGACCGCGTCGCTCCTGGCGGCGGCGGCGTTTCTGCTTGTTGCAGTGGAGAGCTTCCGGCGACAGCCGAGTGAAGAATTTCTGACCAAAACTGGCGGCAGCGGCGGCTACAACCTGATCGCGGAATGCGACATCCCGCTGTTTCAATCCTTCGAGAATGGTCCCGGCCGGGCGGACCTGGAGCAACAGTTACAGCGAGCCTATGCGCCGAAGGATAGCGACCCGGACTCGCCGCCGGTAACGCCGGCGTTCCTTAAAGCGAAAGAACAACTCGGTGCGATGGAGGAAGTGCTCATGCTCCGCCGACGGGGCGGAGACGACGCCAGTTGCGCCAATCTCTTTCAGGCCACGCGACCGCGCGTTCTCGGCGTGCCGCATTCGCTCATTGCGGGCGAACGACGATTCAAGTTCTATGAAACGCTGGCAAAGAGCCCCGAAGAGAAGGCGAATCCGTGGCGGCTGCTTGAGAATCCGAGCAAAAGCGGCGCGGTACCGGTGTTCTGCGAACAGAACACCGCGCAGTGGATGCTCAAGAAAGGCGTCGGCGACGAGTTCACGATGCCCGGCGATGATGGCGAGATCATCACATTCCGGATTGTCGGCACTCTGGTCGATAGTCCGTTTCAGAGTGAACTGATCTCAAGCGACGAAGAGTTCGCGCGCGTCTTCCCGAAACAGAGCGGCTACCGGATGTTTCTCATCCGCACCGCCCCAGGCCAGGAAGAGGCGGTCGCACGTGTATTGCAAGTTGGCTTCCGCGCCAACGGCTTCACGGCAACACCCACGCGCGAACGTGTGGAGGCATATCAGGCTGTTATTGGCGCGTATCTCTCCACATTTCAGCTCTTGGGCGGGTTGGGTTTACTTCTGGGTGTACTTGGCCTCGCAGTCGTGATCCTGCGCGGAGTGTGGGAACGGCTGGGCGAACTGGCGTTGCTTCGCGCAATGGGGTATCGCACGCTCGCGCTGCAATTCCTCGTGCTGGTCGAAAACGCTCTGCTACTGGTGCTTGGCCTGGCAATCGGCGTGGTGACGGCTCTGGCGTCGGTCGCGCCACACGTTGCGAGTGGAGCTGCGGTTCCGTGGCTGCGATTGGCGGCGTTGCTGGGCCTTGTGCTTGCTGTCGGGTTCGTTGTGGCATCCGTCGCTACAGCGGGTATCCTGCGTGTGCCGCTAATCCCCGCATTGCGAAGAGAATAATCCCATGATCAAGCTCGGCCTCCTCGATTTCGACACGTCCCACTGCGTCGAATTCACCCGACGACTCAACCAGATCGGCGACGACAAGGAACAATTCGTCGAAGGCGCGAAGATCGTGATCGGCTGCCCCGGCGAGTCGAAGCTCTCGCCTGAACGGATTGCGGGCTTCACCGAGACGATGAAGAAATACGGCGTGCCGCTCGTCGACAAGCCCGCGGACATGATTGGTAAGGTGGACGGCATGCTCATTGAAGCGGTCGATGGCACCGTTCACTACGAGCGAGCCAAGCCGTTCCTCGAAGCCGGTATCCCGTGCTACATCGACAAGCCATATACCTGCTCGGTGGATGACGCCAAGAAACTGGCCGAACTCGCCGCCAAGAAAAAACTGCCGATCTTTTCGTCGTCGTCGCTGCGCTATGCACCAGAAGTGGTGAGCTACGTCGCCGACGGGAAACGCGGCAAGCTGGTGGGCTGCGTGGTGTATTCGCCGGCGTCGCTTTCGCCAATCCCGGAACGCAACGCGGGGCTATTCCACTACGGCATCCACGGAGTCGAGTTGCTCTACACTCTGATGGGACCGGGATGCAAGCGCGTCACCTGCACGCACGATAAGGGAGTGGATGTGGCGACCGGAACCTGGGCGGATGGACGCGTCGCGACCTTTCGCGGCATTCGTACCGGCGCAAGCGGCTACGGCTTTATCGGCTTCTCCGAAAAAGGCATTCAGCCGGTCACGGTCGGGACCAAGTTTATCTACCGCGAACTGCTCAAGAAGATCGTTGAGATGTTCAAAACGGGCCAATCGCCTCTCAAGATCGAGGAGACCATCGAGATCGTCGCGTTCATCGAAGCGGCGAACAAGAGCGGTGCCAACCACGGCAGTGGAGAGACTGTGAAGGTATGACTCGTCTCGCGTTCTTTCTCGTCGCCTGGATGTGGCTCATTTCGCCCTTGCGGGCGGAAGATTGGCCGAAGTGGCGTGGACCGCGTGGCGATGGTTCATGGAACGCCCCCCCACTGCCGGACAAGTGGCCCGCGGCCGGCCTCAAGACCGTGTGGAAGCAATCTGTGGGTGGCGGGTATGCGGGCATCACGGTGGCGGATGGCCGCGTCTACACGCTCGACCTGGAATCGCCACTCACGAAATCCAAAGGCGGCAAACCAGACGGCACGGAACGCGTCCTGTGCTTCGACTCCGCTACCGGCAAGCCGCTCTGGTCGCACAAGTACGCGGTGCGATACGGCAATCTGGGCGGCTACGCAAATGGTCCGCGCACCTCACCAACCATTCACGACGGCAAGGTCTACACGCTCGGTGCAGTGGGGCATCTCTTTTGTTTCGATGCGCGAACCGGCGAAATCATCTGGCAGCACGATTGCGTCGAGCAATTCGGCGCGCGAGTGCCCGAGTGGGGCTTTGCCGGGTCACCGGTCATCGACGGCGACAATCTCCTCATTCACCTGGGCGCGAAAGACGGTGGGTGCCTCATTGCGTTCAACCGCCTCACTGGCAAAGAGAAGTGGCGTTCCTTGAACGACCCTGCCGGGTACTGCACGCCGGTCGTAATTCAGCCGAAAAGCGGCAGGCAAGTGGTGATCTGGACGCCGGAGAACGTGCATGGCGTCGATGCCGCAACGGGCAAGCCGTTGTGGAAGGTGCCGTACAAAGTGACGTATGGCGTATCGATTGCGCCACCTGTGTTTCATGATGGCATCGTGTTCGTGACCGGTTACTGGGAAGGCGCGAAGGCCATCAAACTCGGTCCTCGCCCCACCGATGCAGAAGTCATCTGGACCGACGCGAAGAATCTTCGCGGACTGATGGCGCAACCGCTCTACCGCGACAAGCACATCTACACCATCGACCGCGACTTCGGCCTGACGTGCTGTGAACTCGCGACCGGTAAGAAACTCTGGACGGACGACAATCAACTCACGCCAAAATCGCGCAATCCACATGCCAGTATCGTGTGGCAGAACAACACCAACCGCGTGCTGGCGCTTAACGCGATCGGCGAACTTGTCCTGGCGCGTTTGACGCCAAAGGAGTACGAAGAGTTATCGCGCGTGAAGGTATTGAATGGCCGCGTGTGGGGGCATCCGGCGTTTGTGGGGCGATGGATGTTTGCGAAGACCGATGGCGCGGAAGCCTGGCAGAAGGGCGGTCCGCACGAACTCGTGTGCGTGGAGTTGGTGGAGAAGTGAGCGAGGACGGTTGCCGCATCAATTGTTACGAATGGCATCTTGTGGGGGAATGGGAAAGAGGTGAAACTCAATTGTTGGGGATCAACTCCCAACACCACATCCAACGCCGGAGGCACTATGGTCGGGATTGCCGCTGTGGGGCTGATGCTCATGGTCCCGGCCGCACCGGTGCCCGCGCAGCCGCCGGTCAAAGCCCCGAAGGTCGATCGCTTCAAAGCGCAGGAGTTCGCCCGCGTTGTTTTCAGCGCGGCCGATCATGTCGCAGCGCGATATGCGAAGCCAGTCGAGATGAAGGAACTGATTGAGGCTGCTGTTCGCGGACTCTACGAGGAATGCGGCCTGACGGTGCCCGACCGCGTTCAACAATCGATTCGCACCGCCAACGGCGCGACCGAACTGGTGGAGACACTGGCCGATGTGCGGTTGCTGCTGGCAAACCAGCCAGCACTGCGTGGACCGCGGGCACTCTTCGCCGCCATCAACGGCTTCAGGTACGCCACCGATCCCGCTTGTCAACTCGTGAGCCCGCGGGCGAATACCTTTGCGTCCATCGATATGGACTTCGGCATCGGTATCGAACTGGAAGGCGTGAGCGGTAAACCGTGGATTCTTTACCAGGTGGAATACAAGACTGCGCTGGGGCAACTCGTGTCAACCGGTTGGCTGGAATCCGTCCCGCAACCCGAAGCCGTCAGCGCACCGGCCGGTGTACCGTGGCGTGTGAAGCGGGTGGTTCCGGAAAGCCCCGCCCAGAAGGCGGGCATCAAACCCGACGACATCATTACGCACTTTAACGGCACCGAGATCACTGCGGACAACGTGAACAAGCTCTTCGCCAAGTTCGCATTTCCGCCCCAATTATTCGATCCACAAACCGGCCAGCCGAACCCCGTTGAACGCACTCTCACTTTCCGTCGTGGAAATGGTAAGCCTTTTAGCGTGAGCATTAGGGGAACCTCCTACACTCCCGCAAGCGCGTTTGGTGTGATCCGCACCACGGAGGATAAGTGGGACTGCATGTTGGACCGGAAGTACAAGATCGGTTACATCCGGGTCGGTGCAATCGAGGTCGATCTGGACACGAAGATTGCCGATATGCTCGCGGAGCTGGATCGGAGAGGCTGCCGGGCGTTGATCCTCGATTTGCGTTGGTGCCCCGGGGGGTACGTCGATCCGGGGTTGCGCATCGCGGGAATGCTTTTGCCGCAGGACGCGATCATCGCGCAGATGAAGTATCGCACGCCCAACCTCCCGGGCAATCCACCAGAAATCCGCAACACCTTCCTCGATAGCAAGCGCTACACCAGCTACCCGCTCGTGGTGCTGGTTGGTCAAGAGACGATGGGCGGCGGCGAACTGATCGCCGGAGCGCTCCGCGACAACGATCGCTGCGTGCTGATTGGTCAGCGAACGGTTGGCCGGGCGTCGATTCAGAATATCGTGGACGGCGGATTCGGCGGACTGCAGTTCAAGGTCACGATTGGCGAATCGTTCCGTCCCAATGGCAAGACGCGCCAGCGGAAACCGGACAGCGGACCGAACGACGAATGGGGCCTCAAGCCGGATGACGGGCTAGAAGTACCGATCACCTTGGACAAGTCCCACGAACTCCGCCGTTGGGCCGAATTGCAAGCGCTTCGCCCGTTTAATAGCACTGAAGCACTGGATTTCGACGACACGGATAAAGACCCGTATCGTGTCAAGGCGCTCAATTACCTCCGCAAGAAGCTCGATAAGAAATAATGGCAGTGGGAACTGATTGCAATTGATGCCAAGAACCGCCTCTCTCCATTCAATACTCCGGTATCCCTCCCGGAGTCTTTTCACCAATGAAACTCGCTTCGATTCTCACCCCGCACGGTCCGCGGGCGGCACTTGCCGTTGCCGATGGCTACATCGATCTTCACGCCACCGATCCCGGGCTCCCCGCCTGCATGAAGTCGCTCCTCGCGGCTTCGCCCGCCATTCGCAAAGCGGCGGCCGAGGTGGCCTCGTGTAAGAACGCCGTGAAGTATGCCGCCAACGCGGTGAAACTGCTTCCGCCGGTGCCGAATCCGTCGAAGATTCTCTGCATCGGGCTCAACTACCGCGATCACGCCATCGAAGGCGGAAAGGCCATCCCCACGGAGCCGGTGGTGTTCGGCAAGTTCCCGAACACGCTCATTGCGCACGGTGAGCCGATCAAGCTGCCGAAGGTGGCGGAGAAGGTTGACTATGAGGCGGAACTGGTCATTGTGATCGGGAAAACCGGGAAGCACATCCCGAACAACGAGACTGCGTTTCAGTATGTGGCCGGCTACACCTGCGGTCATGACGTGAGCGCCCGCGACTGGCAGTTCCGCGGCGAGGAGAAGCAGTGGATTATCGGCAAGACGTTCGACACTTTCGCACCTGTCGGCCCGATTCTCGTGACCGCTGACGAACTCACGAACCCGCACAAGCTCCAAATTCAACTGCGGCTCAACGGCACAACGCTCCAGAACTCAAACACAAAGGAGTTCATTTTCGGCGTGCCGCACTTGTTGTGGTTCCTGTCACAAGTCGTGACGCTGGAACCGGGCGACTTGATCTTCACCGGCACACCGCCGGGCGTTGGCATCGCACGCAAGCCGCAAATTCTGCTGAAGCCCAATGACGTGGCCGAAGTGGAAATTGAAGGCATCGGCGTGCTGAAAAACCCCGTTGTGGCGGAGAGTTGAACCTGAAGCAGGCAAAAGAGGAGCGGCAGATAAACACAGATAAACACAGATCAGAATAAATCAATCTTCTGATCTATGTTTATCTGCCGCTCCTCTTTTGCTCTATTCATCCATCTTGTCGATCTGGTCGAGCTTGTCCCAGTCCGGCACGCGAATCACGCCGAGTGGTTTGGTGGGATCGATGCGGTGCACGACATACCGGCCCGCGCGGAACACCACAGGTTGGTTCCACGGGAACCGCTGTCGTTCGTGGGGCGGTAGCCACACCGGAAGCGGATCACCTACGCGCCACGAATGCGGATCATACACTGCTCCTCGGTTCCAGGTCATTCGTTGCAAGTCGCTCACGACATAGCGCTGTCGGCTCGAACGCACTTCCGCGGCAATCTGTTCCTTCTTGGATTTGATCTCGAACACTGTGCCGTAGTGCATGTAGCGCGTGGCGGGGTCGAGGTCGAGCATCAAGTAGAGCGGATGGGTGGTATCGTTCCAGCAGTTCAGTTCGCCCGCTTGTAGCGGGGGATCAACCGTTTGCAGATACCCGGCCACTTCGTTCAATTCGCGCCAGTTCGTTCCCCAGGCGCTGCCGGTGAATTGACCAAGTCGATCGCGGAGTTCCGGCGAACCAGCATCGCTCCAGCAGCGCGGCCACAACTTCACAATCTCCCAGCGCGCAAGCGGGTGCGGCTCGAACTGCATTGGTTTGTCCGTACAATTCGCCACGATTCCCAAGGCCATGAACCACAGCAGGTAGACGAAACCGAAGCACCACCGCTGACCAGCCACCACTGCCATCGCCAGGAGAGTCAGCGGGAGATGAACGTATTCGAATGGCTTCTGGATGAGCACCGCTTGTGTAAGCCATGCCAGGTAGAAGGCGGCCAAAAGTGCGCGGGCGGATGCGATCTGCGCGCTGGTGGCGGGAAGAAAAAGCCAGCTCGGGGCGGTCACTCGCACCGGTTCGCCTCCCTGCATCTCTCGGCGCGACCATACACGTGCTTCCCACAATGCCAACAGTGCAAGCGGAATTGCGGCGTAGTGAAGCAGGCTCCACGGAGGAAAGCAGACGAATACGTGTTGCAACCGCAGTGCGATCGAACCGGCATGCGAGACGTAGTCGGGGTTCCAGTGGAGAAAAATGTCGAGAAAATATGGCCATGCGCCGGTGGCAATCATCCAGCCCACGCCGGGTGCGCCCGCAAGAATGCCGCCCAGAACCAAGCTCACAAAATCGATCGCAACACGTCTCCCCGACTCACCTCGCAGCATGAGGATTGCCGAAACCAACCAGACTGTACATGCTGGGACGATAACGTGTGGCTTGATCCACACCGCCAGCCCCCAGATGAAGCCTTCGAGGAGGGAGGCACGAACCAGAGGACCCATCCCCCTCCCTGCGGGGAGGGGAGGAGTCGTGGTGGGTCTGCTTTCTTCTTTCTCCCCCTCCCTGCAGGAAGGGGGCAGGGGGGTGGGTCCTGCTTTCTCCACTCGCTTTAACCGGAGCCGGGCTGCAACAACAGCGGGGAGGAGCATCCACACGTCGCGTTGGACGTGATTGAACTCCGATGTGAACGGGTAGAACAACGCCACCGCCGCCACAAACCAAGCGACTGTGTATGGCGTACCGCCACAACGCCGAACCCAGCTCGCAAGCACGAAAACGATGCCTCCCACCACTCCAAGGTCCACGGTGCGCAGAACCTCGTAACTCCAGCCGAACAGCCACCGCACCGCGGCCATCGACCAGTCGATGCCGGGAAGGTTCGTATCGAACACGTCGCGATAATGAACGCCGCCGCGGAGGATCGACCGCGCTGCCATGTCGTGCAGCGTCACGTCGTTCCACGGCGGCATGCTGAGGAAGAGTGGGACGCCAGCCAGAAGAGTGAGGATCGCCACCAGCCAGCCAGCAGCGGCCGAACGCCAGGGCCGCCAGGCGCGGTCCGGTTCGCTCGCGGGATTACTCATACATGACCCCAAGAACAAGGTCGTGCAGTTCCGCGAACGAGCCAGCACGCCGATTGAGTAAGTGCCGCTTGCCGAGCGGCACAGTTGCCCATTTTGTTGAGCATGTCGAATTGCCGACGAGTCAAACAGTGGTTGCAAAATTGTTGAGCCATAACAGATGTTGACCAGTGCCGCTCGGCAAGCGGCACCTACTCATCACGCCCAGCATGTCGATGCAATTATCGCCGAGTCCGTTTATCCGCTCGGTCAATGCGGTTTGCTCTCTGGGGTCGGCGTATCGTGTGATTCCAGCGATTCGTGGGACGTGTGCGTGTCGTGTGGTACCATGTAGCCCGATGCGGTGAGCGCCAAAGCCAGCACCGTGGCGGCGAGACCAGAGTACCAGAATCCTCGCTTCTTCGTGAGAAGCGCGATCGAACAGAGGACAAGGCCAAACTCGGCCGCCAGATGCGCGAGATCGAACCGATCAGCCTGATGGTGGACGTGCTCGGCTTCATCGCGCCGGTCGGCGGCTTCTTTCCGAAACGTGGCAGCCTCGTTGCGAATTTTCGCGGCTTCGGCCCGGAGAGATTCGGCCTTTTTCCCGGCCTCGGTGCCGCGTTTTTGAATATTCGGCAGGCTGTCAGGGTCTTTCGGGTCGCTGTACTCGTCGGCCTTTTTCTTCCAGGCGGCCAACTGCTTGTCCCGTTTATCGTTCGTCCCGGTCAGTATCCCAGCGAATTCGATGTTGGTTTGGTACACGGATTGTCTTTGCCGTTTCGACTGATACCACGCGAACAGGTTGGTCTTCTCCACCTCCATGTTGGCGGCTTCAGTGCTCACCCGGTTGGCATCGCCGATAACGCGGTTCACATCCCCCAAAAGCCGGTTCGATTCTCCCTGAAGTTGCAACACTTTGTTGTGCGTTCGGTGGCCGACCATGCTGATGGCAGCCAGAATCGCGGCGACGATGGCCATCGACACCGCCACCCGTTGATTGAACGGGTCGTTGGCGTTGTGTTCGGCGTGTTCCGCTTGTTCGAGGTGTTCGTGTGTGTTCGCCATATCTGCTCCGGGAAACCGTGTGGCAGCGCGAAAGTCTTAGTGTGTCCCGTTGTTCGATTCAAGTGTGAGGAAATCGTGGAATAACTTGGAAAATCGTTGCAACGCTTCCAACGGGAGTATACCATCCCATTGGAAACGGATGATTCCGCTTCACGGCAATCCGAATGGATTCGCCCTTTCTCGCCGCTCGTCAATCGCCACCAAAACCACTGGACAAGGATTCCCCCCATTCCATTGTGGTTTGTGCCCGAGCTGCGGGGTTGCTGGTTTGGAACATTGTGTGAGGTAACCCGAAGGAGCGCCGCGATGAACACCTGTCCCGTCCTCTCGCCCGCCCCAGCTGAAGCCCTAACTAGCAGTCCCCTCGGCCAACTCCGCCGGCTCGTTGTGATGGTCGATGACAATCAAGTCGTCATCACCGGTCAGGTGTCGAGTTACTACCTCAAGCAAATGGCCCAAGAAACGGTTCGCCCACTGCTTGGCGAACGTCTCCTGTTGAACAACGTCGAAGTTTGCCCCGAGGCCGCCTGATTGCAATTGCAGCGAATGCGGCCATCCAGTCAAGCCTCAGCTGGTTTATGACTTCACGCGGATGCGCGGAGACATAAACACGCGAGGCTTGCTGCATTTCTGGAGTCCCCTTATTCCTTCGCGGTGGGTAGCACCACGTCGATCAGGTGAACCGTACCGTTGCTGCACGGGATATCCGCCACCGCCAGTTTCGCGCCGCCGATCCGCCACCCATCCTTCGTTTCTTCGACTTTGAGTGCCGTGCCTTGCAGAGTTCGTAGTTCTTTCACCCTATCTTTCTTCAGCTTGGTCGTGTTGTATTCTCCCATAACCAGATGCGTGAGAAGGAGTTTTTTCACGTTTGCCTTGTCGGCTGTGATCTTCTTGATGGTCGCGTCGTCGAGTTTCTTGAACGCGGCATCGGTTGGCGCGAACAGCGTATACTTGTCGTCGCCTGTGAGAGTCGCGGTCTCCTTCGCCTCGGTCACTGCCACCCACAGGATGGAAGTATCGCTCCGCCCCATGAGTGTGTCGTAAATGGATGAGCTGTCCGCGGCAGGTGCGGGAGGGGATCGCAAAAGGCCGGTGCACACCGCCAGAACGAGAGTAGCGAATAGTGTCCGCTTCATGAACGCTCTCCTGTCGATTTCGCAGTTCCCACGACCGATACTTTCTCTGTAGAATACCCGCGTACACCATCTTCAACAAGCTGCGAAGTCGCGTGTCATGAGTCGCACACCCACGGACGGGAAGAAAAAGCAGTCGCGGCTGTTCGCCGCCGACTTCGACGGCTTCGGACCCAGTCGCTTCCGGCCAGCCGACGAAGTACCCGTGGTGCATGAAGTGCGTGGCAAACGCACGAGTAAACTGAAACGCGCCGTCAAAAAGCACGCGCCGAAAATACCAGGCGTATACGGAATGCTCGATAACCGCGACCAGCTCATCTACGTGGGCAAGGCCAAGAGTCTTCGCTCGCGTCTCCTCTCATACTTCCGCGAGAACAGCCGCGACCCAAAAGCCAGCCGGATCATTCAGCAGACCAAACGACTGGTCTGGGAGCAGACCGGGGATGAGTTCGCCGCGCTTCTGCGCGAACTGGAACTGATCCAGCGCCTCCGGCCGAAATTCAATGTGCTGGGGGTGCCCGGTCTCCAGCGTCATCATTACGTCTGCATCGGCAAGTCACCCGCGCCGTACGTATACGTCACAACCGCGCCAACGGGTAAGGAACTCGGCATTTACGGGCCGTTCGTGCGCCGGAATCAGTCCGAGGAGGCCGTGCGGCGGCTCAATCACTGGTTCAAGCTCCGCGATTGTCCGCAAACGGTCCAAATGAACTTCGCGGAGCAGGGGGAACTGTTTGAGCCCGACCGGGCGGCGAAGTGTTTGCGCTACGAGCTTGGCACGTGTTCGGGCCCCTGTGCGGGCGGCTGTACGCGGAAAGACTATTTCGTTGGCGTTCGCGGGGTGAAAGCCTTTCTCGATGGCCGCAATCGATCCATTTTGAAGACGATTCGCAAGCAAATGCTCGCTGAGTCCGCGGCGTTTGAGTTTGAGAAAGCGATGTCGCTGCGCGATAAACTCGAAGCGATTCAGTGGATCGACGACCGACTCAGTTTACTCCGGCAAGCACGCAACCAGAGTTCGTTCGTCTACCCACTGCGAGGTCACGACGACCGCGTCCGATGGTATCTGATTCATCGCGGCGAAGTGCAGGGGGTGATGTTCCCGCCCAACGCGACCACGAGCGATCGCATCCCGGAGATGCTGGCGACAGCCTTCGCCGAACACACGACGCCGGCCGTATTGTCGGATGCGGCGGTGGACAGCGTGTTGCTCGTGTCCGGCTGGTTCCGTAAGCACGACGCGGAGCGTGCGAAATTGCTGACGCGAGTGAAAGCGGAAGAGGTGTGTACGAAGCATCGGGAACTGTGACCAGCGGGTGAGGGAACTGAGTGGGAGCCATCCACCTCTCGAACGGTGCCCGAACAATCCGTTGCTCGCCCGCGATGATAATCAGCCTTGGTTGTCCTTGTTCGTCTTGTTTTGCTGGTCATTGACCGGACTGGGTACGAAGAGGCCTGCCAGGAAGCCGACCACACTTGTGAACATCGTGAGCACCAATTCCGGGGTGACTTTCCCCGATGCTGGGACAAATACACCGATCGCAAGGGTGATGAAGGATCCGACCAGAACGAGAGAGAATGTGACCACAACAACCAGCCAGAGTTTGTCGCGGACTCCCTGACTGGGCTGTGCGAGGGTTCTTCCACTGACTTCCTCCGCAATTTTCTGCTTGTCGGATTCGGGCAGATCCTTGGTGGCGTTCTTGATCACCTTCGCTTTGTCCTCGGTCGACAGTCCGCCGAGGGCCGGTGTCAAACTCCCCTCGATAAAATTAGCCAGAAGCGTCTTGTTTGTTGATTTGGACAACTCTGTGCCAAATTTCTTCAAGTCGTCAGGTGACATTTTTTCGAAGTCCGAGAGAACTTGTGTCATTTCAGGCATGTGTTTCCTCGTTGTTAGAGCGAATGGACTTACCCATAAACATAAGCTCATCGAGTTTAGCCGCCGCCTTTTCTCCATACAAGCAGCGAGAGACTTTTCTGGTTGCTGACTTGCGGGGAGAAACGAGTTGGCCGGTGGAAATGCAACGAAAATGAGGAGACTTCTCGCTGTATGCGACAGGTGATAGCCCGATGGGCTGATTGATCTTGCGAAAAAATCCAGCCTGTGCCTCTTTGGGGGTTACCACACCAACCC